>Ga0302325_10010326_pt1 | contig 20260 bp, 18 predicted proteins | sample Palsa_T0_2_FD_201948 | JGI IMG/M metagenome (GOLD analysis project Ga0302325, IMG submission 201948) | Peat permafrost microbial communities from Stordalen Mire near Abisko, Sweden - Palsa_T0_2 | ecosystem: Environmental > Terrestrial > Soil > Palsa > Peat permafrost | place: Sweden: Abisko...
TCAACGCTCACTGATCCCCAAGTACCATTTTTTCGCTGATACACAGCGATTCCTCCCTGGGAAATACTGGAATTCATTTCCAAATCCGCGAGCCAGAGATTGCCGTCTTGATCCTGCGCAAACGCCGGCTCCTGGTAAATGGTTGAACTCGAGCTATTGATCGTCAGCGGGTAAGAAGCCAAAGTGGAAGTAGTCCATCTCTTCGCAAGGCTGAGGCCCGGCCTGTAACGGAGTTCGGTAAACATCAAGGCGTTACCGCCCGCCTCTGTGTCATAGGCAATATCTAGATATTGATTCCCCGCGCCGTCAGTCCTGAGAGCCACGTCGTCGGTCGAGACCGTATTATTTGTAGTATTCAAGGTCTGTGTGCCGACCAGCGTGTTCGTGTTAACCCAAGACCCACCGTTGTTGGCGCTGGAGTAGAGCTGCAGCGTGCCGGTCTGAGAGCCGCCGTTATATGATGACTGAGTCCCCGTATCGACGATGATATGGATCGCGCCGTCGCTCGTCATTACACTGTGCCGCTGCATCCGGTGCGACGCCATATACAATGTGAAACTGGTCCCATTTGGAGCGCCCCAGTCACTACCTGCGCAAGATGTACAGGGCGGCGGACTCTGCGCGCCTCCAGGAACTGACCAGAATCCCAACCCCACGCACCCGAGTGCGACCGCCACGACAGTTTGAATTTTCACGGATTCATTCCCTTGATTGCTTATTGTGGTGAGCTTTTCCTGAATTGCATTCCAAAGTGGGTGGTCAGTGAGTAGTTTCTCGCAAGGCTTGGCTCATCGAAGAGCCAGTCGTCGTGCAGATTTGCGCCGTGGCGTTCATGCCAAGTGGCGATAGATGCAATGTTTGAGTTCGCAACTGCTTCCCTAATGTGCGCATAGATCCCTGATACTCGATCGATTGTGCGGTGCGATATTTTTCAATCTCCACGCACCGCTTACGTATAAGACGGGACCGGGCAGTCTGTCAATTATCGATGGATTAGCGGGACAGGTCTGATTACATATTCATGCGGGAGTATCCGTAATTTTGTGGGCGAGGCGGATTGAACATTCAATCGATCTCGTCAATTTCTAGCCAGTGTAAACCGATCGCCATACAGGATGGCAAATTGGTTCATGCTGCTCTTCCAGTCGAACGATCGTCGCACCGCTTTGTTCAGCACGTTACGCAGCGCCAGCCACAGCAGCTTGATCGCCGATTCATCGTTCGGAAAATGTCCGCGGTTCTTGATGATCTTGCGCAGCTGCATGTTCTGCGTATTCCGGTCGATCGTGACCGGGCATTCCGATTTAACGTGACCGCCGATTCCGATTTGGCGTGACCGGTTTTGGGGGTCGATCGGACCGGGTGGCGGATGGGATCTGCCGGTGAAGTGCTCAAGGGATACCCTCGACGGTTTTGGACCGGAGAGGGTCGATGCCGACAAGAGCACTGCACATGCGGCAAATCCGAGATTTAATCCGACTGAAGTACGAGGCGAGGCTCTCCCATGAGCAGATTGCCGGGGCGCTGGCGATCTCCAAGGGGGTGGTGGCCAAGTACGTTAGCAGTCCCGGAACAGATCAGTCTACGCAAATGCAGGCCAACACCAGCGATGTCTTGGGCGACATCTATGTCACGTCGAGCCGCAAGGGGGAGAGGAACTGGCAGGGAAATAACCCTAACCCAACCAAGGGCGCCAAACCGAAGCGAGATGCTAATGGTAACCCCATCGGGTGGATCTTGCCGACACCAGACGGCAAGGGCAAAGAAAAGTCTTTAGAATGGGGTAGGCAAAATGGTCTTGATCCGAAGGACTTTCAGTTTGGTTCCAACCCTGTGACTTGGGCGTGGTTGCTGTCACTTATGGCGTTGTTCAGCCAGTTCGACGCATACACCACAGCGCCACTCTAGCAGTCCGGTGTCTTGAGCATCTCCAGTTCAACTTCTAGTGCAGGATCTGAGCTATGAAAAACGCACCACGTTACAACAGAGAGCGACTTCTCTCTGACGCTGAGCGCTTTGAAGAGTCTGGTAACTACAAGATGGCGGCAGAAATGTTATTGCGCGGGGCCAAATTGGGTAGTGATTCGTGCCAGCTTAATCTTGGGAATTATTATGCTGACGGAACCGGTGTAAGAAGGGATCTTGGTAAAGCCGCGCACTGGTATAAGAATGCCTACAAGAACGGTAATAGTTGGGGAGCCTTTAACCTGGCGATCGACAAGAGAAACAATGGAGACTTGCGATCCGCCGAACGGTGGTTCAAGAAAGCCATTGCGATGAGGCATGGTGGTGCCCATCTTCAGCTCGCAAAAATGTATCTTGCTCAGTGCAAGGAGGAAGCTACAGCGCACAAACTGCTCAGGCAGGTAATCAGGATGAGCAGGGACAATGCCAGCAGCGACGAAAAGGCGGAAGCTGAATCGCTCTTGCGGGGACTTAGAAGTTCGCCTGCGCGAAGTAAGGAGTTGGTCGCTCGCTCGCGTCGTGCACAGTCAAAGTCATCAACAGGCGCCTCGAAGCCGCGCGGCGTCGTATGAAACTTTATTCAGGCCCATGACGACCACCGTTCCGGTCGCAGTAGGCCAGCCTGGTACATTGCGCATGATAAAGGACGTGATAAGACCGCCAACGGCATTCACACAGCGAGGCTGACAGCTCCCAGCCAGACAACCGCATAACCAGCCCCACTCATACATTATCAATACTTTAACATAATATACATTATGCGCAATCGGTGATGTACGGGGGCGCCGCCGCCTGGTTGGTCGATTTCTATGCGATGCCTTGTAACACTCGTTGGCTGGCACCACGGATGGCGTTCGGATACGTTACCCGTCATGAGATTGCCGGCTGGAAGCCTGCTTTGTCGCCAGCGCATCGTTTCGGGGATGACGCTACTTCTTGTGGTGCTATGCATCGCCAATTTTGCGTTTGGACTTGGCCTATTTGGGCGCTTCGCAAAGCAGGCAATGACAACAAGCTTTGTAATCTTGTATTTGCAGCTTAGGTTCTATGCGCCATCGATATACCGATATACCGCATGCGCGCGTATCAAAGGCTTAGGCGTGCCAGACTATCTAAGGCGGCTTCGGTCATCGATTAGATCTGACCTAACGCGCGACCCTTGTGGCCGGCAAGGGCAACCAGGATCTGCCGAAGATCTTGACCTGAACGTTCTAGTCTCATAACAGGTGGTCAAGGCGCGCCCGCTAGGTAAGGGGCTTTTCCATCTTGAAGTTTGTGAATTTTTCGCCTCGAAACTCCACAACCTGGGCCGTCAGGACTTGAAAACCACGCCTTTCAAAAAAGGGCTTCGCGGTGATGCTTGCCTCCGTAAAAAGCCTTGTAAGGCCTTGGCAGCGGGCGGCGTCCTCGAGGCAATTGAGCAGGGCCGAGGCAACACCGCGGCCCTCGTGTTCCGGATGCACGTACATCCTGTCCAAATGTCCTGATGGCTTCAAATCGGTGAAGCCAATAATTAATTCGTCTACCACAGCGACCCAGATCAAGCGGTCGTCCAAGGCAGACCAAGCGTCAATGCGATCAACGCCAGCCCAGGCATCGGTTTGGGCAGGACTGTAGTCCCTGATTGCGCTTTCCCGAATGGCCCGCACAAAGACGTTGATGACGGCATCCCGATCCTCGGGTCGGTATGCTCGGACAAATGTCTCCGCTCTAGCCATCGCAGCCGCCCTCTCGCCAATGGGCTTTGGATCCGTTGTGCGCAATGTTAGGCCGCCCCGGATCGGCGGCAACCGCAAAGAGAGCTGGTGAAGCTCTCTAGTTACCGGATGAGCCCGGCAAAGAGTTCCGGCTTCATCGCGACGAATAATCCGACCATGAGGCCAAGCGCCAAACCAACAATTGTGCCAGCAGCCACTCCGCGCCAAAGCACCTTTTGTTCGCCTTGTGTCATTTCACACCTCCTAGGGTACCGCCACCCTATCACTACCCTTGGGCAACCGACCGACAGTTCAGGCCTCAAGTTCTGGGAGACGGAGAACGATAGCGCACGCGGAACCCCAGCTACAGTGCGACGGGCCGATCTCAGGTAGCGAATGAACCCCGGCGGCCGTTATCCCCGGCGAATTGGCACCATGTGCAGTATTCAAGAATCAGATCCCCGAATCGATGATCTATACCAGGCTTGGAGCGAGGCATTTCACCGCCAACGTAGCAGTTTTTGATAATGCGGTGCGCGGATATTAGGAATAGACTTGTGCGCAAACGAATTCACGCGGCGGTGAGTGGGCACTGCACCCCGCCAAGTGATCACACTCGAACAAATAATAACGACGTACGTGGAGGATGCAACATGATGACATTCAAATCCGTGCCGAGGTACGCCACAATCTCTGTGCTAAGTGCATTCGTGCTGTGCACGCAAGTGGCTCAGGGCTCCGACTCACAGCCGTCGGCAAATCCACACGCACCGCCCCGGATCCAGATGATGATGCGCGGTGCGCATCGCGTTCAGCTGCGCACGCCGGCGCGGTCAACCGCATCTTCCGCTAAATCGCCGAACTTTACGTTCTTTGACATGCCATCGTCCACGAATACAGAGGCCGCCGGCCTCAATCTCGGCGTCGGCGGCATCGCCAGCCACATCGTTGGCTGCTACGTGCCAAACAGCAGTACCTCCGGGTTGTATGACGGCTTCGAATACACCCTGACCACGCACGGCGCCACCAAGAGCTCCGCGACGCTCGACGTGATTGGGGCTACCAACATCGGCTTTTGCCCATCCGACATCAACGACTCTGGCGTCGTCGTCGGCGAGTCCATTCCGGCCAGTGGCCTCGGGGTTGGCTTTGTTCTCGACGGCACCACGTTGACGCAGCTCAATGCGCCATACCCGAATGCGTGCATCACCTTTGCTTCTTCCGTCAACGACGCGGGTACCGTCGTCGGTGAGTACGAAATGAACTCGGATTGCACGGCAGAGGATGGCTGGAGCGAGGCGGGTTTCATCTGGAGCAGCGGTACATTCAGCCAGGCGCCGAGCTACCCGGGCAGTATCGACAGCACTGCGACTGGAATCAATTCGGCGGGTGATATGGTCGGCGGCGCGCTGAACGGCACCGAAACGGCCGACATCGGCTGGCTTCTCAAAGGAGGCGTTTTCACACCCATCAACTACCCGGGATTCGTGTTCACTGAGCCGCTCGCTGTCAACGATTCGGACGAGATCGTCGGGTACTACTGCGCGGAATCCTTCGCTGACTGCCAAGATACGGGGCCGTACTTGGGTTTCCTCTATAAGAATGGCACATTCACGACGATAACTGTTCCGGGAGTACCAGCGACGTATCTCTACGGCATCAACAACAAAGGCGAGGTCTCCGGGGAATACGAGGATACCAACGGCTACTGGCACAGCTTCCTGGTAAAGCCTTGAGCGTCGGACTCATTAGCCTTGGCAGTTATAGAGACTCGGCGGGATCGTCTTTGCTCAGCGCTGTAACGCGGTTTCGACCGCCGTTCTTGCTCTTGTACAAAGACTGATCTGCAAGGTCGAGAAGCTCTTCTGCGCTCATGGATTTGTGGTCAGTGATGGCGGCGAAGCTGCTGACCCCAATACTGACCGTCATACGCACTATTCCCGCGCCGGTGCGAATCGGTGATTCGTCGATCGCTCGTCGTAATTTCTCTGCCATGAAAATTCCGCCCGCAATACTGGTCTGCGGCAAAACTACGGAGAATTCGTCTCCCCCCATGCGGGCGCACCAATCGCCATTGCGCCGCAAGGAGCCGTGGATCCGCCTGACTACTTCCTTGAGCGTCGAGTCTCCAGCAGCGTGGCCATAGCGGTCGTTGACCTCGCTGAAGTGATCGAAATCAAGCACCAGCACGGACAACTCGCCGTGCGAACGGCGCGCTGTGGCCAGCTCTCGGGTCAACTGCTGAAATAGAAAGCGCCGGTTGTACGCACCGGTCAGATGGTCGGTTCTGGCCTCTTGCTCCCGACTTTCCAGTAACGTCTTCAACGAATGCTCGAGAGAGAGGATACGCTGCGCGGTGCGCAGGCGGCTGATGAGTTGAGACCTTGCAGTGCGTTTACTGATGTAGTCGTCCGCACCAGCCTCCAGACCGGCGAGAACATCGGCCTCGCCATCTTTGGCCGAATACAGCATGAGGTAGGTGTAGCCGGGATAGCTTTGGCGGCGGATGGTGCGGCATAGTGCCAAACCGTCCATATCGGGCAGATCGACGTCCAATATGACGATGGGCGCAAAGTCCTTTTCCATCGAAGCAAGGGCGGCGCCAGAGTCGGCCGCGGTGCGCACCTGGTAACCCGCCGCAAAAATGGACTTGCCAAGATGATCGAGTGTCATCTCATCATCATCGACCAGCAGTACCTTTATGGCGTCTTGGGCTGCCATGCTGAACTTCCATGTTCTTGACTGTTAATCGGCCCACAATTGGGACATGAGGACCACTGATCATGAGCGTTAGAGGCGGCGACTAGGTTTACCACTGCACAAGATCCGTGATGTGTAGACAGGGGTTAACCTTACTTAATGCACCGCAGCCACCTCTGTCTGATAGCGTACATACAAGGGGTCGATCACCGGGGAAATGTGAATCCTGTGACGCACAACGCATTTCTTGAACGCTATAACGTTCGGATCCTGTCACGCGATACAGATATTTCGCGCCGGCGCTACGCAGCCCTATGAATTGGCCACCTGGGAGATAATTGCCAGCGCCCTGCCCTCGTTATCCTTAAACGCAGCTAACCACTCTTCCATGCCGTCTGCATGTCGATGGATCATATGCGGCGCACCGAGAAATTCGACGCCTCGCCTGGTAAGCTCGGCGTGCGCCGAGCGAATATCGGTGACGTTGAAATAGATGATCGACTCAGGACCGCTGGAGTCTTTCGTCTCCGACAAGAACAGACGAATTCCGTCGCAATCAAAAAAAGCGAGAGTGCCGAAGGTATAAAGGTGCTTAAGACCCAGCACCTCGCTGTACCATATTTGCGCCTCGTTAATATTGCGCACGGTACGCGAGATCTGGGAAATCCGACCCAGCTTTAGGCTGTCTGACATCGTTGGATCCTTCCTGAATAGACTGCTATCGCGACGCACGCCAGTCCACCGACGAAGCTCGTTGCGGCGCGAGAACTCCAATTTATGTAGAATGTTTGCGACGTGGTACTTGACTGCGTCCGCACTCACGCCTTGGAGGCGCGCGATTTCAGGATTAGAGAGCCCGTGCCGGATAGCCTCGGCCACGCGCCATTCCGCGGGCGTCAGCAGGTCCTCGTACCGGGGGCGACCGCGGGATTGCTCTGTTGCCATGAGGTTTACCTTACCAGGCTGCAAACCCATTTACCCTACCCGCTGCCCGGACCCGATCAGGGTCGTCGGAAACCATGCGCTAAAGATGGCCGGCGATCTCTCAGTTCACGGCATAACGAAATCAGTCGTGCTCGACGTCACTATCAACATGATCAGTCCCAACTCGGACAATAAGTCGACCGCGGGCTTTGACGCCGATGTCATGCTCCGACGATCCGACTTCGGCGCGGGCAGGTATGTGCCCATGACGGGTGACGAACTTTCCTTTCATATCACGCTGGAGGCTGGCCAAGAATAGAACTCGTTTGCCGGGCACGCCCTACGTATCCACATCGTCGCATCGCACGTCATTGTCGATACGCCGCTCGTGGTCAAGACCTTCGGGATCCTGCGCTAACTCCGACTTGATTGGTCATTCAACTGGTGCTAAGCTCGTCTTGAGTGAGCGATCAAGTGGAACAACCTAGCGATGCCACCCGCAACCGGCTTCTCCTGGCCGCCCTGCAATTGTTTGGCCTGAAAGGCTATAACTCCACGTCGATCGCGGACATTCTGCAGGCTGCCGAAGCTCACTCCGGCAGCCTCTATCATTTTTTCCGTACCAAGCAGGATCTACTGCTCGGGGTGCTGGAGCTTTACCGCGACGGCATCGAACCCATGCTGCTGGCACCTGCGTGGGAGCGGGTCTCGGACCCTATCGATCGGGTGTTCGCCTTGCTCGCTTCTTATCGCCGTGCGCTCCAAATGACTGATTGCACCTACGGGTGCCCCATCGGGTCGCTGGCCCTCGAACTGCATGAACCCGATCCGCCGGTGCGCGAATTGCTGGCCATTAATTTCCACGGCTGGGTACGTCACGTGCGCGCCTGCCTGGACGCCGCCGGCAATCGGCTACCGCCCGGTACCGACACCGAAAGGCTTGCCACATTCGTACTGACCACGATGGAGGGAGGCGTGATGCAATCGCGCACCCACCGATCGTTGACTGCATTCGATGCCTCGGTCGCCGTGCTGCGCGACTATTTCAACCGACTTGAATCCGATGCCCGGAGGGAGCACCTATGAGAATCAAATTCAACGTCAACGCGGAATTGCTGATCGGTCTGATCGCGTTTGGTGGCGCCGCCGCCGCGCCTGCCGCAGAACCAAGCTCGCGCGACTTCAAGGATGTCGTTAACAGCTCATTCGTCGAAGCGAGCGGCGACCGCGCCATCCAGCTGTCCATCGATGTGGCAGCACCCGCGCAACAGGTATTCGCGGCGTTTACGACCAGCGAGGGATTCGCCAGCTGGGCAACACCGGTCGCACATGTTGAGCTGCGCGTCGGCGGGTTTATCGAAGCGAGCTACGATGCAAACGCCAAGATTGGTGATCCCGCGAACATCCGCAATGAAATCCTCGCCTATGTACCCGACCGCCTGCTCGTCATTCGCAACGTCCAGGCGCCGCCCGGCTTCGCCGATCCCGATTTGTTCCGACGCACGGCCACCGTCATTGAATTTTCCCCGACCGACGCGTCCCACACCCACGTCACGCTCACCAATGCGGGCTATGGCAGCGGTGACCGGTGGGATACCTTATACCGCCACTTCGAATGGGGCGATGCCTTCACTTTGGCCGAACTCAAGGGACGCTTCGACAAAGGTCCGGTTGATTGGTCGGCGCGCGCGGCCAAGCAGCGAACACAGTCGGCAACACGCACGGTTGAAGGCACGCATTAATCAGGTATCCGCGTCGGCCCTATGCCAGCGAACTGCTGAACAGAACCAGCAGTCGACTCCAGGCCTTTTCCGCCTGCTCATGGTTGTACACCTTCGAGTCGGGCGGGCACCAGCCGTGCATGGTCCCGGCGTATACTTCGATCTCCGCCGGTAAATTCGCCTTCGCGAAGGAATCGCGCAGCGTGGTCTTGGCATCCGGTTGCTTCTGATCGTCATTCTCGGCAATGGCGATGAGAAAGTGCGCCTTCATTTGCGGGATCAGCAAGTGCGGGCTGTCGGATTTGTCGGTGGCCAGGCCGCCGCCATGAAACGTGGCGCCTGCTCCGATGCGGTCCGGAAAGGTTGCAGCCGTGCGAAATACGAATGGGCCGCCCATGCAATAACCGGTGGTGCCGATCTTGCGCTTCTTGTCGACCGAGGGCTGGGCGTCGAGAAACCCGACGAATGCCTTGGCATCGGTCACCGCGGTGGTGGGACTCAGGCTCCCCATCTGAGCCATCAGGGCTTGGCGCGTCGCAGGATCGTCCATATTCGCGTGTTCCACTGACGTCGGCGCTTTTTGGAGGCGATAGAAGGGATTGATCACCAAAACCGAATAGCCGGACTCGGCTAGCCGGGCAGCCATCTGCCTAAATGCCGGACGCAGCCCGAAGATATCCGGCCAGATGAGCACCCCAGGATGCTTACCCTTTGTAGGATGTACAAAGTAGGCATCTGCGGTGCCGTCCGGGGTCTTTATCTCGACTCCCACTCCATGAGTCTCCGCCGCATTCGCAAGCCTTGGCAATGCCGCAAGCATTCCTGCGCCCAGGGTCATCGCACCAAACTGACGGCGCGTGAGATCCTTCGAGCGCCGCGCAAATTCATCCAGGTCATCATGCTCGCACATGGTTACTCCTCACTAACGAATGTTGCGATTTTGCGCCTCTCGCCGCTCGCGCCGCAATATGCGCGCGCCTCGACTCATGCATGTAATATTCACAATTGGATTGGCAGTGATAATCTCGCGCGGCGACTAGGAGGCAGTTCAATGGCCAATAGAATCTGTTTCGTCGAACTTCCAACCACAACCCTAGGGCCGGCCAAGTCGTTCTACGCTGACGTATTTGGCTTTGCGATGTCCGACTTTGGCCCGAGCTATTCGTGCACACTGACGGGTGATGTGGACCTTGGACTCCAGGCGGATGCCGATGAGGTCACCGGTGCTGCCCTTCCAGTGATTCAAGTCGACTCCCTGGAAACCATTGAGGCACTGGTCAAGCGTTCGGGAGGGATCATCACAAAACCAACTTTCAGCTTTCCGGGAGGCAGACGGTTCCATTTCCGAGACCCTGCCGGCAACGAGTTAGCCGCGATGCAGCCCACCTGACCCGGCGCGGCGATGCTCGCGAGCCCCGGCATTATGTCGAATCCAATCCACGCATTGCAGAGTGCGGAGTAACGTATATAAGGACTCTTCGCTAGCGGGAATTTTGTTTTTGGGGAGGCAGAGATGAAGATCAATACTCAGGCTGTTCTGTCGATGACGCTCATCGGTGCATGTGCAATCGCGAGCCAGGCGCTCGCCGCAACCATCACTGACACGGTAGATTTCAGTGCCACCGGCTTCACCACCGGAGTAGGCACGGGCTCTGCGCCCACGGATCCGGTCACCGGCTCTTTCACCATTACCTTTAACCCCGCGCTTACCTATTCGGATCCGACCACCGCCGGCATCACGCTGAACAGCATTAACATTGCGCTCGATTCTCCGATTGGCTTCTTCTACAGCCCGACCGGGCCGAACGCCGGTGAACTATTCGTAGGTGGCATCGAGGACGGCGTGTGCTGCGTGCAAATTTCGCCGACGCTGTACAACGACTTCTATCTGCATATCACGAACTTCAGCACCAATCCCGCATTCGAGCAGCTGGGATACACCACGCCTTCCGGCTATTGGTACACCACCGGTACTGCCGGATCGTCGATTACGGTGAGTCCGGTTACTTCGGCTCCCGAGATTGATCCGGCTTCCGCGGCCAGCGGCCTGACGCTGCTGCTTGGCGCCTTAATGGTGTTTCGCGGCCGTCGCGGTGCAAAGTCCGCGGGAGCGGTCGCTTAGCACGGAGCGATGTGGTCGGCCGCGCGGGCCGCATCATTTCAACGCATCGCAATTACTGGCCCATGACTTGCCGGCGAGCCGGTCGCGCGCCCAATCGAGTTGTTCGGGCGTCGTCTTCTCCATGAGCGGGTCATGATCCAACCCTGGGCGGTGGACGTACTGGATTGGCAAGCCAAGCCTGCACGCTTGCTTAACACCGGCTGCGATATTGGCGATGGCAACAGAGTGGTCATCATCGCCCGCGAGAACCAGTAACGGGCCACGGATCGGTTTGTTCGCACTCCGGCTATCCTCATTATAGCGCCGCACTTCCGGCGCTCGGTCCCAGCCTGGCATGACCGCGCGTTGCTGCCCGATTTCCTTCAACGCAGCGAAGGCGTAGTACCAGCATCCCCTGGTCGTGACGTCTTGATAGCGAGCAAGCACCGGCGGCGTGAGCATTCGCTTGATATCGAAGGTCGGATAGCTGGCCTTGATGCCGAACGCGGTCAACGGCCAGTACAGATCGGTAATCGGGTCGAAGGTGTGTGCATCATGGAGTTCGTAAGCATCGTAGTCCGTGTCCCCCGCAACTGAGATCGCGCCGCTGTAGCCCGGGTCGTTGCGGACGGCTTCGAGTTCCGCGACGCCCCAAACGGCGACACCACCCTGAGAGTGACCGATTGCAACCCATTTTTTTCCCAGATCAGGTACCGCGGCGTGCGCGGCAGGAACCGAAAAGATGACGTCGTTCGCCTGCGGAATCTTATTGTCGTACTGATGTTGGCCGGGGGTGCCGAGCCCGGCATAGTCAGTCGCTATCACGGCGAATCCGGCGGCGACCATGGGCATCAATCCTTCATCGCCGTATTCCACGTCTTTCATCAGGGACGGTGCGCACATTCGCGCCACGCCGCTGGTGCCGTGCGCCCACGCAATAACCGGCCATCCCCCGGGAGGCGTCGCGCCGGCTGGAATCAGAATGACTCCGGAGGCCGCGACGTCATCGCCGTTCAGGGCGCGGGAGTGATAAAGAATGCGGACCGCACTCGCCCCTTTGGGAAGCTGATAGCCAGCAAAGGGTGCGGAGCGGATCAAAGTTCCGGGTTCCGCTTCGACAAGCGGCTGCGGCGGGTCATAGAACCGAGTCAGGGGCAGCGCATCCTTGCTTTCCATCAACAGGGCCTGCTCCCGTGATTTCGGCAAGTCATCCTCGGCCATCGCCGGCCACGAGGCGGCAAGCAAAGCGATCGACACCACGAGATTGGAAACATTGACCACGAGACTGCCCTCATTCGATTTGGCAGTTTAGGTTAGTTCATTCACGGGTGCATGTGGCATTTTGATCGCGAGGACGATCGTGCCAAGTCTAGGCGTTAGCGACCAGCGCGTTGACCGGCATTTCAGCAGCGGCCATCGAAAAGCGAAACGTGGAACCCTGGCCGATGGTCGATTCGACCGAGATGTCTCCCCCATGGCGCTCCACGATCTTCTTGCAGATGGCGAGTCCCATGCCCGTGCCGCTGAATTCCTCCCGCCCATGCAGCCGCTGAAACATGCCGAAAATCCGCTCGAAGTATTGGGGTTCGATTCCAAGGCCATTGTCCTGCACCGAGAATATCCATTTCTTCGCACCATTTTGGCGGGCGGCGACGTGCACCCCGGGCGTGTCGGCACGGCGGTACTTGATCGCGTTGCCGAGCAGGTTCTGGAATAGTTGAGTCAGCTGCATATCGTCGGCCAAAACGCTCGGCAAGGGATCGTGAGTGACCCGCGCGCCGCTGTCCACTATCGCCCCGCGAAGATTTTTTATCGCTCTATTCAGGGCATTTTCACTCGAGGTGGTGACGAGTTCCACGCCCTTGGATCCAACGCGCGAAAAAGCCAACAGATCCTGGATCAGCGACTGCATGCGTTTGGCGCCGTCCACCGTAAAGGAAATGAATTCGTCCGCGTCGGCGTCGAGCTTGCCTTTGTAGCGCCTGGCGATGAGCGCCACATAGCTGGCCACCATGCGTAAGGGCTCCTGCAGGTCATGGGATGCCACATAGGCGAATTGTTGCAGGTCCTCATTGGAGCGTTTCAGCTCTTCGACGGTCTGCAACAGTTCGACCTTGGCCGCATTGCGCACGGTGATGTTGCGGATTGCGACCGTCACCAGCGTTCCGGTGTCGCTTTCCAGCGGACTCAACATGAGCTCCATCGGAAACCGACTGCCGTCCTTGCGCAATGCCGTGAGCTCCAATCCGGTTCCAATCTGTTGCGCCAGCGCATCCTCAGCCGATCGCAAACCATCGGCAATCAGACGTTCCGCGAAACCCTCGGGAATGATGTTGGTCAGTTTTTGTCCCAAGAGCTCGTCGCGGCGGTAGCCGAACTGTTTTTCCGCTTGCAGATTCAACAGCACGATCTCGCTCTGCTGGTTCACCACCACCATGGCATCGGGGGCGGCTTCTAGCAATCCCCGGTAACGGCCTTCCATCTGCACCAGATGCGCATCGGCGGCATTGCGCACGCTGATGTCGCGAATGGCCGCGGTGACCAGAATCCCCTCCGCGCTGCCCAAAGGGCTCAACATGATCTCAATGGGAAATTCGCTGCCGTCCTTGCGCCGCGCCGTCAGCTCAATGCCGGTGCCGATTTGCTGCGCCAGCGCTTCCTCGGCGGAGCGCAAGCCATCCGCGACCAAGCGCTCCGCAAAGCCTTGCGGAACGATATTGCTCACCTTCTGGCCGAGCAGCTCGTCGCGGCGGTAGCCGAACTGTTTTTCCGCTTGCAGATTCAACAGCACGATCTCGCCCTGCTGGTTCACTACCACCATGGCGTCGGGGGCGGCCTCCAGCAATCCCCGGTACCTGCCTTCCATCTGCACCAGATGCGCATCGGCGGCATTGCGCACGCTGATGTCGCGAATGGCCGCGGTGACCAGAATGCCCTCCGCGCTGCCCAAGGGGCTCAACATGATCTCAATGGGAAACTCGCTCCCGTCCTTGCGCCGCGCCGTGAGCTCAATGCCGGTGCCGATTTGCTGGGCCAGCGCTTCCTCGGCGGAGCGCAAGCCATCCGCGACCAGGCGCTCCGCAAATCCCTGCGGAACAATATTGCTCACCTTCTGGCCGAGCAGCTCGTCGCGGTGGTAGCCGAATTGTTTTTCCGCTTGCAGATTCAACAGCACGATCTCGCCCTGCTGGTTCACCACCACCATGGCATCGGGGGCGGCTTCCAGCAATCCCCGGTATCGGCCTTCCATCTGCACCAGATGCGTTTCGGCCGCCTTGCGTACGCTGATGTTGCGGATGGCCGCCGTGACCAGGATTCCGTTCGGACTGCGCAGTGGACTCAGCATGATTTCGATCGGGAATTCGCTGCCGTCCTTGCGCCGCGCCGTCAGCTCAATGCCGGTGCCGATCTGCTGGGCCAGCGCTTCCTCGGCCGACCGCAAACCATCAGCGACCAGGCGCTCCGCAAAGCCTTGCGGAACGATATTGCTCACTTTCTGGCCGAGAAGCTCGTCGCGGTGGTAGCCGAATTGTTTTTCCGCTTGCAGATTTACCAGAACAATTTCGCCGCTCTGATTTACAACCACCATGGCGTCGGGGGCCGCCTCCAGCAGTCCGAGGTACTTGGCTCCCGATTCCTTGGTCTCGCTCAAATCGCGGGTAATCTCGGAGAAACCACGCAGGCCGCCATCGCGATCGCGCAGCGCCGTGTAGGTGGTGCTCGAGACATATTGCGAGCCGTTCTTGCGCACCCGCCGCCCGTGCTCTTCCTGTCGACCCTCCGCAGCCGCAATCTTGAGCATCTCGGCCGGCTTGCCGCCGTCGATGTCCGCCTGCGGAAAGAAGCACGAGAAACTGCGCCCGATGATTTCCTTTGCGGTGTATCCGTTGATCCTCTCGGCCCCGGCGTTCCAAGTCACCACATGGCCCATTGGATCCAACATGAAGATCGCGTGGTCTTGAACCTCGTTCAGCAGCGTCCTGTATTGATCCTCGCTGACCCGCAGCGCCTCCTCGGCCAAGCGGCGCCGTCGGCTGCTGCGGATCAGACCGAACCCCGTCACCCCGGTGATCAATAGGCCCAACGCAGTGCCCAGAAGGAGACCGATCCGGGCCTGCAGCAGCCGTCGCTTCGCATCGGCGGTGCGTCTGTCGAGCAATCCCGACTCATCGTCCTGCATGCCCTGCACGACCTGCCGGAACTCCTTTGTGATCTGCGTCTGTTCGCCGCCTCCGACGACCTTGGCCGCGCCGTCCTTGCCTTGAGTGCGCGGCGATGCGCCGATTCGCTCGTCGACTTGCGTTCGCTCGGCAACCAGCATATCGAGCACCGGCAACTTTGCCTGCTGCTCAGGATTGTCCACGGTCAAGGCTCGGACCGCTTCCAGGTGCCGTTTCAGATCCGCTAGCCCCAAGCGCCAGGATTCCAAGTAGGTTTCGTCGCCCGTCGCGATGAATGCGCGTCCGCTCGCGTCGATGTTGGCCATCGCATAGAGCATGTTCTCGAGGTTGCTCGATACCAGATGGCTGTGCTGTACCCAAGCCTCGCTTTCCGCGGACACGGCCATGCTGCGGTAATACAGGCTGATGACCAGAATCAGAATTCCCATGGCGGATATAACCGCCAGCGGGACGTATTGGTCCGGCTTGAGTTTGAATTTAGCTGATGCGTCCACAGGCCCGTCTCTCCGAGTGATTCGTTTCAGTGCGAAACGGCGGTGCCCCGTAGAGGCCGGCTCATCTCGGTGTTTTCCGACTCCGAATCGATGCCGCACAGCGCTACCCGAGCTTCCTCCGTTATTCCGGCTTTGAGCAGATGAACAAACAGTGCTGCGGGGACCGGCGGGCTGAAATAATATCCCTGGGCCTCATCGCATTGATGAACCTTGAGAAACTCAAGCTCCTTGATGGACTCCACGCCTTCCGCCACCACCCGCAGCTTTAGGCTTCGGGCCATGCTGATCACTGCGGTGACAATGGCGGCATCGTCCGATGCGCGTCCAATCTGGCGCACGAATGACTGGTCAATTTTCAGCGAGTCAATGGGAAACTTCCGTAGGTAGCTCAAGCTTGAGTAACCCGTGCCAAAATCATCGACCGCAACCTGTACACCACTTTCCTTCAGCGTGCGCAGAAGGGCGGCGGTGGATTCAACTCGTTTCATGAGCGCGCTTTCGGTCAGCTCAATTTCCAGCGAGCGTGGATCCAGGCCGGACTCCTCTAGAATATGCAGCAAACCAGGAAGGAAGGCCTCATCCTGGAACTCCATCGCAGATACGTTCACAGCCATCATGATCGTCGGCAACCCCGCACCCTGCCACCTGCGCGCCTGCTCACAGGCTTGACGAAGCACCCAGCGGCCGATGGGCACTATGAGGCCGCAGTCCTCCGCGACGGGGATGAACTGCGCCGGAGAAATGGCCCCCCGTACCGGATGTGTCCAGCGAATCAATGCTTCTGCGCCGGTGATTGTTCCGGTTTTCATGCAGATTTTCGGCTGGTAGTGCACAGCGAACTCTTGGCGTTCCAGCGCGCGCCGCAGGCTCTCTTCTATTGACTGCCTCTCCACTGCGCGCGCGTTCATGGCGGGTTTGAAGAACTGATAGCTCTGCCGGCCGTTTTCCTTAGCCTGGTACATCGCAGTATCCGCATTCTTGATCAATGTTTCCGCATCATGGCCGTCATCGGGGTACACGCTCACGCCGATGCTGGTCGTGACGTGCAGATCATGCTGGTCGACCGAATGGGGCTCTGCCACCGTGCGCAGTATTCGAGCCGCCATAATGACGGCGTCCTCCGCCAGCGCAAGATCCGCGAGTAGCACGACGAATTCGTCGCCCCCTTGACGGCTGACCGTGTCGGCGTCCCGCACGGCGGCGGTCAAGCGCTTGCCGATGGACTGCAGGAGCTTGTCGCCGATCGGATGACCCAATGAATCGTTGATGTGCTTAAAGCCATCCAGATCGAGAAACAGCACCGCAACCTGCTTCTTGCGACGCCGAGCCGAGGCGATCGCCTGGCCGATGCGGTCATTCAGCAGCATGCGGTTGGGCAACCCGGTGAGAAAGTCGTGCTCGGCCGAATGCGTCATCTGCTTCGCCATCGCCTGCGCGACGCTCACATCGCGAAATACGATCACCGCGCCGATCGCATTGCCTTCGCGGTCGTGGATCGGGGCAATGGAGTCCTCGATGGGAATTTCCAGGCCGTCGCGCCTGATGAGGATGCAGCTCGACGGCAAGTGCACGGCCCGGATCTGCAGAATGGCCAATTCCGTCGTCGTCTCGGTGGGTTCGGTGCTGCGGGGATCCAAGGTTCGGAATACCTCGGTCATGGGGCGCCCGGCTGCCTCTTGCATTGGCCAGCCGGTCATCTTCTCCGCCACCAAATTCAGGAAGGTAATGTTTCCGGCGACGTCCGTGCACACCACCGCCTCTCCAATACTGCTGAGGGTGACCAGAGCGCGTTCTTTCTCCGCGAATAGCGCCTCTTCCATGATCTTGCGCTCGATGGAGTAGCGCAGCGATCGGCGCACACTGCGAGCTTCGATTTGTCCCTTGATCAAGTAATCCTGGGCGCCTTCCTGGAGCGATTGCGCGGCGAGGCGCTCATCGTCCAAGCCCGTGAGCACTACCAGAGGGATGCGCGGCGCGGCCGCGTGCGCCCGGCGTATCGCCTCGAGGCCCTGGGCATCCGGCAGACCCAGATCCAGCAGGATGATGTCGACTATGCTGGCGGCAAGATGCGCCTCCGTCTGACTCATTGATGTGACATTGATCAGATCGATGCGGTCGTCGTCCTGCTCGTCGAGCATTTCGCGAAGCAATCTGACGTCTCCTGGATTATCTTCGACCAGAAGCAGCGTCATCGCGAGTTTTCGGCTCATCCGTTTTGCGCTTGCTGGGGAAGACGCACCTTGCTGAGCCAGAAATCGCTGATGCTCCTCACAATGGCCTCGAAATCATCCAGCTGCACGGGTTTGGAGAGGTAGCAGTTCGCCTGCAATTGGTAGCTGGTGACGATGTCCGCCTCCGCCTCCGAGGTCGTGAGAATGACCGTCGGAATGGTCTTCAAATCTTGGTCCTCCTTGATGAGCGCAAGAACCTCGCGCCCGTCCATTTTGGGGAGGTTAAGATCCAACAGGATCAGGTCGGGCCGAGGCGCGTTGGCGTGGGTTCCCTGCTTGCGCAGAAACGCCATAGCCTCCACCCCGTCGCACGCCACGTGCAGAATGATCGATCGATTCGCCTCGCGGAAGGCTTCCTTGGTCAGCCGCACATCGCCGGGACTGTCTTCGACTAGTAGAACTTCCAGAGCCATGTATGTCTCTTCTTTCTCGGCGCCCATGACGTACCTTTGAGTCCGCGTCCGCGGAGATCTCGTCTCGGCATTCTCCGACCCCGCGTCCGCACTTGTATGTACGATAAGACGCTTAGCAGGCTGCAAGTGCGTCGAAACGCGACTCGCGTCTCCTTATTGCGCAGCGGCGGACAGGGGCGCGATCACGGGCATCCGGCGTTTGGAACTTGGCAGGTAATTGTCGCGGCGACCGACACTGGCTTCGCCGATTTCGCAAACGGGTCCCGTCGGGTTCGTGGGCTTCACTGGTGAGCTGAAGCCCGCGAACCCGCGGGGCCGGTGGCTTAGTGGCTCGCTTCTACGCCTGAATCGTCAGTTGCGCGCGGGGAGCGGAGATTAATCTGATTCTTTCCCGGAACAAATGCCAACCCTGATTGAGCAGCGTCTGAACTCGCCTGTAGCGTCAAGGTCAGGGCTTGTTTCGGCGACGTGCAAATCAATGCATGCGTCGGCCGCGGACCAACCGGATCCAATGTTGGGCTGGTCGAAACGATCGTACCGGTGGCGCTCTGCCCATCCGAGGCGAAATCGAGGTGGATTTCGAACGTGAAGTAATTGTCGTTCGAGCTTATGGTTACCCTTCCGTTCGTCGCAATGTCGGAATTAAGACCGAAGCCCCAACCCGTGTTCAGTACGTAGGTGCTGTTCTTGCAGGGTGCACTGAAAAAGATGGAGGCCGAGGTCACCGCGAGATCCCCGGTGTTCGGATCGGTCCCAACTACGAACGTCAGGCCGTTGCCGTCTGCCGATGTGCCAGCGTAAGTGCCAGCCACTTGCGCCATGGCGGGGGTTGCGATTGCTGCTGCGATAATGGCCGCCCCGGTAGCGTTGATGATTCTCTTCATTAGTAAATTCCCCTTGTTAACTGCATTGTTAATTGCCTGGAAAGCGTTTGGACCAAGAAATAATAGGGCTTGCTAGCCATCAGTCGGTCTATGAAATTCCGGCTTATGTCAAAAGTGGTTGAGGGCGGGCAGTGGACGTCGACTATTAAGTTGGCGGGCTGGCGGGTGGAAGTGGGGCCGGCGACGGCGAAGCAGGCTTACCTGGCACTCCGGGTGAACTCGGCTTACCCGGCGTTCCCGGTGAGCTGGGCGTCCCCGAGGTGCCGGGTGAACTCGGCTTGCCTGGCGTTCCGGGCGAACTGGGCTTGCCCGGCGTCCCGGGTGAACTGGGCTTTCCCGGTGTTCCAGGCGAACTGGGCTTGTCGGATGTTCCGGACGAGTCGGGGGTCTGTGGATTCGCAGGCGCTTGAGCAATCGCATAATTGGCTGCGATCATCGCAAGCGCGGCCAAGACGGCGGAGAACTTCGCATTCAATTCTGATCTCCTCGACGAATGAAGGCACATTGCTGAGCTTACTGAATCGACCACTCACAGCCGTAGGCCGGCGCTGATAGTCCACGTAGGCGAACGTCGCGACAAGGTGCTGTGAGCGTGCGCTTACAAACGCGAGCGCCAATGTCTGGCAGATCTCGTCCTAGCTTTAGGCCCACACTTAAGTTTACCCACCGACCAGCAGGAAGCGATTTATGAGTTCTGAACGCCCTGAGGAATTTTCTGAGCCCTCGGGAACCAGAGGCCGGCAACCAGCGGCCGATGATCGACCCGACACCGCCGGCGATGCTACGCGCGGTGAAACTACAATTCTGGTGCACGGCGAGACCGTCAGCAGTCAGCAAGCAAAGTCGGCGGCCAAGGATTCAGCGTCCCAGGCCACGGAAAACTCCGAACCAGGCCGCCATGAGGCCACAGTCGTGGTGCGTGGTGAGGTTCGTCAGGATCAGAAGCAAG
>Ga0302325_10010329_pt1 | contig 20257 bp, 20 predicted proteins | sample Palsa_T0_2_FD_201948 | JGI IMG/M metagenome (GOLD analysis project Ga0302325, IMG submission 201948) | Peat permafrost microbial communities from Stordalen Mire near Abisko, Sweden - Palsa_T0_2 | ecosystem: Environmental > Terrestrial > Soil > Palsa > Peat permafrost | place: Sweden: Abisko...
AGGGCGAGGGCAGCCCCGCCGCCGTAGAGCCACAGGGGCGGGACCTCCGCGATCACCGCCTTCACCCGGTACAGGCTGGCCGAGACCACGTCGCGGGCGACGACGAGCCATGCGAAAGACGTCGAGATGCCGCTCGTGAGCTGGTTCGCGCCCGGGCTGCGGCCGAGGATGAAGAGGCCCGCCACCACGAGCGCTGCCGCGAGGACGGAGCCGACGAAGAAGCCGCCGCGAACGGCCGAGGGCCAGTGGGCAAACGACTTCCTCCACCAGGGGAGCGAGGCGCGGCGGCCGAGCTCCGCAAGCACGCGGGCCTCCAGGCTGCGGGGAGCCTTCCGGTCGGGAAGCCTCCGCAGCACGCGGTGGATCGCGGCCTCCAGCTTGTCTTGGTCTTGGGGATTCATCTTGGGTTCAGCGGGACGTTGCCTCGAGTGACGCGCCGCCGCGGGAAAGGATCTTCGCCAGCGCGGCTCGCGCGCGCAAGATGTCGGTCTTCACCTTGGCGAGCGAGACGCCGAGCCTGCGCGCGATCTCGTCGTAGGGAATGTCCTCGAAATGGTAAAGGACCAGCGGCACGCGCTGGTGATCGGGCAGCTTGGACAGGGCCTCCTCGACCCAGGCGCGCCGCTCCTCGGAGTCGACGCCCTCAAAGAAGGTGTCCGGCGCCGCGAAATCGACGGCGGGGGCGTCCTCGTCGGACGAGCTGGTGAATTCCGAGAAGAACTTCCAGCGGTTGCGGTAGCGCTGGAGGTGGTTAAGCGAAAGGTTCGTGGCCACGGTCTTGAGCCAGCCCCCCGCGGTCGGGCTCGTCGAGAGCATCTCGAAATGCTCGTGGGCCTTGATGAACACCTCCTGGGAAATGTCCTCCGCCTGCGCGTCGTTCCTGACAAGCCGCGCCGAGGTGGAAAAGACCATGTCCTGGTATTTGTGCATGAAGGTGGTGAAGTCCAGCGGCGGGCCTAGCCCCAAGGGTTGGGTGTGCACTTTGGGTTCATCGTTCATGCTCAAAACACCTGTCGGGGCCCCAAAGTCGCATAAATGAAGCCAGCCCAGAAGCCCTCTAGTACGAACGGGCGAGCCGCGCCTCGATCAGTTGGGCTTCAAAGTATGTAACTCTCTTTCCCATGATGTTATAGGTGATTTCATGTCCCGAAGGACCCCCGGGCGCCAGCTGGAGGGATGGCGACCCTCTAACTGCGTGAATTAGCGCGTGTTGAATGAATCGCACGGCGTGTGCGGCCCTTGCAACCCTTACGTTGCCGAGGATATTCAGGTGGACCCGAGGGCGTCCCCCCGGCGGATCATGACCACAGAAGCCAAATTCCTCCCGCCGGACCCCGCAATCGAGTCCTCGGTCCGCTCAATCGGCGAGGAGCTCTTCCGGCTGATGGACGCGCATCCGTCGCCGGGCATCCTCTCCAAGAAGGGGGCCTATGCGCGGATCATGGAGTGGTCCATGAAGGATCCCGCGTTCAAGGCGCAGCTCTTCCGGTTCGTGGACGTCCTGCCCTCGCTGACCTCGTCTTCCGAGATTGTCCGGCACTTGCAGGAATACCTCGGCGACAAGGCCGTTGAGCTCAGCCCCGCCATGAAGACCGGCCTCGCGGCCGCCGCGTTTGCGCCGGCGCTCGTCGCCGGCCCCGTGAAGGCGAACGTGACCTCGATGGCCGGCCAATTTGTCGCCGGGGCGACCCCGGAGGACCTCGTCAAGAGGCTCCGGAGCAACGCCGCCAACGGAATCGCGACCACGATCGATCTGCTGGGCGAGACCGTGGTCAGCGTGTCCGAGGCGGACGCGTTCCTGCGCAGGAACCTGGACGTCCTGGATACCGTCGGAAAAGCCATGGGGCGCGAGGCAAAGCCCTGCTTCAGCGACGTCGGGCCGAGGGGTCCCCTTCCCCGGCTCAATCTCTCGGTCAAGGTGTCGGCGCTCACCCCCGAGGTCCACCCGGCCGATCCCGGGCGCTCGATCACCGCGCTGAAGGAAAGGCTGCGCCCCATCCTGCGCCGTGCGCGCGAGATCGGCGCCTTCATCAACTTCGACATGGAAAGCTACGGGCTCAAGGACCTGACGCTTTCCCTTTTTCGCTCGATCCTCGAGGAGGACGAATTCCGGGAGCAGCCCGCGATCGGGATCGCCCTGCAGGCCTACCTGCGCGACTGCGAGCGCGACCTGAGGGAGCTGATCACGTGGGCAAGGAAGGCGAGGCGCCCGGTCGTCGTGCGGCTCGTGAAGGGCGCCTACTGGGACTTTGAGACGATCCTGGCCGAGCAGCGCGGCTGGCCCGTCCCGGTCTGGTCGGAAAAGCCGGAGAGCGACGCGAACTACGAGAAGCTCTCGCTCCTTCTGCTCGAGAACGCCGACATCACGGCGCCCGCGTTCGCGTCGCACAACGTCCGGTCCTGCGCGCACGCGATCGCGCGGGCCGACAGGCTCGGGGTCGACAAGAGGACCTACGAGTTCCAGGCGCTCTACGGCATGGCGGACGAGCTCAAGTCGGCGCTCGTCGCGAGCGGCCACCGCGTCCGCGAGTACTGTCCCGTCGGCGACCTGCTGCCCGGGATGGCCTATCTCGTGCGCCGCCTCCTCGAGAACACGTCGAACGAGGGTTTCCTGCGGGCGAAGGACGCCGGCGGCGTGACCCGGGACGCGCTGCTGCAGAACCCGGTCGGGCTGATGCGGGCGCGAGCCGCGGAAACGGCACCCCCGCCGGCCTTCCAGAACGCCGCGAACACGGATTTCAGCGTCGGGGCCAACCGCGAGCGCATGCGGTCGGCCCTCGAGACGGTCGCCAGGGGGCTGGGCCGAAGGCACCCGGTGGTGATCGGCGGCCGCAGGATCTCCGACCGGGAGATGGTCGCCTCGACCAACCCCGCAAGGCCCTCGCAGGTCGTCGGCCACTGGGCGCGGGCCACGGTCGCGGACGCCGACGCCGCCGTTGCCGCGGCGCGGGCCGCTTGGCCCGCGTGGGCGGCGCGTCCCGCCGCCGATCGCGCGGCCATCCTCGAGCGCGCCGCCGGCCTCATCGAGGCGCGCCGCTTCGAGCTCAACGCGCTCGAGGTCTTCGAGGCGGGAAAGCCCTGGATCGAGGCGGACGCGGACATCTCGGAGGCGGTCGACTTCTGCCGATATTACGCGTCCGAGATCCGCGAGATCGAGCGCCCCAAGGTCACGCAGCCGGTTTCAGGGGAGCGCGACGTCCAGCTGTGGACGTCACGGGGCGTAGGCGTGGCCATCGCCCCCTGGAACTTCCCGCTCGCCATCCTCTGCGGCCTGACCGTCGCGCCGCTTGTCGCGGGCAACTGCGTCATCATGAAGCCCGCCGAGCAGACGACGGTCATTGCGGCGGCGCTCATGGACATCCTTGCGGAGGCGGGCGTGCCGCCGGGCGTCGTCAATTTCGTTCCCGGCCTCGGCGAGGATGTCGGGGCCCGCCTCGTCGCCCACCCCGGGGTCGACTTCATCGCGTTCACCGGCTCGCGCTCCGTCGGATGCAGGATCTGGGAAACCGCCGGCAGGACGCTGCCCGGCCAGCGCAACCTGAAGAAGGTCGTCTGCGAGATGGGCGGAAAGAACGCGCTCATCATCGACAACGACGCCGACCTGGACGAGGCGATCCCGGCCGCGCTTTACAGCGCGTTCGGCTTCTCGGGCCAGAAATGCTCGGCGCTGTCCCGTCTCATCGTGCTGGACGGCGTCTACGACCATTTCGTCGAGCGCTTCGTGGCCGCCTGCTCCTCCATTCCCGTCGGCGACCCCGCCGAGCCCGGCATCCTCGTCGGTCCCGTCATCGACGCGGAGGCCCGCGACAAGATCCTCGGCCTCATCGAGCGAGGAAGGAAGGAGGCGAGGCTGGCCTACCAGGCGCAGCTGCCGCCGGCGCTGGCCGCGGGCACCTACGTGCCCCCCACGGTCTTCGCCGACGTCCCCCCGTCGGCGGCGATCGCTCGCGAGGAGATATTCGGGCCGGTGCTCGCGATCCTGCGCGCCAGGGACCTGGACGACGCCTTCCGCATCGCGATGGACGTCGACTACGCGCTCACGGGCGGCCTTTTCTCGCGCAGCCCCAGCGCGCTCGAGCGGGCGCAGCGCGAGTACAGGGTCGGGAACCTGTACCTGAACCGCGGCATCACGGGCGCCATAGTGCAGCGCCATCCGTTCGGCGGGTTCGCGATGTCGGGGGGCGGGACAAAGGCCGGCGGAAAGGGCTACCTGGAAAACTTCCTCTTCCCGCGCGCCGTCTCTGAAAACGTCATGCGCCGCGGGTTCACGCCCCCGGCCGAGGAGCCCGGCGTCTAGAGGGACGTGTAGAGGCGGTAGAGGACCTGGGTGCCGAACTCGTCCCAGCCCTTCTCGGCGACCAGGTCGTAGAGTTTCCGCGCGCAGTCGAGCCCGGGGAGCGACAGTCCCATCTCGTCCGCTGCGGCGACCGCGATCCCGATGTCCTTGCGGCTGTGCTTCACGTAGAAGCCCGGGGCGAAGTCCCCCCCGCGCGCGCGCGGCCCGAGGTTTGTCAGCGCCCAGCGTCCGGCCGCCCCGCCGCTGATGCTCCCGTGGACGCGCGACGGATCGAGGCCCGCGCGCTTGGCGTAGGCTAGCGCCTCGACCCAGGCCACCATGCCGACGGCGCAGGCGATCTGGTTCGCCATCTTGCAGTGCTGCCCCGAGCCGGAGGGCCCCTGGAGGGCGATGTTCTTGCCGATGACCGACAAGACGGGCTGCGCCCGCGCGAAGGCCTCGGGCTCGCCGCCGACCATGATGACGAGCCGGGCCTCCCTGGCTCCGATGTCCCCTCCCGAGACGGGTGCGTCGAGGGCCGCGAGGCCCCTCTCGGACGCGGCCGCCGAGACTCTTCGCGCGAGAAGCGGGCTCGACGTCGTCATGTCGACGACGAGCGCGCCCCGGCGCGCCTTTTCCACGATTCCCCCTTTCCCAAGATAGGTTTCCTCCACGTCCCGGGGGAACCCGAGCATCGTGATGACGATGTCCGCCTGCGCGGCCGCCTCCCCGGCGGAGTCATGCCAGACCGCCCCAGCGTCCACGAGAGGCTTCGCCTTGTCCTTCGTCCGGTTGAAGACGTGCAGCTCATGTCCCGCGGCCCTGAGGTGCCCGGCCATGCTCCGGCCCATGACACCCGTCCCGATGAAGGCGATGGCCGGTTTTCCAGGCATGGCGGCGCTCAGCGGTCCCAGCTGTCGGACGAGTCCCTGATCAGCTGGGCGAGCATGGGGAACCGGAACTCGCCGTAATTCATCGCGAACCTGAGCTGGCCGTCCCGGAACACCCAGGTCGTCGGGATCCAGGATATGGGAAGGCCCAGGAGCTCCGCCACCTTCTCGTCGCGCTTGCGCGAGGCGTTGGGGTGGAGGAGCAGCTTGAAGTTCTTCTCGGCGCCCACGCCGTTCTTCTCGAGCAGCGCGCGCCCGTCGACCGGGTTCCAGATGGTCACGAACACGAAGTTGACTTTGGGATTCGCGGCGATGAACCCGCTCCAGCCGCCGTTGGCGAGCTCCTCCTTGCAGTTCGGGCACCATGGCGCCCAGAAGTGGACCACCGTGACGCCGCCGGACTTCGTCGCCGCGGCGACCTGCTGCTCGATCGCCGAGGACGGCGTGTCGGCCGCCCGGGCGGCGCATGACAGGAGCACCGCCGCAGCGGCCGGGATGAGGATCCTTCGAATCATCCGGCAAACATGGCACATTTCCCTCCCGAACGCCAAGCCTAGCCGACGCCGAGCCATGCGAAGCCGGCGCGTATCCACAGCGGGCACGCGACGAGTCCCGCGGCCGTCGTCGACAGCACGATCTGCACGGCCGTAAGCGGCTGTCCGCCGTAGTAGCGCGCCATGATGATCGGGAACACCGCGGCGGGCATCGCGGCCTCGACGACCAGGACGCGCTTGAGCTCGACGGAGCACGGAAGGAGGCGCGCGAAGCCGAGCATGAGGACCGGCATGATCCCGAGCCGCACCACGCAGGCGGCGATCGCAACGTTCCTGTGCAGGAGCTTCGAGGGCTGGTCGAGGTAGTCCGCTAGGTTGACCCCCGTCATGAGGAGCCCGACCGGCACGGCGCACACGCCGAGCGAGCGGGCCATGCTTGCGACGAAGCCCGGGACGCTGGGCGCGAGCCCGGAGATGTTGATCGCCACCGAGACCAGGAGCGTGATCAGCATCGGCGTGATCATCTTTTTCCAGCCCTCGCGCAGCGAGCCGCCCGCCAGGACGAGGAGGCCGACGGACCACAGGGCCAGGTCGACCCCAAGATTGTGGACGAGCACAAGGCCCTGCGCGCGTTCGCCCCATATGCCGCCGACGATCGGGAGCGGCAGGTAGCTGTAGTTGCAGATGCCTGCGGAGACCGCGAATGTCCTCAGGCCCGTTCCCCTTTCAAGGCCGACGGAGCGCGCGGCGAGGTACGCCACACCGAACCCGGCGACCGTCGTCACGAAACCCGCGAGCGGCGGGAGCAGGAGGTTGCCGGGGTCCCGGAGCGACGCGTTGCCCACGACCGTGTCGAACACGAGGCAGGGCATGCAAACGTAGACGACGAGCCGCAGCAGGCTCGTCTCGGCCGTTCCCTCAATCCAGTGGAAACGGCGCAGGGCGACGCCGACCGCGATCAGCGCGAATACGGGAAGGATGAGTCTAAAGAGCTCCCCAATGGTCATCTCGCGTGAGCGAGGGATGACTCAAACGCGCGCGAACGCACGCCGAAAAGCGGGCGGGCGACGGGGCCTCAGGTGGTCGGCACCGGCGTCGTCGCCGGGGGCGGGCCGCCGCGCTCGCCGCGAGTCGGGAGCGTGTCGAAAATCTTCTGCTGGTCCGCAGTGAGCGCGGCCCGAATCTGGCCGCGTGTCGCCTCGATGATGCCCTTCATCTTCGCGCGCTTGTCCTCCCTGGCGATCGTATCGTCCTGGCGGAGCTCCTTCAGCTGGCCGTCATTGCTCACGATGAGGGCGCCGATCGTCTTCTGCTGGTCCGGGGTCAGGCTGAGCTTCTCGGTCAGCTCCCCGAGGACGAAGGCCGGCCGCATGTGGTGGCGATGCGCCGGCGGCGTCTGGCCGTCCGCGGGGGTTGTCTCGGGGGTGGCGGCGGGCGGCGGCGGGACAGGCGGATTTGCGGGGTCGTCGGCCCGGGCCGATGCCAGGGAAAGCGCGAGGCCCGCCGAAAGAAGCGAAAGGGAAATGGCAGAGAAGGGTTTCATGCAGGCTAAGACGTTTCCAGAGCGCTTTCGTTACTCATTTTGTTTTGAAGGACTTGCCCCGCGGGCCACATCCCCGCAGCGTTCCTGCCGATGATTGAGGTAGAGGCGCTTACCAAACAATACGGCAGCTTCACGGCCGTCCGCAATCTCTCGTTCTCGGTCAAGTCCGGGGAGGTGCTGGGTCTGGTCGGACCGAACGGCGCAGGGAAGACCTCGACCCTGAGGTGCCTGGCGGGAATAATCCCGGCCACCGCCGGAAAGGTGAGGATAGCGGGGCATGACCTCTCCGTGGATCCCGTGGCGGCAAAGCGGGCCCTCGCGTTCTTCCCGGACGAGCCGCGGCTGTTCGAGTACCTCACCGTCCGGCAGCATCTCACGTTTGTCGCCAGGATCTACGGCGTCGCCGACTACGAGGCCCGGGCCGCGCCGCTCCTCGAGGAGCTGGAGCTCTCGGAGAAGGCGGACGTCCTGCCAGGGGAGCTCTCCCGGGGCATGAAGCAGAAGCTCGTGATCGCGTGCGGGCTCCTGCATTCGCCCAGCGTGATGTTCTTCGACGAGCCCCTGACGGGCCTCGACCCGCTCGGCATCCGCCGGATGAAGGACTCGATCGTGCGGCGCGCGAGGGAGGGCGCGGCGGTCGTCCTGAGTTCCCACCTGCTCCACCTTCTCCAGGAGGTGTGCACGAACGTGCTGATCCTGAAAAAGGGTGACAAGGTGGCCGACGGGACCCTGGCGGACGTCGCGGCGCAATTCAGCAACGGCGAGGCGAACGTGAGCCTGGAGGAAGTGTTCATCCGCGCCACCGGCGGGTCCGAGAGCTGAAACCCGGGGATCCCCGTCCACCCGCCATGGCAGGCGCACTCCTTTACCTCCGGCTCACGTCCCTGCGGAACCTCGTCGTCCACAGGCTCGGCAGGCTCCGCCAGCCCAAGTACCTCCTCGGCGCCGCGTTTGCCGTGGCATATTTCTATTACTTCGTGTTCCGCCGGATCAGCGCGGCGCGAAACGTCGTCTCGCTTTCCGGGCAGGACACCCGGACCGCGGGCATGCTGGCCGCGGGCGCCATCTGCGCGCTCCTGTGCCTCATCGCCGTGCTGCGCGTCGCCTATGCGTGGATATGGCCTCCCGAGAAGCCCGGCCTCGCGTTCAGCGAGCCCGAGATCGCGTTCCTCTTCCCCGCTCCCATCACGCGCAAGGCCCTCATCCATTACCGGCTGCTCAGCGCCCAGTTCGGCATCCTCTTCTCCGCAATCGTGATCACGGTCGTCTTCAACCGGTCCGGCTTCCTCGGGGGCCACCGCGCGCTCCACGCCGTGGGATGGTGGATCGTTCTCTCGACGATCGACCTGCACCTCAACGGGACAAACCTGACCCTCGGCCGCCTGCGGGAGACGAGCTCCCATTTCCTGCTGTGGCGCGTGGCCGTGGTGACGGCGATCGTGCTGTACGCGGTCGCCGTGTACCTGTCGGTCGCCGGCCCCGTGGAAGGCTACATGTCGGGCCGCGGCGCGCGCGGGCTGGACCAGCTCTCCGCCCTGCTGAACGAGTCGACGGCGGTCTACTGGATCACGCTGCCGTTCAGGATCGTGCTCGGTCCCTACCTCGCGACGGGCTACCGCGATTTCGCGGTGGCGATCGGCCCCGCGCTGCTCGTCCTCGCGCTCCACTACTACTGGGTGTCCGGCTCGCAGACGCGGTTCGAGGAGGGCTCGATCGTGATCGCGGCCAGGCGCGCCGCGCTGAAGGGCGCGGCCCAGCGGGGGGAGTCGCTGAAGCTCGGCCGCAAGCCCAAGGCGCTCCCCGGGCCGTTTCCGCTGCCGCCGCGCGGCCTTCCGGAACTGGCGTTCCTCTGGAAGAACCTGCTCTCGCTGCGAAGCTCGCTGTTCAGCCGGCGGGCCCTGGGAATCGTGCTCGGCGTGGGGATATGGGCGTATTTCGGCCTGAAGCCCCTGATGCTGGCGCATCGGATGTCCGGCGGCAACGACGGACTCGGTTTCCTCGTCCTGATCTTCTGCGGCATCATCGCGGCCTACACCCTCATCCTCGGGCCGCAGATCGCCCGGCAGGACCTCCGCAACGACCTCCCCAACGCGGACCTTCTCAAGACCTACCCCATGCAGGGGTGGAGGCTGGCGCTCGGCGAGCTCCTCGCTCCCACGGCCATCCTGACGGTGGTACTGTGGGTCGCGATCCTCGCCGCCGCCGCCGCATTCGATTCCGAGGGCAACCTCGCCTGGCTGACCTCCTCCGTCCGCGCGACGCTGGTCGCGTGCGTCGCCCTGGCCGCGCCGATTGTCTGCATGATCCAGCTCATCGTGCCGAACACGGTCATGGTGCTCCTGCCGGCCTGGTACCAGGCGTCGCGCACCCGCGGCGGGGGCGTGGAGATGTTCGGCCAGCGCCTGATGTTCGGGATCGTCCAGCTGCTGTTCGCGCTCCTTGTCATCGTGCCCGCCGCGGGAGCGGCGGCGCTCGTGTTCGTGGCGTCCACCTACTACGTCCACAACGTCGGGGCGGACGCCGTCATCGCGACCGGCAGCGCGCTGCTCATCTTTGCCGGCGAGGCCGCCGTCGGCCTGTGGTTCCTGGGGGAGCGGTTCGAGAGGTTCGACCTTTCAAGCGAATCGCGATGAAAGGGTCGCGCCTCGAGCGCCTGGCTTCCGACGTCGTCGCGGCCACGCTGGCCGAGCTCCCGAGGGAGCTGCTCGAGGTGGCCCGGTCGGTGCCCGTCCGGTTCGAGCCCGTTCCCGGGCCCGACCTTTTGGCCGAGGGATTCGAGGCCGACATCCTCGGGCTTTTCAGCGGCAGTCCCCACGGTTCCGGGGAGACGGACCCTCCCCAGATCTATCTCTACACGGCCAACCTCTGGGATTTCGCCGAGGGCGACGTGGCCGCTTTCCGCGAGGAGGCCCGCCTCACCTACCTGCACGAGCTCGGCCACTTCCTCGGCTGGGACGAGGACCAGCTCGCCGCACGGGGCCTGGACTGAAGCGCGCCTGCGCAAGCCGCCGGAACCAGCGCCAATCCGCGCTTTCCAAGACGCCATCACCCTGTTTTAACCAACCAGCCATGAAGAAACTGCTCCTTTTCCCTCTGATAGCGATACTGGGGGCCACGTCGGTCCTCGCCAATGATTCCGGCACGCCGCGATCGGACCTCGTCGTGCGCGTCGAGTCGTGCGAGGCGATCCTGCGGGAATTCATGGCCGATCCGTCGACCGCCATTCCCCAGGCGGTGTGGCAGAAGGCGCGCGGGATCATGATCCTCAGCCAGTTCAAGGCCGGGTTCATCTTCGGCGTGAAGGGCGGCTACGGCGTCCTGATGGTCAAGAAGGCCAACGGCCACTGGAGCATTCCCGTCCTCATAGACGCCAGCGAGGCGAGCCTGGGCCTGCAGGTCGGCGCGAAGACGGTCGACACCGTGTGCGTCCTGACGGACGACGCGACGCCGCGCCTCCTGTTCGCGAGCCGGTTCAACATCGGGGTCGACGCCAAGGCGGTCGCCGGCCCCAGCTCGGCCGAGGTCGAGAGCGACGCCAAGACGACCTTCATCGCGCCGGTCCTCGTCTACTCGAAGTCGGTCGGCCTCTATGCGGGAGCCACGGTCAAGGCCGGGCACGTCGAGCGCAACGACATCGCCAATTTCACGCTCTACAACACGAGCTACACGATGCCGGAGCTCCTCTACAGCGACTGGGTCTCCCCGCCGAGCGAGGTGCAGCCGCTCATCTCGTACGTGGACCAGCTGGCTCCCTGAGCCAGACGGCCAGGGCGTCGAGCGCCGCCGAGGCGACGCGCTCCTGGACGTCGACCCGCGCAAGTCCCGGGCAGTCCGTCCGGCCGCTGCGGACGTCAAAGTCGCCGCCGGGCCGCCTGCGCGCCAGTCCCCACCAAGCGAACGGGCTGTCCACGCCCCACTGGGGCGACGGCTCGGCGTAACCCGTCGTGGCGACGGCGACATCGGCCCCGAAAAGCACGCAGGCGCCCCTCGCCATCTGCTCCGCGATCCGGGCCGAGACGCTGTTCGCGGCCTGCGCCTCCGCGCGGTCGACGCCGAGGTGGCGCACCTTCTGGTCCAGCGAGTAGGCGGTGATTCCTCCCAGGAAGAATTCCGAGGCCCCCGAGATCGCGCCGATCCTCGCCTGGACCCTTCCGCAGGTGAGGCTTTCCGCAGCCGCGAGGGTGAGCCGCGGCGGCTGCAGCATGAGGGCCTTCAGGTCGCTCATCGCGGTCCGCTCAGCGCGCCTGGGACTCGCTCAGCCTCTTCAGGTTTGCGAGCCCCGCCTCGAAATCCGGCCCCACGAGCTTGTTCATGAACACGCCGAACCAGCGGTAGAGGGGATTGTGCCCGAGGTCGCCGTCCATGGCCATGGTCACCCTCGTCCCGCCGCCGGGTTCCGCAGCCAGCGCCATTGTCCCGTGGGAGACCATGCCGATGTCGGCGAACACCATGCTGTATTCGAAGTCGTCGTCGGGATGGACGGCGGAGATGATCATCTTTCCGTCGCCCTCGCTCTTGCTCCTCCACTGGCTCCACGCGCCCACCTCCGTGGTCGCGGGGGAGTATTCGACCTGCATCGCCGGGTCCCGCGCAAACCACACGCCCCACTGGCGCCAGGCCCTCAGGTCCCCGACCAGCGGGAAGATGGCGGCCGGCTTTGCATGGATCACGGTCGTGCGCTCCACGCGGTAGTGCCCGGGAAGGACGAAGCCGACCAGCACGAGGACCACCCAAAGCGCGACAAGCGCCCCGAATATCTTGATGATCAGTTTCACGGCCCGGATCATGCGCCCGGGCGCATCCTTCGCCAATCGATAAATCGACCCCGGTCAGCCCAGCTCCAGGCCGACCGGGCAATGGTCGCTTCCCAGCGTGGCCGGGCTGATCCAGGCCCGCTTGAGGGCGGGACGAAGCTTCTCGGCGGCCACGAAATAGTCGACCCGCCACCCGACGTTTCGCGCCCGGCAGTCGCCCATCTGGCTCCACCAGGTGTAGTTGCCGGGCCCCTTCTCGAAGACCCGGAACGTGTCCACGAAGCCGCCGTCCAGGAGCCTGCCGAAGCTCGCCCGCTCCTCATCCGTGAATCCGGCGTTCCTGCGGTTCGTCTTAGGGTTTGCGAGGTCGATCTCGGCGTGCGCCACGTTGAGGTCCCCGCAGAACACCACGGGCTTGCCCTTCGACTGGAGCTTTTTCAGGTACCTGCGAAAGGCCGGGTCCCATCTCCTGACGCGGTAGTCGAGCCGCGTCAGGCCGCGCTGCGAGTTGGGCTGGTAGACGTTGGCGAGCCAGAAGTCGGGGAATTCGAGGTCAAGCACCCGGCCCTCGGTGTCGTGGACGGCCGCGCCAATCCCGTTCCAGACGTTTTTCGGCTTCACGCGCGTGAGGACGGCGGTCCCGCTGTATCCCTTCTTCTCCGCGCTGTTCCAGAACACCTCATACCCGCGCGGCCACTTCACGTGCTGCACGTCGCCGGGGTGGGCCTTGGTCTCCTGGAGGCATATCACGTCCGCCTCGCTCCCCTCCATGAAGTCGAGCAGGCCCTTCTTCAGCGCCGCCCGGACCCCGTTGACGTTCCAGGAGACGATCCTCATCCGCTCAGCGCCAGACGGCGAGTATTGCGCCCGCGAGCGTGAACTGGGCGACGTCGTGGCCCGTGACGATCAGGAAATACTTCACCGAGCGCATCTCGAAAAGGTCGGTGGTCGCAGCCCGCGCCCCGACCAGCCCCGCGCCCACAAATAGGCCGATCTCGGCTCCGTTGAGCAGGAGGGTTGTGCCGTTCTCCGCGACCAGGGCGGCGAGCGCGAAGGTCGAGACGACGGTGAAGAAGAAGGCGGCGGCCATCCGCGACTTGCCCCAGCCCGCGGCCTTCGCCTTCTCCGGGGTCATCTTCACCTCCGCCATCCAAGCCTTCACGAAGAGCAACGGGGAGAACCATAAGCCCCCGAAGACGAAGGCGATGATTGAAACGACGAGGACGATGAGCGGGTGGAGACTCTTGATTGCGTTGATCATGGTGAGTGGGGGGTTGGACCGCGACGGAAAGGCTACCGGGGCCGGCGGCGGAAAAAAAGCGCAATCCGACGCCTCCGCGCATGACACGCTTGCCTCCAGCTTCCGGTTGCCATGGGGGCCTTCCCCCCGAACAGTCTGGGGCTGAATGCAGGCATTCGCGCACATACCGCTGGGCACGCCCATACCCGACAGCCCCCACGCCGTCTCGTGCAGCCTGCCGACGATGGCCGCCGTCCGAGGGTATGAGGAGAAGGACCCGGCAATCACGGCCAGCCTGCAGAGCGGCTATCCGCGGTTCGTGGTCCATCCGTTCGCGCGGCGCCTCGCCTCGGTGCTCGCGGAGCGGCACGGGCTCGGATCAAGGACGCTGTGGCTCGCCTCGTCGCGCCGCATGGCCGGGAGGCTGCTGGCCCACATCCAATCGGCCGGCCCGGCGGGCACCGCCGCGGCATCCTTCGCCGGCGAGGGAGTCTTCGGCGTTTCCCACCCGGAATCGAGGGACCTCGCGCTCATCGCGAGGCTCTACCTCCAGAACATCGGCGGCTTCATCTCGTCGCGCGAGGCCGAGGACCGGCTCGCGGCGCTCGGCGCCGGGCCGGTGCCGGGCGCCGAGGAGGAATTCAAGGGGGACGCAAAGGGGGAGGTCCTGCGGGTCCTGAAGCCCATGTTCGCGGGCACGGTCGACACGGACCTTTTCCTCGCGAACAGCGGCATGAACGCCATCCACGCGGCGTTTCGCGCGGTCAGCGAGCTCCAGGGATCGCGGGGCCGCACCGGCTGGGTGCAGCTCGGCTGGCTCTACCTGGACACCATCGCGATCCTGAAGAAATTCACGGCGTCACGGGAGGATTACATCCACGTCAGGGAGGTGATGAACCTCGCCGCGCTCGAGAGCCTCTTCGCCGAGCGCGGCTCGCGCATCGCGGGCCTCGTGGCGGAGGTGCCCACAAACCCGCTCGTCGAGACCCCCGACGTGGCCCAGCTCGCGGCGCTCTGCCGCAGGCACTCGGTCAGGCTCATCCTGGACCCGTCGCTCTCCTCCGCGTTCAGCGTCGACTGCCTGCCGCATGCCGATCTCGTCGTGACAAGCCTGACCAAGTACACGGGCAACGAGGGCGATGTCATCGCCGGCCTGGTCGCGGTCAACCCGGCCGGCCCGGACGCGGATTTTCTGCGCCGCCGGGTCGGCATCATCATCGAACCGCCCTACCCCCGCGACCTGGCGCGGCTGGCGGCGCAGATCCGGAACACCCGCGAGGTCCTGGGAAGGATCGAGGAAAGCACGCCGAAGGTCGCTGCGTTTCTGGCCTCCCACCCGGCGGTCCGCACGACGCACTGGGCCCTCGAGCCCGCCTCGCGGGCCAACTACCTGAGGATCGCGCGGTCGCCGGGGGCGACCGGCGGGATGATCTCCTTCACGCTCCGCGGAAAGCTGGATGCGTTCTACGACAGGCTGCGGCTGCCCAAGGGGCCGAGCTTCGGGATGCGGACGACGCTCATCTGCCCCTTCATGTACCTTGCGCACTATGACCTCGTGACGACGCCGCAGGGGCGCGCCGAGCTCCGGGCAAACGGGCTGGACCCCGACCTCCTGCGTCTCAGCGTCGGGACGGAGCCGGCCGGCGAAATCATCGACGCGCTGGGGGAGGCGCTCGGCGCCGTCGATGGGGCAGCCTCCCCGGGCTCAGGCTAGCGCCCGGCCTCGCCCGAGGTGAGGCGCAGGAAACGAAGCCCGAGCATGACGGCCGCGGCGGCCAGTCCCGCGGCGAGCCCGCTCCAGATCCCGACGGGCCCGTATCCCCATCGGATCCCCAGAAGGTAGCCGACCGGAAGCGCGATCAGCCAGTAGGCGACGAACGTGATCACCGCGGGCACCCTCACGTCGGTCAGCCCCCGCAGGGACGCCGAGTTGATCACCTGGTTGCCGTCGAAGATCTGGAAGATCCCGGCGACGACGAGAAGCGTGGTCGCAGTCGAGATGACCTGCGGGTCGCTGATGAAGCAGGAAGCGATGGCGCGTCCGCAGGCGAGGAAGACGAACGTCAGCGAAATGCCGAGGGCCGCTCCCACCGCCGCGCCCCCCACCCAGATCGGCCTGAGCCTCGAATGCTCCCCGGCGCCGACGGCCGCGCTCGTCCGCATGCCCACCGCCATGGAGATGCCGAGCGACAGCATGAAGGTCAGCGCCGCGCACGAGAGGGCGATCTGGTGGGCCGCGAGGGAAATCGCGCCAAGCCATCCCATCATGACGGTCGCCGACGCGAACGCGCCGCCCTCGAAGAGAAGGCTCCCCGACGTGGGAAGCCCGATCGAGAGCATCCGCCGCAGCCGGCCGCGGGAGACCGGCGCGAACCAGTGGCGCGGCCACGCGCTGGCCATCTTGGGGTCCATGTGAAGCCAGGCAAAGATCAGGGCGGACCCGAGCGTGCGCGCGATCAGCGTGGCTATCCCGGCACCCGTCAGCCCGAGGCGCGGCATCCCGAGGTGGCCGTAGATGAAGACCCAGTTGAGCACGATGTTGAGGAGCACGCCGCCGAGGATGATCAGCACGGGCACCCAGGGCCTGCCCATCGACTCCGCGAACTGGCGCAGCGCCAGGAAGGCGAGCGAGGGCAGGAGCGAGAACCCGATCAGCACGAAGAAGGGATTGACGGCCGCAAGGACCTCGGGCGGCTGCCCGAACCATTCCAGGCGCCGTCCCAGGAAAATGATCAGCGCGATCTCGGCCGAACCGGAAACGAAGGCCAGCACGAGCCCGTGCCTCAGGTACTCGCCGGCCTCGTCATGTCGGCCCGCCCCCCTGGCCCGCGACGCAAATATCGCCACCGGGGTCAGGAGCCCGATGCCGATGATGAAGAAAATGTTGAAGACGCCCGCGCCAAAGGCCGACGCGGCAAGCGGGACCGTCCCCGCGCGCCCGATCATGACGCTGTCGGTGATCCCCATCAGCACCTGGCTTACCTGCCCTATGGCGATCGGGATCGCCAGGAGCAGCGTCCCCCGGGCCTCCTTGTAGACGGCGTGCATGGCCCGAGTGTTATTGCGGACGGCCCGGCGAAGTCCAACGATACCGGACAATGAAGAGCCGCCGAGCCCTTTGCCTCCTGGTGAGCGCGATCGTCACCGCCGCGGCCCTCTGGTCCTACGTGTCGCAGCCGAGGACGGTTCCCGCCGGCCATGGCGTGGTCCCGATCCAGGACGGCAAGACGATCGATTTCTCGGGCGGGGCGCCCGCCGTGAAGGACGGGGCGGCCGACAAGGCCGCCATGGATGCCGCGGTCAAGGCGATGGACGCGGCCTCGAAGGGCGTGACGTTTCCCGCCGATCCGCCGCCGAAGAAGTAGGCCGGCGCCTCAGTGCGCGCGGCGGACGCGGATCGAGTATTTCCTCGCGGTGAGGACCGGGGCCGTGAACCGCACGACCTCCGTCGAGTCCGCGGACAGCGCGACGACCTCCCATGGGGAATCGCCGGCGACCGGCAGGCCCTGCTCGTCAAGGAACACGCACTGGACGTTCACGCGGACGGGCTTGGTGTCGCTGTTCTTCAGGTTCGCCACGACCTCGAGCCGGCCATCCGCAAGCGCGCGCTCCTGAAGCCCCGTGCAGCTGATCACGGCCTCCGTCGAGGCGTCCAGCGCGACGAAGCGCACGGTGTTCTCCACCGTGAACTTGGTCGTGTCCTGCGGCGCCTGCGGCGCCGGGACGCTGGCGCACCCGGGCAGCAGCGCCAGGGCGCAGCATGCCGCCAGGGTGGAAAGGGCGTGCCTTGTGGTCATCGTCGTCAGGTAGGTTGTGGTGAGACTGCGCCGGCGCGAGCATGTTCAGCCAGTTTTCTCGCGGGTTCGCTCCGCGCCAGCCCACCCGCGGTGCTTGCGCCGGAAGGGCCGGCCTGCGACGTTCGAAAGGCCCCGCCATGACCCGCTGCGTCCTCGCCCTTGACCAGGGAACGACCTCCTCCCGCGCGATCCTGTTCGACAGGCGCGGCCGCAACGTCGCCTCCGCCCAGGAGGAGTTCCGCCAGCACTATCCCCGCCCGGGATGGGTGGAGCACGATCCGGGCGACCTTTGGGAGACGACGCGCAGAGTCGCGCTCGCCGTCCTCGAGAAGTCGGGAATCGGCGGCAGGGACGTCGCCGCCGTCGGGATCGCGAACCAGAGGGAGACGACGCTCCTGTGGGACCGGGCGACCGGCCGGCCGCTGCACCACGCCATCGTATGGCAGGACAGGCGCACCGCCGCCGCCTGCGCGGCGCTCGAGCGCAGGGGCCTCGGGCCGCTGTTCAGGAGGAGGACAGGCCTCCTGCTGGACCCGTATTTCTCGGGGACCAAGCTCGCATGGCTCCTGGACCACGTTCCCGGCGCACGGCGCCGCGCCTCCCGCGGCGAGCTTGCGTTCGGCACCGTCGACACGTGGCTCCTCTGGAAGCTCACGGGCGGCCGCGTTCACGCCACCGACGTGTCGAACGCGTCCCGAACGCTCCTCGCGGGCCTGCGCACGGGCGACTGGGATCCCGAGCTGGCCGGCGCCCTGAGGATTCCCCTGGAGGTCCTTCCCGAGGTGCGGCCGACCAGCGGCGTCTTCGGGGAGATCGAGGGGATCGCGGCCCTTAGGGGCGTGCCCGTCGCGGGAATCGCGGGCGACCAGCAGGCCGCGCTTTTCGGGCAGGGATGCTTCAGGCCCGGCATGGCCAAGAACACCTACGGGACAGGTTGCTTCATGCTCATGAACACCGGCAGCCGTCCCGTCGCCTCGCGCAACCGGCTCCTCTCGACGATCGCGTGGCGGATCGCGGGGCGCACGGAGTATGCACTCGAGGGAAGCGTGTTCGTCGGGGGAGCCGTGGTCCAATGGCTGCGCGACGGCCTCGGGCTCATCTCCAAGTCATCGGACGTCGAGGCTCTCGCGGCCAGGGTCCCCGACAACGGCGGCGTCACCATCGTGCCCGCTTTCGCGGGCCTCGGGGCCCCACACTGGGATCCGGCGGCGAGGGGGGCGATTGTCGGCGTCACCCGGGGCACGACGGCGGCACACCTCGCGCGCGCCGCGCTGGAGAGCATCGCGTTCCAGACGGCCGACCTGATCGGGGCGATGGAGGCCGACTCGGGCCGGCGGATCCGCGAACTGCGCGTCGACGGCGGCGCCTCCGTGAATGACGCCCTGATGCAGTTCCAAAGCGACCTCATCGGCGCCGCGGTCGTCCGCCCGAGGCTGACGGAGACGACGGCGCTCGGCGCGGCCGCGCTGGCGGGCCTCGCCGTCGGGTTCTGGAGGAACCTTTCCGAAATCGGCGGCCTGGCGGGGAAGGACCGCACGTTCCACCCCAGGCGCAGCCGCGCCGCGCTCAAGGGACTTCGCGCCTCCTGGTCCCGCGCGGTGGGCACCGCGCGCCACTGGTCCGCGCCGGATCATTGAACCCCGCCGAAACATGAGCCGAATCCCCCGCACCGCAGGCCTGGTCCTCCTGGGGACCCTTTCATCCCTCCTGACCTCATGCACGGGCCCCGGGCCGGGCGCGCTCGATGCCGCGGCGATCGCGGCGATCCAGCACGGCGTGCGCGACATGGCGTCCTCCATTTCCCGCGACGTGGGAAGGGAGGGTCCGGACGCGTGGCTTCGCTATTTCGTGGAGGGTCCCGAATTCTTCATGGCGAGCGACGGAAAGCTCCAGTTCTCCAACTTTGGCGACGCCGACGCCGTCCTGAGGGCGTTCTCGCGCGGGGTCGCGCACCTGGAGCTCACGTGGGACGCCATCCGGATAGACCCGTTGGCCCCAGGGCTGGCCGCCATGGCCTCGTCCTACGGCGAGGTGTTCACGGATCCGAAGGGGCACACCACCCGGTTCAACGGCTACTTCACCGGGACCGCCGTGGAGACGCCCTCAGGCTGGAAGCTCCGCGACGCGCACTGGTCGAGCCTGCCGCCGCCCCATTAGCGCAGCCCACGGCCGTTCGACGATGCCATGCGAAGGCCCCTGATCGCCCTCCTTCTAGCCGCGGCTCCCGCGCTCGGCGCAGGCGAATTTCGCGGCGCCGAGGACCTGGTTGCCCGGCGGGTGCCGTGGCTCAGGGACCACGTGCGGTTCGAGAAACTGGCCGGGGCCGCGGGCGACGCGTTCCGGATCCGGACGGAGGGCGGCGAGCTGGTCGTGCAGGCCACGGATCCCAGCGCGGCCGCCGAGGGCCTGGGGTGGTATCTCAAGTATTCCTGCCACCGCTCCATGTCCCACATGGGGGACAATCTATCCGCCGTCGCTCCCCTCCCCGCGCTGGAAGCGCCGGTGAGCATCGAGTCGTGGGCGCGGCACCGGTACGCCCTCAACTACTGCACCTTCAACTACACCATGAGCTTCTACTCATGGCAGGACTGGGAGCATGAGCTCGACTGGATGGCGCTCAACGGCGTGAACCTGATGCTGGTCGCGAACGGCGAGGAGGCCGTATGGAGGAACACCCTGCTGCGGCTGGGGTATTCGGAGGACGAAATCTCCCGGTTCATCCCCGGCCCCGGCTACACCGCGTGGTGGCTCATGGGAAACCTCGAGGGCGTCGGGGGTCCCATGACGACGGGAATGATCCAGGACCGGAGCGACATGCAGAAAAGGATGATCGCGCGGATGCGCTCGCTCGGGATCGAACCGATGGTGCCGGGCTTCTACGGGATGGTGCCCGCCAGCCTCGGGCAGAGGCTGAGGGCCCGCATCGTCGACCAGGGGAAATGGGCCGGCTTTCACCGGCCGGGGATGCTGGACCCGACCGACCCGCAGTTCGCACGGATCGCCGGCATCTATTATGAGGAGGTGAAGAGGCTCTATGGGCCGGACATCCATTTCTTCTCGGGCGACCCCTTCCATGAGGGGGGCGTCATGGCCGGGGTCGACCTCGCCCGGGCGGGCGTGGGGATCCAGTCCGCCATGCAGGCTCACTTTCCGGGTTCCACGTGGGTGCTGCAGGGCTGGCTGGAAAACCCGCGCAAGGAGCTCATTGCCGCGACGGACAAGTCCCGCGTCATCGTTCAGGAGCTCTTCGGGGAGCAGACCCG
>Ga0302325_10010332_pt1 | contig 20256 bp, 19 predicted proteins | sample Palsa_T0_2_FD_201948 | JGI IMG/M metagenome (GOLD analysis project Ga0302325, IMG submission 201948) | Peat permafrost microbial communities from Stordalen Mire near Abisko, Sweden - Palsa_T0_2 | ecosystem: Environmental > Terrestrial > Soil > Palsa > Peat permafrost | place: Sweden: Abisko...
AGCTGATGTCATGAAGAAGCGCTCGCCGCGTTTCTGCTGAGCGAGCCGGTGGTGCGTCGGCGCCAGCTGAGTGACGGGAGGCAAGGCGTTGGCAGGTCTAATGGGAGTGGCACGCGAAAGTCCTCCTCGCTTGGGAGTCCGAGCGGGATAACACTCGGGGGTGCGAAACCAAAACCCCGGAGCAAAGGAGGACTTCGCGTGCAACAGCAACAGTATGTCGGGATCGATCTGCATCGGCGCCGGTCGGTGATCGTGCGTATGAGCAGATCGACAATGACCCGGTGGCTCTGGCCATGGCGGTGGCCGAGGCCGGACCGGATCCGGAGGTGGCGTTGGAGAGCACGTATGGCTGGTATTGGGCCGCCGATCTTTTGCAGGCGGAAGGTGCCCGGGTGCATCTGGTGCATCCGCTCGGTTTGCATTGGGACTCCCGACGGGTCAAAAACGATGTGAAGGACGCCACCGAGCTGGCCAACCGGCTGCGGCGCAACGATTTGCCGGAGAGCTGGATCGCTCCGCCGGAGGTGCGCGAGCTGAGAGATCGTCCGCTACCGGGCCAAGCTCACGGCGCTGCGAACTTCGGCCAAGGCGCAGGTGCATGCGGTGATGGCCAAGCAGGGATCCTGCCCACCCTTGATGACATGTTCGGCCCCGGCGGCCAGAAACTGCTCGACGCCATGCCCTTCGATGGCGTGTACGGCCTGCGGGTCGAATCGCTGCGCGACCTGCTCGAGGTCTACGACCGCGAACTGGCCCTGGTGGAGCGGGAGATGCGCCGACTGTTCAAGGACCACCAGGGCTATAAGGCCATCCAGGCCATTACCGGTGTGGGGCCGGTCATGGCCGCCATATTCGTGGCGGAGATCGGCGACGTCACCCGCTTTCCGTCCGCCCGGCATCTGTGTTCGTGGGCCGGGGTGACACCCACGCTGCGAGAGTCCGACACCAAGACCCACCGCGGGCATATAACCAAACAAAGATCGACGCTGGTGCGTTGGGCGGCCACCGAAGCCGTGGTGCGCTACCACGGCGGCGATCCGATCGCCCCGGCGTTCAGACGGATCTCCGAGCGGCGCGGCAAGATGATCGCCCGTGTCGCGGCGGCCAGAAAGCTTCTGACCTTGGTCTACTACGGGCTCAGAGACGGCGAGATCCGCTGTCTGGCCCACCGGGCCGGGTGAGAGGTTCGGGCACAGCCAGGACGCGAGCTCGAGTATCGACGTGGCCCCCCGCCTCGGCGGGCGCGGCCGGCGTATCTGAGTGAGCCCGTCTTGACTGTGGCCGGAACACACCATGCGCCCAATGCGGAACGAAGGAATGTCCGTGCCACCGAACCCGGTCGGCCCTGATCGGTTCCGATCAGCAATGGTGTAGGTCCGCTGTGTCCAACCACCCGGAGGCGACCAGGACCGCCTAGCCGCGGTCCGGCCCGAGTATGGCTGGCGACAACTCCAACCCCGGGGCCCTCAAGGCTCCCCCTACGGGCGGCCCTCAGGGCCGGCCTTGACCGCCCCTCCCACCCGGCGCGATTCCGCGGAAACACCCGCCCGGGCTGGATACGCGCGTCCACACTTAGGACCGCGCCCGCTCTCGCCCCACAAGAAATTGACTTCGACTCCGTCGAAGGCTCTTGACACCAAGCGCTTCTTCAGGAACGTCGATATGATCGGCCCAGACTTCGGTGTGGTTCTCTCGTGGACAAGATCAGATGAGCCAATATGGCGCGGTGGCTGGGGGTTGGCTCTGAATGACTAACGGTGACCGCCTGTTCGATCCGACAAAGCCACTAACCATCGAGTCGGTGGAGGAGTCGGCTCCTGGTCGGTGGACGTTCACGCTTGCCAGCGACGAGGTTGTAGCCAGGCTCACCTATATCGTCGAAGAGATCCCGGGTAAACCATTCCGCCTGTTCAATCCCGACCCGGAGACGCGACGACTTCTCGGGCGCGAGTTGGATGCCCTTGCGGGACAGACCTTCGCGGGTCCTGTCCTCCGCTGCCTCCGAGAAGGTCAGCCGCTGGATCTGCCGATCCACTTGCCCTGCTGGTGGCAGGGCGGCAACACTCCCGGCTGGGCGGATTGGTAGCGGACACAGAGCACCCGAGCCTTGACGTCAGCAGGTCAGGCCGAAACACCCCGAGTCGCTCGGAGTGCCCCTCCGGCCGTTCGTATGATGAGAGCCGTGGTGCCCGTCTCGCTCACTGGCAGATGGAGTGCTGACACCCTCTACTCGCCCGGAGCCGCGTCCGATGAGATTCTCAACTTCAGCAATGACGGTACGGGCAGGCTCGACTTTGGAACTGGCGGCTCTGCGAGGTCATCTACTTCACCTGGAGGACTGAAGAGGCGGCGATGACCGTGGAGGGCGAAGCCTACATCCTTCTGGACGAGGAGGATCGCCCAGTCGAGGAGCGCCCCTGGCCGTCGTGGCATTGGAGAGCCGTCCCGTACTCGGTCGAGGTCTCAATGGCACCTCTCCATCCGGACGGAGTCGAGGTGCTGACGATCGACCACGGAACGAACTTCCTGGACACCCGATTCGGTCGGAAAGCGAGAGAGGTCCCGGGCGATCTTGATAAGTACCTGCGCCCGAAGTGATGCAGGTCATTCCCTCCTGCGCTCTCGTCGATCCGCGATCGGCAGCCGCTGGCGCGACCGATTAGGGGCGGCTGGGGCATGATCGCGAAGTGAACGATGACGACGAAGCGGTTGATCGAGAGCGCCGCCAACTCCTGCTGATGCTCGACCGACTTCGGCGGTTCGAGGCAGGCTCACTCTTCATCGCCAAGATGATCAGCGACCTCGAAGGGCTACTGGAGGCCCTTGAGATCACGCCGGATCCCTGGCGTGACGAGTTTCGGGAGCAATGGGGAGAGCTGGAGATTCCGTACGCCGTGTCGCTGGATCGGTTGGAGCCAATCCCAGACGCAACTGATCCTCAGATCCGAACTGCCGTTGAACGGATGCTCGATCTCGTTCAGGGCCGTCTCCTCGAACTGGGATAGAGCGCCCGATTGTTCGATCTCGCGCTCCTTCCGATCAACTGGTCGTCCTTGCCATGCACTCCAGATAGTCGGCGATATCGGGCGCCTCGAATGGTGACCGCCTGCCGGCGATGCCGCGCCCGAACACCCTGATACTCGGGGGGTGTGCGTTCTGTTCCCAACTGCCCTCCGACTAACATGGAGGGCGCGGAGCCCAGATCGAGCGGCTGTGGGACGCTCGTAGTAGCACCAGCGGACTTCGCAACCGGCCGACGATATGGCGATCGAAGATGACGGATGACGAGCTGATTGAGACTCTGAAAGAGGCCGCACCGTTCGAGTCGGCTGTTGATGCGGCAGAGCTGCTGGCCAGGATCCGAGGTAGCCACTCTCAATCGGCGCTCGCCATGTATTTCAAGAGGGCGTTCCCGGCAATCCCACTACGAGTGCTGCTCGAAGCTGGCGCATGGCACAAGGTCAGCAACGGACGGATGACCGATGACGAGTTCAACAACCTGCTTGGGCCGTGGCTTCACGGCGTGTCGCCCTGACCGGCGCGACTGCGGCGCACAGAACAACGCCCGTCGACAGCGACTCCGGGAGTTTGAAGGGGGGCGCGTAATCGGCGCTCCGCGCGGGTTCTACGTTACGGTTGGGCGAGGGATCCGTGGACGAGGGGTCGGATCGCGAATCGTCCTGGTCAGTGTCCCGCGGCCGGTGGGAGTGGCCGACTCGCCTTCAATGTCTCCGTCGGCCAGTTCGACTTGTCAGCCGAACGTCACGGCCAACAGAACGGCTCACGGCGTTCCTTATCGACTCGGCTACGTGTCCGCGCGGACCGATAACGGTTGCGGGAGTCGTTGTCCAGACCGACACGTGGCCCGAGTCCGCGGAGACCTCCAGTCCGACGACCACCGCCGAGTCCGGCATCGCACCAAGGACCGCGTCACTGACGATCTTGAAGTCTGGCGCGGACGGCACCGCCCGACACTACAGAACGACGGCCGGCGGCTCCCTTCCAGCAGGGCGCTCCAGCCCATGATGGCTGATGTCCTCGCACGCATAATATCCGGCCTGCTCGGCCGGCCGAACAGTGAATATTATGTGCGGGTATACATAGATCTCGGTGGATAGGCCTGAGAACACATATCGCCGAATCTGTATTTGTCAACTGGGCGGTCTCCGTGGTGGTCGCCTGCGACAGAACATCCATTCTTGGGCCATGGACCCTCTCCGCAGCCCCTAGTCAATCGCTCGTGTGTTCACGGACGAATCGGCGGAGTAGTGGGAGGGAGCGGATGTCTTTGTCGCGGCCGGCTTCCTCCTTGGAGCGCAACACGTCGGCGACACTGGCCGCTCGGGCGGTCTGCTCGCCGATCCCGATCATGACTGAGGCGGGCTCGAGGTCCTCGTAGCCGTGCGGCGCGGCGGAGGGAGTGAACACGAGATCGAAATCCCCGGCCGGACAAGTCAAGTTGAGCATCTCCATGGCGCCCAACGACTTCGCGTCATGGCTGAACTCCAATCCCTCCGCGGGCACGTCAACGCGGATCCGGGCCCCTAGGTCGCTCAACGCCTTTGACAGACGCGTCAGGTTCTGCGGGCTGCGCCGCGGGGTCACATCGATGTCATAGGTGGCATCGATGGGCGCTCCTTGCGCGATGGCTGCGAACGCGCCGATCACCACGTATTCGACACCGTGGCGGTTCAACGCCGCCAGGATGTCCTCGGCGTTCAGCTCCGGGCGATTCAACTGCGCTTGGCGTTAGCAGCGAACAAATCCACATTCTGTCGGTGCCGGGTGTCCTGGCCGGCCCGTTCCTCGGGCGAGCGGCGGGCATGACGGTCCGCCAGCACCTGGTCATGGTCGTCCAATGGGGCAAGACGGAACCGCAGCTCCAGCCCAGCTCCAGCGAGGAGGCGCTGAAGAGTCGGGATACTCGGCTCGCGCTGGCCGCTTTCGATCCTGGCGATCTCGGACTGGGAGACACCTGCCCGCTGGGCCAGCTCGCGCTGCGACAAACCTTGGTCTTCACGGGCCAGCACCAACAGGGCGCCGGCGGTCGTTCGGGCTCTCTCGCTCACAACCACCATGATAGCCGATCAGCTATCACTACTCCTGCAGACCCGAGCATCCGGTACCTCCCCTCAAAGCCCCATCCAGCTGGCGGATGACGCCAGTGCGCCGATTCGGAGGTCCTCCTACCACCAACTCAGTGTGTAGGAGCCGGGATCGGCGGGATCTATGACGTGGGGTCGGGGGTGGTTGAACGACTCGGACGTCATACCCTTTCGGGTGGAGCAGAGGAAGTTCGTCCCGGTATGGTCCACAGCGAAGCAGGGCCCGGAGACGGGAACCTGGTCGATGACTTGTAGGCCGTTTGTGATGGAGAGAGTCATGATGTCGCTGTCGCCGTCCTGCGAGGTAGCGGCCACGGTGTTGGCAAGACGGCCGGGCCCTAGAACGGTGCTCGGCAGCGGCCTGCTCTGCTTTGGGCCGGGCTGCGCTAACCAACCCGTCTGCGTCTGCGAGCTCGTCACCGGTTGCGTTTGGATTGGTGGCCAGCGCCCGCTGGTGGGCCAAGGCGAAGACCAGCTCGGCGCGTCGCTCGCGTTCGGTCTTGGCGGCCTCTTCCAGTCGGGCCTGGCCGGGGCGTTCCATCTCGACCCGGTCTCCGGTGGCGGCCCGCTCGGCCAGCTCTTCGTCGGTGGCCCACGGTGCGGGCGACTGGTCGCCGGCGAGGGCCTCTCGGGCTTGGTGCCACCAGCGGCGTGCTTCTGTCCGGGCCGGCGGGGGCGCTTCCCCGATCGGGTCGCTGCCTTCGACCCCGAACGCTTCTCGATACGAAGCGACGGTGGCGGCCCGGTCGGTCCATTCCATCCGGCCCACCGCACCCGCCGGCAGCGGACCCAGCGCGGCAGCCCAGGCCGGAGGGTTCAGCGCTGCTGGTTCGCCCAGCTCGACGATCCGGCGGTCCATTCGCTCAGCGACCTGTCGCATTGCCGGCGCGTACGCACTGTCGCCCAGGTCCCGGGTGGAGAACGCCGCACGCAGCTCGCCGTCGCCCTCCGCAGAGGCGGTCGGGCCTTGCAGGCGGTGGTGAAGCACCGCCGCGAGGTCCACGGCGTCGTCGAAACCCCGAACATCGAACGCAGTCCTTAACGCTATGTGCGGGTCGTCGCCGGAGGCTTCGATTTCGGCTAGGCGGGAGGCCACGGTCGGCCAAGCCGGCGAGCCGGTCAGCCGGGACGCGAGGCTGATGCCTCGCTCCTGGGTGAGACTGGCCAGCCAGCGGGCCCTGAGGTGTTCGCCTTCCAGGTCTTGCCAGATCGGGAACAGGGTCGTCAGGCTCTTGGATTTCTCGACCGCCAAGTCTCGGGCTTCGACCGCCGAGACGCCCTCACCGTTGTCTTCCCGACCCAGGATGCGGGCCAGCACGGCGACCGGGTCTTGGATGACAGGGTCTTGGGCCCGGTGCTCGGTGTCTTGACCGGCTTCGACGTCAGAGTCGACATGGGCCACATTGGTGTGCCGGCCGCGGGTCATGGCCACATAGACGCTGTTGATGCTGTCGCGTTCGGAGATCAGGGCGTGCGACGCGAACCGGGTGCCGCCTTGGGCGGCATGGGTTGTGCCGGCGTACTCGAGCACCACGTTGGCGGCCACGTAAGCGGCGGGCAGGGCGACCCAGTCGTCGCGGTCGGCCATCCCGGTGGCGGGGTCGACGACCGCCACGGTCAACGACCCGCCGCCGTCGCGGGCCACGACCTCGTAAACCGACCGGTTGGTCACGAAACTTCCCCGGCTGGTCGTGAGCGTCCGGTCGTTGCTGCGACACACGATCCGGTCCCCGACCCCGGCCAGGTTGCCGTCACCGATACGCACTCCGCCATCCTCGACGAGGCCGTGGGCGACCAGCCCCTGCCGGAACAGTCCCGCCACCCGGGCGGCCCGCTCGTTGGTCCCAGCCAGGATGAACACCCGCCCGCTGGAGAGGTAATCGGCCAGCGCCAGGCGGACGGCTCGACGCTCGTTCGCCTCCGCGGTGCCTCCGTAGACGCGGCCGTGGGCCGCGTACTCGTCGAGAACCTCGACATCACCGGCCCGCAGCCTGAGGGACGCGTCACGCTCCCAATCGCAGGCGAAACGATGTACCCGGCCCAGCTCGAAGGTTTCGGCCACCCTGGCCATCAGCCGCATCGCCCCCCGAGCCTCGGGCGACTCCAGCTGCTCATGATCGCCGACCAGGACCAACTTGGACCCGGCCTGCTCGCACAACCGAGCGACCGCCACCATCGCCGCCCGATCGGTCATCCCGGCCTCGTCCATGATCACCAGCTGGCCCGCTACCAGCCCCCACAGGGCGGCGTGACCGGGGAAGACTTCCGGTTCCATGCGCCGGGTCTCGTACAACAGTTTGGCGATGTTCTCCGCCCGCCCGCCGGTGACGGCCGCCAGCTCGTTCGCCGCGGTCTGCGACAACGCCAAACCCAACACGGCCCCTTCATTGGCCTGCCAGGCGGCGGCCAGGACGGCCATGGCCGACGTCTTGCCGGTCCCGGCCGGCCCCACGATCACATTCACATCCGCTGCCGAGCCCGCCACGCCGCGCACCACCGCGGCCTGATCGTCGCTCAACCCCGGCCCGTCGGCCGCCGCGATCGCTTTCTCGATCCGGTCCAGCGGGACGGCTGCGGTGGTTCTGGACTGGCAGCGCGCCACCAGGTACTGCTCCTCGCTGATCGCCGAGCGCGTCGCGAACCGGCCGGCCATGTGGACCTGGTAGACCGCCTCGCCGTCCTCTCTGACCAGCTCTGGCGGCAGATCCAACCCCAGCGACGGGGTGAGCTTCAGGACGTCGTCACGGGCCAACACGGCGTCGACGACCCGGGCCGCCCGGGCCTCGTCCTGCTCGACGGTGGTGTTCGGGTCACGCTCCATGACCTGCCACACCATCTGCATGACGTTCGGTACCGTCCAGGTCGCCTTCTCCGCCTCCAGGCGGGCCATGACCGTCTCGGCGATCTGCTGATCGGTCTGGGCCGCTGCCGGGGCCAGCCACTTCCGGCCCACCGCGGCGGCCCACACCTCGGCCAGGTCGATGTCGCCCGACGCGGAGGCGGCGGCCCGCCACCGGGCGAACAACTCCTCAGTGCTGTCCGCTTCACCCTTGGCCGGGCGGGTGTCAAGCGTGGCCCACTGGGCCATCTTGGCCACCATCTCTGGCGGCGCCTGACGGCCATGGGTGGCCAGGTACTGGGCTTTGAGCTCCTCCACTCGGGGGGTGATCTGGGCCCGGCGCGACGACCACAGCTCCTGCAGGGAGCCGGGGACGCCGGCGATCTCGCGCACCCCGGTCCGTTCGTTGACCTCGAAACGGACGTTCAACTCCCGCATCATCGCCTTGTCCCGATAGAAGTCGTAGATGGCCGACAGCGCCCCCGACAGTCCGTAGATCGCCCTGCCATCCAGCGCCAACACCCGCCCGTCGCCGGCTTTGGCCATGGCCAGGACGGCCACATGGGTGTGCATCTGCGGGTCGCCGGTCCGACTCGTTCGATGATCGAACGCGGCGGCCAGCACCCCCGACACCTTCTCCTGGCGTACCCCGTTGCGGCCCCGCCGCACGAACGCCCCATCCCGCTCGAAGACCGCCATGGCCGCCCGGACCCCTCGTGATGGGCGGCCCGGACCCTGGCCTGGGCGGCTACATCCGGCGCCGACGCCCACAACACCGACACCGATTTCGGCACCGAAAACGTCAGGTCATATCCGGCCACACTGTTGCGCTCCCCCGCCCGCTCATTCTTCAGCCGGGTCTTCTCCCAGCGCTCCGACGCGGCCACCGTGTGCGCCGCCAGGCTCTCCGCCCACCGCTCCTCGCCCGCCCCGACGGTCTGCAACGCCGTCGCCCGGGTGGCCAGATCGTCTGCAACCCACCGCTGATGTTCGGTCTCGGCCTTGGCCAGCCGCTCAGCCACCGTGGCATAGATCCGGAACTTGGCCCCCAGCCGCTCCCCCGTTTCGGGGTCAGATTTGGTGCCGAAGAACGCCTTCATCTGCTCTTCGCGGACCAGCTCGCCGTGTACCCCGAACGCCCTTTGCTGGCCGCCCAGCCACCAGCCCTGCGCCTCACCGGAGCCCGCCCCGGCCCGGATGTAGTAGTCCTCCGCCCCACTGGTCACCTCTTTGGTCAGGTACTGGTAGCCGCCCCCGGCGGTGATGATCCCGATACTCAGCACGCCGCCACCAACCCTTCACACCGCCTGTGGCGGCGCACACGGCAGGGGCGGTCGGATCGCATCGCGTCCACGCTGACAAGGGTGTAGTTACCGATTTCATCCTGATGCAAGGGTGTACGTCTGTGAATTTCCAGCCGTCGAGACTGGCTTCTGCTGTCACACTGCTCGTAGACTGCTCGCTGCTCGTCGTCCGTACCTTCTCGATCGAGTCCCACACTCGTCGTCCGAACTCGATTAGATGTGATCCAGCTACGCCTCAACTTCTCGACGTTCGTCCAGGTCGAGACCGATCTCTCGACTCGGACCACCTCATCGAGGTGCAACGACTTGTCGAGCGGGACACAAACCTGCTGCCGAGGGACTTCGGGGCGCGTCTGATCAACTCGGGAGGGCGGTCATCCCTGAAAGGAGCGGGGTTGTCAAGTGGCTGTCCCGCTCGGAGAGCGGGACCGTTGGCCTGTGGTGGGCTGCCAACCGGGGCTGGCTGGCTTGGGAGCGGACGCGCGCCAGCGACGATCCGGGGTCAAGGTGGAGCGCCCGCAGCGGAGCGAGGACGTACGACCTTGACGCCGGTGAGGAGCGGCGCATACTGCGCTCGGGAAGCCAGTCCCGTCGATGGTTCAGCTCGCTGGTCTCCTAGCGGGTGTGGGGGGGACGCGTGCGGATCTCCTCCAAGTCCTCGAGTCGATCCTCGAGGTCGGCAGGCCCGGTTCTCGGGTGCCAGTCATCCCTTCGCCGCGCCACGGCGGCATGGAGTGATCCGGCCGCAGCCGGCTGGGCTCAATCAAGGGGACGACCACCAAGTGGGGTCAGACTGCCCTACGAGCTCGCAGTCGGCTGCGTCCGAGAACATGTCACTGCTCGACGACCTCGCTCAGGCAGCGGATCTCGCCGTCTCGCAGGCCGTAGAACACCAACGTCAAGATTTTGCGGGCAACCGCGGTCCGGGCGATAGGACGACAGTTACGCCGCTCCGCGATGCGACGGAACTCCTCTTTGATCGGCGTCCGGCACGGAGCCTTCTGCGCTGCTTCGATAGCCGCCCAACGGACCAGCTTCGAGCCCTGTTTGGAGATGTGCCCGCGATGCACAGTGGTGTCGGACTCGCGATGGCGGGGCGTGAGCCCGGCCCAGCAGCACAGCTTCGGAGCCGACGAGAAGCGGGTGACGTCGCCGATCTCCGCCACGAACACCGCAGCCAAGATCGGTCCCACCCCCGGAATCGCCTGAATGGCCCGGTAACCCAAGTCGTCGCGCAACGCCGCGGCGATCTCTTTGTCGAGCTGATCGATCTCGGTGTCGTACACGCCGATGAGGCGTTGCAGCGAGGCGACCCGACGAGCGAACGGGCGACCCAACGGAGTGGCCGCCAGCGCGGCCTGGCCAGCGACGCCGAACAGGTCGCTGACAGTCACCGTCACGCCTTCTTTGCCCAGAACGGCATGGACCTGCGCTTTCAGGCCCGAGCGCAGCCGGACCAGCTTGTCGCGGTGACGGACTATCTCGCGTAGTTCCCGGACCGCCGGCGGAGCCGCCCACGCTTCGGGTAGGCGACCCATGCGCAACAGGTCGGCCAGATCGGCAGCGTCGCGCTCGTCATTCTTCACCCGCCGGTAGGTGAATCCCTTGACTCCTAGCGGGTGAGCCAAATGCAGATGAGCGCCGCACATGTTCAACACGTCCGCCGCCCAATACCAGCCGTAAGTCGCCTCCACGACCACCTCCGGCTCAGGACCTGCCTTAGCGATCGCCGCTGCCAGCTCCAACGGGTCATTGGCGATACGAACCGTCGACAACTTCTCGCCGGCCTCGTTCATCCGCACGATCACCGACCGGCGCCGGTGAAGGTCGATACCCACATACTCTCGCTGCTGTTGCATCAGGGGCCTCCTCCCTCTTCGAGGGGGTTGGTTGGTGTGAGAACCCCGAGTGTGCCCACTCGGCGCTCCCACGAGGAGCGGAGGCCCCGCTCCTTTCATCACATCAAGGGTCGGCCGCAGGTCGAGCGAGGACACGGAGCGAGCGCAGCGGAGGCCCGGAGCGACCCTAATGGCCCGGTCATTGATCGAAGCCACCATGGATGAGGAAGCCCGCCAGGGCTTCCTGGGAGCGCCTTTGGCTTCTTGATGATCGGCGGTGAGTGGGGTGGTGGTCGGACCCCGAGGTCTCGCGCTTCCGGCCAGCCAGCCGCGGTACCCCAACGAACAAGGGGGCATCGGTTATGCCGTCATTTTTGCCCGCGAGAACCCGGCAAGCCTCCCGGCAACGGCGGCGGCACCTATTCACCACGCCCCCGCCATCGGATACGAGGGATCGGCGGGCAATTTGGACGGCGTCGACGACACGTTCGAACCTTGGGGCACCGGATGAAGTCACCAGTCCCTGCTGATCTTTGTTGGAGCAGGCCGGAGGACAGGGCCGACCACCGCAGGCACAGACGCGGACCGGCCGCTCAGCCCAACAACGGAGCAGTCCTATCGGACCCGACGGGGGTGACGATCCCGAAAGTGACAACCGGCGTCCCGTAGTAGGTGAGTCCCGAGTTGGGCCTCAAGGACGAGAGGACCACCCCCTTCATGTTCTTCGACCAGCGCCAGCCCGAACGTGATACCAGCGTTCCCCTTGTGTGTGAGCCCCTGCGCCGGGACCGCAGCGACCTAAGGGCAGTCCGCTCCGGCGACGCCCTCGCCGTCCGCGGCGCGAGAGACGATGCCCCGCCTCCCTCTCAGGATGGCATGAACACTCCGACTGTCCTCGAAGCCCGCTGGGACAGACGTCCCTTAGGAAGACCGAAGCGTTCCGCGACAACGGGCGCGGGACGGGCATGACCCGCTCAAACCCGAGCAACACAATCCAACCCCTCGTCGGCCCGCAAGAGCTGGCCGACTGGCTCGGCGTCCCGCTGGGCACGGTGTACCGTTGGCGCACCAACGGCGACGGCCCGCCCGGACTTCGCGTCGGCAAGCATCTCCGATATCGGGTGAAAGACGTTGAGCGTTGGTTAGATGCCAGGTCGACCGTCCTACGGAGACGGCATAATCTCCGCCATAGGCGCCGGAGCATAGAAGCGAGAGCCAAATGGGTTCCATCGAGCCGACCAAGTACACCGTCGGGGCCGACGGCAAGAAGCGAGCCTCCAGAGACGCCCGGTGGCGCGCCCGCTGGCGGTCACCCGACGGTAAGACCAGGGAGAAGTGGTTTGCCCGACGGGTGGACGCCGAGCGCTGGCTTACGTCCGTCCAGCACGGGAAGTTGACCGGCTCCTACGTCGATCCCAGGGCGGGCAAGGTGACGTTCCGCAGTTATGCCGAGGAGTAGAGAAAGAACCAGATTCACGGCCACGGCACGACCGTCTCGGTCGAACAACACCTCCGGCTGCACGTGTACCCCGTCATCGGTGACCGGCCCATTGCCGCTATCAGGACCAGCGAGATACAGGGGCTAGTTCGCCAGATGGAGACCACACTGGCTGCGTCGACGGTCGGCGTCGTCTACGGCCGCGTGGTGGCAGTGTTCCGAGCAGCTATGCGGGATCGAATCCTTGCCGTGTCGCCGTGTGTCGGCGTCAAGCTGCCCCGATCATCCGGCAGTTCTGCCGTCACCGAAGTGCTCGAGCCGGAACAGGTGCTGGCCCTGGCCGAAGCGGTGCTGGCCCGGTACCGAGCTTTGATTATCGCCGATGCCGGCCTCGGGCTCCGTCCCGGCGAGCTGTTCGGGCTCACCGCCGATCGGGTGGATTTCTTACGCCGGACCGTTCGGGTGGACCAGCAGATGGTCCGGATCCGCGGGGAGGGGGTACAGCTCGCCTCGAAGCTCAAGACTCAGGCCGCCTACCGGACACTCCCCCTCCCTGATGTCGTCGGCGAGGCGCTCGCCGCTCACATGCAAGCCTTCCCCCCGCACCCCGAGCTGGGGCTGATCTTCACCAATGAGCGTGGTGCCCCGATCCAGCAGTACCCGTTCGCTCAAGCGTTCGCCAGCGCAGCTCGGCGCGCCGGGCTGCCGGAGTGGGCCACCCCGCATGATCTGCGCCACTTCTACGCCTCGACGCTGATCCGCTCAGGTGCATCGGTGAAGGTCGTGCAAGTCCGGCTCGGTCACGAATCGGCGAAGACCACCCTAGATATTTACAGCCACCTGTTCCCCGACGAGGAGGACCGCACGCGCGCGGCCGTCGATGCAGTCCTGGCTGCGTCGTGTGGGGTTTCTGTGGGGTTCCAGGGGGTCAGTGACCAACAAACCCAGTAACCGCAAGGGGTTTTGCCTAGATGTCGTAGTAGAGCATGAACTCCCAGGGATGCGGGCGGAGACGTACCGGGTCGATCTCGTGCTTGCGCTTGTATTCGATCCAGGTGTCGATGAGGTCACCGGTGAAGACCCCGCCAGCGCGCAGGAACTCGCTGTCGGCCTCGAGTGCCGCAAGCGACTCATCGAGGGAGGAGGGCACTGTTGGCACCTGAGCTAGCTCTTCGGGCGGCAGGTCGTAGAGGTCCTTGTCGACCGGATCGGGCGGCTCGATCTTGTTCTGGACCCCGTCTAGTCCAGCCATGAGGATGGCCGAGAACGCCAGGTAGGGGTTGCAGGACGGGTCAGGGCAGCGGAACTCCACCCGCTTGGCCTTCGGGCTCTTGGAATAGAGCGGGATCCGGCAGGCCGCTGAACGGTTGCGCTGGCTGTACACCAGGTTGACCGGCGCCTCGTAGCCGGGGACGAGTCGCTTGTAACTGTTGGTGGTCGGTGCCGCGAACGCCAGGATGGCCGGGGCATGCTTGAGCAACCCCCCGATGTACCAGCGGCCGAGGTCGGACAGGCCGGCATAGCCGAGCTCGGAGTAGAAGAGCGGCTCGCCGCCTTTCCACAGCGACGAGTGCACGTGCATACCGGATCCGTTGTCAGCAAAGATCGGCTTGGGCATGAAGGTGGCGGACAGACCGTTCGCGCGGGCCACGCTCTTGACGACGTACTTGTAGAGCATCAGTTTGTCGGCCATGTGGGCGAGGGTGTCGAAGCGCATGTCGATCTCGGCCTGACCGGCGGTGCCGACCTCGTGGTGCTGGATCTCGATCTCGATGCCGAGCGTCTCCATCGTCAGGATCATCTCGGAACGCAGGTCCTGGAAGTGGTCCATTGGCGGGACCGGAAAGTACCCCTCCTTGTGGCGGGGCTTGAACCCGAGGTTCGGCCCCTCGTCCGTTCCCGAGTTCCAGATTCCCTCCACGGAGTCGATCTTGTAGAAAGCCTCGTGTGAGTTCTGGTCGAAGCGGATGTCGTTGAAGATAAAGAACTCGGCTTCAGGCCCGAAGTAGGCGGTGTCGGCGATCCCGGTCGACACCAGATAATCCTCGGCCTTCTTAGCCACGTAGCGGGGATCCCGGGAGTAGGACTCGCCGGTGACGGGGTCACGGACGAAGCAGTTGAGGTTGAGCGTCTTGTGCTGGCGGAAGGGATCGATGACGGCGGTATTGGGGTCCGGCACGAGCAGCATGTCCGACTCTTGGATCTCCTGGAACCCCCGGATCGATGAGCCGTCGAAGCCAGACCCCTCCTCGAAGGTGTCGAGCGTGAGCTCGTGGGCCGGCATCGAATAGTGCTGCATCAAACCGGGCAGGTCAGAGAAGCGGAAATCGACGATCTCGATGCCCTCGGCCTGAACCAGGCTCAGGACTTCTTCCGGCGTGCGCTTGGCGAATGCCACCTGACCTCCCCGAATCTAAGGAGTGGCGGCAGCCCTCGCTACCGCCACTGATTGAGTCTTGCAGACCAAACCAGAGCCGTTGGCCGAGCTAGGCCAACGCCCCACAACAGGTGTTGACGATGAGCTTGGTGACCACGTACGGATCCATGTTGGCGTTGGGTCGGCGGTCTTCGATGTAGCCCTTGCCGTCAGCGGCTACCTGCCATGGAATGCGCACCGAAGCCCCCCGATCCGACACGCCGTAGCTGAACTCGGTGTAGTGGGCCGTCTCGTGCTGGCCGGTGAGGCGATCCTCGATGCCGTGCCCGTAGCCCGCCACGTGCTCCGCGGGATTCTTACCCAGCGCCTCGGCCGCGGTGATGACGGCGTCGTAGCCCTCGCGCATGGCCTTGGTCGAGAAGTTGGTGTGGCAACCGGCGCCGTTCCAGTCGCCGCGCACCGGCTTGGGATCGAGGGTCACGGAGATGCCGAGGTCCTCCCCGAGGCGGTGCAGCAACCAGCGAGCGATCCACAGCTGGTCGGACACCTCGAGCGGGCCGACCGGGCCGACCTGGAACTCCCACTGCCCCGGCATGACCTCGGCGTTGATACCCGAGATCGCCAGCCCGGCGGTGAGGCAGGCGTCGAGATGGGCCTCGACCAGCGGGCGTCCGTAGATGTCGTCCGATCCGACCCCGCAGTAGTACGGCCCCTGCGGCCCCGGGTAGCCGGTGTGCTCGGGGAAACCCAGCGGGCGACTGCCCTTGAAGAGGGTGTACTCCTGCTCGATCCCGAACAACGACTCCTGTCCGGCGTACTTGTCGACCACATCCACCAAGGCGGACCGGGTGTTGGTGGGGTGAGCGCTGAAGTCGGTCAGCAGCACCTCGGCGAGGACCAGCACGTTGGCCCCACCCCGGATCGGATCGGGGCAGGAGAACACCGGATTGAGCACGCAGTCCGAGGCCTTCCCCGGAGCCTGGTTGGTGCTCGAACCGTCGAAGCCCCAGATGGGCAGGTCGGTGGCCTGGGTCAGGATCTTGGTCTTCGACCGGAGCAGGGGGGTGGGCTCGGTCCCGTCGATCCAGATGTACTCGGCCTTGATCGTCACGTAGCTGCTCCTCGTCGGTTGCGGGGTTCAGGGCAAAGAGGGCGCCCTTGAGCAGGGACTCCCCTCCTCGACCTAGCGTGCTGGCGATGTGTTACGCCCTCTTTCCAAGTTCGTGAACAGTCTGTGACATCGACACAGGGCGCTGCCGCGGCCGATCAACTAATGCATCCGACCTCGCCCCGCCCGGCCCCAGCCACGTAACCTTGCACCGATGGAGCGCCAACAGGACTACGTGCTGCGGACCGTTGAAGAACGGGGTGTGCGCTTCGTGCAGATGTGGTTTACCGACGTGCTTGGCACACCCAAGTCCTTCCAGATCACTCCGGCCGAACTGGAGAACGCCATGCAGGAGGGCATGACATTCGACGGCTCGACGATCGACGGCTTCAGCCGAGTCCAGGAAAGCGACGTGCTCGCCATGCCGGACGCCAAGACCTTCCAGCTCCTGCCGTACCTGGGGGGAGGGCCACCGGTCGCTCGCGTCGTTTGCGATGTCGTCAACCTCGACGGTAGCCCGTTCGAAGGCGACCCCCGCCAGGTGCTGCGGCGGGCCCTGGAGCGCGCCAGGGAACTCGGTTTTTCCTTCTTCGTGGCTCCCGAGTTGGAGTACTTCTACTTCGCTCAAATGAGTGGTGAGCCCGACGGGGTGGCGCCTATCCCCCTCGACCGCGGCTCGTACTTCGACCTGACTACCAACGACGTGGCCAGCGAGCTACGCCGCCAGACGGTGCTCACGCTCGAGGACATGGGCATCCCCGTCGAGTACAGCCAGCACGAGGACGCCCCCAGCCAGCACGAGATCGACTTGCGTTACACCGACGCCCTGACCATGGCCGACACCGTCATGACCGTGCGGATGGTGGTCAAGGAGATCGCCGCCCAACACCAGGTGATGGCCACTTTTATGCCCAAGCCCCTGTTTGGGGTGCAGGGTTCGGGCATGCACACCCACATGTCGCTCTTCGACGGGGACAACAACGCCTTCTACGACGACTCCGACGAGTACAACCTGTCCCCCGTCGCCCGACACTTCATTGCCGGCGTGCTCACCCACGCTACGGAGCTAACCGCCGTCACGAACCAATGGGTCAACTCCTACAAGCGGTTGATCGTCGGCTACGAAGCGCCGGTCTACATCTCCTGGGCCCGCAACAACCGATCCGCCTTGGTGCGGGTGCCCCCGACCAAGAGGGGCAAACGGGACTCGACGAGGATCGAGTACCGGGCCCCCGACTCCGCCGCCAACCCGTACCTGACGTTCGCGGCGGTCCTATCGGCTGGCCTGCTCGGGATCGAGAAGGCCTACGAGCTGCCCGCCGAGGCCGCCGCCAACCTCTACGAACTGTCGCCGGCCCAGCGCCTGGCGGAGGGAATCCACGCCCTGCCGGGTTCATTGTCCGAGGCCGTTGACGCCATGGAACGGTCGGAGTTGATGGCCGAGGTCCTCGGCGAGCACGTGTTCGAGTGGTTCGTGCGTAACAAACGGGCCGAGTGGGCCGACTACAAGGCGGAGGTGACGGCATTCGAGCTGCGCCGCTACCTCACGTCGTTGTAGCGGCCGGGTTGCCCGCCCAGCGCTCGCCATGGAACCTCTCCTGCTCTTCCCCGAACCAGCTCCGCCGCCGCTGGCTCAGGCTCTCGATCTGTCCGGTTACCCGTGGAAGGCCGCGGTATCGATCGAAGCGGCCGACCGGATCGAACCCGACGACGGGTGGTCGGGAGCCATTGTGTGCGCGGACATCGATCCCGACGGGGCGTTCGCCTTGTGCCGAAGCCTCCGCAAGCGGGACCTACCGCTGGAGCCCCTCCTGCTGCTTGTCGCCGGATCGCAGCTCGGTGAGCTGGAGCTGCGAGAGGATCTGTTCGACGATTTCTGCGTGACGCCGTGGCAGGGCCAGGAGCTGGAGGCCCGCTTGGCCCACCTTTTTTGGCGGACGGGGCGGGGGACCCGACCCGACCTGGTCGAGTACGGACCGCTCGTCCTCAACCTGGAGACGTATCAGGCCGCCCTGTCCGGCCGGCCGTTGGACCTGACCTACATGGAGTACGAGCTGCTCAAATTCCTTGCGACCCATCCCGGCAAGGTCTTCACCCGGGAAGTGTTGTTGTCGCGGGTGTGGGGCTACGAGTACTACGGCGGAGCCCGGACGGTCGACGTCCACATCCGCCGGCTGCGGGCGAAGCTCGGTGAGGAGCACGCCAACCTCATTTCCACCGTGCGCAGCGTCGGCTACCGCTTCGGCCAGAGTCGCTGGAGTGGATAGGGGCGGTCCTCTTCTTGGGGCGGTAGGGCTAGCAACGGACCCGGTACATGTTGAGAGCCTGATCCGGATAAATCAACGGACCAGGCCCTCAACATGCCGGCTCCGTCTCAGCCTCTCCCTCTCGCGGACGCCAGGAGAAAGTCATAACGCGGCGTCCCGTCGTCGCGGCACGCGACAGCGTTGCGCCTGACGACTGGCGCGACGCGTGGAGTCGCCATGGGACGCGAGCCACGCGACCTGCCTTTCACACCCGTTGAGCACGAGGCTGGAGCGGTGAAGGGGGCCTGCGTGGCGAGGTGCCGATCCGTTCATCCCGGATCGGAACCTCGCCGAGCTGGTCACCCTTCAGGTAGCTCCGTCGGGCTCCGGCCGGTCGATTAGTTCACGCCGGATCGCCACCTCGCCCATGCTGGGCGCCCTTCCCGCTCAGCACGTCGCGATGTCGTTAGGTGCTACACATGTCCAGTGCGCTTCGGGATCTTCTTCGAGATGTCGACGCCTCGTCCTTTCGGCGCCGGGATCGAGCGGCAGGTGTACCACAACTCCCTCGAACAGGCCCGGGAAGCCGACGAGCTCGGCTTCGACTGGGTCTGGTGCGTCGAGCACCACTTCTTGGAGGAGTACTCCCACTCCTCCGCACCTGAGGTGGTCCTCGCGGCCGTGGCCGCCCAGACCCACCAGATCCGGGTCGGCCACGGCGCGGTGGTGTGCGTCCCCGAGATCAATCACCCCGTCCGCGTGGCCGAGCGGGCGGCCGCTCTCGACATCATCTCCGACGGCCGCCTGGAGTTCGGCACGGCCCGATCCTCGACGTGGACCGAGCTCGGCGGATTCGATGTCGACCCCGATGACCGTCACCGTGGTGGCAACCTTGGTGATCGAGGCCACGATCGGGACGTGGTCGATCTCTTGGAGTGATCCCGAACCCCAGCGGGCCTGGGGGGCGCGTCCGGCGAGGACGACGACAGGCGAGCCGTTGAAGTGCGCCGAGGTGATGGCACTCACGCCATTGGTCACGCCCGGACCGGCGGTCAGCACGGCTAGCCCCGGCTCCCGTCGCAGCTTCGCCCACCCTTCAGCAGCCCAGGTGGCGGTCTGCTCGTGGCGCGTGTCTACAATTCGAACCCCCCGCTTGACGGCCGCGTCATACAGGGGCCACACGTGGCCTCCGTTGAGGGTAAACATGGTGTCGACTCCGAAGCCGGCCAGGGCGGCCAGCGCCAGCTCCCCGGCGTGGCCCTCCACCCGCTCGGTAACTTCTGGGCGCTCGGTCACCCGGGCAGCCTACGCCGCACTATCCGACGTGCGCCCAGGCCTCGATCTCGACCAAGGCCCCCAACGGCAGGCCCACCACCGCAAACGCCGAGCGCGCCGGCCGATGGTCACCGAGGGCTCCAACGTAGGCGTCGTTCATGGACTGGTAGTCGGCAATATCGGCCAGGAACACGGTGGTCTTGGCCACCGAGGCCAGCTCGGCGCCCTCACTCGCCAGGAGCGTCTGGATGTTGGCGATGGCCTGGGTGACCTGCGCCCCCACGCCCCCCTCCACCAGCGCGCCATCTCGAAGCCCGAGCTGGCCGCTGCAGATCAGCCAGTCGCCGGCCCGAACGACTGGCGTGTAGGGCCCGACGGGTCGCGGGTTGCCGGGTGCATCGGTCATGTCGTCCTCCCTCGTCGTGTGGGCCACCGGGGCGGCAGGCCCTGAGCGATCCACGTGGCCGCAGCCACCGCCGCAAAGACCGCGTCCGAACCCCGCACCGGGTCGCCGGCCGAGCCAGCCGAGCCAGCCGAGCCGGCCGAGCCAGCCGAGCCAGCCGAGCCGGCCGAGCCGGCCGCACCGGCCCGACCTCGCTCGATGCGAACCCGGATGGGCGGAGTGTCCCGAGCCCGCAGCACGCCAAATGAACGGACCGTCAGGTCCTCCGCCCTCCCATCCGCCCCTACCGCGATCGCCTCCGAGCACACCCAGCCGAGAGCCAT
>Ga0302325_10010333_pt1 | contig 20253 bp, 21 predicted proteins | sample Palsa_T0_2_FD_201948 | JGI IMG/M metagenome (GOLD analysis project Ga0302325, IMG submission 201948) | Peat permafrost microbial communities from Stordalen Mire near Abisko, Sweden - Palsa_T0_2 | ecosystem: Environmental > Terrestrial > Soil > Palsa > Peat permafrost | place: Sweden: Abisko...
CGCCCGACCTGATTTACGACCAGCTCATCGGCGCGGGCTGCGTGCGCAAGCTTATCTTCTCCTGGGGCGGCAATCCCGGTGTCGGCTCGCTGCACCGGTTCCGGGACGCGGTGGAGCATTCCTGGCCCGCCGCCCTCGAGCTGGAAGAGCACAGCCACGCGGGGATGGCGAACCGCTACGTTGCCGGGGCCTCGGGCCTGCCGTTCGCCGTCTTGCGCGGCTATAACGGCACCGACCTCTATCGGCTGGAAACCCTCAGCGGAGCGCTGGGCTCGGCGCCGACGATAAAGCCGATCACCTGCCCCTTCACCGGCGAGACGCTGACCGCCGTGTCGGCTATCCGCCCCGACGTGACGGTCATTCATGCTCAGCGCGCGGACCGGTCGGGCAACGTGCAGCTCTGGGGAATCACCGGAGTGCAAAAGGAAGCCGTGCTCGCGTCGCGGCGCTCGGTGGTCACGGTCGAGGAGATCGTCGACGAGCTTGACCCCCGCCCTGGGGCGGTAGTCCTGCCCGCCTGGACCGTGAGCTACGTAGCACCGGTAGCAGACGGCGCCCACCCGTCCTATGCGCTTGGCTACTCGGTCCGTGACAACGACTACTACGTATCCTGGGACGCCATCGGCCGTGACCGCGAAGCGTTCACAGGGTGGCTGGACGAGCACGTCTACTCGGCTGCGCGGCGGCTATGAACCCTCAAGCCGCTCAAGCCCCTCAGACCGCTCAGGTGGGCGTGCCGCCCGAGATCACCTACACCGCCGACGAGATAATGACCGTCTCCGCAGCCCGTGTGCTGCGGGACAGGATGACCTGCTTTGTCGGGATCGGGCTGCCCAGCGCCGCCGCGAACCTCGCGCGCGCAACGCACGCGCCGCGACTGGTACTGATCTATGAATCCGGAACGATCGGGGCCAAGCCCTCCCAGCTGCCGCTATCGATAGGCGACGGCATGCTGGCCGAGACGGCGGACGCCGTCGTGAGCGTCCCCGAGATCTTCAACTACTGGCTGCAGCCCGGCCGTATCGACGTCGGTTTCCTCGGCGCCGCCCAGATCGACAAGTTCGGCAACATCAACACGACCGTCATCGGCGGTGACTACCGCAACCCGAAGGTGCGCCTGCCCGGCGCCGGCGGCGCGCCCGAGATCGCCGCCTCGTGCCGGGAGGTGATCGTCGTGGTCAGGCAGGGCCGCCGGTCCTTCGTCGAGCATGTGGACTTCATTACCTCCGTCGGCTACGGGTCAGGCCCGGGAGAGCGCGAGCGGCTCGGCCTCACCGGCACCGGGCCCCAAAAGATCATCACCGACCTGGGGGTCCTCGAGCCCGACCCGCAGACGCTCGAATTCACCATGACCGGGTTGTACCCGGGCGTCTCCGCCTTGGTCGCGAAAGAGCGAACCGGCTGGGACCTGGCCATCGCCGCCGAGCCGGAAATCATCGCCGCGCCAACCCCAGCGGAGCTTGCGGCTCTGCGGCGGTTCCAAGGCACTCGATCAAGGAGTCATCAGTGACGGCTGACGTAACGACGTCCCTGACCGTACCGGACGCCGGCAAGCTGGTCTTGCCGTCTTATGAGAGTCCCGCGGGCCTGCACCCGCCGCTGGATTTCGAAGGCTACCGCTCGACCGCGCTGCGCCACCCGAAGCAGCCGCTGGTGCTGCTCCCGCACCGGCTGACCGAGGTGACGGGGCCGCTGCTCGGGGATGAGCTGATCGCCGGCACCGATTCCGACCTGACCACGCAGCATGCCGGCGAGCCGCAGGGTCAGCGGATCATCGTGGCCGGGCGGGTGCTGGACTCCGACGGGCGTCCGGTGCCCGACACCCTGGTCGAGATCTGGCAGACCAACGCGGCCGGCCGCTACCGGCACTGGCGCGAGCACCACCCGGCCCCGCTTGACCCGAACTTCGACGGGATCGGGCGGGCCATCACCGACGCGGGCGGCCGGTACCGGTTCATCACGATCCAGCCCGGCGCTTACCCGTGGGGGAACCACCCCAACGCGTGGCGCCCGGCGCACATTCACTTCTCGCTGTTCGGCCGGGCGTTCACCCAGCGCCTGGTCACCCAGATGTACTTCCCCGGCGACCCCTTGCTGCCGATCGACCCGATCTTCAACTCGGTCCCCGACGAGAGGGCCAGGCAGCGGATGGTCGCCAGCTTCGACATCGAGCTGACCCAGCCCGAGTGGGCCCTCGGCTACAACTGGGACATCGTGCTGCGCGGCCGCGGCGCGACGGTCTTCGAGTGACCGGCCAAGACCGAGAGGGCGGAACGATCGAGTGCCAGGAATGACACCTTCCCAGACGGTGGGCCCGTACTTCTCGATGAGGCTGCCGTGGCCCGACGGCCCGTTCGTGGTGGCCGAGGACACCCCCGGGGCGATCACGATCATCGGGCGGCTCTACGACGGTGCGGGGAACATCATTCCCGATGGGCTGATCGAAACGTGGCAGGCCGGACCCGACGGGAGCTTCGCGCACCCGGACGACCCGCGCGGTGCCACCGCGGGCGGTTACTACGGCTTCCGCGGCTTCGGGCGGTGCCCGACCGCGCCGGACGGGTCCTATCGCATCGTCACGCTCAAGCCCGGGCCGCTGCCCACCCCTGACGGCAGCATCGAGGCGCCCCACCTGGACGTGTCCGTCTTCGCGCGCGGCCTGCTCGACCGGGTCGTGACCAGGATGTACTTCCCCGACGAGCGCACCGCCAACGCCGCGGACCCGGTCCTGTGTTCCATCGCCGAGCCGTCGCGACGCGCCACGCTCATCGCCGTGCCCGAGCCTGAGGGCCAGCTCAAGTTCGACATCAGGCTGCAGGGCGAGCGCGAGACGGTCTTCTTTGACATCTGAACTTGACGCAATTAGGGCTAGGACCCGTCGAGCCAGGCACCGTTCGGCATAGAAAGGAGGAAGGTCCGTCTGTGCCGAGGCTTGGAGGAAACCGTGCTGCCCTGGTCTGCCGATCTCGCTGGCCGTATCGACGAGCGTGTCATCAGCAGCGAGATGCTGCGGGGCAACCCGCTCGGTGACCCGCACGAGCGTCCGATCTCGGTGTACCTGCCGCCCGGATATGACGACGAGCCTCACCGCGGCTACCCGGCCGTGTACGTGATCCAGGGCTACACCGGGCACGTGGCCATGTGGCGGAACCGGTCACCGTACCGGCTGCCCTTTCCCGAGGCGGCCGACGCCGTGTTCGCCAGCGGCGAAGCCCCTCCGGCGATCGTGGTGTACGTCGACGCGTGGACGAGCTACGGTGGCAGCCAGTTCGTCGACTCGCCGGGCACAGGCAGGTACCACTCCTACCTCTGCGACGAGGTCGTGCCCTGGGTGGACGCGCGGTACCGTACGCTGCCCGAGGCCGCGTTCCGGGCGATTATGGGCAAGTCGAGCGGTGGGTTCGGCGCGATGATCACGCCCATGCTCCGGCCCGACTTGTTCGGCGCCCTGGCCACGCACGCCGGCGACACGCTGTACGAGTACTGCTACATACCCGAGTTCGCCACCGCCGCCAGGTACCTGCGCCGCTACGACGGCGACATCTGGCGCTGGTGGCAGGACTTTTCCGCCCGGGTCGCCTTCACCAAGGAAGAAGACATATCGCTGCTCAGCCTGCTCGGCGTGGCCGCATGCTTCTCCGCCCGCCAGGACGGTACCGTGGACCTGCCGTTCGATCCGGCCACCGGGGTGATCCGGCCGGACGTGTGGCAGCGCTGGCTGGACTGGGATCCGGTGCGGATGGTGCCGGCCCATGCGGAGGCTTTGCGGGGGCTGCGGGCGATCTGGATCGACGCCGGCACGAGGGACGAATACCATCTTGACCTCGGCGCCGGCGCGTTCCGTGCCGCGCTCAGGGACGCCGGGGTCGCCGATGACCTGGTACATTTCGAGCTCTTCGACGCCGGGCACGGGGGCATTGACTATCGCTACCCGATGTCACTCGCCTGGCTCTGCGGCCGGATGGCTAAGTGAGGCTACGCCCGAACATCGCCACGCAGAATCCGGAGCGCCACCTCCTCTTCACCTGTCCGATCGGTTGACGGCGCCGGCACCCCCCGATGTGCTGAACCGGGCGATTTCGCGAAGGCTGGCAGCGGCATGAGGCCCGGAAGGGGACGGTGAGCGGGCAGCCGACCTATGCCCCTTTTTCGCAACGTAATGCATTAGTCACGATCCGTGCAGGTATGCTCGATGACGGACAGCAGCGCCGCCGAACGTCACTGGTCGCAGTCAACCGCCGCAGCTATCCTGCTGGACAACGCCCCGAACGAACGGGCTGAGGACACGTTATGAAGAAGGTCATCGTCGCCACCGCCGGGCTAGCCATCGCCGGAATCAGCCTCAACAGCGACAGCAACTTCATCGCTGACCTAAACGCGAACGACCAGGGCGACGATCAGAGCATTGCGAATACGATCGGGACTTCCGGCAGCGAGACCGAGACGCTGTAGCCCACCGAAGCTGCTGGCTCGATGTATCACCTGTCGATCGAGGCGCAGGGCAACTGGACGGCCAAGATCACGCAGGCAGCATCGTGACCATGGCCAAGGCATCGTTACCATCACGGGTCTTGCCATCGCCGGACTTAATGTCGCGGCATGCGGTCCCGGAGCGAGCAACTCGTCGATGACAGCCCTGACCATCTTCCGTCCCGCTGCCTGGCACTAGCCATGTGACTCCCTCATTAACTGGTTCATCGTTCCGCCCTCCTTGACCTGCGCTTCTCAATAACAACACGGTAACCTGGGCGCTCGGTCAAGATCAAAACTCCCCGTGGCCAGGCTTTCCGGGTGCTGGCCGTTGACGGGTTAGTAGCGGCCAAGAGGCCTTCAGGGGCCGCGGCAATCTGGTAGTTTTCCCGCGTATCGGGAACGGGCCGAACCTTAAAACCTCGGAAGTGGAGAACGTTATGCGCAAGACCGGGTGGGCGGCGGCTGCCGGTCTCGGATCGCTGGCACTGTTGCTGACTGCATGCGGAGGATCATCGGGATCGTCGGCGAGCGGTACGGGTTCGACTCCGACCGCGACTTCCCAGGCGGCCGGACAGGCGACCAGTTCGGCGCTGAACGGGATTCAGCCGGGGGATGTCGTGCTCATCGTGCAGAAGTCTGCCATCGGCTATGTGCTCGCCGCGGCCAACGGCCAAGTCGTGTACACGTACGGGAAAGACACCAAGGGCGGTGCGCCGACGTGCACCGGCTCCTGCGCGACGACCTGGCCACCGCTGACGGGCAAGCCCTTGGCCAGCCAGGCTGACAAGCTGCCGGGCACACTCGGCACGGTCTCGGATCCGAACGGCGCCAAGCAGGTCACCTACAACGGCATGCCGCTGTACACCTTCAAGGGCGCCAAGGTCTTCACCACCGCCGGCAATGGCGTCGGTGGGGAGTGGCACGTGATCATGCTTTCCGAGAGCGACATCGTTACCGGCTGAGCTCACGCAGGCTCAAGCGTCCCCGTGCCGGTCACCGCGACGGCCCGGGGACGCTCAGCTCCTCGAAGGGCCAGGCGACAATGCGAGAGTCTGAGGTTCGGCGCGCGGACCGGGAGCTCCTCGGCGGCACGCTGCGAAGCCTGAGACGGCTGATCGGCGGGCGCGGCGGCGTCGAGCAGCTGCTGCACGGCGAGCCGCATCCGGGCAACGTGCTCACCACGAAGAACGGGCTGCTGTTCATAGACCTCGAGACGTGCTGCCGCGGGCCGGTCGAATTCTAGGAACCTGCCCAGCACCACAGTGGTCACATGGACCACGCAAGCAGCAAAAACGCAAAGACCGCTCCGGTTATCGTGGCGGATCCGGGCTCCGCGGCGGATCCGGTGCATCATGATCCCCCCGATCCACCACCAGGCCCGGATCCACCACCAAAGCCCGCTAGCGAATAGGGTGAACCGGACAAAAGGAATGCGCGGTGGCTGTAATCGGCCGATGGTGGACCCCCCTAGGAGGGGAGGCCGCCGTTACCGCGGGTTTGGCGTTCGGGCGTCGAGCAGCCCCGGCTCGCTGAGTTCGTGCGCTGACCATTCGTACAGCTGCTGCAGCCTGGGCACGATCACCCCGTAGTCGAGGAGACGGCCGAAACCGAGTTCGTCGGAAAGGTAGTCGCTGACGTTGCCGGTGAGCGGGTACTCGTCCGGGAGCACCCGAGACAGCTGGAGAAAGATCCCGGTCATCCCGAGCCTGGGGTCGCCGAGGAACGGAGCGAGCGGGCGCAGCCACCCCAGCGAGATCCGGGGCGCCGCGACCAGCGCGTGCGTGTAGAGGACGCGGCAGAGCACGACGTTCATGAAGAAGCGCTCGGCGACGCTCTCCGCCTCGGCCAGGTCGCGATAGTCGAGGTAGGCCGTGACCACGCTCGCGTTGTGGGCCCGGTACCAGGACCGGGCCGTCGGGTAGTCGGCGAACGACATCCAGTAGTCCACCGTCCGCGACGACGGCGGGCCGATCAGGTCGCCGCTCAGCGCCACCGACTCGCATCCGTCGCGCAGCAGGCGCTCGTTGACCGCTCGCCACCACGGGCTTCCTGGCCGTTCGCTGTCCGGCGGCTCGAGCACCCCGCGCCGGAGCTGCCATCGCATGAACGCCATCGCCGCGCGCCGGTACGGCAGGTGCCTGGGAGCCTGGCCGAACGGTCCGTGGTACAAGCGCGCGGCCAGTTCGAGCCGGGCTTCGGGCCGGTCGCGCACCGCGGCGATCTGCTGCGCTGCCCACTCAGTGGCCGAGGCGCCCGTCTCCACGCTTCGATTCTCCCATGCGGGCGCTAGACCTCGTAGGCGGCGCGCAGGCGGGCCTCGGCGGCGACCGGCGCGTGCACGTGGTCCAGGCCGAGCAGGGCCGCGCCGACGACCGGCGGCACGTCGATCACGCGGACCTGCGCCAGCGGGGCCGCCTGGGTGAGCTGGCCGGTGATGCCACTGATCAACTGCGGGTTCCGCGCGGTGATGACGCCCCCGCCGAGCACGACGGGGGTGGCCAGGCCGGTGAGGCCGAGCCGCCGCATCGCGGTGATGGCCATCACGGAGATCTCGTCGGTCAGCCGGCCCACCACGGTCCGGGCCACGTCATCGCCCGCCTCCGCCGCCCTGAGCAGCAACGGCGCGAGCCCGGTCAGGTCGTCTTCCCCGATCTTGCCCTTGTGGATCCCGAGCGTCACGTCCTCGACCGTCTCCACACCGAGGTGGCCGGTCAGGTAGCCGGCCAGCAGCGTGCCGGGGCCGCGGCCGTCCTCCGCGCGGGCCGCGTGCCAGAGGACCTCCAGACCGAGGCCGTAGCCGCCGCCCCAGTCCCCGGACGTCGTGCCCAGGGCCAGGAACCTGGTCACGCGGCCGTCCGGCCCCACGCCGACGCAGTTGATGCCCGCGCCGCAGACCACACCCACGCCCCAGTGCGGCCTCGCCTCGTCGGCCAGGCCGGTCCGCAAGATGGCGAACGTGTCGTTGACCACCGTGACCGTCGGCGTCCACCCCAGGGCCTGGATCGCGGCGGCGTGTTCCGCCTCTTCCTCCGGCAGATCCGCATTGGCCAGGCAGGCCACGGTGTGCCTCGCCACCCAGCCTGAGCGCGGGCCGCCGGCTTGCGTCGCCGCCTGCTTGACTACCGCGTCCAGGATCAGCATCACCTGGTCGACGCCGGTCTGGTGGGAGTTGATCCCCGGGCCGCGGGCGGAGGCCAGCAAGGTGCCGTCGTCGGCCACGAGGGCCACGTCGGTCTTGCTGTTGCCTCCGTCGATGGCCAGCACGGCGGCTTCGGGGGCCTCCGGCGCCGGCGGGGTCTTTGGGTCGGCGTCAGCCAAGGCCAGCCGCGCTGAGGGCGAAGGCCAGCAGGGAGTCGGCGGTGTAGTCGTCGGCGGGCTCCACCGACGGCCAGGAGACCACATTGTCCTCATAGGCGGCGGTCTTGGTGTTGAACGGTGCGAAGTTGCCCGCGCTGCAGGCGCGCATCCCGGAGACCGTGCCCAGGCCGACGAAGTTCGCCGGGCTGCTCGGGCCGTCGGTGGCCGCGCCGAGCTGGATGTTCCCGCTGCCGGTGAGCGAGCCCGCCAGGTTGGCGATCTCGCTCTGCATGCAGTGCGGGAACACCGTTCCCGCACCGACCACGAAGGAGCTGCCCCAGGCGTTGGCTCCGAGCGCGAAGTTCAGCTGCTGCTGGGCGAAGGCCTGGTACTGACCGGAGCCGCCGTACTCCTGGTAGAGCGCGTCGGTGATGAACAGGCCGAACGCGTGCGGCGCGGCGTCGGAGGGACCGACCTGGGTGCCGAGCGCGAACGGGTCGCCCTTGGCCCAGTCCTCGCCGGTGCGCAGCTGCGCGGCCATGTCGTTAAGCAGCGCCCGCGGGGCGATCACCGGCCTGAACCCGCCGGCCTGCGACGCCTGCCGCATCGCCTGCATAAGCTCGGCCTCGGCGACCGCGCCGTTGTCGTACAGGTTGAATGTGTCACCGTCCGCGGGGTGCCCCTGGGCGATATACGCCCGGGCCCAGCGGGCCGCGGTCGCCAGGTCCGCGCGCAGCTGCCCGGCCGGGGCGCCGGTTGCCTCATCTGCCAGCGCGATCTCGGCGGCGCCCCAAGCCATGTCGCTCTTCCACTCAGTGCCCGGGTAGTAGTCATTGGGGAACGCGGTGACGATCTGCCCGACGTCGGTGGTCTTCGCCATCGCGTAGACGCTCCGGGCCAGGCCGAGCATGTGCTGGGCCTGCGCCGGGTCCGTGCTCGCGTCAACCTGGGCCCCGAGGGCGAAGTCGGCGGCGAAGCGGCCGGCCAGGTCCGGGCTGACCGGCTGGCCGGGCGGGGCGGCCTCGAACACCGGCCGGTACTTGACGAAGTACGCGGTCGGGCCGGGGTTGCCGCCGGGCTTGACGTTCAGGCGGTCTTCTTGCTGGGGCAGGAACCAGAAGTTGTAGTCACCCTGGATCTGGCCTAGCGGGTACTTCGCGACCGGCGCGCTGCCGTTGCCGATGCCGACCTGCGCGTACAGGACCTTGAGGACGGGGTTCCACAGCTTGGTGATCCACTGCAGGCCGAACGTCGCCTCCGGCTGGAGCATCGGATAGCTGCCGGGGAAGTCGCGCGCCGCGATCAGCATGAGCGCGTCGGTGTAGCTCGCGGTGTAGGCGAACTTCTCGTACCCGCCGCCGGCGTCGAACCAGCCCCCGGACACGTCCACCGGCCCGCCGACCTTCTTCAGCGTGCCGAGCAGGTTGTCGTCGCTGTCGTAGGCCGGGTCCGCGTAGACGTAAGCGTTCTCGTCGGTCAGGTTGGCGGGCCGGCGGCCAAGCACAGCGGAGTCGACGTCCGGCCCGTCCCGCTCGGAGGTGAAATACTGCACGGCGTTGTCTACCAGCTGCCGGTACAGCTGCGATCCGTCCCCGATGATGAACGTGGGGGAGACCGCGGCGGCGGGGGACAGCAGCTTGACCTGGTATCGCCCCGCGGCGCGCACGCCGGAGAAGCTGAGCTCGTAGACAGCCCGGTAGCCGGAGTTCCACGAGCCCAGGTCGTCGGTGGACGTGCCGCGGTAGGCGACGCCATAGGGCGTGGTGACCTCGAAGCTCACCCGGCTCACCGGCCGGGCCAGCATCGCGAACGCCACCTTGGAGCTCGACGCGGTGTAACCCACCTGGTTGACCCGGACCACGGGCGGACGATCTTGAGTCGTCGGGGCCCCCTGGGCCGCCCCGGGCTGAAGCAGCGCCACGCCGGCCGCGACGGCGACCCCGGCGACCACGGTTGACCAGGCGCGATGGTGATTCCTCAAGGCAAGTCCTTACGTCCACGGGAGGAACTTGGCGTTTTCCGCGAGCAGGCGGTCGGTCAGGCCCTCCGCCTGGTCGGCCTGACCCACCAGCGGATGGGCGAGCAGTGCGTCGTAGACCCGCTGGCGCCCGCCACCGATCGCGGCCTCGAGCGCGAGTTCCTCGTACGCGTAGACGTGTGCGATCAGCCCGCGCAGCAGCGGCTCGACCGGCTCGACCGGCACCGGGACGGCGCCGCCGCTGCCGACGACGGCGGGCACCTCGATCACGGCGTCGGCGGGCAGGAACGGCAGCGTCCGGCCATTGCCCGTGTTGACCACCTGCGTGTCGCGCCGGTCGCCGGTCAGCGACGCGAGCAGGTCCACCGCCGCCTCGGAGTACCAGGCGCCGCCGCGCTGAGCCAGCTGGGGCGGCTTGGTGTCGAGCGCCGGGTCGGCGTACAGCTCGAGGAGCTCGGCCTCTAGCTTAGCCACTTCCTCGGCGCGGGTGACCGTGCCGTGCTGCGAGGCGACCACCGCGTCGTGGGCGTAGTAGTAGCGCAGGTAGTACGACGGCACCATGCCCAGGTGCCGGATGAAGTCCGCGGGCATACCGGTGTGCCCCGCGATCTCGCCCGCGTGGCTTTCCAGTAGTTCGGGCAGCACGTCCACCCCGTCCACCAGCACCGAGCGTTCCCAGGTCAGGTGGTTCAGGCCGACGTGCCCCAGCGACACCCGCGACGGCGGGACGCCGAGCAGGGAGGCGAAATCGCGCTGGAACCCGATCGCCACGTTGCACAGGCCGACAGCGCGGTGACCGGCGGAAAGCAGCGCCCGGGTGACGATCCCCACCGGATTGGTGAAATCGATGATGAAGGCTGAGGGCGAAGCCCGCCCCCGGGCCCGTTCGGCCAAATCCAGGACAACAGGGACGGTGCGGAGCGCCTTGGCCAGGCCCCCGGCCCCGGTGGTCTCCTGCCCGACGCAGCCGCAGTCCAGCGGCCAGGTCTCGTCGCGTTGCCGGGCGGCCTGGCCGCCGATCCGGAGCTGGAACAAGATCGCGTCCGCGCCCTCGGTGCCCTCGTCCACGCTCCCGGTCCAGCGCACGTCGGCCGGATGGTCGTAAGCGGCCATGATCCGGGCCGAGACGGGCCCCACCCGGGCCAGCCGATCGGGGTCGGGATCCACCAGGACCAGCTCCTGGACGCCCGGGAGCAGCCGGCCGATGCCGTCCGCGAGCTCCGGCGTGTAGGTGGACCCGCCGCCGATCACCGCGAGCTTCACGAGCTCCCTCTTCCTGACGAGAAGGCCTTCACTTCCGCGCCGGTCTGGGCGACATGGCAGGCCACGTCGTGTCCGGGTACCAGTTCGGCCAGCACGGGCGTGACCTGCTCACAGGTGTCGATGGCCAGCGGGCAGCGCCAGCGGAACCGGCAGCCGGGAACCGGGTCGATGACCTTCGGCGGCTCGCCGCGGTCGGTCTCCGCCGCCACCGCGAGCGGGGCACGCGGGTCAGGCACCGCGGACAGCAGCAGCTGGGTGTACGGGTGCCTGGGGTGGGCGAGCACGTCCTCGATCGGCCCGGTCTCGGCGATCTGGCCGGCGTACATCACGATCAGCTTGTCCGCCACGTACCGCGCGCTCGCGATGTCGTGGGTGATGTACAGGACGGAGACGCCTTCGGAATCACGCAGCTGAGCCATCAGGTTCAGCAGGCCGATCCGGATCGAGGTGTCCAGCATCGAGACCGGCTCGTCGGCCAGGATCAGCTTCGGCCGCATGGCCAGCGCCTGGGCGAATCCGACCCGCTGCCGCTGGCCGCCGCTGAGCTCGTAGGGGAAGCGCTCCAGCATATCGGGGGTCAGCCCGACCACCTCGAAAACCCGGGCCGCCTCGTCCAGCCGGCCGGCGGCCGACAGCGACGGACGGTGCAGCTTGAGGCTGCGCAGCACGCCGTGCTGGACCCGGAACACCGGGTTGATCGAGCTGAACGGATCCTGGAACACCATCGGCACCAGCCCGCTGTAGCGCAGCTGGTCCCGGCGCGATTTCAGCTGGGAGAGCGGCTTGCCCTCGAAGAACATCTCCCCGGCCGTCGGCCGGTAGATCCGGGCCAGCAACCGGGCGATGGTGGACTTGCCGCTGCCGCTCTCGCCGGCCAGCGCCACGATCTCGCGCCCGGCGATGCTGAAGCTGACGTCGTCCACGGCGTGCAGCGTCCGCCGGGAAAGCGCGCCGCCGATCTTGAAGTGCCTGGTCAGGTGCTCAACCCGGAGCAGCCCGGCGTCGGGCAGCTCGGCGGCCATCAGGTCAGGCTCCCGTCTTGGCGTCGCAGGCAGCGGACGAGCGCCTCATCGATCGGAAACAAGTCGGGCGCGACCTCGGTGCATCGCTCCGCTACGTGCGGGCACCGCGGGTGAAACCGGCAGCCGGCCGGCACATGAGCAAGGTCAGGCGGATTGCCGGGGATGCCCTTGAGCGGGACCCGCGGGCCGCGGATCGACGGGAAGGCCTCGAGCAGGCCCCGGGTGTACGGGTGCTGCGGCGCGGCGAAGATCCTCTGGGTGGCGCCGAGCTCGTCCACCTGGCCGGCGTACATCACCATCAACCGGTCGGAGAAGTGGCTGATCAGGGACATGTCGTGGGTGACGAAGATGACCGCGAAGCCGAGGGCCAGCTGCAGTTCCTTGATCTGGACCATCAGCGAGCGCTGCGCCACCACGTCGAGCGCGGAGGTGGGCTCATCCATGATGATCAGGTCCGGGGTGAACAGCATCGCCATCGCGATCATCGAACGCTGCCGCATCCCGCCGGACAGCTGGTGCGGGTAGCTCCTCAGGTGCGCCGGATCGATGCCGACCATGCGGAGCACCTCGGCGGACCGGGCGGCGATCTCAACCTTCGGCACCCGGCCGTGGGCCCGCATCACGTCCTTGAACTGGGCGCCGATGGTCTTGACCGGGTTCAGCGCGTTCATCGCGCTCTGCATGACCACCGACATGTCCCGCCAGCGGATGGCGGACAGCTGGCCGTCGGTCAGGCCGATCAGGTTGGTGCCCTCGAACGTGACGCTGCCGGAAACGACAGAAGCCGGGGGAGCGAGCAACTGGGCGACGGCGAACAGCAGCGTCGACTTCCCGCAGCCCGATTCGCCCACGATGCCGAGGAACTCACCTCTATTGACACTGAACGACACGTCGTCCACCGCCCGGACATCCCCACGGTCCAGGATGTAATCCACGGACAGGCCGCTGACCTCGAGCACCGGCACGTCAGACACGCGGCCCCGCTCCCTTCTTCTGGCGTATCTTCCGCACCGGTCGCAGGGCCGGATTTCCGATCTCGTCGAAGGCGTAGTTCAGCAGGGCGAACGCGGCGCCGAGGACGGCGATGCAGGCGCCCGGCGCGATCGCCCACAAGGGTTCGCCGGTCTGCAGCGCCGCGTTGTTCTGCGCCCAGTACAGGGTGGTGCCCCAGCTCACCGTGTTCGGGTCGCCGAGGCCGATGAACTGCAGGCTGGAGGCGAACAGCACCGCGTACAGCGCGTTGGTCAGGAAGCTCGCCACGATCAGCGAGGTCATGGTCGGAATGACTTCCACCACGATGATGTAAAGCCGCCGCTCACCGCGCACCCGCGCCGCCTCCAGGAAATCCCTGTTCCGCAGCGTCAGCGCCTGCGCTCGGAGCTGGCGCGCGGTATAGGACCAGCTGGTCAGGGTGATCGCCGTGATCAGCACGAGCGTCGTCCCGCCCTGGGCGTAGGCGGCGATGACGATGAGCAGCGGGAACAGCGGGATGACCAGGAGGACGTCGGTGAGCACGGACAGCGAGCTGTCCGCCAGGCCGCCGAGGTAGGCAGCGGCCACGCCGATCAGGACCGCGAGGGCGGTCGTGGCCAGCCCGACCACGAACGCGATGATCATCACGTTCCTGGTGCCCCAGACCAGCTGCGAGTACAGGTCCTGTCCGTAGTGGTTGGTGCCGAGCAGATGCGCGGACGAGATCCCCAGCTGCGGGGCATAGGCGTCCTGGGTCGGGCTCTCGTGGGCGATGACACCGGGGAAGAGCGCGATCAGGATGAAGATCGTGAGCAGGACGATGCCCACGGTCGCCTTGTGGTTGGACCGGATGGCGCGGCCGACGCGGGCGAGCACGTGGCCTGCGGGTAGCTGCAGCGCGGGGGTTTCTGCGGGGACCCCGGAAACCGGCATGGCCATGGGCTAACCCGCCGCCCTGGTCCGCGGGTCGAGCAGGGCGGTGAGGATATCGGCGACGAGGATCGCGAACAGCACCGCCACGGTTATCAGCAGGAACAGACCCTGCATGAGCGGGTAGTCCTCGCCGGACACCGCCTGCAGCAGCATGTAACCCACGCCGGGATAGTTGAACACGTACTCGATCAGGATCGCGCCGCTGACCACGAAGCCGAGGGACATCGCGAAGCCGGTCAGGTTCGGCAGGATCGCGTTGCGGGCCGCGTAGTCGAACATGATGCGCCGGTTCGGCAGTCCCTTGGCCCGGGCCATCCGCACGTAATCCTCGGCCAGCGTGGTGATCATCGTGTTCCGCATGGTCAGGATCCAGGTGCCGATCGTGGTGATCAGCAGCGAGATGGCCGGCAGGAACGCGTGGTTGAGCACGTCCTGGAAGAAGGTGAAGTTGAGCCCGGGGGTATCGGTGGTGACGTAGTAACCGCCCTGGCTGGGAAACCATTTCAGGGTGATGCCGAAGATCAGCACCAGCACCATGGCCACCCAGAAGTACGGGATCGCGGAGGTGATCACGAACACCGGTGGCACGATGCTGTCCAGCTTCCCGCCGCGGCGCCACGCCGAGACGATGCCCAGCCCGGTGCCGAGGATGAAGGCCAGGACGGTGGTGACGCCGATGAGGCCGAGCGTCCACCAGATCGCGCTGCCGATGACCGAGGTGACCGAGGCCGGGTATTCGTCCAGGGAGGTGCCGAGGTTGCCGGTCAGGATCTGGTGCAGGTAGCCGAAGTACTGCCCGAGCAGGCTCTCGTGCGTATTGACTCCGAACAAGATCTCCAGGGCGTTCAGGGCCTTCGGGCTGAGCTCGCCGTGGAACTTCGACATCATGACCAGCGCGGGGTTTCCCGGCATCAGTCGCGGCAGCAGAAAGTTGAGGGTAAGCGCCGCCCACAGCGTGAGGACGAAGAAACCAAGGCGGCGCAGCGCATACCTCAAGCCCGACTCACTTCGGCGCCAGGTGCAGCAGCACCTGCTCGTTGTCCGGGTATTCGTAGGCGGACGGCTGGGCGTACGGGTCGCTGGACGTGGGCCAGCCGGTGAACGCCCCGGTGTCGTACTGGTACCAGTCCACCGCCTCCACGACCGGGATGACCGGCACCGTGTTCAGCATGACCTGCTGGATCTGGTTCATGATCGACTGTTGGGTGGTCGCGCTGGTGGTGGTCGCGTACTGGTTCAGCAGGGCGGTGGTGGTCGCGCTGTTGTAGCGCTCGTAGTTGCTGGCCGCCACCTTGCCGACCGGCGCCGTGTTCGCGGAGTTGAGCCAGTTGTTCAGCTCGTAGTACGCGCTCGGGCCGAAGGTCTGCTGGTCGTAGTAGGCGAGCTGGTACTTGCCGTAGTACAGGTCGGCGTCGAAGTCGGTGTTCGACAAGTTGTCGGGGGTGATCTGGATTCCGATCGCCTTGAGATCCTGCTGGATCACCTGCATGGAGGCGACCCAGTCGGAGTAGTCGCCGATGTTGATGACGGTAAAGGCCAGCTTCTGCCCGGAGGCGTTCGTCATGATGCCACTAGACCCCATGTGGTAGCCAGCCGAGGCCAGGAGGGCCTTCGCCTTGGCGGGGTCATAGCCGTTGCCCCACCCCGACAGCGCCGAGGTGTCCACCGTGCTGGAGAACGTGGGCGTGACGATGCCGGTCTGGTTCGCGGGCGGCTCGTAACCGGACTCGCCGACGCTGGAGACCTGGCTCCTGTCGATCGCGTACGAGATCGCCTTGCGGACGTTGGCGTTGCTCAGCAGGGGATTGGTCAGGTTCGGGATCAGCGAGACGTTCACGGTGGGCGGGAACCAGTAGTGGAAGTTGGGGCTCTTGGAGGTGTAGAAGGCCTGGATGCCCGGGATGTACTGGGCGCCCCACTGCGCGTTCCCGTTCGCCAGGTCGTCGTTGGCCGTGTTGTTGCTCGTGTACGCCGGGTACTGGATCTTGGCGATCTTCGGCTCACCTGGCTGCCAGTAGTGCGGGTTGGCGGTGTAGGTGATGTTCGCCGGGCTGCACTTCCTCATCAGGTACGGACCCGTGCCGACGGGGTCGCTGATGGGGTCGGTGGTCGGGTTGGCGATCTTGGACCAGATGTGCTCGGGCACGATCGGCGTCTGGTCCGCGATGTAGTAGAAGTAGGGCACGGCGACCGTGCTGAAATCCATCACGACCGTGGTCGGGCTGGTCGCGGTGACGCTGGAGAGCACCGACCAGACCCCGGTCAGGTCCAGGGCCGGGTACTTCTTTTCCAGGTTGAAGGTGTACGCCACGTCGGCGGCGGTCATCGGCGTGCCGTCGCTGAACTTGACGCCCGAGCGGATGGTGAACGTGAGGGACTTGTTGCCCGCTCCCCACGCCCAGGACGACGCGAGCATGGGCGTGGTCTTGCCGTCTTGCAGCGGGTTCATGTAGACCAGCGGCTCGTACATGAAGCCGACCGACAGGAGGGTGTCGGAGGCGTTGAGCGGATTGAAACCGCAGGTCCAAAGCGCGCCGTTCTCGTTGGAGATGGTCAGCACGCTGCTCGTCGATGTCTTGGCGCCGCTGGAGCCTGAGCCAGAGCTGGAACTCGAACCGGCGCTGCAGCCGGCCGCGAGCAGGCCGGCCGCGATGATGACCCCGTATCTGGTGAGGCGTCTCATGCCGTGGTCCTTACTGCCGTTTGGTCGTGACCTGGTGCGGAAAGGGGGGTTGCGCGGCGCCGATGCCTGCGCGTAGTGCGGTCGCCGTGCGAGATGACGGAGCGGCTCCCGCGCGCCGGGCCGCTGCCGCGACTCGCCGCCGGATTGCCCCTTCCGTTAAGTTTGTTAGGACAGTATCCTAACTATCTGTCGGGGACAAGAGTCCGTTCGAACTGGACCCAAGGTCGTAACTTTCGGGCCATCTGGCCGCGGCATGCCGGGCGCCGGACGCCCGGCACAATGAGTGGAGGAGGTCGCCGTGACAGCCCTGTCGGCAGGTACGCATGCGGTTGTGCCCGCCGGTGAGACGGTCACGGCCGAGCGGCCGGCCTCGGCTCTCCCGCCTCCCGAGGGCACCGCGGTCCTGTTCGCCGCGCGCCCGTCGCTGATCCGGGCGATGAACGAGCAGTTGCTGCTCGAGCACATCCGTCAGCGCGGCCCCTGCTCCCGGGCTGAGCTGGCCCGCGTCTCGGGCCTGTCCAAGCCCACGGTGTCGCTGGCGCTGGACAACGTCGAGCGCGCGGGTCTGGTCCGGATCGCGGGCCAGCGGACCGGCATGCCCGGCCGTTCGGCCCGGCTGTACGAGATCAGGCCCGACGCGGGCCTCGTCCTCGGCCTGGACATCGGGCACGAGTACGTCCGCGGCGCGATCGCCGACCTGTCCGGGGAGATCAGGGTCCGGTCCTCGGTCCGCGCCCGCGCTACCAGCGTCCGCGGCCGGGTGGCCGAGCTCGTCGGCCTGGCCGACATGCTCTGCCAGGACGCCGGCGTACCCCGTGCGGCGATCACCCAGACGGTGATCGGCAGCCCGGGCGTCTACGATCCGCGGCGCAACGCCATGAAGCTCACCGGCGGCCTGCGCGGCTGGGACCGCCCGGCCGCGCTGGCCGGGCTGCGGGAGGCGTTCGGCCCGTCACTGGTGATGGAGAACGACGTCGACGCCGCGGCCCTGGCCGAACGTGCCCTGGGGCACGGCCGCGAGGTCGATAACTTCGCCTTCGTGCACATTGGCACCGGCGTGGGCATGGGGCTGATGCTCAGCGGGCAGCTGCTGCGCGGCGCGCACGGGGTCGCGGGGGAGATCGCGTTCCTGCCGCTATCCGGGGGCAGCGGCGCGGACGAGCAGGAGGCGCGCAAACGAGGCACGCTCGAGGCGGCCGCGTCGGCTTCCGGCGTGGTCCGGGCCGCCCGCCGCGGCGGCATGCGCGGTCCGGTGTCGGCCCGGCGGGTCTTCGAGGCCGCGGCCGCCGGTGATGAGCGGGCCATCGCCGTAGTGGCGGAGGAGGCCCGGCTGGTCGCCAAGACGATCTGCGCCATCATCACCGTGGTCGATCCCGACCTGATCGTCCTGGGCGGCGGCATCGGGCGCGCGCCGGGGTTCGCCGAGGCCGTCAGCGCCGAACTCGAGGCGATCGCGCCCGTCATGCCGGCCATCAGGGTCAGCGCGCTCGGCACCGACGCGGTGGTCGACGGCTGCCTGTCCGCGGGCACCGAACTCGCCTGGGGCCAGGTGATGAGCGTGCGCCCCACCGCTCCGGCCGGTGATAGCGTGCGCCCCCTGTAAGTCCCTGATCTAACTAACGCAGGTAGGAGGCTCCGTTGAGGTCGAGGATGGTCCCGCTGGCCCACTCGGCCTCATCGGAGGCCAGGTAGATAACGGCGGCCGCGATCTCTTCGGGCGTCGCGACCCGGTTGAACGGGCTCTGCGCCCGGATCTCCTCGCCCCGTGCCGAATTCAGGTCAGCCGCGGCCATCTCCGTCTCGACGTATCCGGGTGCCACCGTGCCGACCGAGATGCCCAGCGGCGCCAGGGCGCGCGCCATCGACTGACCGAATCCGTTCAGGCCCGCCTTGCTAGCCCCGTAGGCCGGATGCCGGGGCTCGCCGCGGAACGCCCCGCGCGAGCTCACGTTGACGATCCGGCCGCCGGTTTCCTTCATGTGCTGCACGGCGCACCAGGTCACGTTGGCCGCGCCGGTGAGGTTGACGGCGAGGGTCTGGCGCCACGCGTCCTGCCACTGCTCATATGACACCTCGGTGACCGGGTGCCAGAGGTAGATCCCGGCGTTGTTCACCAGCACGTCCAGCCCGCCGAGGTCCGCGGCGGCCTGGTCGACCATCCGCCGGACCGCGCCAGCGTCGGCCAGGTCAGCCTGGACGACCGTGTGCCCGCGGCCCGGCAGCCCGGCCCGCACGTCCTGGGCGAGCCCGGCCGAATCGCGGTGGTGCACCGCCACCCGGTCGCCGAGCTCCGCGAAGGCCTGCGCGACCGCCCGGCCGATGCCCCTGGACGCCCCTGTCACCAATACCGCTCGGTTCGCCAAGACTCTCCTTAGGAATAGCTGTCTACGGCCGGCTCATCTGGGCTCCACCGGGTGGTCGAGCGCCGTCACCCAAACTACTTCTCGTCACACAGGGCCAGCAGCTTGGTGGCCGTGGCCCAGTTCCTGGCCGTGGCGGCGAGGCCTTCACGCTTCTGCTTAGCCGGCGGGCTGACGATGCGGAACAGGGACTGGGCCAGCTCACTGTCCCCGTAGCCATCCGGCGTGTGCAGGAACAGGACGTGGCCGATCGCGGTGACGGTGTCGTGCCTGCCCTTGGCGGCCGCCGCGCTCTGGGCCGCCGCGATCCGCTCCAGCAGGCCGGCGGGCGGTTCCGCGTTCAGGAACACCACGTGCACCAGCTTCGGGTTCGGCTCGTCCGGATACGGGTTGTTCTGCAGGACCCGGGCGAGGTCGTCGCGGGACAGGACCACGACCGAGGCATCGATCCCGAACCTGCCGGTGATCGCGGACTCAAGCGCCGAGGCCAGCTCGCCGGTGCTGGTGCTGGCCGTGCTGAACAGCACGTTCCCGCTCTGGATGTAGGTCGTCACCCCGGTGTGCCCGAGCGAGGTCACGATCTCGCGCAGGTCCGCCATCGGCACCTTGTTCCGTCCTCCGACGTTGATACCGCGCAGCAGTGCGACGTGTGTTGCCATCCCGTCATTGTGACCCCGGGCCAGCCGGCTCCAGGAAGCGAGCTACCCTTTCTCTAGGTTGTGCTCGTGGAGGCGCCGTGATGACAGGCCCGGGCGACGAGATGGCCGCGGCGGGCCGTGGCCAAATGCGAGCGTCGAACGCCGACCGCGAGCAGGTGATCGGGATGCTCAAGGTCGCGTTCGTTCAGGGTCGGCTGACTAAAGACGAACTGGACCTGCGGGTCGGTCAGATGACGGGCCGCTCCTCGCGGGGGCGGTCCTCGCGACCGGTATCGATCTGGTGATCTTGTGCGCCGCCGCAGCCACCTTGCTCGAGACGCGGCAGCAGAAGCGCTCCGGCCTGATCGGCCAGCGTGACGGCGACCAGGCGTGCTTCCCGGCGCAACCATCTCCGTCGTCAATCTGATCCTGCCCTAGCCTCCCGCCCGCTATGGTGGCCCGATGGCGTCATGGGCCGATCACGCTATCTTCTGGCACGTATATCCGCTGGGTTTCACCGGCGCGGAAAAGCAAGCGCTGGCGGCGGGGGAGCCCGTCCGGCACCGGTTGCGGCAGCTGGAGAACTGGCTGGACTACGCGGTCGAACTCGGCTGCTCGGGCCTGCTGCTTGGAC
>Ga0302325_10010334_pt1 | contig 20253 bp, 15 predicted proteins | sample Palsa_T0_2_FD_201948 | JGI IMG/M metagenome (GOLD analysis project Ga0302325, IMG submission 201948) | Peat permafrost microbial communities from Stordalen Mire near Abisko, Sweden - Palsa_T0_2 | ecosystem: Environmental > Terrestrial > Soil > Palsa > Peat permafrost | place: Sweden: Abisko...
GTGCGTCGAGGCAGTTTGCGGAAGGCGATGTACAGCATTGGTGGCATCCGCCGGAGGGCCGGGGGGTGCGTACCCGTTGCTCGGACGATCTGCTCTGGCTGCCATTTGTGTTGGTTCGTTATGTAAGTGCAACGGGTGATGACGGCATTCTCGCCGAGACGGTGGGTTTTTTGGAAAGCCGGGTACTGCATGTGGATGAAGACTCGCTGTATGATCTGCCGGTCAGTGGCATTTCGAACGGTACCGTGTACGAGCATTGCAAGCGGGCCATCCAGCATTCTTTGGGTTCCGGTGTGCATCAGCTGCCCCTTATGGGTTCGGGAGACTGGAATGACGGCATGGACCGGGTGGGGAATAAGGGGAAGGGCGAGAGTGTATGGTTGGCCTTTTTCCTCTATGATGTGCTGATGCGCTACAGTGTAGTCGCCAACAGGTATGGGGATATAAACTTTGAAATCCATTGCAAGAAAGAAGCTGCCGCGTTGCGGTCAGCCATAGAAAAATCGGCCTGGGATGGCGAGTGGTATCTGCGCGCTTATTTTGACGATGGGACTCCGCTGGGGTCAAAGAATAATAAGGAGTGTAGCATCGATGCCATTGCGCAAAGCTGGTCGGTGTTGTCCGGGGCGGCCGAAGTGTCGAGGTCGTCGATGGCGATGGCCTCGCTGGATAAATACCTGGTGCGCCGGGATCTGAAGCTGATCCAATTGCTGGAGCCTGCTTTTGACGCGCAAGAGCTCAATCCCGGGTATATTATGGGTTATGTGCCGGGTATCCGGGAGAACGGGGGGCAGTATACGCATGCTGCCGTATGGACGCTGATGGCTTTTGCCGCGATGGGTGACCGCGAGAAGGTCTGGGAGCTGTTTAGTATGATCCAGCCGTTGAATCATTCTTCCGATGCTGCGTCGATCGGGGTTTATAAGGTCGAGCCTTATGTGATGGCGGCTGATGTCTATGCCAGCGCTTCACATGAGGGAAGGGGTGGGTGGACCTGGTATACGGGTTCGGCGGGTTGGATGTACCAGTTTATTACGGGCAGTCTGCTGGGGATGGAGCTGCGGCGGGGTCAGCTTTATTTTAAGCCTTGTTTTCCATCGGGCTGGCCTTCGGTAGGCGTTGTCTACCGGTATGGGGCTGCTGTGTATAGGATCACGGTCTTCCAGGAGAAGGCGGCGGGGGCGTGGTGGATTTCGGACGGGGGGCGCGGAGATATGGAACGCGGGAATATGGAGCGCGGCGAGGGGTCTGGCATTTGCCTGGTGGATGATGGGAAGGAGCATGTGGTGGAGGTGCATGTGGGGGTGTGAAAAGATGAATATATTTGACCGATGAAATATATGCCATATGAAGAATGCTTTTTTTCTTGCTGCGCTATTTTGCTATTGCGCGGTGGATGCACAATCGATCAAATGGCCGCATCATAAAAAAGCGGTGATCGTTTTAACCTATGATGATGCGCTGCTATCGCAGCTCGATACGGCCGTTCCGCAGCTAAAGCATGCCGGTTTTAAGGCTACTTTTTTTTTAACCGGCGACCTTGACTATATAACGCTGCCCAGATGGCGTGAGCTGGCAAAAGAAGGTTTTGAGCTGGGGAACCATACCGCCTTTCACCCTTGTCCCAATTCCCCGGACAATCCTGTGTCATCCGATCATTATACGGCTTCCCAGATGCTGCGGGAAATCGAGGTGATGAACCGGTTGTTGTTTGCGATGGATGGAAGGACGAGCAGGACCTATGCCTATCCCTGTGCGGAAACGACGGCGGGCGGGAAGGACTATGTGGATTCGCTGCGGCGGACCGGGATGGTGGAGTATGCGCGGATCGGCGGGGATGTGACCTCTGTGATCACTGACTTCGTGCATCTCGATTCGTTGCGGGTTCCGGCGTTAGGGTTGGAGGATCATACCGATGCGGCGACGATCATCGGTTTTATCAAAAAGGTGCAGGAGTCGGGGGGTATGGGGGTGATCATGTTCCATGGGATCGGTGGGGATTATATTACGACGGCAACGGATGTACACCGGGCGGTACTGGATTATTTGAAGGAGAATAAGAAAGATATCTGGGTGGCCACTTTTGTGGAGGCGATGGGGTGGGCGATGGGGCATCGGTGATCGGCGGCGGGGTCACCGGGTTCCGCGGATTTCGCGGATTTCGCGGCGGGATGGTCAGGGCCAGAAAGGAGGCTTTTGGTTGGTTCCGCCCATTGTGGTGCAGTCGATGCAGGTAGTGAGGTTGGTGAGAACCTGGTAACGATTAGTAGCGATAGGGGTCCAGGCAGGAGTGCCGAAAAACAATTCTAAAATTGGCGGAATGTCCGGAATCAGACTATCCTTAAGGGGGCATTCGAAGAAATAATCCCAGCCAGGCAACTGGGCGTTGGAGATCCAGATGCGTTCTTGCTGGAGGGTCCCCGCAGCCAAAAATCCGAGTACCGGCTGGGAAGGATCGTTAAGGCAGTGGATATTACCCGTGAGCTGTGTAGGTTGTGCGTCAAAGATGGAGCCAAGCTGTTGGGTGGAGGTCTTTATCCCGGAAAGATACTGATAGGCTGAGTCGGTCAGGGCGTATTGATTTACCAGGACGCTGTATTCTACGCTCAGTGGTCGGCTGCTTGTGGGAATGAAAATAAGGGGCTGGGCATAGATCAGATCCTGCGCAAGTGCTTCGCTGGTGCCGATCAGAACGGTTGCCGCCGTGTCAATGTGCCAGCAATCGTAAATCTGTTGCGATGCGGGTCTTGGAACGAGGCTGTCGCCATTCCATAAAATGCCGGACGGCTCAGCGGAAGTATATTGCCAGGTCTCTATATAATTCCATTGATAATAGCGGGTATTGCCGGTTGGGTCGTGCGTATTGGCATAGATGTTCACACCGGAGGGATTGAGCGTCCAGCTGATGCTGTCGATCGGCGGGGTAGGTTTATAGGGGACGTAGTCGCTGAGATAGGTCTCATTGTTGATGTTGGTGATGCGCAGCCGGTATCGGGTGGCGGTGTTGAGAGCCACCGGCGGCAGGATATAGTAGCCGTTGGCAGAATCAGTGAACTGACCAATGGAACCGTCGGTTCCTTCCAACTGCAGATGGGCTCCGGTCACTGCAGGAATGGCCGAGTCACCCGGAAGCGGTATCGACCGGCTGAGCCTGATATAGCTGGAGGAATTGCCGGATATATATCCTTCTACGACAAGGTAGCCGGTGGCAAGGGATTTGTAGGGGCTAACATAGGCCTGGACACAATGCCATTGAAGAATGGTGAATAGGAGGATCGTCCATATGGTCTTTCGTGTCACTGGCTCTGTCGTTTTGAATGGTATCGAAAGATACTGATTTTACCGCGTAGTCAGCGCATAGACAGCAAAAGACGCCAGCCAGTGCTCGCCCATATAATCGCCACTGGCGACGTTTGGCAGGGCGGCTGCAAGATGGCGGGCGGCGACCTTGTCAAGACGGGAGCGGTTGGCGGGGAAGTGCCGGGCGATGCCGTAGAGGTCCCAGGCCCGGCTGAGGTTGAGACCATCCAAATGGACAAGTTTGCCGTCGGTTCGGTCCGTGACCTGGCCGGGTTCGAGGTTAAAGGTCGGGCTGGCAATCGAGGGCAGGAATTTCCGGAGCCAGCCGGGGTAGGCGGCAGCAGGTAAGATCCGCCACATCAGGTCGGCCTCTTCGAGGGCCGGGCTGAGAAAGTCGTTCCCTCCCGGCTCCCAGCTGATGGGGTAGTTGGTATCCTTTTTGTAAAAGCGGGTCGCTGTCTGTTGGATAGACTTTTTCAGCGAGTCGTCGTTTGCCTGTACGGCATAGTCCCAGGCCAGCCGCAGGGCAAAAGCCAGGTTGGTATGTTCACCTACCCGTACGGGGTAGTTCATTTTTGGAAGATAGGCGATAAAAAGCCCCGAGATCTGGCGGGCGAGCGGGGCGACGTTGGCGCTGAGCTCTTTTCCGAGCGGGTCGTCCCAGGTCAGCAGCTCATTCTCCAGCTGGAGCAGCCAGGCCCAGCCATAGGTACGTTCGAAACTCTCGTTATCTTTCATGGCGAAGATACGCATCTCGCCCCGGATGTTGTCTGCTGTGAGGCTGCCTTCGAGACGCTGGCGGATTTCGGTTGCGCGGGGGAGTGAGGGGAATAATTTTAATAATCGGACCAGCATCCAATGTCCGTGGACGCTGGAGTGCCAGTCGAAGCAGCCGTAGAAGGCGGGATGATATATTTTTGGCTTTACGGCGAGGGTGCTGTCGGGGAAGGCGACGCCTGTTTTGTAGGGGAATTCACGCTGCATGCAGCGGAGGGGGAGTTCGGCGAAGTGGGCGGCGGCTTCGATAGTGAGGCGGGTGGGCTGCGCGAGCGGGCGGGTGGGCTCTGTGGACGGGCGGGTGGATTGCGCGGACATGTTTACGGCATATAAAAGACTGGCGAAGATGACCAGTGTGCGCTTATAGTTAGTTATATGCATTCCCCGATTTTGTAGTGCGCGTAATCTAAAATATTTATTCCAATGTACGCTAAATGGTTTAAGAAAAGCTGACGTTCGTTGAATAGGCCGGGTGGGTAATCCGAATTACCCGCATATTTATGAACAAAACAGCCATAATCATGAAGTATGTACCAGGTTTGATTTTTTTGATTTTGCTTGGGTTTGCGGGCCGCGCACAAAAAGGGGATACGATACATGTTCAGCCTGCAGATCTCAATATCAACGGCCTCCAAACGGGGGACTATTCCTATCTTATTGTTCGGCAGGCGGCGAAAGACAGTCCTGCAAAGAGCATGATCCTGGCGAAGATGAGCGTCGAGCGGGAAATCTATCACCATAAGGCTGCGATTATTGTGCGGCAGCAGTGGGAAAGGGACTCGGTTGTTCACAAGGCTTATACCGTTTTTGACGCTAAGGATTTTTCGACTCTTTTGCATGACAGTTATTGGCGGGCTTTGGGGTATTCGCTGGTCTTCGATTTCGAGACCCGGAAATTTTCTTCGAAAGCTATTGTGCAGGCGATCCCGGATTCGGTTCGGATGAGTTGTGAGAAGGAGTTGGCGGGTTCTTTTGGGAAATACAATCTCAACTGGCATGATGATCTTGTGATTTATTCGATGTTGCCTTATAAAGAAAACAGGACATTTCTTATCAATTATTATGATCCGGGTTTTGGTCCTCCGGTGGATGTGCCTTATACGGTGACGGGGAGTGACTTTTTGACGGGTCGGGGTGGCGATAAGATCGAGTGCTGGACGCTGGAGCATGGGGATGAAAATGGGACGGAAAAGTTTTGGATCTCGAAGAAGGCACGGGAGGTGTTGAAGGAGGAGGATCATGGAAAAAGCGGGGGGTATCGGTTTAAATATAAGTTGGGGGTGGCGGCGGCGGGTCGCTAGGGGGCGGCGGCGTTTGGTGCGGGCATGTACTCTTTTTAGGTTTTGTGGAGGTTGTATATACAACTTCGAAAAGTTTGAGATAGGTGGGGGATATAAAGGGTTGACACCGGGATGTCCGGGAAATTTGGTATTTTACCTCATGGCTGGAAGCAAATTACAACTGTGGGGGGCGTTGCTGTTTGCAACGGTAACAGCTACGGCGCAGCGGGAGGATACAGCAGCGTTTGACAAGCGCTGGGTCAAGCATGTTCTTACTACGGATTTTATTTCTGAGGGGGTGGCCATCGGGGATGTGAATAACGATGGAAAGCCGGATATCCTGGCGGGGGCCTTTTGGTTTGAGGCGCCCCGATGGATAAGGCATGCGATTGATACCCCCCGGCATTATGATCCCTCTACTCAATTCAGCAATTCTTTTCTGGACTTTTGTATGGATGTCAATCAGGACGGTTGGGTGGACCTGATCCGGATCGGTCTGCCGGGGGAGGAAGCGGTATGGTATGAAAATCCGGGGAGAGCGGGGGGAATGGGAGACGCCGGGGGAGGTGCAGGGGGGACGGGGGGAAAGCCGGGGTACTGGCGGATGCATCCGATTTTGAAAAATGCGGGGAATGAATCCCCGGCCCTGGTGGATGTGGATGGTGATGGCAGGCCGGATATCTTATGCAACGACCCGGTGGCGAAGGAGATGATCTGGATGAAATCGCCGTCGGTGAAGGGCGACACAGTTTGGAAACGGTATGTGATCGGCAAAGGGGATATTGGCACGGGCAGGTATACCCATGGGTTGGGTTTTACGGATATGAATGGGGATGGCCGGCCCGACGTGGTGATCACGAAGGGGTGGTGGGAATGTCCGGTGGATGCCAAAACGGAAAATTGGGTTTTCCATCCCGCCGATCTGGGTGAGGATTGCTCACAGATCTATGCGCTGGATGTAAAGGATAATGGCCAGAAGGACCTGGTGAGCGCTTCTGCCCATCGTTATGGGATCTGGTGGCATGAGCCGACGGCGGACCCGCGGGTGTGGGTTCATCACCTGATCGACAGTTCCGTTTCCGAGACGCATGGTCTTGCGATGGCGGATATCAATGGGGACGGGCATCCGGACCTGGTGACGGGGAAGCGGTATTTTGCGCATAATGGGGAGGACCCGGGGGCGTATGAGCCGGCTGCGCTGTATTGGTTTGAGTTCAGGCCGGGGGGGAGTGCGGGTGGTGGCGCGGGTGCGGGGAGTGCGGGTGCGGGTGCGGGCGCTGGTATGGGGGGCGCTGGTGGTGCGGCGGGTGGCGCGGGTGGCGCGGGCGCTGGTGGTGCGGCGGGTGGCGCGGGTGGCGCGGGCGCTGGTGGTGCGGCGGGTGGTGGTGGTCCGGGCAACGCGGGGCCGCAGTGGGTGCCGCATTTAATCGATACGAATTCGGGGGTTGGGTTACAGGTGCGGGTGTTCGATATCAACCAGGATGGATTGCCGGATATTATTGTGGCCAATAAGAAAGGGGTGTTTGTTTTTGAGCAAAAATGATCTTTCGATGATCAGAGTCTTAACCATTTGTACCTTTTTGTGGCTTATTATCATGCCAATGCTTGCCGCCGGACAGCTTACGCTGATGCTGACGAGCAACGGTACTACCTGTCAACATAATAATGGCAGCATTACAGCGACTGTCAGCGGGGGTGTTGCTCCTTTTAGCTATTCTGAGAACGGTTATGTGCCGCAAAACAATGGTTATTTTCTAAATCTGGCGGCGGGCAGCTATAGCATAACGGTCACGGACGCAACGGGGGCGATGGCTACACAATCCGTTACCCTGACCAATACATTTACTGCACCCACTGTTTCTGCCGTTGTAGTGCCGCCTACGGGCTGTGCCACCACGGATGCCTCGATTACCCTCACGGGTTCCGGCGGGTTGCCTCCTTATCAATATTCGCTGGATGAGCTGGACTATCAAACCAGCAATTATTTTCCAAATCTGACTTCGGGCTATTATTATTGTTCGGTCAAGGACGCCAATGGGTGTGCCACGCTGGATGATATACAGAATGGGGTTACGCAGATACCGCAGGTGTGCCCGATCATCCAACAAGGGCTTGGTTTGAGCTGGGAGTGCGACCCCTTTAGGTGCGAGTTTATTTTACTTAGTGTCACGGGGGGCACCCCACCCTATCTTTATTCGACGGACGGTATCAATTACCAGACCAGTAATGACTTTGAAGGCCTGCCGGCGGGTCTTCAGACGGAGTGGGTGAAGGACGCTACCGGTAAGATCATGATGTATACGGCCGCCCTTGTCAATCGCTGTACGCCAGTCTTCTCGATCAGCGCTGTTGCCGCTTCCGCCAACTGTGGTTTGAACAACGGATCTATTACGGTGTTCCCTGGAAACGGGGTCGGCCCCTATTCGTATTCTCTTGGCGGTGGCCCTTCGCAAAGCGGCAATGTATTTAGCGGGCTGGCGCCGGGCGGTTATACGGTGACGGGTACAGACGGGCAGGGTCTGCAAAGTACTGTAACGGTGACGGTAACGGCCAGTTGCCTGTTGGCGGAAGCGACTGCCGTCAACAGTACTTGTGGCAACAATAACGGGAGTATCCTGGCAACCGCCTCGGGTGGTGTCCCGCCTTATCAATATGCTTTGAATGGGGGAAATTTTCAAGCCACCGGCAGTTTTACGGGTCTGGCTGCCGGGGTGTATACGGTTAACGTAAAAGACGCCGCCGGTGGTGGGAGTGACGCGGTTGTGACGGTCGGAAATACGGCCGGCCCGGTCATCACGGGCCTTACCGCCACCGCCACTTCGTGCACCGTAAGCGATGGCACGGTTGCTATGACTACGCTCGGCGGAGCTGCACCCTTTCAATATAGTCTCGACCAGATCCATTTTCAGGCTGCGCCTGACTTTGCTGGTGTATCCGCCGGAAGCTATCAGGCGCTGGTGCAGGATGTCAACGGATGTACGGCAACCGGGACGGTAACGGTCGCCGTCAATAATACCCTTACGGTCGATGCCGGGCACGGTCAGACGATCTGCCAGGGAAGTTCGGTGGGATTGAATGCTCAGTCGGATGCCGGTTCCTTTTCCTGGCAACCGACGGCAGGGCTGAGCAATCCGGGGGTCGCCGATCCGATAGCCGCCCCAATGGGAACGACCACCTATTACCTGACGGTGACCTCGGGTAGCTGCAACGCGGTTGATTCGGTTACTATTACGGTCCTGCCGGCGCCGGTTGCGGATGCGGGCGGCAATGTGACCATTTGCTTTGGTAAAGACGCGCAGTTGAATGGCAGCGGGGGGCTAGTGTTTTCCTGGAGTCCTGCTACGTTTTTAAGCGACCCGGCCATCGCCGACCCGGTCATTCAGCATCCTACTTCGTCCATCACCTATCGGTTGCAGGTGCAGGATGCCAATCACTGTACTTCGCTACAGGATTCTTCGGTGACGGTAACGGTTACGCCACCTGCCGGGCTTTTTGCGGGAAATGATACCTCTATCAGTATCGGAGAGCCTTTGCCTTTATATGCGCTGGATGTCAATAATAGCGGATTTACTCAGTACAACTGGGTCCCCGCGGAAGGACTTAATGATCCATCCATCCAGGATCCGGTGGCGGTTTTAAGCAGCAGTATGGTATATATTGTGACGGCTTCCACGCCGGCGGGGTGTGAGGGTTCGGATACGATCAGTATCAAGGTCTTTGCGAGGGCGGATATTTACGTTCCGAATGCCTTTACGCCGAATGGGGACGGTCATAATGATATTTTGCGGGCGATCCCGGTCGGGATCCGGACGTTCAGGTATTTTATGGTCTATAATCGTTGGGGCCAGGAAGTATTTCGGACTTCCAATCCGGCGGTGGGTTGGAATGGCGGGTCGACGGGGGGTACGGCTGTGTTTGTGTGGATGGCGGCGGGTATAGATTATCAGGGACATTTGATTGAGAGAAAGGGGACGGTGATTTTGGTGAGGTGAGATTTGGGTACGGCGGCCGTCGTGGTAGCAGTTGGGCGGGGGTCAATTTCGGATGATGTGTCTGCCCTGGCTATCGGCGGGGCCGAGCAATTCATCCATTTTCTTTTCAAATGCTGCGCGGGTGATAGTCTTTCCCGATGGCATTTTCATTGCTGCGGCATCGATGGTGGGCAGGATCTTTGTCGCGGTGAAGACAATCTCGCCGCTGTCCACATCGATCTTTAGTATTGCTCCCGGCAGGCCGCCGTATTTATCGGGGCCGATGGGCACGGGAATGTCTTCGCTATACCAGCCGATAACCGTATTGTTGTGCGTGGAAATCGCCGTCGCTTTTTTACACAGGTGACCCTGGATCGTCAGGGTGTCTGCCGATAACTTCCAGGGCAGGGAGCGGATGGAATCGGTGATAAGATATGGTTTATCGTCGAGGGTAGTCTCTTCGAGCAGGCGGCCGCTGGCAAAATTTTTAAACAGGACGCCGGCATCGCCGGGGCCGCCGAATTTCATGATGATGTGGGTTCCGCCACCGCCCGAATTTTCAAAGGGGTCCGGCGCTTCGTCTTTTGGTACTGCCTTGTAGAAGCAAAGGCTGTCCCGGTAAAACAATTCGTATTCGCCGGTTTGGAACGGTGGCACGAGGGCCTTCATCTGGTCGTCGAGGCGGCGGTGGAGATCCAACTTTCGTTCGTAGAAGATAGTGCCCTGGCCCGGGGGCGCAGGAGTGATGGCGTCCTGGTGCAGAGGAAGGGCGCAAAGGAGGGAGAGGAAGGGTTTGAAGATATGTTTCATGTTGAATTATTTCGCTCAAAACTATGCTGGCTGATGTTAATCAACGCTGGCATAAGGTTAATTAAGGTTAATCGGGGGATTCTGTTTGTTATGGGGCTTATATTTGCTGCATGCCAAAAGTGAAGCGCGATAAATTAAGATTGTCGGCACTCCTGATGATCCTGGCCATCATCGGGATTGCGGCCTTTCAGGGGTATTGGATCCGGAAGTTGTATTCGGAAGGATGGGCCGACCTGAAAAAGGAAACGGATATCGCGTTCAGGGATGTGGTGTATAAACTTCAAATGCAGCATTTCCTGAAAGACTCGCTATTCCTCAAACATGATTTACCGCCGAACCTGTTCCTCTTCAACGTGTTGGATAGCATCCGCGACAAGTTCCTCGATAGCACGGTTACCGGTTCTGCTTTGCCGCCCGGTCAGCATATGACCATCTCCATCGAGACCGATTTCAATCATGACAGCAGCGGCAGGGATGGCGTGAAGAGAAGGTTTACCTCCATCCAGGGTCCCGTTCTTCCTATGGATAGTCTGACACCGCGTATGCTGAAGTATTATTCTGCAGGGGACGTGCTGGAGTCTCCCCTATCGATCGGGCAGATCGATTCTGCTTATAGAAAAGAGCTGCTGAAAAATCATATTACGGTGCCCTTTGGCATACAGCGGATCCAGGGAAAGGCAGGCGAGCTGGACCGGCCGGTTCCTGCGGACAGGTTGGAGACCAATTTCCTGTTTGTCGGGCTGTCGAAGTCCTTTGCCTACCAGGCTAGCTTTGGCAGTCCTGTCAGCTATATCCTGAACCGGATGAAGTGGCCTATCTCGATGGGGTTCCTGCTGCTGGCATTTACGTCGGCCTCTTTTATTTTTCTTTATCGCAACCTTCGGCAGCAGCAGCGGCTGGCCGATCTCAAAAATGAATTTATCAGCAATATGACGCATGAGCTTAAAACGCCGATCTCTACGATCAAGGTGGCGGTGGAGGCTCTGCGGCATTTCGATGCGTTGGAAGATCCGCAGCGCACCAGGGAATATCTCGATATTTCGACACTGGAATTACAGCGGCTGTCGATGTTGGTGGACAAGGTCCTCAAATTGTCGCAGTTCGAGAACAAGGAGACCGAGTTTACGCTAACGGTGTTTGATCTGCGGGATCTGACGGCGGAGGTTATCGCGGGGATGAAATTGCAATTTGAGAAGGAGGGGGCGGTGGTGCAATTGACGCAGGCGGGGAGCGGCGGAACGGGGGATGGGACGGGGGGTGGATCGCGGGATGGATCGGGGGATGGGACGGGGGGTGGATCGCGGGATGGATCGGGAGATGGGACGGGGGGTGGGTCAGGGGGTAGGTCAGGTGAAGGCTTTGGGGTGAAGGCCGATAGGGCGCATGTGAGCAGTGTGCTTTCGAATTTGCTGGACAATGCGTTGAAGTATAGCAAGGGGAGCCCGGTGATCACGGTGCATGTTGTGCGGGAGGGCGGCCTGATTGTCCTGGCGGTGACCGATAATGGCATTGGAATCCCTGCTGTCTATCTTGGCCGGGTCTTTGATAAATTCTTCCGGGTACCTTCGAATGATCACCATAATATCAAAGGGTATGGGCTGGGGTTGAATTACGTCCAGCATATTATCGGGTGGCATAAGGGCAGTATCGGGGTAGAAAGCAAGGAGGGCAAGGGCAGTACTTTTACCATTAAATTACCGGCGGCATGAGCAAAATAAAAGTTTTGTATGCGGAAGATGAGATCTTTCTTGGAAAGATTGTCAAGGAGACCCTGGACGGCAGGGGTTTTGAAGTTATTATGGTCACTAATGGCGCAGCGGTGCTGCCAGCTTATAAGACTGTCCGGCCGGATATCTGTGTGCTGGATATTATGATGCCTGACCGCAATGGCTTTGAGGTAGCGGAAGATCTCCGGGCGGTCGATGATGATATTCCTATTATTTTCCTGACGGCGAAGACGCAAACGGAGGACCTGGTCAGGGGCTTCCGGACGGGGGCCAATGATTATATCCGAAAGCCGTTTAGCATGGAGGAATTGATTGTGCGGATAGAAAACACCTTGCGTATCCGCCGGGAGCCGGCCGCTGCCATCCCGGTGCTGGAAAGCGTTGTTATCGGCAAGTATGTTTTTTATCCTTACCGGCAGGTGTTGGGCGGTGAGGGGGAGGAGCGAAAGCTTTCTTACCGGGAGAATGAATTGCTCCGGCAGCTGTGGCTGGGTCGGGATCATATTATCGGGCGGGAAGATATTTTGCAGGCGATATGGGGTAATGATTCTTTTTTGAATAGCCGCAATCTGGATGTCTATATTACCAAGCTGCGTAATTATCTGCGGGCGGATGAGCGGGTGGAGATACTGACGATCAAGGGGGTTGGGTATCGGTTTGTGCTGCCGTGAGGGGGGTGTGAATATTAACGTGGGTTAACGTTACTGATAGCCTAGTTAACCAGGTTCCCCGAAGCGGCGGGTTATTTTTGGCGAAAAGAATCGCATGCCAAAAATTGTACTGTTTCTTCTTTTGTCGCTTGTTTTCCTGACTGCCGAATCCCAACGGCTTACGATCAGGGGCAAGGTAGCCGATTCATTATCCGGTAAGGGTTTGGCCTCCGCTACGATATCGCTTGTAAAGGCGGGGGATTCTGCGTTGGTCACGTTTACCATTGCTGATACTGCCGGGAATTTCCGGATGGAAGCGGGTGGTGGCGGCGGTGGCGGTGGCGGCGGGGTTTACCTGCTTTCTGTTTCGTATACGGGGTATGTGCCGGTGTGGAAGCCGCTGGATGATCTTCCGCGGAGCGGGGTCTTTGAGGCGGGGGATATTTTTTTGTCGCAGGCCGGGCAATTGCAGGCGGCGGTGGTGAAGGGCAGGCGGCCGCCGGTGGAGATCAATAACGATACGATCGAGTTTAATGCGGAAAACTTTAAGACGCAGCCGAATGCGGTCCTGGAAGATATGCTGAAGAAGATTCCCGGGGTGACGGTTGAAACCGACGGGACGGTGAAAGTCAATGGACAGACGGTGCGGCGGGTACTGGTCAACGGGAAGGAGTTTTTTACCGGGGATGTGAAGATGGCGACGAAAAATTTGAATGCGGATGCGGTGGATAAGCTGCAGGTCTTTGACCGGAAAAGCGATCAGGCGGCCTTTACGGGTGTCGATGATGGGAATAGTGAGAAGACGATCAATATTCAGTTGAAGAAGGATAGAAGTTACGCGACGTTTGGGAAGGTGGGCGCGGGGGTGGGTGGAGATTGGCATGGGGCGGGGAATGAGGGGTTTGGGGCGGGTGGTATGGGCGGCGGGGCCGGGGTGGGGAGTGAGGGGTTTGGGGCCGGAGCGGGGAATGAGGGACGTTATGATGGGCAGGTCAATATCAACCGGTTCAAGGGGGACGAGCAGCTGTCTTTTTTGGGGATGGCGAATAATACGAACCGGCAGGGCTTTTCGCTGATGGATGTGCTGAATTTTACTGGTGAGCTTTCCAGGGGGATGCGCAATGGAGGGGGTGGGATCAGTATCCAGACGAGTGATGCCGGGAGCAATAACGGGCTGCCGGTGACCGGTCTTGGGCAGAGTCAGCAAGGCATCGCCACGACGATGGCGGGCGGACTGAACTATAATAATAGCTGGGACAAAGGCCGGACGTCGCTCAATTCGAATTATACGGCCAGTAAGATCCGGTTGGAGACGGATAAAGAGTCGCTGGTGCAGAATCCGGCGACGGGGGGTATGCCCGGGAGTGGGGGGAATGAGCCGGGGGTCGCGGGGAATAGTTATAGCACGCAGGACAGTGCTCATACAGTACATGATATTGTTCAGCAGCGGCTGGGGGCCATTCTTGACCGGCAGCTCGATCCTTCTTTTTCGTTCCGGCTGACGCCAACGCTGGTCTGGCAGCATTCGAACAAAGAGCAGCAGGAAAATTACAGCAGCTATGCACCGGACACGGCTTTGCTGAATGAAGGCTTTAGCAACACCGGTACGGGTCCCGGTGCGGTTAACTTTACGACAGATCTGCTGTTGAGAAAAAAGCTCCCGAAGAAAGGACGGACCTTGTCCGCGGACATCAATATCACTTATAACCACAGCTCGGAGAGCGGGAACCAGCTGTCCGATAATTCCTTTTATGAATCCGGGGTTATCCCGACCGACTCGAATATCAACCAGCTTTATCACCGGGATGCCGTTACACGAAGTCTGGGTGGGAATTTCACCTATACGGAACCGCTTGGTTTGCGATCGTTGCTGGCGTTGAACGCGTTTTTGAATGTCAATACGGGCAACACCGATAAATCGACGATCGGTTATAACGCCGCATCGGGGAAGTATGACCAGCCTGATTCGTTGCTGAGCAATCATTTTGGCAGCGATTATCGTTATGGCGGCGGCGGCATCAGTTTTCGAAGCAACCTGAAAAAGCTCAGTCTTACGGCGGGGGCGGTATTGCAGGCGGCCACGTTACATGCGATGAATTTATCCGGGGGCAGCAGTGTCCGGCAGTCCTTTACGGATGTGCTGCCCAATGCTATTCTCCAATACCATATTACGCAGACGAAGAATATCCGGCTGGAATACGGTACTTATACGACACAGCCATCTGTGGTCCAGCTGCAGCCGGTTCCCGATCTGAGTAATCCCCTGGATATTTCGACGGGCAATCCGGTGTTGAAAAGAACGTATAATGAGAGCCTCATTTTCAATTATATCTCAGCCAATTTCGCAAAAAGAAAGAGCCTGCTTTTTTTGCTGGGGCTGTCGGATGCTGCGAATGCGATCGTGCAAAGTGATTCGGTCACGGCGTATGGAACGAGGATGACGATGCCTGTCAACAGCAATGGGGTGGGCAATTTGCTGAGCAACCTGGAGTATGGGTGGCCGGTCCGGAAATGGCATGCGCAGCTGGAGGCGGGAGGGTTTTTTATTTATAGCTGGAATGTTGGATTTGTCAACGGCGATAAAAACAATATCCGGACGGTGACCTTCAAGCCCAATATTTCTGTTACCTATAACGAGGGAGACAAGCTTGATCTGGAGCTGACGGCTGCGGTTTCGCTTAACACCGGGTGGTATTCTCCGGAACCGGATCTCAATACGGATTATATGCAGCAGACTTATGGGGTAAATATGACCAACTATCTGCCGGCGGGTCTCTCGCTGCACAATGAGTTTAGTTATATTTTCAATACGGGGCGCCAGCCCGGGTACAATACGAATATGGCGCTCTGGAACCTGTCGGTGGCGAAGTCGTTGCTGCGGCATGATCGCGGGGAGGTCAAGCTGAGTGTGATGGATCTGCTGAACCAGAACAGCGGTATTACGCGAAGCATTGGACAGGGCAGCATCCAGGATGAGAAATATAATGTGCTTCGCCGTTATTTTTTGCTGAGCTTTACGTATAGCCTGAATAAGTCGGGGCTAAAAGCAAAGGGGGGCCCGCAGATGAGGATACGGACGATTGGGCAATAAGGCCGTGCGGTGCAGGGCATGGGGGTGCCGGCGCCGGAGGCGGGATAAGGCCGTGTGATGGTGCGGGTTATTCCGCGTGTCTGGGATGGAAGATGGCAAAGCCCAGGAGAACCAGGTAGGGCAGCATCAGAATACCGATCGAAATGATCAGGTGCCGGTTTCGCCGGGGGTTTTTGTCGGATAGTTCCTCATACTTCCCATAGATCTTCTGGTCGCGGTCCTTGACGATAAAGATATAGTTTGAAAGCAATGCCGTCAGCGCGTAGATGGCGAAGGCAAAAAAGACAGATTCGAGCCGGGATGAGAATCGCGTATGTTTTACCAGATGCAGGTAAAGCGATTCGAATAAGAGGAGCCATCCTCCTGAGCCAAGTGAAAACAAATACATGGCCTGGATTCTGGCGTTAAAAGTTTGCCTGTACTGACTTATCCTATAGCAATAACTATAGATATTAAAGTAGAGGTAATCTATGTGTTTCATAGAGACGTTTTCGGGTTAGGGTACTGAATTACCGGCTAGATCCTTTGATGCCGGGTGATCCTATTATAAACGCCGGTAAGGGAAAAATCGTATGGAGTGGGAGAAAAAAAGAAATCAGATATTTGATTATCAAATTATTATGAAATATATTAATTTATTATTTGACTGAGAATTGCTTCAAGTCATACCTGATTCCTATAAACAGGCCGCCGACATCGATCTTTTCGCTGAGCGGGGAATTGAGCATATCGGATAATTGATACCTGTAATAGGGTTCTGCGAAAAGGGTCAGCCGGTCATTTAGCTGCTGGATAACGTTCAATCCAAGATAAAGGCTGATTCCGGTATTGGTCCGGTAATATGGGGCGGCAGATTCTGCATGGAGGGGCCAGGAATGGATGTTGACAATCGCTCCGCCGCGGATGGCGACCTTGAAACGATTACTTGCTGTCTCATAGCCTATTAACAAGGGAAGGTCGATGTTTTTAAACCCATTGGTGCGCGAAAACAAGCTATCAGATATTCCTTTCAGGCTGATCCGGGAATATTGCAGTCCGACGGTGGCCAGGAAACCGGAATGAAAAACTTTTGTCAGGCGGATGCCGGCGGTATAAGAGAATTTTGCCAGCTGGTTATCCTGCCGGATGTTGAATAGATAGTCGGGTGAGGCCATGGCCTCGAGGTACCATTTGCTGTCGTTGATGAAAGCCGAGTTGGGGTCCGGGCAGGACAGTTGTTTTGAGATGGGATTCGAGGTTGTGTTGGAAGGGGGTAATGACGGCAAGGGTCGGTCACTGGGTTTATGGAGGGGCTCCGCCGCTGAGGGTTGGACGGGTGGTGCAGAGGGTTGATCGGGTGGTGCAGAGGGTTGGCCGGCTTTTGCGGAGGATTGGCTGGCAGGGTCGGGTTGGTTGGGGGTGGTTTTCGTGTAGGGGTGAGCGGTTAGGCTGGACGGGTGGTTGGCTGGGCTGGACGGGTGGTTGGCTGGGCTGGACGGGTGGGTGGTTATATGTGGAAGGTATATGGTTGGACTGGCGGGGGCGGCGGGCGTGGCGGCGGGGGCGGCGGCGGCCCTTGTGGGGGTAGCAGGTCTTGTGGGGGCGGCGGAGGGAACGGGAGTTCCGGGGTGGATGGAGGTTCCGGGGCGCATGGAGGTTCCGGGGTGGATGGAGGTTCCGGGGCGCATGGAGGTTCCGGGGCGCATGATTTTTTGACCAACAATCAGGGATAGCGTCAGCAATGCGGCGGCGATAAAATATCCTTTCCAAAGAGAAAAGCCTTTTCGGTCTTTCTCTTTTTCACCGCTGACTCTTTGCCACATATCGGGAGGCACAGCCGAAGAATGATCTTCGAACCGGTCGCGGACATATTGGTCAAAATCTTTTTCAAGCATATTTCTCTGGGATTTTGCTATTGTTTTCAATCCGGGTTTTTAAAAGCCGTCTTGCCTTTAGCAATTGACTGCGGCTGGTTGCGACATTGATGTTGAGCATTTCTGCAATCTCGCCGTGATCATAGCCTTCGAGCACATATAAGTTGAAAACCAGGCGATACCCGTCGGGAAGGCCGGCAATCAGTCCGAGCAGTTCCTCCGTGCTAAGTTTTGTCAAAGCATCGGAGTCTATCGTATGGGCAGCCTCGGGGTGGTCGTCGATATCGGTAAAATGGGGTATCTTTTTCCGGATGATCTTTAATGCCGTGTGTATGACGATCCGTCTTATCCAGGCTTCCAGCGGTCCTTCGAACCGGTATTGACCGATGTTTGAGAATACCCTTATAAAGGACTCCTGCAGCATGTCCTCTGCCTCCTTCCGGTCACGGGTATACCGGCGGCAAACGGTCATCATTTTGCCGGCGTATTGTTCAAAAAGCCCGTGCTGGCTTTTTGAATTCCCCTTCAGGCAGCTGTCGATCAGTTCGCGTTCCGTCAATGTATAGGTTATAAAGATGGCTTGTATATAGAAGAGCCCCTGGCAGGGCGTGGCGTTGCCTGGATAAAATATTATTTATTTTTTGCGGGAGGGGGCTGGGGGACGGATCTTTACAAATGCTCCGGCGAATCGAATTTCAAATCGGCCCCACCAATAATTTTATTTGCAGGATCTACTATGGTCGGATATATGATTAAACTCACCTTGTCTGCCCTACTCAATCCAAATGACACATCAGTCTGGTTACTTTTGCTAAGGTTTGTCTCAAACAAATTCACAAGGCTTGAAAAGGCATCCTCATTGATAAATCTTTGGCACCATAGTAAAAACAATATGCCTGCAAAACTAAGTGGGATTTTAAATTCCGACCGATGAAATTTCATGAAATGAAATACGCGAAGAGCCCCGGCTCTTCAACTCGTCGGGTGCGGGGTTATTCGGAGCGGAGGCTTTTTACGGGTGAGGTGATGGCGGCGCGGATGGCCTGGTAGCTGATGGTGGCGAAGGCGATGACGACCGCGGCGATGCCCGATCCCAGGAATATCCACCAGCCCAGGGTGGCCTTGTAGGCAAAGTCCTGCTGCCATTTGCGCATAAAGAACCAGGCGATCGGCGTGGCGATCAGAAAAGCAATGACTACCAGTTGCAGAAAATCCATCGACAGCAATCGGACGATGCCGGTGATGCTGGCGCCCAGGACCCGGCGGACGCCGACTTCCTTGGTCCGCTGCAGGGTGGTATACGAGGCCAGGCCCAGCAGACCGAGGCAGGAGATGAGGATGGCGAGTATGGCGAAATTGATGAAGAGATGTCCGAACTGTTCCTCCGCACGATATTGATTGTTAAAGGCCTCGTCGAGAAAGAAATAATGAAAGGGGCGATCGGGGGTCAGCTGATCCCATTTTGCTTTGATGGCGGCGATGGTGCCGGGCAGATCGTGGGTACCGACTTTGGCGGAAAGGAAATTACAATCGTTAAAATCCAGGCAGATGCTGAGGGGGTTGATGTCCTGCTGGAGGCCCTCGAAGTTATAGTTCTTAATCACGCCGATGATCATACCTTTTTTCCCCCACTGGTCGAAACGCCGGCCGAGGGCTGCCTGTGGCGTGGCATAGCCGAATAATTTCAACGCTGCCTCGTTGATGATCATGGCCTGCATGGTGTCGGTGGCGATGTTCTTGTCGAAGAAACGGCCGGCCAGCAGCCGCATTTTATACTGTTCGAGGTAACCGAAGTCTACATAGGTGAGGTCCATATCGGCGGCCTGCATTTCGCCATGGCTGTTCTCTATCTTGGAATAGGCGCTCCACGTACCCTGGCCGGGGACGCTGCCGGAGAAGGACGTGGACTGTACATTGGGGAGTGCGGCAATCTCCTGCCGTAGTGCCACTTTATGCGCGTCATTCTGCTCGTCCACCACCAGCAACTGGTCCTTGCTGAAGCCCAGGTCCTGGTTACGCATGTAGTTCAGCTGGGAATAGACCACGCCGGTGCCGATGATCAGGGTAATTGAAATAGTGAATTGGAAGACCACGAGGCTTTTGCGTAAGAAGATCCCTCTTGTGCCGGAGGAAAAGCGTCCTTTCAGCGATGCGATCGGCTTGAAGGAAGAGAGTACCAGCGCAGGGTAGACCCCGGCCAGCAAACCGATCAGCAGAGCGATGACGAATAAAGTCAGGAGGGAGGCCGGCTGGTCGATGATGCCGGTGCTGACGATCTTGCCGGCGAGTTGATTGAACAGCGGCAACAACCCGCTGCACAGGCCGGCGGCGAGTATGAAGGCAAGGAGGCTGATCACGATGGATTCGCCGAGAAACTGGCGGGTCAGCTGAAACCGGGCGGCGCCGATGACTTTGCGGATGCCGACTTCTTTGGCGCGATCGGCCGATCGGGCTGTCGCCAGGTTGACAAAGTTGATACATGCGATGAGCAGGATGAAAAGCCCGATGATGGAAAAGACCATTGCGTTGCTTCTGCTGCCGTTGACAAAGCCGCCGCGGGTCGACCAATAGGTGTCTTTCAATCTTTCGAGGGACAGCACATAGTCTTCCTGCTGCGCCTTTAACGTGGGACCAAGATGTCGGTCCATGAAGGCTTTCAGCTTGGATTGCAGGCCGGCAGGATCTGCGCCGGGCTTCAGCAACAGGTAGGATTGCTCCCCAAAATTACCCCAGCGATAATCGAGGCTGTCGCGGAACCTTTTCCGGGTGGACATGGAGACGAACAGGTCGGCCT
>Ga0302325_10010335_pt1 | contig 20251 bp, 17 predicted proteins | sample Palsa_T0_2_FD_201948 | JGI IMG/M metagenome (GOLD analysis project Ga0302325, IMG submission 201948) | Peat permafrost microbial communities from Stordalen Mire near Abisko, Sweden - Palsa_T0_2 | ecosystem: Environmental > Terrestrial > Soil > Palsa > Peat permafrost | place: Sweden: Abisko...
GAGCCGACCCCGGGCGGGGTCGCTTGCTGCTAAGCCTGGTGGGTAGTCTGGAGCAAGGAAATGGGCTGGCGCGAGTCCTTCGGGTGTCCCTTGGCGGTCGTCGGCGCGTGTCTCGCTGCAAGCTGCGCGAGCTCGGTCCCGGGGGGCGGCGGGAGCGCGGACGCCGGCGCCACGGCGGACGCGACTTCGTCGTCGAGCGGGGGCCCGGACAGCAGCAGCGGCGCCGGGGAGGCGGCGGAGGACAGCTCGGGTGGCGGCTCGAGCAGCGGCTCGGGGACCAGCGGTTGCGCCGGCGGGCCGACCGCCGGGGGCGACGCCGGGCTGCTCACGCTGGCCTCGGGGCAGAGCGTACCCCTGGGGATTGCCCTTGATTCGACCAGCGTCTACTGGACCGACGAAGTCGGCGGCACGGTCATGAGCGTGCCGCTCGACGGGGGCGCCATCACCACCCTCGCCTCGGGTCAAGACGGGGCCTTCGGCATCGCCGTCGATTCGAATCACGTGTACTGGACCACGGCGGGCGGAGGGACGGTGGCCCTCGTGTCGCTGGATGGCGGCTCGGTCACCGTGCTCGCCGCGACGCAGACGCAGCCCACGGGCATCGCTGTCGGCGGCGGCAGCGTGTACTTCACGAACTACGACGGCGACTCCGTGGCGACCGTGCCTGTCGACGGGGGAGAGGCCATGGTGCTCGAAACGGGACAGGGGCAGCCCTCCGGCATCACGCTCGACGCGACCCGCATGTACTGGCTCGACGAGGGGTCGGGGGCCGTGATGAGCGCCCCGCTCGGCGGCGGCGCGCCGACCGCGCTGGCGGGGGAGCAGGCGAGCCCGCGCAGCATCGCCGTCGACTCGACCAGCGTCTACTGGACCAACGAGAGCGACGGGGGGGCCATCGTTCGGGCCCCGACCGACGGCGGCGACGCCACGGTGCTGGCGCTGGCGACGCGCCCCTCGGGAATCGCCGTGGACGCGACCTACGTCTACTGGACGGACCTCGGCGCCGGCACGGTGATGGCGGTGCCCATCGACGGCGGCACACCGCTGACCATCGCTTCCGGCCAGCCCTGCCCGCAGGCCGTCGCCGTGAACGCGACCAGCGTGTACTGGACCAACTTCGGCGAGAGCAGCAGCGCCGGCACCGTGATGGGGGCAGCCAAGCCATGAAGACCTACGACGAGATCAAGCGCATCCTGGTCAACGAGCTCGGCTTCCACGACCTGGCGGCCTACGCCAGGTGGGTGGCGGAGGTCCGTCCCACCCTCCGTCCCACGCCGGAGGCCATCCGGCGGCTCTCGCCCGACGAGGTCGACTGCCGCGACTTCTGGCGCGTGTGCGATGAGCTCTTCGGCACCGATCCGGTGTGCAACCTCGCCGTTCCGCCGGAGGTGGGGAAGCTTCCTTTTGCCATCGAGACGCCGATGGACGCGAACCGGATGAACCTCCTCCTGGCGAAGAGCCTCGGCGTCACCACCTTCCTCGAGGAGAACGCGCATGCGCGCCTGAAGGTGCTCGAGATCGGCACTGGCTACGGCTCGCTGCGGAGCTTCATCGAGACGCACACCAACCACGTGTACACGGGGGTCGACGTCGTGCCGCGACTGCCCGGCGTCATCCAGGCGACGGCCGAGGGTCTGCTGCCGCGCGAGCTCGTGGAGGCCGAGCGGGGCAAGCAGAGCTACGTAGTCTCCACCAACGTCTTCCAGCATCTCTCGACGCGCCAGCGCGCGCGCTACGTGGAGGATGCCGCCGCTCTGCTCCACGAGGGGGCGCTCTTCATCTTCAACGTCATCGTGGAGACGGCCAAGACCTCCGCCCTCGCGCGGGATGCCCAGGGGAATGCCTGGGCGGTCCACTACGGGCAATATACGCCCATCCCCAAGGCCGGGGCCGTCTACGACCAGCTCGCCGCGTCCTTCTCCATCCTCTATGTCACGCAGCGCTACGACGGCCTGGTGAACTTCGTCTGCCGCAAGCTCTGAATCTGACCACCCGTCCCGGACGGGTCTCGCCAGGCACACGCCACCGGGCTCACCGCGCGGGCGCGCCCGAAGGCGCTGCCTCGTCCAGCGCCAGATTCAGCTCGAGGACGTGCACCCGCGGCTCGCCGAGGATGCCCAGCGCGCGGCCCACGATGTGGCGTTCGACCAGCTCGCGCACACGCGATTCGTCCATTCCGCGCGCCCGGGCGACGCGGCCCACCTGGTAGAGCGCCCCCGCCGGGCTGGTGTCCGGATCCAGCCCGCTGCCCGAGGAGGTCACCAGGTCGACGGGGATGGCCGCGTCGTTGCCCGGATCCGCGGCATGCAGCGCGTCGATGCGTCCTTTCACCTCGTCGATCAGCGCGGGGTTGGTGGGGCCGAGGTTCGACGCCACGGACGACGCGCCGTTGAAGGCCAGCGCCTTGCCGTCGGAGTCGGTGGTGGCCGACAGGCGCCCCCAGAAGTACCCGGGCTGGTCGAAGGACTGCCCGATGAGGCGCGATCCCACGCGATGACCATCCCGGGTCAGAAGGCTGCCGCCCGCCTGGTCGGGGAAGGCCGCCCAGGCGATGCCGGTGACCAGCAAGGGGTAGGCAATCCCCGTCAGCACGGTGAGGGCGAAGAGGGCGGCGAGGGCGGCTCGAATCTGTCCGAGCATGGGGATGGCTCCGTTCACGTGAGGTGGAAGACGACGAGGAGAAGATCGATGAGCTTGATGCCGATGAACGGCGCGACGATGCCGCCGAGCCCGTAGATGAGCAGGTGATCCCGCAGGAGCTGCGAGGCGCCGACCGCGCGGTACGCGATGCCGCGGAGGGCCAGCGGGATGAGCCCGATGATGACCAGCGCGTTGAAGATGACCGCGCTCATGATGGCGCTGCGGGGAGTGGCCAGGTGCATCACGTTCAGTCGATCGAGCACCGGGTAGGTGGTGGCGAAGGCGGCGGGGATGATGGCAAAGTACTTGGCGACGTCGTTGGCGATGCTGAACGTGGTGAGCGCGCCGCGCGTCATCAGCAGCTGCTTGCCAATCTCGACCACCTCGATGAGCTTGGTCGGGTTGGAGTCCAGGTCGACCATGTTGCCGGCCTCCTTGGCGGCTTGCGTCCCGGTGTTCATGGCCACCGCGACGTCGGCCTGGGCCAGCGCCGGCGCGTCGTTGGTGCCGTCGCCGGTCATGGCTACCAGACGTCCCCCCTTCTGGTACTCCCGAATGAGCGCGAGCTTGTTCTCCGGTGTGGCCTGGGCAAGGTAGTCGTCGACGCCTGCTTCGGCGGCGATGGCCGCGGCGGTGAGCGGGTTGTCGCCGGTGATCATCACTGTCTTGATGCCCATGCGACGGAGCTCGGCGAAGCGCTCCTTGATGCCGCCCTTGACGATGTCCTTGAGCTCGACGACGCCGAGCACCCGCGCCATTTCCGCCACCACCAGCGGGGTGCCGCCGCGCCGCGCGATGGCGTCGACCCCGGCGCGCACGTCCGCAGGGAAGGCCCCCCCCTCCGCCTTGACGTAGGCCTCGATGGACTCCGCCGCCCCTTTGCGGATCTCGCGGCCGTCGAGGTCGACGCCGCTCATGCGGGTCTGCGCCGTGAAGGGGACGAAGGTGGCCTTGAGGGCCTGGATGTCGCGCTCGCGAATCCCGTACTGCTCCTTGGCGAGGACGACGATGCTGCGCCCCTCCGGGGTCTCGTCGGCCAGTGAGCTCAGCTGAGCGGCGTCGGCCATTTGCTCCTCGGTGACGCCGGCCGCCGGGAGGAAGGCCGTGGCCTGGCGGTTGCCGAGGGTGATGGTGCCGGTCTTGTCGAGGAGCAGCACGTCGACGTCACCGGCTGCCTCCACGGCGCGTCCGCTGGTCGCGATGACGTTGGCCTGGATCATGCGGTCCATTCCCGCGATCCCGATGGCGGAAAGCAGCCCGCCGATGGTCGTCGGAATGAGACACACCAGCAGGGCCACGAGGACGGTGATGGTGACGGGGGATCCTTGCTTGGCGGCCTCCACGCTGAAGAGCGAGTAGGGAAGCAGGGTCACGGTGGCGAGGAGGAAGATGATGGTCAGCGTCGCCAGGAGGATGTCGAGCGCGATCTCGTTGGGGGTCTTCTGGCGCTTGGCGCCTTCGACCATGGCGATCATGCGATCGAGGAAGGTCTCGCCAGGATCGGCGGTGATGCGCACGACGATCCAGTCCGACAGCACGCGCGTGCCGCCGGTGACGGCGCTGCGATCGCCGCCGCTCTCGCGGATGACCGGCGCGCTCTCCCCGGTGATGGCGCTCTCGTCGACCGAGGCCACGCCCTCCACGATCTCGCCGTCGACCGGGACGAAGTCGCCCGCCTCGACCAGGACGTGGTCGCCCTTGCGCAGCTGCGAGGCATCCACCAGCGTGGGGTTGGCGTCGCGCCGCGCATCGGCGAGCTTCTTGGCCTTGACGTCCTTGCGCGCCTTGCGCAGCGATTCGGCCTGCGCTTTGCCCCGCCCCTCGGCCATGGCCTCGGCGAAGTTGGCGAAGACCACAGTGAACCAGAGCCACGCCGAAACGGCGAAGATGAAGCCGGCCGGCGCTTCGCCGTGGCCGAAGAGCGCCTGGAGGAAGAGGCCGGTGGTGAGGACGCTGCCGACCTCCACCACGAACATGACCGGGTTGCGGAGCTGATGGCGCGGGTCGAGCTTGCGGAAGGCGTCGACGATGGCGCGCTGGACGATGGTCCTCTGGAAGAGCGGCCGCGCCTGGCCGCGCGCGCGCTGCTGGGCAACGGCGGTCACGAAGGCCTCGCGACGAGCTGCTCGACGATGGGCCCGAGCGCCAGCGCCGGGATGAAGGTCAACGCGCCCACGATGACGATGACCCCGACCAGCATGGCCAGAAAGAGCGGCGTGTGCGTGGGGAGGGTGCCCGCGCCGTTGGGGACGATTTTCTTTGCAGCGAGCGATCCCGCGAGGGCCAGCACCGGTATCTTGATGAAGTAGCGTCCGAAGAACATCGCGATCCCCAAGGTGGTATTGTAAAAGGGCGTGTTGGCGCTCAGCCCGGCGAAGGCGCTGCCGTTGTTGCCGGTGGCCGACGAGAACGCATAAAGAATCTCGCTGAAGCCGTGGGGGCCGGGATTGGCGACGCCCTTCTTTCCGGCGTCCACCACCACAGCGATGGCCGTGAACACCAGGATGCACAGCGCGGGAACGAGGATGGCCAGCGACGCCATCTTCATGTCCTTGGCCTCGATCTTCTTCCCCAGATACTCGGGGGTGCGTCCTACCATGAGCCCCGCGACGAAGACGGCGACGACGGCGAACATCAGCATGCCGTAGAGGCCGGAGCCGACCCCGCCGAAGATGATCTCGCCGAGCTCGATGAGGAACATGGGGACCAGACCGCCGAGCGGGGTGAACGAGTCGTGCATCCCGTTGACCGCCCCGCAGGAGGCGCCGGTGGTCGCGGTGGCAAAGAGGGCGGTCCCCGAGATGCCGAAGCGCACCTCCTTGCCCTCCATGTTGCCGCCCGCCTGCAGCGCGCTGGCGACCTGGTCCACGTGCAGCGAATCGAAGGCGGGGTTTCCCGCCTGCTCCTGCGACAGGCAGAGCCACAGCAGCGGCAAGAAGACGACGAACATCGCGCCGAGGAGGGTCCAGCCCTGGCGCGTGTCCTTCACCATCTTGCCGAACGTGAAGGTGAGCGCCACGGGGATGAGTAAGAGGGTGTAGATCTGGAAGAAGTTCGCGAGCGGGGTGGGATTCTCGAAGGGGTGCGCGGAGTTCACGTTGAAGAAGCCGCCGCCGTTGGTGCCGATCTGCTTGATGGCCTCCTGGGAGGCGACCGGGCCGAGGGCGAGCACCTGGTCGGTGATGGCGCTGCCGTCCGCCGCCTTGGCGGCCTGGAGCAGCGAGACGTGCGCGTTCGGCGCGAAGGTCTGAACCACCCCCTGGGACACGAAGAAGAGCGCCAGCAGGATGGAGAGGGGCATGAGCACGTAGAGCGTGCTGCGCGTGAGGTCGACCCAGAAGTTGCCGAGCGTCGTCGTCGACTTTCGCGCGAAGCCGCGGACGAGGACCACCATCACCGCCATGCCGGAGGCGGCGCAGACGAAGTTCTGCACGGCCAGCCCCAGCATCTGGGTGAGGTAGCTCATCGTCGTCTCGCCGCCGTACGACTGCCAGTCGGTGTTGGTCGCGAAGCTGACCGCCGTGTTCCAGGAGAGATCCGGGGAGGGCGCGGAGAGCCCTTGGGGGTTGAGGGGGAGCATCCCCTGGAAGCGCTGGAGGGCATAGACGAGCACGATCCCCCCCACGTTGAAGAGCAGCATGGCCAGGGCGTAGGTGATCCAGGTCATCTCGCGCTTCTCGGGGTCGAGCGAGACGCCGGCGAGGCGGTAGACCAGGCGCTCGATGGGGCCGAGCGCCTTGTCGAGGAAGGTCGTCTCGCCCTCGAAGACGCGGGCCATGAAGGTGCCCAGCGGCTTCGCCGACGCGACCAGGGCGCCGAGGACCAGGGCGATCTGCGCGTACCCCTGCCAGCTCACGAGAACCTCTCGGGCGCGAGGAGCGCGACGAACAGATAGACCAGGAGGACCAGCGAGACGGCGCCTCCGATGACGTAGAGGAGAGGCATCGCCGTCAGACCTTCTCGCAGAGACGAATGAGACCCCAGGAAGACGCGAAGAGAACCGCGGTGAGAGCGAGATACGCGATGTCCATCATCGATCTGTTGCTCCGATGCGCCGCACGGGGATCTCCCGCGAGGGACGAGAGCTACCGTAGGGGGGGCGTCATCAAGACGCGGTTAATACGAGCCGCCAAAACATCAAGAAATCGTCAAAGCGGGCTCTGCTTAACCTTTTCCGTCCGCGGCTCAGGGGTCGTCGGTGGACACCGAACCGGCGAGCGATCGCGCGCCGCTCCAGCCGGCGTTGCTCCCCGACCAGATGTTGGCGCCCGCCCATTGCGACTCGCGCAGCGAGCCGTAGGTGTGATCGACGCACACCGAGCCGGTCGCCGAGGCGACCTTGATCTCGTCGCCCGCCTTGGCGTGGCCGCTGAAGAGCACGCGGTTGTCGGAGGCGTCGCACGGACGGGAGCTGCCGTCGGCGACGACGAGGCGAATCGTCCCCTTTCCCACCACACCCACGGTCACTGGCGTCGGCGCGGTGTATTCCGCCGGGGCATCCGCCGCGACAGCCATCCCCAGCGTGACGAGAGCGATCCCCAGGGTGATGTGACGCATGCGACGAACGTAGGCCCACGGACCGGGAAGGGCCGCATTTTCGGCGTTCGAGCGCGCTCTCGCCTTCAATTGGCGCAGCAGACGGTGGTGGGTCCGGTGGGCGTCACCGTCCCCGCTTCGGTGGCGCTCCCACCCGGCGCGCACGATCCGCCGGAAGGGGTGACGGTCGCGCTGACGAAGAACGGAGGCGAGGTCACGGGGAACGTCGCGCACGAACCGGCGTCGCCAAAGAGCAGCGACGCTCCGGCGCAGGTGGAGCTGGTCGAGACGGCCCCGACCACCGAGCACGATACGCCAGTCGGGGAGCCGCAACTGCAGCTGTCCACGCAGGAGCGGGTATCCGTGCCGGAGCTATAGAGGACATGCTGGTTGGGATAGGTCGAGGGACAAGCCACGACCTTGCCCGTCTGGTACACGCACACGCCGGTGCCGAACGCGGACGACGGAGCCGGAGCGCAGATCTCCGTGCCGGTGCACCCACCCTCGGGCAAGGTCGAAGTCGTGGCGCACGCCCGGCCGGTCACTCCCCAGTCTTGCGCCGCGTTCCACGCCGGCACCGTCTTCTGCACGGACTGGGTGCACGCTCCCCCCATGGCGACGGGCACCGAAACGATCGCCGAGTTGGAACTCTCCCCAACGCACTCCGAGGATGTGCAGGTCGGCGCGCTGACGAAGCCGCACTGGTTCACACACACGTTGTCCAGGAAGGTCCGGACCGTGGACACCGAGCAGCCGCCGTCCACGGCGCCGCACGTGCACGTGCAGGTGGGCGCCGAGAAGATGGGGTCGTTGCCGCCATTGACCGCCTGAACGGTGTATGGCGACGCACACGCGGGCGGCGTAGGAGCGACCCCGGAGGCCGGCGCCTCTTGCGCGAAGGCCACGGGTCCCGAGAAGCCCGCGGGGACCGCTGGGGTGCAGCCGCACGCGGCGGCGGCCTCGACGACATCGACGGGAGCGTCGTGAACGTCGGGAGCGTCCAGCGCCTCGGCGTCGGAGCCGTCGAAGGCAGAATCGAGCTCCGCTTCGAGGGTCCCGTCCCTCCCGACGTCGGTGCCCGCGTCGGGCGGCGAGTCGACCGTGCTGTCCTCGCCGCCCTCGCTCGAGCCGTCGCAGGTGAGCGTCTCGCTGCATGCGCCGGAGCCGCATGCGCCGAGCAACGCCGCGCCGGCGACCGTGAGCAGAGCGACCGTCGCGCCGAAGACCAAGCGAAATCTCAAGGCAGGCTCCCGACGACGGACAGCAGCGCCCCTCCTGGAACCGGGACGAGCCACCCTGAAGTCTGCGCCGGCGTATCCGAGGCTCGAGGCCAGAACAGCCAGGTGGCTACCGATCCCACCACCAGCGCGCCGGCCCCGGCAAAGAGCCCAGCCGCGAGGTTGGCGTCGGTGTGCTGCGCGTGGACCGCATCGCTGAGCGACTGGCAGCTCGGGGTCGAGAGACCCGTGCAGGCGTCGGTCGGAAGGCCCGCTCGCATTCCGGATGCGCTGTCCTCGTCGTGCTGAGCGCGCAGGGTCAGGTAGATCCCGCTGCCGCCGGCGATCACCGCGCCGAGCATCAGCGCTGCCGCCGTGACGTGGCGCGGCGACATCGCTGGCTCGGGCGGCGGGGTCGTCACCTCGGGAGGACCTTCGGGGAGGGGCGCCGGCTCGGCCGGAGCGGAGGATTGCAGCGTCACCTTCACCACGCGCGCTTTTTCGCCGGCGCGCAGGATGAGCTTCAGGTCCAGGGGCACGCTGCCGGGGCGCTCGAAGCGAAGGACGTGCTCTCCCGAGTCGACTTCGATGGGCCTCCCCTCGAGCTGCGAGGCGATCGGCTTCCCGTCGAAGGTCACCGACACGTCGGCGAGATCGTTACCTTGCTGGTCGCGCGCGTCCAGCACCAGGGTGGGCGCCACCTCGTCGAGGCCCCGCAGCCAGCCGGCGCAGGACGTCACGATGACGGCGGGGCAGGTATCGCGCGCGCACTGGAGGAACGCCTGCCGAGCGTCGCGGTACTTTCCTTCGTCGCGCAGACTCTGCCCGCGGTCCGAAGCCTGGATGCAGGCTTGCGATTCGGAGGACGGATCGGCGGCGTAGGCGCTGCGCGCCGGCGCGAGGAAAAACCACGCCAGCATCATGCGCTTCGCCCACGTCGAGACCGTCATCGCCGGCACCGCTCCTCGAACGAGACATCGCCCTTTTTTCTCACATGCAGCTCGGTTTGAAATGGATGTGCCCCTGTTCGTCTTCCGTGTAGGGCGGATCGCATCCCGGCTTGACTGCGCCATGGGAGGACGCGGCGGGGCCCGCTCTTCCCGGGGAAGGGGGCTGGATCGGCCACTTCCCGAGCGCGGGCGGGGCGGCCTTCGACGATGGCGCGGGGAGGGCGGTCCCGGCGTCGAGCAGAGCGGTGCGGTCGCCGTCGGCGGGCGCCGGAAGCGGCGTCGCGGCGGGAACGGTGGTGAGCGGGGGACTGGTGATCGCGTGCGACGCCGACGGTCGCGGCGGGGGTGGCGACGGCGCATGACGCGCTCGCAGGAACACCACCCCGGCGCCGAGAACGAAGAGGAGGGCCAGGGCCGCGAGCACGATGAGTCGCCGTGGCGAGGAAGCCCCGCGGAAGTCCTTCTTCGTCGCCGCGCGCCGGAGCGACTCGGTCTGCGTCGGATGCGTGTGGCCGTACCGGGTCGCGTCGTAGAGCAGCCGCTTGCCGATGGGGGTCGGCGCGTCCGGCGCACCCGCTCCGGGGATGTCCGCGAGGTTGCTCATCCGGCTCAACGACTCCGCCGCGGAGCGCTCGATCGCCGCGATGCGCGACGCGCGCTCCCCCAGCTCGGCTGCCGCCGTGCGCTCGACCCACTCGCCGATCGTCGCCGCCGATGCCGGCGACAGGCACGCGCCGAGATCGAGCGCCATGTCGTGCGCGGTCGCGTACCGCTTCGCCGCGTCTCGCTCCAGCCCCTTCATGACCACGCGATCGAGCTCCGCGGGAAGCTCGGGGACGATGGAGCTGGGCGGCATCACCTCGTCGTTGAGGACGCGCCGCAAGCTGTCGGCGTCGCTCTCGCCGAAGAAGAGCCGCCGCCCGGTCAGGATCTCCCAGAGCACGACCGAGGCGGCGAAGATGTCCGTCCGACGCGTCAAGGGCTGTCCCTGCACCTGCTCGGGCGCCATGTAGGCGACCTTGCCTTTGACCTGACCGTCGCGCGTCGACTGCGCGCGTCCGGAGGCCTTGGCGACGCCGAAATCGAGCAGCCGGGCCACGCCGTCGGTTCCGACCAGGATGTTCTGCGGCGACACGTCGCGATGGACCAGATCCAGACGCTCGCCCATGTCGTTCTTGGCTTCGTGCGCCGCGTGGAGCCCCTCGAGCACACCGACCAGGATGCCGATGGAGATGGCCGGCGGAATCCTCGTACCCCCGGCGCGCAGGGTGCGAACCAGCGAGGCCAGCGCCAGGCCCCGCACGTAGTCCATCACCAGGAAGACCTCGTCCGTGGCCTCGACCAGGTCGAGCGTCTGCACCACGTTCGGGTGCGAGACGCGCGCGGCGAGGCGGGCCTCGTCGAGGAACATCTTGACGAACTCCGGGTCGCGCGCGAACTGCGCGTGAAGCCGCTTGATGGCCACGGGACGTGCGAAGCCCGCCGGGCCGACGAGTCGCCCGAAGTGCACGGTCGCCATGCCGCCGGACGCGATCGCGCCGTACAGCACGTACCTCCCTACGATCTGCGGGAAGTTCGGCGTCTCCAGAGCGGCGGCCACCGGGTCCCCTCCAGTCAGAGAGTATTCATATCCCTTTTCAAGTGGCACGGCGCTTTTCTTGGAGGGTCATTCCAGCGATCGCGCACTGCGTTGGCCGCGCAAACGACCTCTGCAGGGCGCAGGACACCCCTGAGCGCATCCGGTCTACTACGCCCGCGCACACCATCACCAAGATCACTACGTCACTCATGCCGCCCATGCCGTCTCACTGAAGCGGAGGCGTGCTGCCCGTGGCGATGGGGAAGTAATCCCAGGAGGGAATCAGGTTGTTGAGGGCGGCGTCCTGGTTCCACATGTAGATGGCCGGGTAGGTGGTGATCGCGCCGTTGTTGCCCGGGTCGACCACGACGGGGGTGACGTAGAGCTGCGCGAAGCCGGCCGCGGCCTGCGATTGCGAGGCGGTGCACAGGGTGTTCAAGAGTCCCGTCCCTGACGTGAGGGTGCAGGCGGTGGCCCGCGTGGAGGAGAAGGTCACGTAGTAATAGAGCTTGCCGTCGCTTCCCTTGTTGGCCGCGCTCCCGTTGCTGGCGAGGTTCGGCAAGGGTGCCCACTTCGGCCAGGTGTTCTGCACCCCGGGGCTCTTCGAGTTGGTGCACGCCACCGGGTCGTTGGCCTTCAGGCGGCACTGCGCCGCGCCCGCCTGTCCATCGCACGAGGCCGCGCCCGACGCGACCACGTACACCTCGGCCAGGGGCTGGTTATACATCGAGTTCCCCGCTGCGACGCGGTTGAAGGCGATGAGGGCGTCGTCCGGCGCCCAGGCCGGATAGTACTCGTTGAAGCTCGGGTCGGAGGCGCCCGCGACCTTCGTGACCTGGCCGCCTGCTCCGTTGTTGAACGGCACGGTGTAGATGTCCGCGCCGCCTGCTCCGGGGTTGTCGAGCCGTCCGTCCTTGGTGCCGTTGTCCGACGACGTGTAGGCGATCAAATCGAGGTTGCTGGGGCTGACGTTGTGGCTCCAGCTGGGCGCCCCTGCGCTCTGCGTGTCGCCGGTGCGGGTGATGATTCCCCAGCCGCCGTTGGAGGTCGATACGGGGTAGCAGGTGGCGGGCGGCGACGGATCGTTGCCGCACGGGGCTGTGGCGAAGCCGGTGGTGCCGGGCGTGCCGGTCCACTCCAGGTCGAACCAGGCGAGCTGCGAGATGACGCCGGTGAACGTGTTGGGAGCGACGTTGGAGAGGGAGTTCTGGGCGGCGCCGAGAGACGAGACGACCTTGCGGTCGCCCGTCGTGTAATGGGCGGGCGAGAACGTCTGCACGCCGAGCATCACCTGGTTTACGACCGGGGGCGCGTAGAAGACCACGCCGTTGGCGCTGGCCGGCCCGATGAGGGGGCTCAGGTTGGCAGCCGCGCCACCCGTCAGCCAGGGCGGCGGCTGTCCGACCGGGACGCCAGCGGTGCCCGAATTGACGGAGGCCAGCGCGTTGGGCCACGGCCACTGCGCGGTGAAGGCCACGTAGTTGCCGTCGGGAGTCGCGGTGTGGCACCCGATGCAGAAGACGCCGACCTTGCCGCTGGTGATGTTGCCGCCGTCGACCGGCCCGGCGACGACCGGCTGCGCGACCTGCGTGGAGGTGAGGGCGACCGTCGTCCCCTCGTCGCCCACGTGAAACCCTTTGAGCTCGGTGGTCGTGGCGGCGTTGGCTCCCGTGGTGTCGAAGCTCGACGACGTCCAGTAGATGAGCGCTCCCAGCGCGGGCACCGACGCGATGGTGAAGTTCGCCGTCTCGCTCGAAGCTGCGCTTCCGCCGCTCGCGTTGGTCGCGGTGACCGTCACGGCGATGCTGGGACCGACCAGGTTCGTCGAGAGGGCCGTCCAGAGGGGCTTGGGGAGGGTGATGGTGGTGTTGGAGGTGTAGACGACGAGGTCGTTGTTCTCGGAGTCCGAGTGCAGGCGCACCTGGAAGAGGTTCTGGCTGTTCGACACCGGCGCGAAGGAGATGCGCGGTCGCGTCCACCCGTTGGGGAACATGGTCCCGTCCTGCGGCTCGACGAGGCAAGGGCCGCCCGAGGTGGAGGGGTTCGAGAAGAGCGAGGCGGGATTCGACGGGATGGCGGTGGGGCCGCTGGTGTCGACGAATACGCAGTCGCCGTTCGCGCAGGTGACGCCCGACACGTTGGCGAAGTCGGGGCACGGAGAGGAGGACGAACAGCTGCTCGCCCCGATGATGCTTCCGCTGCTGCTGCCACTGCTGCCGTTGATCAGGCCGCTGCTGCTGCCGCTACTGCCGCTGCTGCCGCCACCGCTCGAGCCGTTGTTGCCTTCGCCCTGCTTACCGCTCGAGGCGCAGGCCGCGACGACGGCAGCGAGGCCCATGGCAAGCAGGCCCCAATGCGAGAAACCACGTATTCGATTCAAGACAAAGAGCTTTGCCACGGAGACCTCCACGTCGACCAAGAAGCAGCCCCAGAGAGCAGAGCACGGCTCATAAAACGACGCCACCTGCAGACACGCCTCAGCGCTCGACTTTCATCGTGACCGGATGGTACCGCCCTCGCAAGCGTGGTTGAGCCGCGTCTCGCGAAGACACGAGACGCGGAACAGGGCAGATGGCCGGACGAGAGCGAAAGCGTCGTGGCGAATGCGGCCGGACGCGGCGCGGCCTAAAATTGCACGCCTTCGGCATTGGAATGCCGCCCGACTGTCATTTTCTTCCCCTGATAGATCGCAGTGCCGCAAGCGGGCCGAGACTGCGTCTCATCAGTTCTGCGTCGGCAGATGCGTCATGAACGCCTGGCCAAACGCGGTGGGGGTGCCCTGATAGGTTGTGATGAGCGCAGGAAATGTGCCGCAAGGCTGTACGTTCCAGGCCCAACCCAGGTAGGAGATCCCGAGCGGATCGGCAAAGTCGAAGAACGATGTGACGTACGTCCCGAGGCAGTCGTTCTCGCCGAGCTCGCCCGTCACCACCGGGACCTGCGCGGCCACCGGCTTGACGTTCTGCAGCCAGCACAGCGAGTCGTTGCAGGGGGTGTAATTGTAGGTGTGAAATGATGCGGCGAGGTTGTTGAGCGGGTCCGTCGGTTTGTCCGTGAGCCAGTCGTTCAGCGTGTTCGAGTAGTTATAGCCACCGATCATCAGCACGTTCTGGGCGCCGGTCTTGCGGACGGTGGTCACCAGCTCATTCATCCCGGCCGAAGTGGCTGCGCCGGTGAAGCCCGTCCAGTTCGACAGCGAGCACCCGTTCAACAGGCAGGTGCCCGGAGTGGTGCTCCCTCCGGGCATCTTGTCCGGGTAAGGCTCGTTGTAGAGATCGAAGACGATGCCCAGGTCGCTCTTGAAGGTGTTCGCCACCGAGGCCCAGAACGTGGACGCGTGATCCTCGTCCGGCATCGGCTGCTGCGACTTGGCCAGCGTCGTTCCCGGGCCGTTCCAGTGAAGGTCGACGATGACGTACACTCCGGTCGACCGCAGCGTCTGCACGAAAGTGGCGATCGATTGCTGGTAGGTCGTTCCGCTGAGGGTTGCGGCGACGCCGTTGATGCCCAGCCAGCAGTCCTCGTTCAGAGGAACGCGGACCGTGTTGACGCCCCAGGTCTTCATGGGCGTGACCAGCGAGGCGTCCGTGGGCCCCTCGAAGATGGCGCCGCCGTTGACGCACTGGTACTCGGTCCCGGAATGGTTGACGCCGAGCAGGCGCACCGTCTTGCCGCTGTCCACCAACGTGTTGCCCACGACGTGGAGGCCGGGCGCGGTCGATCCGGCCTCCGCGGCCGTCGAGTGCCCATCGGTCGCTGCATCGACAGAGGAGCCACTGCTTCCGCCGCTGCTCCCGCTGCTCCCGCTGCTCCCGCCCGCGTCGCCCTCGAAGCCGCCCCCCCCTGAGGACGAGCTGCCGACCGGTCCACATCGAACGGTGGCGAGCGCCAAGGCCAGCGCACCCCAAGCCATTGGAGCTCTTCCGGCCGGACGTCGAATCGCGCGCATAGGTAGCCTCCCAAGTAGTCGCCCGGGCCGGACGGCGGCTCACCGTTCCGGGTCAAGACAGAGATGGGCCTACCACCACATCGTGGCCTTGACTCCCACGACGTTCTTGTCCGGCGGGTAGCCGCCGGCGATCGCCTGGCCGGTGGCGGTCGGCACGATGCCGTTGGGCGGCTGAGGCGCGACGTCCGAGCCGTAGAAGTAATGCGAGTACTGCGCCGTGATCTCCTCGTGGGTGACGAACTTCGAGCGGAAGATGATCTTCGGCGAGAGGACGCCGAACGACTCGTGCGCGTCCAGGCTGGTTGGCTGCACCAGATCGAAGCGCGCCCCGAAGCCCATCCACGAGAGGGGAGTGACCACGAGATCGCCGCCCCATTTCAGTTTCTTCACCCCGTCGCCGAGGAGGGGGTTGATCCCGCTCGTGTCCGTGCTCGACACGGTCGTGTACATGCCGAAAGCCGAGAGCGTCACCTCCGGCCCATCGCCCCAGAAGCCGGCGTTGGGGTTCTGCAGCTTTCGCCACAGGAGGCCGAAGCTGTAATCGTACTGAACGAGGACCGTATTGATCGACCCCGTGCCGACCTGCGCGGCCGTGCAATGGGCGCACTGCCCCAGGTAGTTATCCATCAGGCCATTGGGCCCGTTGTACGGCGAGCCACCGGAGTACCCGCCGAGCGACCCGAGGACTTCCAGCCCCGGCCCGACCTCCTGGACGTGCTGCGCGCCGACGTGCGAGTAGCCGACGTAGAGCTCCCCGGCCACACCGCCGGTGAACCGTGCCTCGACGCCGGCCACGTCCTCCTTGCCGTCGGGCACCGCGGCTTCCGTACCCGTGTTGTAACGAGCGTCCTGGGCCCACGCGACGAGGTAGTGCGCGTTGACGTTGAGCACCTTGTTGTACGAGACGCCGGCGTGGACGTGGTTCACCAGGGTGAAGCCGGGATACGGCGGGGTGAGGGCCGAGAACTCGATCTCCTCGTCCTTCACGCCGAGCCCCTGGGCGAGGCGGAAGGTGAAGCTGCCGACGTCGCGTTCGAGGACGGCCGACTCCCCCATCGTGTGCGTGCGGCCGAACAGGTAGACGTCGTACTTGCCCGCGTCGTACTTCCCGCTCATGCCGTACTTGTCCCAGAAGGCGCCGACCTTCCACTGGAGGTGCCACCTCGGCCCGAGGTTCGGCGTGAGGGTCACGTAGGCCTGGGCGATCCCGAGCTGGGAGGTGAGGTTCTCCGTGCTGATGTGCTCCGCGTCGGTGAGGCCGAAGGCCTGGAAGGAGACCGTTCCGACGACGTGCGAGTTCCCGTAGTTGAGAAACACCTCCGTCCAGTCTTTCTCCCACTGCCGCGTGTAGCGCCAGTCGAGGTACTGATCGTCGGGCACCATGGGACTGTGAAAGTTGACGGTGCTCTGTCCCGGACCTGCGCAGGGCACGGTCACACCCTCCTTGGTGGCGACGCCGCTGGTGTTCACCGTGGTTCCCGCCGGTGAGCCGGCCGGGCACCCAGGGCGGTCGCCGATCCCGATGCGCATCGGGGCGCGGATGAAGCCGTGGGAGCTGAAGCGGAAATCGTCCCCCGCGTTCGGCGCGAGCGCGGTCGGGTTGGGTGTTCCCGTGAGATCGCCGGCGTTCTGCACCCCGGGCGAGGGGGTGGTAACCGCCGGGAGGGGCTCGTCGCCCACCGCGGGCGAGGAGGGCGAAGCGGGAGGCGGCGAGGGCGGCGGCTCGGCTGCAGGCGGAGGCATGGCAGCGGGTGGAGGGGAAGGGCTGTCCGTGCCGGTCGTCTGTGCGACGGCGGGAACGGCGACGAGGGCCGCGCCTAGAACCAGGCCGGCAAGAGTCGGGGATCGCATGGTTCGTCACGGTCGCACAACTCGCTTGGCGACGGCTCAGACAAATGCAAGAGTGCCGTCCGGTGTTTCCGGGAGGGCGGTGCCGGGTGGTGACGGGGCACTTTCGATGAGCCGCGCCCTCGGCTTCGGGCTACTAGGAGATATTCGAGGTGTCATCGTGAGAAGAGACCTTCTTCGCGTGTCTTTGTCGATTGGGATGCTTGCCGCAACGATTGCGGTTGCCTGCAGTAACTCGTCATCGGGTCCTGCAGTCACCGAGGACGCTGGAAACACCGGCAGCAGCGGGAGCGGGGGCAGTAGCGGGAGCAGTAGCGGCGTGGCGGAGGCCAGCGCGGACGCCGGATGCATCACCGTCGCGCTCACCCCTACGGCGACGGGCTACGTCATGAACAGCGGGCTAAACATGGTCGGGGCCTGGTTCGACTACGGCGACGGTTTGAACGCTATGGGCGTGCCGCCAGGGCAGTGCGAGACGACCGGCGGGTGGATGCCCAGCCAGTGTTCCTCGATCACGTTTCCGCCACCGCCGCCTTCGGACGGCGGCGTGAACAGCTTCCCGCAGGCAACCCCCGGGTCGATGTGCCTGTCGGGCACCGCGGCGCAGGTCCCCGCGCTCGGAGCGTCGTACGACTACTCGAACGTCTTCGGTATCGGCATCGGCCTGAACTTCTACGATCCCCCTCCCGGCACGCAGGAGATGCCGTACGACGCGCCCATGAACCACGTCGTCGGCTTCCAGTTCATGGTGAGCGGCCTGCCGACCGGTACGGTCCTCGCGGAGATCGACGAGACGGCGACGGACATGGCGCCGTTCGACGCCTACTCCTACTCCATTACCGGGAACGGCCTCACCACAGTCATGCTGGCCGCCGGCATCGGGCCGGGCGAGCTCAGTGAGTCGTTCACGCCGCCGTCCGGCACGACGGAGCCGCCGTTCGATCCTTCGACCGTCGACGCGATCCACTTTCACGTCCTCACCAGCACGAGCGGGCCGATCACGGTCTCGAACTTCTGCATCAGCGATCTCTCGGCGATCGTCTGCGGGCTGTAGAGATGAGCGAAATGGAGCGAGGTCTCACCATGCGTCTTCGCCACTGCGCGGTCCCGCTCGTCGGTCTCACCGCCGCCGCAGCCATCGCCTACGTCGCCGGGTGCGCCGGTCAAACCTCGAGCGGGTTCCCTGACGACGCAGGTTCGTCGTCGGGGAGCAGCTCCTCGGGAAGCAGCAGCGGTGGCTTCGGCAGCGGCAGCGGCAGCACGAGCAGCAGCAGCGGGAGCAGCACCAGCAGCGGCAGCAGCACGAGCAGCAGCGGGAGCCCCTTCGGCGGCAGCAACAGCGGGAGCAGCACGAGCAGCAGCGGCACAGCTAGCAGCACGAGCAGCGGCAGCAGCACGAGCAGCAGCGGCGGCGTGACCTCGGGGGCCTGTGCTCCGGCGTCGACCGGTGGCCTCCCGCTGGCGATGAACTACTTCAGCATGGCCAACGGCAACCCCGGTACTGGCGGGTACGCCTTCTCCTACCAGGACACCGTGGGCAGCGACGTGTGCCTCGACGGCTGTCCGGCCTCGGGGGCCACTTGCACCCCGGCGCCGGCCACCAGCATGCTGTGCACGCACGGTACCCTGCTGGCGAACCCCGCCCCCTACACGGCCTTTGGGGGCGGGATCGGCTTCAATCTGAACCAGATGATGGCCACCAGCGCGACACCGACCGCGATCTCGCCGTTCGCTGCGACCGGGAGCGGCATCTCGTACACGGTCTCCAGCCTTCCGGCGAATGGGCTGCGTATTCAGATTGACCATGGTGGATCCGCGAACCAGTACTGCGCGAACGTCACGACTGCCTCGGGCGTCATCCCCTGGGCCAATCTCACGCTGATGTGTTACAACACCCCACCGGGAGCTGCGCTCACCGGGCCCCCCAGCGACGCGACGCAGATCGAGTTCCAGATGGTCACCGTGGCCAGCGCGGGAACCGGTGACTTCTGCATCACGGCGGTCGGGTTCGCGCCGTAGACACTCCCGACCAGGGGCCGAGAAACACGAGCCACCAGGGCGGCGCGGCGGACACTTGGCGAGCCGATGGGGAAGCTTCGTCTCGCCGTCTGTGCCCTGGGGATGGCGACCGCCGCTGCATGCGGGGGCCGGGCCGCTCAGTCTCCGGCTCCCGCCGCCCCGCCGGCGCCGCCGCCGCCTCCCCCCCTCGTCGTCGCTCCGGCCGACAGCAACCCCTTCGCCGGAGCCCGCTTCTACGTCAACCCGGACTACACCGCCGAGGTGCGCAGCGCTGCCAAGAATGCGCCGGCCGAAGCCGCGCGCCTTCGCAAGCTGGGGGCCTTTTCCACCGCGGTGTGGCTGGACTCCATCGCCAAGGCCGGCACCGCGTCGCGCTACCTCGACGAGGCCGCGGCGCTGCAGGCGTCGGGCGACAAGTCGCCGGTGGTGATCGTCTTCGCGCTCTACGATCTCCCCAACCGCGACTGCGCCGCCGCGTCGTCGGCGGGGGAGCTCAGCGTGGAGCACGACGGCGAGCGCCGGTACCAGACCGAGTACGTGGATCGCATCGCCGCGCAGTTCCAGAGCCATCCGGCGGTGCGCATCGCCGTCATCGTCGAGCCGGACTCCCTGGCCAACGTCGCCACCAACCTCGACCAGCCGAAGTGCGCGGCCTCGCAGGCGGCCTACGTGCATTCGACGGCCTACGTTCTTCGCACCCTGACCATGCCCAACGTATCCCTCTACCTGGACGCGGCGCACGCGGGCTGGCTGGGCTGGGCCCACAACCGCGACATGATCGAGCGGGCCTACGCCAGCGTGTTCACGGCGGCGGGAGGGCAGGGGAGGGTCCGCGGCTTCGTGACCAACGTGTCCAACTACAACACGCTCGACGGAGGGGAGGGCGCCAAGCTCGAGCCCAGCGATCCCGCGCCCGACGAGCTCACCTACGTGCACAAGCTCGACGAGACGCTGGCCCGGGAGGGGATCCACGCCGGCGGATTCATCATCGACACCAGCCGCAACGGACGCCCGACACCCCGCTCCAAGTGGGGGAGCTGGTGCAACGTGCGCGGCGCCGGCCTGGGCGAGCGACCGCGTGCGGAGCCGGCCCCTCGGCTCGATGCCTACTACTGGGTCAAGCCGCCGGGTGAGTCCGACGGCACCTCCGACGCAGCCGCTCCGCGCTACGACGCCGCCTGCGGGGGCCCGGACAGCACGCCCAACGCGCCGCAAGCCGGCACCTTCTTCCCGGCCTACCTGACCCAGCTCGTCGCCCTGGCCAACCCGCCGCTCTGAGACGGGATCCCGTCGCGGCTGGGATCCCCGGTCTTCATGGTCGTGATGACGGGTGGTCCTGGTCGCGATGACGCGTGGTCTCGGTTGAGCAGGTGCGCCGACCTGGTCATGAAGGTCGGTGGTCTCGACCGAGCAGGTGCGCCGTCCTGGTCATGAAGGTCCGTGGTCTCGGCAGAGAAGACCGGGGGGGCTGGTCGTGATAGCGCGTGGTCTCGGCTGAGCAGGTGCGCCGTCC
>Ga0302325_10010336_pt1 | contig 20247 bp, 14 predicted proteins | sample Palsa_T0_2_FD_201948 | JGI IMG/M metagenome (GOLD analysis project Ga0302325, IMG submission 201948) | Peat permafrost microbial communities from Stordalen Mire near Abisko, Sweden - Palsa_T0_2 | ecosystem: Environmental > Terrestrial > Soil > Palsa > Peat permafrost | place: Sweden: Abisko...
TAGGTCTTTTCCCCTGACGGGCTTTCGACGCCCAGGATCAGCATGTGCTCGGCCATCCATCCGTCGTCGCGGGCCATATTGGACGCGATCCTCAGCGCGAAGCACTTCTTCCCCAGAAGCGCATTGCCGCCGTAGCCCGAACCGAAGCTCCAGATCTCGCGCGTCTCTGGAAAATGTACGATGTACTTCTCGGCGTTGCATGGCCACGGCACGTCGTCCTTCCCGGCGGCAATCGGGGCGCCCACCGAATGGACGCAGGGCACCACGCGCTTCTCCGCGCGATCGATCTCACGATAGACCGGCAACCCAATCCGCGCCATGATACGCATGCTCACGACCACGTACGGCGAATCCGTCAGCTGCACGCCGATCTGCGCCATCGGAGAACCCACCGGACCCATGCTGAAGGGGAGCACGTACATCGTGCGGCCCTTCATCGACCCGGCAAAAAGCCCGCGGAGCTTCTTGCGCATCTCAAAGGGGTTCATCCAATTGTTGGTCGGCCCCGCGGCCTCCCGCGAAAGGGAGCAGATGAAGGTCCTGTCCTCGACCCGGGCCACGTCGTTCGCATCGCTCTTCGCGTAGTAGCAGCCCGGCCAGAGCTTTTCGTTCAGCTTCACGAACGTGCCCGACTTCAACAGGTCCCCGCAGAGTTCGTCGTTCTCCTCCTGGGACCCGTCCACCCAATGAATGGCGTCGGGGCGGCAGAGATCGACCATCTTGTCGATCCACCGAAGCAGATGCTTATTTTCGCTGAGGGGCTTTGAAGGGGTTCGCTTCTTCATGGACCCGTTAGCGTAAGCCCGGGAACCTGGTGAGTAAACGGCAAAGGCCGCCGCGCCCATCCAATGAAGTAAATCTGCGTCCAGCATTAGGCGGCACGCGAATGACGTTTCTCGATCGCCAAACCACTCATTCGGCAGCACACTCGGCGCGTGAAGATCCGCAGTCATTCGCGCCGATGAACAAGCTCTGTATCTTCGGAGGGACGACGCTCGGCAGCTATGTGGGCTGGTTTCTTTTCGAGCGCTTCGGTCTCTTGGCTGCGTTCGCGGGAAGCGGGGTCGGCTCCATTCTAGGGGTCTACGCAGGCTGGAAACTCGCCCGCAAGATCGACTCCTGAACGGTCGTTACGCCGGTTCGACGTGCACCGAAACGTCGCTCACACGGAGCGACGAAGCCAGCAACGCATCCTTCACCGCGTGCGCGATGTCATGGCCGCGCCGCACGCTCAGGTCGCCGTCGACTCGGATCTGGATGTCCACCAGATAGCTGAGCCCGCTCTTGCGCACTCGGCTCTTGTCAAGGCTTGCTACCCCTTCAACCGACAAGGCGAGCGCTCGCACATCGTTTTCAATGCGATCAGGCACCGCGATATCCATCACCTCGTTGAGCGTGCGATGGAGGACCCGGATGCCGTTCACCAAGATCGCCACCGACGCAATCAACGCGGCCCAGCCATCGGCCGCGGCCCAGCGCGGTCCGCCCACCACCGCGATCGAAATTCCGACGAACGCGGCGCCCGAAATGATGGCGTCGGAGAAATGGTGCCAGGCCTCCACTCCCAGGGCGGTGCTCTCGGTATCGCGCCCGGCCGCACGCAGCTTTCGCGAGTAGGCAATTTTCACGGCCACAGCAGACGCCAGGACTGCCAAGGTCCACGCCTCCGGAACGAACTGCGGTTGGCGGATGTCGCTCACCGCATGCCAGCCGATGCCAACGCCGGTCACGCATACGACCAAACCGGCAATCATCCCTGCCACGGCCTCGGCCTTTCCGTGACCATAGGGATGTTCCTTGTCGGGCGGCTGGCCGGCCCATTGAAAGCCCACCCACACGAGAAACGAAACGCCAATGTCGATGAAGGATTCCACGCCGTCGGCCACCAGCGCATAGGAATGGCCCAATATTCCGGCCAAAATCTTTACAATCGCGAGGATCGTGTTCAGCCACATCCCACGGAGAACGAGGCGGGCGCCCGTTTGGGCCCGATCGTGGACGGCCGCTTGGGCGGCCTGGGCGGGAAGTTCGGCTGACATGACTCGGGTAGGGTTGGGGCGGCAGGTTGGCAGGCGGTCCTGCCGACCACAACGCATGAATCAAACCGTGCCATTGGCACGTTGACCGGGAGCCAGTCCTGGCAATCCTATCGCCATCTCTTCGAGAGCCATGGCCGCGCAAATCGCAACGACACCCAACGATCCCGTGAAGCAGTTTTCGGTTTTCGCCGAGAACCGGGTTGGCCGTCTCTTCGATCTCACCTCGCTTCTGAAAGACAGCAACGTCCACATCATTGCGCTGACCGTCCTCGATACGACGGACAGCTCCATCATCCGGCTGATCGTCGACGACCCCGACAAAGCCCGTGAGTTAATGGTTAATAATGATTTCCCTTATTCCGAATGCGACGTGCTGGCCGTCGAGCTAGGCGACGAGTCCGAATTGCGCGCCGTGCTCGCGGCTCTTCTGGAAGCGGAGATCAACATTCACTATGTCTACGCCTTCCTGAAGCGGCCCGCCGATCGAGCGGCGCTGGCCCTCAGCGTGGAAGATGCCGATATCGCCGCTCAATCACTCGCCCAGCGCGCCTTTCGCGTCCTCACCCAACGCGATATTTCGCGGTGAGGGATTATCCCTTCACATCGCCCGGGCCATCGGCGTCGAGCTCATAAATCCCGGTCATGTAGCCACTGTCGAACATGGCCCCCACCTTGAATTTCCCGTGAAAAGCGATCGGCACATCCTGGATAATAGGAGTGCCCTTGGGAATCCGGACGATCACCCAGTCGTTCATATTCGGAACGGCGCCGTAGCAACAGGCCATCTGGTTGGCCATCAATAGGAATTCGGTGGCCAGTCCGTTGTCCAGTTTGGTCGGCAGCATGAATCCGGTGACCAGAGCGCCCTTCCCGCTCCATGCCTTGACCGAGGCCGGAATCTGCTCTTCGCCGGACGGTGGAGTTGCCTTGGGATTGGCGGCTGGATCAAACTCCGGGGTGACAAACTTGTAGCTCGAAAGACGGTCAAATCCGAGTTTTAGGTATCCCTTTTCAACCTCCGGCGTCGCAGCCGGATCCGCCTTCGCAGCCGGGATCGCCCCGGACGCGAGAGCGAGCAGAGCAAAAGCCGCACACACCGCTCCGTGGCCGACGCCACGCACCGCGCTCGGAGTCCTCGGAGAATGGAATAGGTTCACAGTCCCCAAGCATACCACGTTCCCACGAATCGTCAAAGCCATTGAACTAGGCCCCGCTCCCCCTATGCTGGCGGTTCGATGACCCTGGTCACCACCGAGCTGCTGATTTTGGCCCTGCTCGTGGTCGCAAACGGGATTCTCGCGGCCGCTGAAACCGCCGTGGTCTCGGCCCGGAAAAATCGGCTGCGCCAGATGGCTGATTCCGGCAGCAAAGGCGCCGCCACGGCCATCCTGCTCGCGGAGCACCCAGCCCGATTCCTCGCCCTCGTCCAGTTCTGGCTGACGCTCAGCGGCATGATCGCCGGCGTCTTGGCTGGCGCCGTGATCGCCGGCCAGGCGACCGCATGGTTCGCGCGCTGGCCTGTTGTGGGACCTTGGGCGCAGGCGGCAGCCTTCGTTTTTGTGACCTTGGGACTCACTTCCTTCATGCTGGTTTTTGGGGAGTTGGTCCCCAAACGGATCGCGCTTGCCAATCCCGAAGTCACCGCGTCCCTTCTGGGCGCGTCCATGCGCGCCCTGGCCTGGGTGGCCACGCCGATCCTCGCCGTCCTGGGAGGAGCCAGCGAGGGAATCGCCCGGGTGATCGGCATCCGCCCGCGCCCGATCGCCGAAACCCTCGGCGATGAAGAAGTGCGCGCGCTGGTCGAGCGGGGGCTGAAGGCGGGTGTCTTCAGACGGGAGGAGAAGGAGATGGTCGAGGGCGTGCTTGGCTTGGACAATCTTCCCGTCACCGCGATCATGACGCCCCGTCCGAAGATCGTATTTCTCAACCTCGAAGATGCCGAGGAGGCCAATTGGAGAAAAATCGTCACGAGCGGCCATTCCTATTTTCCCGTTTATCAGGGCAACCGCGACCAGGTGGTCGGCATGGTCTCGGTCAAGGCTCTGTGGGCACACTCGGCCATCGGCCTTCCCACCGCGCTGAAAAATCTTCTGGTTCCCTCCCTCTCCGTCCCCGAATCGATGAAGGCGATCCACCTTCTGGAGAAATTCAAGCAATCCGGGCGCCACATCGCCGTGGTGGTCGACGAATTCGGAGTGGTGCAGGGGCTCGTGACGCTGATCGATGTCTTTGAGGCCATCGTCGGCGATCTGCCCGAGCCGGGGCACCGCGATGAACCCAAGGCTCGGCCTCGCGAGGATGGAGCGCTTGTGATCGATGCCACTCTGCCAATCGCCGAACTGAAATCCCTTCTCGGGCTCACCGCCCCCCTCCCGCAGGAAACCCAGGCCGAATACCAGACCGCGGGCGGGTTCGCCGTGACGCAACTTGGACGCATTCCATCAGCCGGCGACCGTTTCGAATGCGCGGGTTGGAGATTCGAGATCGCCGAGATGGAACGGCGGCGGGTCGACAAGCTGCTGGCGACGAGGCTGTCGACCCAGACGGCACCCGGCGCAGGTACCGAGGCCGGCAAAGGACCGGTGTCCACGGAAGACCACCGGGTTGAAGGTGCGGACGAGCCCGCTGCGACCGATCCGCGCGCCGCTGGTCGCGAATAAGCTGTGCGCAAGTTTTAACATCTTGCGATTGCCAACCGCAGACTGGACTCAGACGGTGGCGGCGCGATGAGCAAGCCATGCAAGACCCGTTTACCGGCCGCCCCACACGCCTCGAAGGCCGGCGCCTCCCAGACGCGGCCGGGCGAAACGGTCTTCAGGACGATCACCGCCGAAGATTGGAAGCGCTCGCTCGCCTCAGCGAGATCGCAGCCGAATGTGGCGTGGCAGCAGATCCGGACCGCGATCTCGTCACGCTCCCCGAAGACGAGCTGAGCCTTCTGGAGCTCGGTGATCCGCTCTGGGCTGCTTTCGGCCGAGCCATTCGGGCCTGGCGCTCAGAGGTGCCCCTGATGCGGCTGGAGGACTTCGGATTTCCCGAGGGCGCGGACAATCCCCTGGAGGAGGCCAACCCGCGCATGCAGCGGATCGGCGGCGGCGTTGAGGCTTGGGCTTTCGCGTCCGAGGATTCCGGGGCTGTGTACAAGTTCTATCTGCCGATCGAGGGCGAGGCCAAGCGGGTCGGAAGCGCGTTTGCCTTCGGTCCGGGAGACGAGACGCAGTTGAACGCCGCCGCCCGGCCGGGGGAGTATCGCGAATTGCTTCTGAAGCTCTGGCTAATCGACGCGCTCGAAGGGATGCCAACGGAGGTGATTGCCGTGACCCCGGAAGGCGTGCTGGTCGCCAAACAAGCCCTCGGACAAGTGCTTCCGCAAGGCGACGACATGTCGAGCCGCCTCCCCGATGGCCTGATCGAAATCCCGTCGCGCTTCCTCCGCGCCGACCGCGATCATCCGCGGCTCTTCTTTCTCGATGGCAGCCCGCATCTGGTCGCCGACCTCCACGCCCGAAATTTTGTCCGGGCCGAGGACGGCCGGCTGAGAGTCATCGACTTGGTCGCCGCCCCATGGCCGGCGGACCGGACCGGCGGAGACGCCTCCATCCGCACGTGGATGGAGCGGGTGAGGATGGACCCGAGGGCGCCGGCCCTTCCGGAATCGCCCGACAGCGAATTGTAAGGGGGCCCCACGGCCCCCGGCGCGGCAATCGCCGCTTAGCTCTTCTGCTGGTCGAGGACCTTGATCACGTCGTCGGCCTGGGTCTTCGTCGAAGCCTTGTAGCTGGCCCAGACGATCTTGCCGTCCTTGATCAGAAAGGCTTCGCGGTGGGCCATTTCGCCCATGCCGACCATTTTGCGCGTCTCCACTCCGAACGCGCCGACCACAGTCTTGTCGGGATCAGCGATCAGGGTGAACGGGAAATGGTTCTTCTCCTTGAATGCCTTCTGGGCGGCCACATCGTCCAGGCTGACTCCGACGACGACAACCCCGCGATCGGTGAGGGTCTGGTAGGCGTCCCGCAGCGAGCAGCCCTGCGCGGTGCATCCGGGCGTGTCCGCCTTGGGATAGAAGTAGACGAGCGTGTAGGGCTGTTTCTTATACACGTCGCCGAGGTTCAGCTTGTCGCCGGTCTCGGTGACGCCTGTGACGGCGGGGGCGCCGTCGCCGACTTTGAGTTCGGCGCGGGCTGTGCCGGCCAGGAACGCGGTTGCGGAGAACGCTAGCAGAAGGGAACGAAGGCTCATATTTCCACCATGAGTGGCGCCCGTGCGATTTGCAAGCGCGTCGTCGCGTGGAGCAGCCGCCCGCGACGGCGCCACCCTGGAGACCGAGGCCCCGGGGGAGGCACGCGGCGAGGAGCGTTTTGTTAAATCCTTGCCGCGCATGTTTCGCGCGAAAAGTTCCGCAAAAAAGTTCCGCGAAAATTCAACCAATGGGCGCGCGGCGGAACTTTTTTTTTAGGCGTACTGTCACTACGGATACCGACGGGCGCGTGCGCCGGCCGGAACCAAAAAAACCAAATGAAAATGAACAAACTCAATCCAAGATATGTCGTCATGCTTGCCGCCGCGGCGGCGTGCCTCGCATCGCGCGCTCCGGCGCAGACGACGCCATCCACAGCCGCGCCGGGCGGCCAGGCGCCGGCAGCATTCGGCGTGGTGGGGACGAACTACACCGATTTCACATTCGGGGAAGACAGGCGGGAATCTTTCTCGCCTTCGGTCATCCACGACTATGACTTCACCTACAATCAGTCTGTCTTCAGCTCCGAGTTGTGGGGCTTGGATTCCAATGTCCGCTACGACTACGCCGCGAGCGGAGCGCGCGGACACAGCGACCATCGGCAGGAGGTGCTGGCCGGGACTACCGCCTATATGCTGCAGAGCTGGGGCAAACCCTTTGTCAGCGCCGATGCGGGATATGCCTGGCAGCGCGCCGGAGTCGTCGCCCGCAAATCATTCGCGGACGACTTCACCGGCGGCGTCGAATTCCAGGTGCTTCGGCAGCTGGCCGTAAGCCCGTTCGTGGAGTACCAGTCCGAACCGCACCTCTGGAATGACATCCGCAACGCGTTCTTCCCGGACCGGCAATGGGACTACGGGGTCAAGGCGACCTACCGCTTCACCCCGCAATGGGGCGTCTCCGCGGGGCTGCAGATGGATCAATTCAGCCGCGACGACTGGGGTTACCGCCTCGGCGTGAACTTCCACTTCTAGGCCCCCTAGTCACCTATAATAGGGCAAAGGGCCGGCGGCACTCCCGCCGGCCCGCTTTCTTGGCGTGACATCTGGGTCTTCACTTTTGCGGAACTTCCGCGTCAAAGATGGCGACTAACCGGCCCAATAACCCGCGCCTCTGCTCGGCATTGCATTTGCGCGCTTTCTCTGTAAGCAGCTTCAACCTTCATGCTCGTCCTCATTGCGTTTCTGCGCCCCCCTTTGCGTCACTTTTGGATCGGAATCTTGGCCTGGATGGCCGCCGCGGGAGCCGTGCAGGCAGCCACCACGGTTTCGGTGAATGACGGGTTTGCGCCGAACCCAAACGGGGTGATCAACACGATCGTATTGCAACCGGATGGCAGGATTCTCATTGGCGGGTTTTTTACCCAGTTGCAGCCGATCGGAGTTAACCCCTTTGGGGCGAACTACATCGCACGTCTGAATCACGATGGATCGCCCGATACCACGTTCAATCCTTCCGCAAACGGGAGCGTCAACACGATTGTGGTCCAGCCGGACGGCCGGATACTTATTGGGGGCAGTTTTACCACCCTTCAGCCGATCGGAAGCGCGTCACCCATCACACGGAATCATATCGCGCGCCTGAACGCCGACGGCTCCCTCGACACGACCTTTGATCCCAATGCCAGTGGCAATATTTATACCATCGCCCTCCAAGCCAACGGGCAGATCATCGTAGGCGGCTCATTCACGACCCTGCAGCCGAACGGCGCATCGGCGACCACCAAGCGCGGCCGCATCGCCCGGGTGAACGCGGACGGCACGCTGGACACAACCTTTGACCCCGAGGCGAGCGCCGCGGTGCTAGCCCTGGCAATCCAACCCAACGGACAGATCATTGTCGGCGGTGGTTTCTCGACGCTGCAACCCAATGGCGCCCTCACGCCCCTCAATTTCGAGGGCATCTGCCGCTTGAATAGCGACGGTTCCCTCGATGCCTCGTTCGGACCGGATGCCAACGGGGCGATCAACACGGTCGTCCTCCAGCCCAACGGACAGATCCTCATCGGCGGCGGCTTCACGACCCTACAGCCCAACGGGGGTGCCAGCCAGCAATGCGATTATTTCGCCCGCCTCAACACCGATGGGACGCTCGACACCACCTTCATCCTGAACCCTCTTTCGAACGTCTCGGCGATCGCGCTCCAGGCGGACGGCAAGCTGCTGCTCGGCGGAACCTTCACCTCGGCCTATCCGATCAACAATACCACGGCTTCCTCGGTCAACTACATCGCTCGATTCAACTCCGACGGATCCCTCGACTCCAGTTTCAATCCCAATCCCAACGCGCCGGTCAACGCCATCGCCGTTCAACCGGACGGCGAGATTTTGGTAGGCGGCTATTTCTCCCAAATGCAGCCCCCATCCGCAGGAGGCGGCTACTATGCCCAAACCACGGCCGCGCTGAGCACCCCTCGCAGCTGTCTGGCTCGGGTCGCCTCGGACGGCACGCTCGATGCCACGCTCGCCCCCGATACGCTAGGCCGGGTCATCGCCGCAGCGGTCCAATCCAACGGACAGATCGTCATCGGAGGCACATTCGGGAGCATTGGCGGAGTGACACGCGTATACCTCGCCCGTCTTAACGCTGACGGATCGCTCGACACGACGTTTGCACCCACGGTCGACGGAAGCGTCACATCGATCGCCATCCAGCCCAATGGTCAGATCGTCATCGGTGGCAACTTCCTAAATGTGGATGGCATCGTGCGCAACTACCTCGCGCGCCTCAATACCGACGGAACCCTCGACGGTGTCTTCAACCCGCTGCCCAACGGCTCGGTGGATGCGCTCCTGATTCAAACCAATGGGCAGATCGTCATCGGCGGGGACTTTACCACCCTGACACCCGACGGCTCGACGATCGCGACCGATCGCGGCTATCTCGCGCGCGTCAATAGCGACGGAAGCCTGGATTCCGGATTCAATCCCGGGGCCAATGCGCGGATCTTCGCGCTCGCCCAACAGGCCAATGGGCAATTCATCGTCGGCGGAAACTTCACCTTCATCACGCCTCAAGGGGCTCAGGTTGCGAGCGGCCGCAATTACGTCGCCCGGATCAACAACGACGGAACGCTCGATGCCACCAGCTTCAACCCGAATGTGAACAACGTTGTGTATGCGATCGTCATCCAATCGGACGGCAGGATCGTGATCGGCGGCAACTTCACCGCCCTGGCGCCGGCGACGGCGGATGTGGCGACGACGGCGACGACGGCGACGACCCGCAACAACATCGCCCGCCTCAACACAGACGGAACGCTCGATACGACCTACGACCCAGGAGCGAGCTCAGGGGTTCTCTCGCTCGCTCTCCAGTCCAACGGACAGATCATCGTCGGCGGCAATTTCACCTCGTTTGCGCAAAATGAAGCCACCACCGGCATTGTGCGCAATTACGTCGGGCGCCTGAACTCCGATGGAAGCCTGGATACCACGTTCAATCCCTCGCCCAATTCCGAGGTGAGCCTGGCGACCGTTCTAAGCAACGGAAACGTCCTCATTGCAGGCACCTTTACCACGCTCCAGCCGAACGGCGGGGCCATTGTCGGTGCCAATCACCTGGCGATCATCAATTCAGGAGGAACCCTGAATACGGCCTTCACCGTCGGCGCCGGCGGCCAAAGCAGCGGCCAGGTCAACTCCATCGCGCAACAGCCCGACGGCCGAGTCGTCATCGGCGGCAGCTTCACCAACGTCAGCGGATCGGCGGGGGGCAATATCGCTCGCTTCAATCCAGACGGATCGGCCGACGTCTCGTTCGTGCCCAACGCGGACGGCGCCGTGAATTCGATCCTGATGCTGCCTTCCGGCGCGGCGACGCCCGCGGCGACCAGCTACGGCGCGTGGCTCAATTCCAATGGGACGCTGCGCTATGCCCTTTCGTCCAATGCCAATGGCCAGATCAACGCGGTGGCCCAACTGCCCAATGGCCAGGTCCTTGTCGGCGGACTCTTCACTAGTCTCCAGGGGGTCGGGGTCGGCAATATCGCGAGGATCAATGTCGACGGAACCGTCGACTCCACCTTCAACCCGAACCCGGATGGCCAGGTTTTGGCGATCGCGGTTCAGCCCAACGGACAGATCATCATCGGCGGAAACTTCACGATCGTCGACGGGATCACCGTGGGGTACATCGCCCGCGTGAACACGGACGGGTCGCTGGACACCTCGTTCAATCCGACCGCCAACTCGCAGGTCAACGCGCTCGCCTTCCAGTCCAACGGGCAGCTCATTGTCGGCGGCTCGTTCAACACGTTCATGCCCAATGGCAGCCAGACAGTGACCACCCGCTACGACATTGCGCGGCTCAACGCGGACGGAACCGTGGATTCCGGATTCAATCCCAACCCGAACGGCGCCATTCAAGCCATCTCACTGCTGTCAAACGGGCAAATGATCGTCGGCGGAAACTTCACCTCATTCCAGCCGAATGGAACAGGAGACAATCTGCCGCGCTACTATGTCGGCCGGCTCAATTCAGATGGAACCCTGGATGCCAACTTTAACCCCAATCCAGACGGAGCGGTCAACGCGCTGGTCGTGCAGGCTTCGGGACAGGTCATCCTGGGCGGATCATTCACCACGTTTCAGCCGAATGGAACGGGAAATAACCTGACGACCAACTACTTGGCTCGGGTCAATTCGGACGGAACGCTGGACACCAACTTCAATCCGAACCCCAATGCAAGCGTAGGGAGCCTGACCCAGGCGGCGAATGGGCAGATCGTCGTGGGCGGCAGCTTCACGGTCTTCCAGCCAAACCAAGGGAGCACCAAAATCACGCGCAATTTTCTGGGCAGGATGAATTCCGATGGATCGATCGATGCCTCGTTCGATCCGGATCCGGACGGACCCGTCTCGGTGACCGACATTCTTGCCGATGGATCGATCGTCGCCGGCGGCTCGTTCACCTCGGTCCAAGCCGGCGGTGCCATGTTGGTCGGAGGCACTTTTGGAAATATCGGCGGTTCGCCGGCGCGGAATCTCGCGAGATTGAATTTGGACGGCACCGACGACGGGTCGTTTACTTCGAACCCCGACGGTGCTGTCTATGCCATGCTCGCGGTGCCCGATGGGCACGTGCTGGTTGGCGGCAACTTTGACGTCGTCGGCTTGCAAGCCCGCTCCAACCTGGCCCGCCTGAATGTCGACGGATCGCTCGACCCGACCTTTAATCCGGGCGCCAACGCACCGGTGACCGCAATGGCTCTGCAGGCCAACGGTTCGATCCTGGTGGGTGGATCCTTCTCGACGATCGCCGGCCAGCCGCGCACCAATTTCGCCCGGCTCAGTTCGGGCGGAGCGATCGATGCTGCCTTCATTTGCCCGGTAAATGGGACCATCAACGCCATTGCCGTCCAGACCAATGGCCAGATCGTGATCGGCGGGAATTTCACCAGTGTCGGCGGCCAGCAGCGCTCCAATCTAGCCCGGGTGAACATTGACGGTTCCGTCGACACGACCTTCAATCCAGGCACCAGCGCGGCCGTCAACTCGATCAATGTTCAGACCGATGGGACGATCCTCGTGGGGGGCACCTTTACCTCCATCGGCGGCCAGGCCTTCCCCTACCTCGGGCGCCTGACATCCACCGGCGCTCTTGATGCCACCTTCGATCCTGTTCCCAACGGCCCCATTGTTTCTCTCACCGTCCAACCCGATTCGAAGATCCTCCTGGGGGGCGCGTTCAGCACCGTGGGAGGAATTGCCCGGTATCAATTTGCCCGGCTCTCGGCCAGCACGGCCGCCACTCAGTCGATCTCAATCACGCCAGACGGTTCGACGCTTACATGGAACCGCGGCGGTGGAAGCCCAGAGTTGTCCTATGTGATCTTCGAGGAGTCGACCGACAACGTCCATTGGTCCCTGGTCGGTCAGGGCAGCCGGGTCGGCACCACAAGCGCATGGCAAGTGTCCGGGGCCACGGCGCCCTCGAACGCGAACTTCTATGTGCGCACCCGCGGCATCATCCCGGCGACCGCCTACGCCACCTCGGGTCTCGCGGAGACCGTCCAGGCTTTCTACCTGTTGGCTGCTCCGGTGCTTCCATCTAGCTCCCAGGTGATCGGCGCGGTCGGAAGCTCCCTGAGTTACACCATTCCGGCGACCAATCTGCCGACAAGCTACAGCAGCACCCCCCTGCCGGCGGGCCTGAACCTCAATACCACGACCGGCGTGATCTCCGGGACCCCCACCCAGGTTGTGACGTACGTGGTCACAGTCACCGCAACCAACGCGGGTGGCACCGCGACCGGAACGCTTATCCTGACGATCACCTCCGGGACCAGTTTCACGGCCGCCAGCACTTCGCTCTCAAACCGCCTGATCAACCTCTCCACCAATACGAATCTCAATGGCACCCAGCCTCTGATTTCCGGATTCGTGATTTCGGGGACCGGCAGCAAAACCGTTCTATTGCGCGCCGTGGGCCCCGGCCTCACGTCCTTCGGTGTCACGAACGTCGTGACAGATCCTCTGTTGCAGCTGTACAGCTCCACGGGCGCGCTCCTCCTCCAGAATTCCGGTTGGGGCGGCGGCACGGCGCTGAGCACGGTCTTCACGCAGGTCGGAGCGTTCCCCCTCCTCACAACGAGCGCCGATTCAGCCATCGTGACCACTCTTGCCCCGGGCTCGTACTCGATCCAAGCCTCCGACCCCAGCGGCGTCGGCGGCTCGGTGCTCGCCGAAATCTATGACGCCTCGTCCTCGCCGCTCACGGCCACACAGCGCCTGTCCAATCTGTCGTCCCGAGGCCTTGTCACCTCTTCAAATTCGGTGATCGCCGGCTTCGTGATCAGCGGAAGCTCGACCAAGAGCCTCCTGATTCGCGGCGTCGGACCCGGGTTGGCGAATTATGGCGTCACCACGGGCGCCCTCGCCGATCCGGTGCTCACCGTCTATAACAGTTCCGGCACCATCGTTGCGCAGAATTTCAACTGGGGCACGCAGATCGTCGCGAGCCCCAGCCAGCCGGCGGTCGGCTCGGCTGATCTCGTGGCGGCAGCGCTGAACGGAGGGGCCTTTGCCCTGACAGCCGGGAGCAGCGACACCGCCTTGATCGCCAATCTCTCACCGGGCTCCTACTCCGTGGTTGTCTCGAGCGCGAGCAACGGCACTGGCATAGCACTCGCCGAAGTGTACGAACTGCACTGAGGCGCCGGCCGGACCGCTCACCAATCGTCGCTTCGGAACGGCGCCGCGGGCAGCCCGGCGCCGTTATAGAGATTGGCTCCGGGCGCGTTGCTCCACGCGTAGCGGATGGCGATTGGATGCGGCACCGCTTGAGAACCCACCAGAAGGGTATCGCCCTCGATTCGGCCCATGGCCGGATGAAAGACGCGGTCGGCTCCGGCAATCTCAAGCGATTGGACGGGCCGGTCGCGGGCCGTGAGGCCGTTGTCGGCATGCTCAAAACGGACCCGCAGCGAGCCGCCGACAAGAGTCGATCCCACAAACGTGGGACCCGACCAGTCACCAGGAATTCCGTAGACGCGAGCCCGGGCGATCAGCGCAAGGCGGCGGCCAACCTCCTGCTTGTTGCGCGGGTGGATATTGTCGGGTTCCCCGATATCAATCGTCACAGCCATTCCGGTCGCAGGAAGCGAGAGGGTCTGGGCCTGCGCTTCGCGCAGACGGGCCCACGCATCCGGGGGAAGCCCCGGCGCGCGAAAATTCGCGAGCTGCACGTAGAGGAACGGAAGATCGCCCTGGCCAAAGTGGGCCCGCCACGCCCGGATCATCGCCTCAAAGCGCGCATGATATTCCGGGGCATGATCGGCGTTGGCCTCACCTTGGTACCAGAGGACTCCTCGCAGCGCGTAGGGCAGCAGCGGCTCGATCATTCCATTGAATAGGCTGGAGGGCCGCCAGGGACCGGATGGATCGAGCGGGCCGCGCGGGCGCGGATGACCCCGCTGATAGGCCAGAAGAGCGGCGTTTCCATGCGCCGCAGCCGCAGCCGAGCCGCGCACCCACTCGGCCAGCGCCCCCTCGAAAGCGGCCTTGCGGGCTGGATATTCGGCTGCCATCTCCTGCCAGCGGCGTTCGATGTCTAAGAAGGTCCGATTCGAGCCTAGAGCATAGGCGCTCATCCAGGACTCCACGGGCGTTCCCCCATAGGAGCTGCTCAGCAGCCCGAAGGGTGCGCCGAGTCTGTGCTGCAGGGAGCGAGCGAAAAAATAACCCACCGCTGAAAAAGCCGGCACCGTGCGCGGCGAACAGACCTCCCATCGTCCCGACAAGGTCTCGGCCGGCGCACCGGAGAGGGAACGGGAGACCCTGAACTGACGGATCAGCGGATGGTCCGCCGCCGCGATCTCCTTGTCCGAATCCAGCACTTGCATCCGAACGCCCGTATCCTGCGAGCGTTCGTCGACGGGAAACTCCATGTTGGATTGTCCGGAGCACAGCCATACTTCTCCGAGGACGACGTCTCGGGCGACCGACCGCGTGCGGCCCGCCGCCTCTAGCTCGGCTCCCTCGGAGTCGGCGCGCATCGCTGGAAGCAGGACAAGCCACCGTCCCGTGGCCTCCGTGAGCGCGGCGACCGAGAAACCGTGGAACGAGACCTCGACGCGCTCGCCCGGATCCGCCGTTCCCCAAACGGGCACCACCCGGTCGCACTGGAGGACCGCATGATCGGAAAACAGAGGCGACAGCTCCACGTCCGCGCGGACCTCCAACGCCGCCAAAATGGCGGCTGCGATCATGAGAGCACGGGGTGAACGAGACCGCATCAGAGGATCCGCATCAGGCGGACGGTGCGGGCACGGCGGAATCGACGCTTCGGCCCCGCAGAAACGAATGGACATCGGCCGCAAGCTTCGGACCGAAACCCTCGATTTCGCGGATCTCCTCAATGCTTGCCGCCTTTAGGCGCTCAATGCTCCCGAATCTTCCCATCAGAAGCTTCCGGCGCGAAGGGCCCAGGCCAGGAAGATCATCGAGAACCGACTCTCGTATCTTCCGCGAACGCAGCGCCGCGTTATAGGTATTGGCGAAGCGGTGCGCCTCGTCCCGTATCCGTTGCAGCAGGCGCAGCCCGGGATGCGCCAGAGGAAGATTGAGCGGGGGGCGGGAATCCGGGAAGACAATCGTCTCCCGCTTCTTGGCCAGACCGATCAGCGCGGGAGGCTGGAGATCCAGCGCAAGGAACGCCTTGAGCGCGGCGCCCACCTGGCCCGCGCCGCCGTCGATCACGACCAAGTCCGGAAACGGTTTCCCCTCGTCGCGGAGCCGGCGATACCGCCGGCCAACCACTTCCTCCATCGCGCGGAAATCGTCATTTCCTATAAAGCTCTTGATCTGGAAGCGGCGGTACTGATCGCGGTCAGGCTTGCCATCCGCGAAGCGGACCATCGAGGCGACGACAAAGGTTCCCGAGATATGGGAGATATCAAAGCACTCCAGGGCCGCTGGCGGCGTCGGCAGGCCCAGGGACTCCTGCAGCATCCTCAGGGCGGTTGCGTCGGCCGAGAACGCGGTCGGATCGCCCCGCTCAAAGCGGCGCGTCGGAGCGAGGGTCTTCTGAAGGGCAAAGATCACATCGCGCAGTTCGGCAGCCTTCTCAAAATCGCGCCGGATCGCCGCAGCGGCCATCTCGGCCCGGAGACTTCCGAGCCATTCGCGCGATTTGCCCTCCAGGAAGGCGCAAGCGTCCTCGACGCGGCGGCGGTAATCTTCCAGCGAAACAACGTTGGCCGAAACGTACAGCTCCTGCCGCACGTCGTCATAGAGCTGCCAGGTGCCGTCAGGCAGCTGCCGCGGAGTCCCATCGCCGAGCAATATCCCGAATTGGCGCCGCATTTGGGCGAGGGTCTTGCGGAGCAGCCCGCTGTGGGCGAACGGCCCAAAATAGCGCGAGTGGTCCTCCTTGCGCAGCCGTGTGAGGCGGAAACGCGGCAGCGTCTCCGAAGGGTCCACGCGGACCAACAGGAAGCGCTTATCATCCGTAAAATCGGTGTTGTAGCGCGGCTTCCACTGCTTGATCAGACGGCCCTCCAGAAGGAGGGCCTCCGGCTCGGATCTCACCTCGATCGTGTCAAAATCCGAGATCAACCCGACGAGGGCGCGGATCTTGGGCTGGAGGGCAAAACCTCGCGAAGCCTGGAAATAGGAGGCCACCCGGCGCTTGAGACTCTTGGCCTTGCCCACATAAAGAATTCGCCCCAGACGGTCTTTCATCAGGTAGACGCCCGGATGGTCGGGGAGCCGACGCACCTTCTCTTTGAGCGTTGCGCCGGAGCTGCTATGTGAGTCGTCTGCTGGCATTTTGCCGAGATTAGCCTAATTTCCGCTTCCGCAAGCATGGTTTCTCCAGACAATCCGACAGGGCCGGGCCCCAGAAACGTATCGAAGCTTCGATACGAGCTTCTCACGCTCGGGGACGAGCTTCTGCTTGGGCTGACGGCGAACGGTCATCTGGCGTTCATCGGCGCACAATTGGGGGCGCGCGGCGTGATCCTTAAGCGCAACGTCACCATAACGGACGAGGCCGGTGACATCGTCGAGCAATTCCGCGAGAGCTGGGCCAGGTCCGATGTCGTTTTCACGACCGGCGGACTCGGGCCGACGTGCGACGACCGGACGCGCGAAGCGCTTGCCGAAGCGCTCGGTCAGAAGCTCGTGCTCGACCCGTCCATCGAGAAGCACATTGCGAATCGATTCGCCTTGTTCGGCCGCAAGATGACCCCGAACAATCTCAAGCAGGCCTATCGGTTCGAATGCGGCGAAGTGCTGCCGAATGCCAACGGGACCGCTCCGGGTCTTTGGGTCGAGCAAGAGGGCAAGGTGCTCTGCATGCTGCCGGGGCCGCCGAACGAACTTCAGCCCATGTTCACCGAGCAGGTCCTACCCAGGCTCGCCCGGCTCGGTCTCCTCCTCGACCGCGAAGCGTACGTGCAACTCCGCACAGCAGGCGTGGGCGAATCGCTTCTCGAAACGCGCCTCCAACCGATCTTCGACCGCTACGGCAACGCCATCAGTGTCGCTTTCTGCGCCCACTCAGGCCACGTCGATTGTCGGTTGAGTTCGCCTGGGGGCGAATTGAGCAGCTCGCAACTCGATGCGGTGGCCGCCGAATGTGTCGCCGTGCTCGGCGAGGATTTTGTCACCTTCGGGGGAGACGGGCTCGCCAAGGTGTGCGCCGACATGCTCCGCTCGCAGGAACGCACCCTCGCGATCGCGGAAACCTCCACGGGAGGTCTTCTCTCCAATGCGTTCACGGACGTCTGCGGGCGCTCGAAGTTCTTTAGCGGCGGGGTTATCTGCAATACGAACGAATCACGGATGCAGTTGCTCGACATTCCCGAATGCCTGCTCCTGCAGCATGGAGCGGTGAGTCCGGAGGCCGCGGTGGCCATGGCGACGGGAGTCGCTGAAAAGCTCGGCGCCGACTATGGCTTGGCAGCCACGGGGTTCGAAGGGCCGTGCGGGGGCTCCAATGAGAATCCGGTCGGAACGATCTATATCGCACTGCATGCTCCGCATGGGGTTTGGTCCAAAAAACTCAGCTACCCGGGACCGCGGACGACCATCCGCGGACGCGCCGTGAACGCAGCGCTGGATTGGCTGCGCCGCGAATTGAGCCGGGCGAAGAACGGGGCTGTTCCCGCCTCGGCCCCGCGCCAGGGGATGCAGTAAGCGCTCGAGGCTCCCTCTCGACCTAGACCGCGGCGAGGGCCTCGAATGCCGCGAGATATTTTCGCTGAGTCCTTGTGATCAGTTCGGCCGGGAGCCGCGGGGCGGGAGGGCGCTGGTCCCAACCGATCGCGATCAGATGATCACGCACGAACTGCTTGTCGTAGCTGGGCGGCGAACGTCCCGGCGCATACGCATCCGCCGGCCAATAACGGGATGAGTCCGGCGTCAGCACTTCATCGATCAGGAAGAGCCGTCCATCGTCGTCGGTGCCAAATTCAAACTTCGTGTCCGCGAGGATCACCCCTGCCTTGCGCGCGCGCTCATGCCCGTACCGATAGAGCTCCAGGCTTTTCTCCTTCACTTCCTCGTATCGGGCTGCACCGATCGTCGCAGCGCCAGCTGCGTCATCGATCGGCTCATCGTGGCTGCCCTTCGGAGCCTTGGTGGTCGGGGTGAAGAGGGGCGCAGGAAGCGGATCGGCCTGCCGCAGGCCGGGAGGCAGACGGTGGCCGCAGACGATGCCGGTCGCCCGGTAGGCATTCCAGCCGCTGCCCGCGAGGTAGCCGCGGACGACGCATTCGATGGGCAATGGACGCAGCTTGCGCACCACCATGCTGCGGAGCCGCAAATCGGAGTTGTAAACGCCATGCCGGTCGAAGGCCGCCGCCTGGTGGGGCAGGAGGTGGTTTCGAAGGATCGACTCCGTGAGCTCGAACCAACGGAGGCTCATTTGGGTCAGGAGGATCCCCTTGCCCGGGATGCCGTCGGGAAGGACCACATCGAAGGCGGAGAGGCGGTCGGTGGCGCTCAGCAGAAGGGCGTCGCCCAGATCGAAAATCTCCCGGACCTTTCCAGAACCCAGTCGCGGAAACGGAAGACCGTCGATTGCTGTGACGGCGGTCCGCGGCAGCGAGGCTTCGAGGTCGGCGGGGGCCATGGGACGAGGATTTAAGGACGGAGGGGCGGGTCGAGCTCATTTGGCGGAAGGAGGTTTGGGCGCGTCGGGAGCCGCCGATCCGGGATGCCCGCCAATCCGGACGCCTAAAACCGCGGGCTCCTTGCGCCCGCCAGATAGGCGCCCACAGAGACGGGCAATGAGGCGGCAATCCTCCTCGCCCAAACCTCCTTCCGCCAAATGAGCTCGCCTCGCGGGGGCGGCTAAAGGTCGGAATGCGCAAGGCCCTGGGCGGTGGTGAAGGGCCGAATCGGCGGTTCCCAGGGGTCGGAGAAATGCCTTGCTCCCCTCCTCCGGCGGCGTACCGTCTCCAATTCCACGCTAGGTCCCCATCGTCTAGCCCGGTTAGGACACCACCCTTTCACGGTGAGAACAGGGGTTCGAATCCCCTTGGGGACGCCAACTAAGTAGTTGGTGATCAAGAACTAGCTTTCCGAACGACGCTAGGTTGCCCAGTTGACGCGGCAACCTAAATATGCGTCACACAAACTTCGTCATCACTCGGTTCCAAAATCGGAACGGGGTCGTTTCCTGGAGAGTGGACGGACGTCTCCATGACATCCGGATCCGTAGGAATTTCAAAAGTCGCGAAGAGGCCGCCGCCGAGAAGGCGACTCTTGAGCTGAAGGCGTTTCAATTCGCGGCCGGTCAACGACCGATTCTCACCGCCCTGACCGAAGTGCAGGTCCGAGACGCCGAAGCGGTGTTCCGGCAGATCGCCGGCAAGCCACATCCGCTGTCATTCTACATCGATTACGCGCTGGCCAACTATCGCGAACCGGAGACGCAGAAATTTCTTAAGGATGCCATCGCGGAATACGTGGCTGCCAAGAACCGCGAATTTGGCCAGGACCAGCTCTCAATCCCGCATATCAAGCGGATCCGTTATGACTTGGGCTGCCTAGAAAAGCACTTCAGCGGCCTAACCGTGGCCGAGCTGACGATTCCTAAGCTCATTGCCTATCTCGAAATGGGGCATCCGGCGTTGAAGACCTACAACAACCGGCGCGGCATCGTATCGACCTTTCTCAAATTTGCCTTCCATCGCGGCTGGATCCTCGAGAACCCGGTAGCGAAGATTACCGGCTGACGATTCATCCGGTGGAGTTCGGAAAAGCGAAGGAGGGGCTCCATGTCGTCGAGCTTTCGTTTCTAAGAGCCGATTTTCCCGAACCGTTCTTCACGGCCGGGCACAAGGCTTTCATCCGGCTAGACGGCGGGAATCACCCCCTTGAAGGGACGCGCCTTAGCGCGTGGATAAAGAATCGTTCAAGGAAAGCGGCGGCCGCTTCCAACCCAGTGCACGAGCCGGGCCTGGCCGGGTTGGTCGGTCGCGTACAGAGGATATTCGCGGCGCATGGAGTCGAGACA
>Ga0302325_10010338_pt1 | contig 20245 bp, 13 predicted proteins | sample Palsa_T0_2_FD_201948 | JGI IMG/M metagenome (GOLD analysis project Ga0302325, IMG submission 201948) | Peat permafrost microbial communities from Stordalen Mire near Abisko, Sweden - Palsa_T0_2 | ecosystem: Environmental > Terrestrial > Soil > Palsa > Peat permafrost | place: Sweden: Abisko...
CTGCCGCCAGAGGCTCTGGCAGCGAGTGTGATGACCAAGCTGCGCGAGTTAAATCCGAACCAACCGGCGGCTCAATTTCGTACGATTCAGACAATCGTCGATCACGCGGTATCTCCACGGCGTTTCTTCGTGCTCCTGGTCGTTTCCTTTGCAGTATTCGGAGTTATGCTCGCAGCACTGGGAATTTACGGAGTTATTTCCTACTCCGTTACGCAACGCACACAGGAGATAGGTATTAGCATGGCACTTGGCGCTACCGTAGGGCGAGTGCAGATAGGTGTCATCGGCAAGACAATTCGACTGGCTCTCATCGGGATAGTAGCTGGTACGGCTGCTTCAGTAGTGGCAGCAAAAGGGATCGCCGCCCTGCTATTCGGGACGGCGCCAACTGACCCCGCGACCTTCGCAGGCGTCATTGTTGTGTTGACTGCGGTGGCATTGCTTGCGGGCTATCTACCGGCGCGAAGAGCGTCTCGGATCGATCCGATGGTTGCTCTGCGAAATAATTAGGCTGTGCTCAAGATGCCTGCGGGGTTTCGCAATGGAAGCGGACCTCGCAGCTTTAATTCAGCATCTGTTCGATTCGTGGAACAAATGCCAGGTCCGATTCGTATCTCGATCATCTCGGGGTGCGCCTATGTCAATCTTGAAGCAGGACTTCAGTTACACTTTCCGGCGGCTTTCAAGGTCGCCTGGCTTTGCGCTCGCGGTTATCGTTTCCATTGGTCTTGGGATCGCCGCAAACGCTACGATCTTTTCCATGGTGAGCAGATTTGTCCTGCGACCTGCCCCGGTGGGCGATCCTGCATCGCTGCTGGCTCTGCACACTCTTCACGATGGCGACCAATGTTGCAATGCATTCCCAGAGCCAGTCTTCAACGATGTTCGTCAGCAGGCTAAGTCCTTCTCGGGTGTTGCGGCGTATAACGAGTTAGTGCCAGCTTCCATCGGCGGAAGCGGCGAGCCCGAACGCGTGTGGGGCCAAGCTGCGTCTGCGAATTTCTTCGACGTTCTTCGGATTCCCATGACTCTTGGCAGGGGCTTCCTGCGCGAAGAAGAGGATCGTCAGGTGATTGTCCTTAGTCATCGCCTCTGGCAGCGCCGCTTCGCGTCAGACCCTGCGATTGCCGGCAAACCGGTAACACTATCAGGTCGTCCTTATACCGTTGTAGGCGTTGCGCCTGCAGGCTTTCGCGGAATCGATCTGATTCTCGATTCTGAATTTTGGTTGCCGCTCGGTCACGTTACTGACCTCGTTCCCAATTTGTCTGATCGCAACTCTCGCAACATGCATTGGCTGCAAGTTATAGCACGGCTCAAGCCCGGAGTCAGCCGAACACAAGCCGCCGCTGAACTTAACACCCTTGCTCAGCGCTTTGCCGCTGCCTATCCTGCTACCGATAAAGGCAATGGTTTCCGATTTGAGCAAGCCGGCTCGCTCCCGGCACGCGATAAATCCTCGGTTCTGCTATTCCTTGCAGCGCTTTCTGTCGTTGTGCTATTGGTCCTCTGTATCGCCTGCGCCAATGTTGCCAATCTCCTGCTCGCGCAGACTGTTGGCCGTCAGCGTGAGATGGCCGTACGTCTCGCGCTTGGCGCTACGCGTATGCGCATACTTCGGCAGATGATTCTGGAATCCGTACTCCTTGCTTTGGGCGGCGGGCTACTCGGTATTCTGCTTTCCCTGTGGGCTACGCAGGCTCTCTCGGCCTTCCGTCTTCCCGCGCCGGTCCCGATCGATCTTACGCTTCGCGTGGATTGGCGTGTCCTCGCCTATACCTTTGCACTCAGTGTTGGAGCAGGTTTTCTCTTTGGAGTCATACCTGCATGGGCGGCCTCGCACCCAATGCTTTCAAACGCTCTCAAAGGGGAGGATCCATTCGCTCGCCCTGGTCGCCGTTTCACTTTGCGCAACACACTCATCGTCGTTCAGATCGCCATGTGTGTGGTCCTTCTTTGTGCGACAGGCCTCTTTCTTCGCAGCCTGCAACAAGCAGCGAGCATCGACATTGGCTTCCGTTCCAGCGGAATCGTCACTGTTCAAGTGGATCCGCGCGTACATGGCTATTCTCCTGAGCGCACCGTGCAGTTTTTCAAAGAGCTTCGTCAGGACATCGCGTCTCAACCGGGAGTCACGTCCGTTGTCGTAACGGACACAGTTCCACTTAGTGGTGGCGGCCGAAGCGACGGCATACACGCGATGGTTAAGCCTAAGTCCGATGTGAATGCAGCGTCTCAACCCGACCCCAGCGTCGAGTTATATATGGTCACACCCGGATATTTCGAGACCATGGGGATACCACGTCTTGCGGGTCGCGACTTCTACAACGAAGCAGCCACGAAGGGACCCCAGTCCGCCATTGTCAATGAAGCCTTTGCACGGCGACTCTTTGGTTCGGAGAATCCTGTTGGTCAGAGCGTTGCTGGCGGCGGCGTGACCTATCAGATCATCGGCATGGTGGGCAACATCAAATCTCGGACACTTGGCGAAGAAACTCGCCCTGTGCTCTTCCGCTCCCTAGATCAGGCCGTTGCTTACGATCCAGCTTTTATGGGCTATTCGATCCTTGTGCGCTCAGAAGAAAACCCTACTCAGATTGTGAGCGCAGTGCGTAATCAGATTCATGCTCTCGACCCAGGAATGGCTGTCTACAACGTCCAAACAATGCAGGAACACCTCCGCGACGCCTTCTTTCTACCGCGTCTTGCAGCAACACTTTTCGGCGTCTTCGGCGCGACTGGATTGATTCTCGCCGCAGTGGGATTGTATGGAGTGATGAGTTACTCCGTCAATCGCCGTACGCGCGAGATGGGTATCCGCATGGCGCTTGGCGCGCAGGCAAGCGCAGTGCAAGCCCTTATTGTTCGCCAAGGCATGGTGCTTACGTTGATCGCCGTAGTCGTTGGTTTGCCTGCATCTTTCGCGTTAGCGAAGTTGTTCACCAGCGTTCTCTACGGAGTCCACAACAACGACCCGGTTACGTTCGTCGCCGTTCCAATCTTTCTCGCGGCGATAGCCCTACTGGCCTGTTGGATACCCGCTCGCCGAGCCTCAAGAATCAACCCGCAGATCGTTCTTCGCTGTGAATAGCGGCGTTCAGACTTCCGCCTCAGCTCGCCATGTTAACCATGCTGCGAGCTGAGACCGCTCTCTTTCACTCTGATCTCAACGCTTCTACCGGATTGACTGAGGCGGCACGGTGCGCAGGAACATAACTCGCCAGCAGCGCGGAGACACCCAACAGGGCCGCGACAGAAACCAGCGTCGAAACATCCCACGCAGCAGTGCCAAACAACAGCGTGCGCATCAGTGTCGCGGCGCCCACCGAGCAGACCAGGCCAACGCCGATGCCAAGCGCCGCAAGCCATCCTGCCTCGCGCATCACAAGCTTATAGACCGAACTGCGCTGCGCTCCCAGCGCCATCCGCACACCGATTTCGCGTGTCCGCTGGGCTACCGAGTAGGCGATCACGCCATACAAGCCCACCACGCTTAGCACCAATGCCAGCGCTGCAAAACCGCTCACCAGCCACGCCGAAGAGCGATGCAGGTAAGCAGTTGGGCCTTCGCGAGTCCGCTCCTCCATCGTGGTTGGATCCGCCGTACCCACCCCAGGGTCGATCGCATGAATTGTGCTTACCAGTGTGGGTAGAAGCGATCCTTCCGATTGGGAAGTGCGCACCATCAGCGTGAAATAGTTATCCTCGTCCTGATAAATCGGGTAGTAGACGGCCGGCATGATTTGCGAATCTAGTGAACCCTCCCTGATATCGTCGACTATGCCGATAACTTCCTTGATGGAATTTGGAGAGAGTCCATCATCGCCAATTCGTTGCCCAATGGGGTCCTGTCCTGGGTAGTACATTTTCGCGAGGGTCTGGTTGATAATTACGACTTTCGGTTTGGTTCCGTCTACATCGTCGGTGAACAATCGCCCGCGGAGCAGATTTGCTTGCAATGTTTTGATATAGTCAGCGCTTACGTCACGGAGATTCACTTCATTGTGCTCTCCGTTATAGGGGCGTCCTACAAATCGAATCCAGTCTGTGTTGCCGTTGAAACTCAAGGGTGGCACGCTGGTGATGCCGGTCGACTCGACTCCGGGCAATGCGGAGACTCGGCTCAGGATCTGACGTTGCAAAACAACAAGATTCTCATCCTTGGGATACAGAGAGGACGGAGCCATGACTCCAACGAGTGCAAGGTGATCGGTGTGAAAATTCACCGTCACATGCAGCAAGCGATAAAGGCTTTTGCCGAGCAGCCCCGCGCCAACGAGCAGGACGACCGCGACGGCAAGCTCAAGTATTACCAGGTTCGCGCCGAGACGCTTCCAGAATCTGCCCGCTGATCCACGGCTGCCGTCCGCTAATTCATCGTGTAATCCGGCGCGCATGATGTCGAGCGGCAAACGCAGGATGGGAGTGAGGGCAAAAAGGCACATCGCAGCAACTGCAATTATTGTCGCGAATGCCAAGACGTGTGAGCTAAGCCCTAACTGGTGAAGAAACGGCATGCGAGATTGGATGAAGCTGGGGATGAGGCTGGTCAAAACGTGCATTGCTCCATCGGCGAGACCGATCCCAACGAGGCTGCCAACCACCACCAACACCAGACTCTCGACAAAAAACTGGCGAATCAATCGCATGCGGGATGCACCCAACGCACTACGTACCGCGATCTCGCGCCTTCGGCTTTCTGAGCGGACGAGCAACAGGCTTGCCACATTGACACACGCAATCACCAGCAGCATTCCCGCCCCTGCAAGCAAGGTGAGCAAAATCGGACGGTAGTCTCCGACAATGATCTCTGATAGCGGATCGACTACCGCACCCTGGCCGCGATTTGACCCAGGATACCGGCGTTCGAGTTCTGCAGCGATGGATTGCATCTCTGCCAATGCAGCCGGCATCGAAACCCCATCCTTCAGTCGCGCGATTCCCTCAAGGCCGTGGCAGCTTCGATTCAAATCGCACGAGCCCTTCGCGTGAAAGGGCATCCAAAATTGCGTTCCACCGCGCGGCGCGAAATCGAAATCCACGGGAAGCACTCCGACAATCGTGTTTGGAATCCCGCTCAGCATGACTTTCTGGCCGATCACATCGCTGCTGCCGTTGAACCATTTTTTCCAAGCCTCGTAGCTCAGGATCACAATGTCCGCAGTCCCCGGCAAGTCTTCTCCTGCGCGAAAATCGCGGCCAAGTATAGGAGCTACGCCGAGAGTGTGAAAAAATCCATCGCTTACACGCACGCCCGTAACTGGAACCGTTCCCGTGGACGTGTTTAGCAGAGCGCCCCCTCCTCCATAAATGTCCAGTGAACTGAAGACCGTGTTGCTTCGCTTCCAGTCGAGATAGTCAGGATAGGACAAATTGGCCCGGCCCAATAGCTTCACCGCTTCTGTAACCGACGCAAGCCGCGCGGGATCGCGGTAGGGAAGAGGCTTGAGCAGGGCTGCGTCGGTGAAGGCAAAAATCGCGACGCTGGCGCCGATTCCAAGCGCCAGCATGATAGCTACCGTGATTGTGAATCCAGGGGTTCTGCGTAACTGCCGAACTGCAAAACTCAGATCCTGAAGCAGATCATCAAACAATGGAAGAGTGCTGCGTTCACGATAACTCTGCTTGGTCAACTCCACACCGCCTAACGTTAATATTGCCTCGCGCCGCGCCTGCGTCGGGGACATGCCTGATCGCAGATTGTCGTCTACATGCAGTTGCAGATGGCTCTCTATCTCGTCTGCAAATGCTTTTTGTCCTTGCTGTCTCCTGAAGACGCCAGCGAATCGCAGGAACCACGCTCGAAGCGTCCGTAAATAGGTCATGATTGCTCCTCCGCCGGGGAAAGAAATCGATCCAGGATCGTCGTCGTCTGCTGCCAATTGCGGGCTTCTTTTTCCAACTGTTTGCGTCCTGCACGCGTCAGTTTGTAGAACTTAGCCTTGCGATTGTTCTCCGATACTCCCCATTCAGAGGCAATTGCGCCCTCCTGCTCCAGCTTTAGCAATGCTGGATAGAGGGTGCCGTAATTCAGCGTCAGGAGATTCCCGCTGGTTTGCTCAATTCGCCGGGCGATGCCGTAGCCATGCTGAGGCCCCATCATCTCGATGGTTTTTAACACCATCAGCGCCAGCGTTCCCTGCCATACATCAGCCCGCTCTGCCATTTTTAATCCAGTGTGAGTCGTATTGTGTTCCCATAGGAATAGTGCCACCAGTCCCTATGGGAAAGCAATAGGAAAAGCGCATTGGACGAGGGAATTGTGTCACGATTGAAGTTCGCAACGTGAATCAAGGCGGGGAGCCTATGATGAAGGTGGCGGGTTGAAAGCTGGGGCGTCGATCGCACGAGGCATCTCCCAGTCAGAATGCCTCATCTCAAGACGTGAGTCTGTTGCTGTAGCTGGAGGTTTCACCGAATGACGCCAACGCACACCCAGGGTCACGTGCAGGAACATATAGAGCTCATCGCCAAGCATGAGCAGGATTTCCTGGCCAAGCGTACCCGTACCGAGAAGCTCGGCGACCGTACGGCGGCTTTTATCGGAAGCCTGACTTATGTCGGAATGCATATTGGCGTATTTGCCATCTGGATTCTATGGAACACATTGCCGATTCCTTCACTGGCGCATTTCGATCCTGCGCCATTCCCGCTGCTGGATGTCTTGTTCGCGTTTGAGGCGATACTCGTTGCCAGCTTCATCCTGATGCGTCAATCTCGGATGAGCCGCAGATCTGAGGAGCGCGATCAACTCATGCTGCAGGTTCTACTACTTTCGGAACGAGAGATAACCGCAGTTCTGGGAATGGAGCGCCAGATTGCCGAGCGGATGGGACTGCACAAGATCGCGCACGATCAGGAGATTAGTCAGTTAAGCCAGCAAACCTCGATTGACGAAGTGGCGCAGATTATCCAGGAGAGCCTGCCAACGGAATGATCCAAGGCTGCAGGATTCGGTCACCCTTGCATCGGGATCTTAGAAGCTATGATCCTGACTGGACTGAGGCTGACCGCGCTGAGGAATCTGTTGGAGGATTGGAGCGATGGGATAATCTCTGCCCAAGCCAGAGAAGGACCACTCCCAGCGATGCGTACATGAGCGATGTGGCGCTTAGGCAAGGCCCAAGTCCAAAGCGTGCCGCAGCCTTTGCAATCGACAGCGTGGCAGCGCCTCCACCGAGCCATCCTAGCGAGTTCATCAGTCCTACGGTTGCGCCCCTGTGCCGCATCGGCACCACATCGAAGAGAGAAGCCCAGATGTTCGCGTCATAGATTCCCTTGGCGGCGCCAAATCCGGTCATGGCAACCAGGACAGTAGCGGTGGAGCGAGTCGAACCTGTAAGGAAGAGGAATGGCGCACCTATCAGCAGTCCAGCCGCCTGAGCAAAGACTCTCCCCCCGGCGTTTCGTTTGGAGAGTGCATCGGCCATAACACCGCCAAGAACTACGCCCAATATCGACGATATCTGCAACCAAGCGCTGCCGTTAAACCCAGCCTGCGTAAGGCTCATGTGGAACTGTTGGTAGAGGTAAACCGGAATCCAACTGAGAAAGATGGCAGCCACGAAATTTGCGCCAATAAAAACCAAACTCAATATGAGTGCTGGTGGATTGGCTACGAGGGCAAGAATGCCACTCCAGAAAGTCTCTTGCGAACGATCCGCATTCGCGTTGGCAGTCGACGCCGCCGGTTTCTTGAGGCCGACAAGCAACAGCAGCACAAGAGCTGCGCCGAACGCGCCAAAGATTTCAAAGGGATAGCGCCAGCCGTGCCGCTCGGCTAGCCACGCGGCCAAGCCGCCTCCAGCGATACTGCCTGCATATACCGCGGACTGGTGGAGCGATAGGGCGCGCGAACGCGTGTTCTGGCCGTGGAAGCTGGCAAGCATTGACATAGCTGCGGGGAAGTAGAAGGCTTCACCAAGCCCGCCCAGGGCGCGCACTATTACCAGGCCGCTATAGCTGTGCGTGAAGGCGGTTGCAGCCGTGCAGGCCGACCAGAAGAGCAACGCTCCGATGATGGTCCATTTATGCGATACGCAATCGCAGAACCATCCAGCTAGCGGGCCGAACAGGGCATAGGTCCACATGAACGCACTGCCGATGACTCCAAGCTGGATTAGGTTTAGCGAGAGGTCATGTTCGAGCGGAGGAAAAACAGAAAATATCGCCTGCCGGTCTGCGTAATTCGCAAGGCACACCAGCCACAGCATCGCCAGAAGCCACCAGCGGTAATTATCCGGGGAATTTCGATCCTTTTCGACGACAGACTGATTCGGAATGGAACTCATCTGGAGCCGCCATGCGCGAATGCGAAAGCATCCGGCATTTCGCGTCGCATGGCGCGTGCCCGATTCCACGCGTCGAACTCCTCAAGCCGCTCTTCGAGGCTGACCTGGATGTGTTCTGAGAGAATACGGATTGCCTGCTCCGACTGGCGATCGCGCAATGCCTGTACGATTCCGCCATGCTGGGCGTGGATTTTGTCCAACATGTTCAAATTGTGACCGCGACGACGTATGGCAAAGATGCGAATCAACAACTGCGCCTCATTTGCAATCTTCTGCATGCGGGGATTCAGCGCAAGTAACATCAGCAGCGAGTGGAAGCTTAAATCAGTCTGCGTAAAGCGCCCCATCTGTTCGGCGCTCAGGGCATCTTCACCTGACTCCGCGAGCTCCTCACGCAAGGGGAGAATGGCGTCGACCAATTGCTGCAGGTGATCCAGATCGTCCTTTGGCGCACCCTGATGCGCCACCTTGCCGGCGGCAAAGATCTCCAGCGCCTGACGCAACTCGTATAGATCCACGATGTCATCCCGAGTAAGCTGAATGACAGTCGTGCCGTGATTGCGTATCTGTTGCAGCAGTCCTTCTGCTACGAGTTGGCCGATGGCCTCGCGAATCGGCGTACGGCTGCTTCGCAGCTTTCCTGCTAATTCGAGCTCCGAGAGCGATTCACCGCCGGCTATTTCGCCATTGGCGATGGCTTGTTGGATGTAGCGATAGGCCTTTTGTCGGGCCGATAGCTCAAAGTTGGCCGATCTTCCCGTTCTGCCTTTTGGCGTCTTTCGCTTTGTCGGCTGCTTCACGCTGTTCTCTCCTCAAAAACGCTGGCCACCGACAATGTACACCGTCGGGAGAAGGAAGCCAAGCGTGTCGACACAGTGTCGACATATTGGCGACAATGTGTGTATGATGAGCGCGATTGTGACATTCCCTGGAGGATATTCTAGAGCGATGCAGCCAATTCTAAGTGGCGTAAGCGCGGCCGTTCTTACCCCCCGCAGTCGGGACGGAAATGTGGATCTGCCCGAGTTCCGTCATGAGCTTGAATTCCTGATCGCGCGCGGCCTCAAGAGCTTCACTTTCAACGGCGCCACGGGAGAATTTCCCCAGACTACTCCGGCAGATATGATCGCGCTGCTGAGGGTGGCCAGGGATACGACCGCGGGGCGGGCGGAGTTCTTTGTTGCTATAGGGGCAGCAAGTCACCAGACCGCGATTGAGCTCGGCACGATTGCAAGGGAGTCGGGGGCAAAGGCAGTGCTGCTTGCGATGCCCTATTTTTACAGATATGCGCAGGACGATCTCGACGCTTATTGCCGGACTGTCGCAGCGAGCGTCGATATGCCCGTGCTGCTCTACAATCTGCCCCAGTTCAGCTCTGGCTTGGAACCCGAGACCAGTCTCGAACTCATTCGCACATGCGAGAACATTGTGGGCATTAAGGACTCAGGCGGCTCGCTGGATACTTTGCGTCTTCTCACCGTTTCGGGCGTCGCCTGCACTCGGGTGATTGGGTATGACGCTCTCATCGTGGATGCTGTGCAGCAGGGCTTGTGCGACGGGGTAATCTCGGGCATTGCATGTGCATTGCCGGAGTTGATTCTTGCGGTTCATCAGGCCGCTCATGGTCAGGATGGCGTGCGCACGGCTCAAATGAAAGCCGCGCTGGATGCGTTCCTCGTTCAAATGAACAGCTTGCCGTTTCCGTGGGCACTGAAGGCTCTTTGCAGCGCAAGACGGATAGCTAACTCCGCTTTTGCGCAACCAATTTGTTCCCAGCGTCAGACCCAATTGCATGAGTTCAGGCGCTGGTTCGAGGAAAATCGACAGATACTCCTGGCTTCCGCGGATTGATCTTATTCTTGTTTATTTAGTGAGGCGCGGGACCGCGCACAACCTGCACCAGATCGCCAGTGCGAAGCTGCCGCGAGAATGCCGCTTTCACTTCTTCAGCGCTGAGGTCAAAGTAACGCTTGGCTGCGCGTATCGGCTCGTCCAGGGGAAGGCCAATCTCAGCGCGCCTAAGAAGCCCTCCAGCAACGGCATCTTCACTTGACTCGCTGAGTGGGATCTGCCGCAAGAGCAATGCTTTGGCCTGATGCAGTTCCTCTGCTGAAGCATCTTCCGTGCGCATCTGGTCAAGATCCCGCTGAATCAATGTTCGAGCCTTCAAAACATTTTCAGGGTTGCAGCCATACGAGACGGAGTAAGTGGCTCTGGTCTTCGATGCATCAAGGCTGACATCCACTGTGTAGACGTATCCTGTGGTCTGTCGCAGGTCGTGATAGAGCCGCGTGGCGTAGAATCCTCCGCCGAGCACATGATTGCCTAATTGGAGCGGGTAATAGTCGGGATCGAAGCGATTGAGGTTGAGTTGTTCCGCAAGAACTACGGAGTCCTGCACCTGCTCCTGGTCGGGAACGCTTACCGAGGAAGGCTTGTTCGCTGCGACGGGCGGCAGGGTTATTTCAGGTTTGGGACCGATTGCTTTCCAATCGCCAAACCATTTTTCAATCACATCTTTGGCTTCATCCGCGGATACGTCGCCGATGACCACGATGGTGGTCAGGTCCGGGCGAAAAGTGGTTACGTGATACTGCTTCACTTCGTCCAATGTGACCTTACTCAATGTTGCTGGCGTAGCTTCACGCAGTTCAGGGTCGTTTGCGGGCAGCAAGGCGAGATCGAGTGCGCGCGAGGTTCGGTAGCCGGGGCTTTGCAGATTTCCAGCGACAAACTCCTCTGACTGCTTTTGTACGACTGCGAATGCCTCAGCCGGCAAAGCGGGATGCAATTCGTTGTCAGCCAGCAATTGAACGCCCCGCGAGAAATGTTCCTTCAACACGCTCAGAGAGAACCCGTAGCCGGCGCTTTCATTGGCGGCGATATCGTCCAGCGCCTTTTGAAATGCAAGCCGGTCTAGTGTCTGCGTTCCGTAGGAGAAAAGTCCGTCGAGAAGATCGGAGACGCCATCCTGGCCTGGCGGTGTTTGCAGATCGGAGTTATGTTTGACCGAGCCGGCCACGGAGATTGTCGGGCTGGTCGGATCTGTCTTGACGATGAGGCGAATGCCGTTGGGCAGAGTTGTATCCGAGGCCTTGATATAGTCAGAGGGCACTTTGAGCTGCGCCAGAGACGCAGCGGCCCACTCGGGAAGCTGCACCGGCTTGGTGGGAGCGTTGGTCACCTTTTCTCCGCCGCCAAATCCCTTTTCGGAGACAGGCTGACCGGTTTGTACAGGCTTCAATGTCGCCGAGATCGAATTCTGTTCAACGAGGTATTGTTTGGCCACGCGGTTCACATCGGCAAGAGTCACTTTCTTAATAGCGTCAACGTCTTCATCGGGAGAATTGCGACCTTCGGCGGCCAGCGCATCGGACCACACATTGGCCAATCCAGGGATGGAGTTGCGTTGAAATTCAGCCGCGGCAACCTCACTGCGCTTGGCTGCTGCGACTAGATCTTCCGGCACGCCTTTTTCGGCATAGCCGGCAAGAATGCTTCGCATTGCCTGCGCGGCACTTGTAACGTCCGTGCCTGCGGGTACTGCTACGAGTCCGTATCCGACGCTGGCTTTGGGATATGTCTCGGCCATACCGAATTCAGCACCCAGAGCTTTGCCTGCAGGCACCATTCCATAGAGGTCTGCGCGCTGGCTGGCCAGTACATCCGAGAGGATCTGCGTCGCGGCGTAATCTGGCGAATCAGTGCCGGGAAAGCGGTAGGCGATGAAGGACAGAACATAGGGAAGGTTGCTGTCGAGAGTAAAGCTCTCTGTCTTTACAGGCTTGAGATCGACAGTCGGCCGCGCGGGTAAAGGATGGCTGGGAATGTCTCCGAACAACTGTTTGATCCTGGCTACAGTCGATGAAGGATCGACATCTCCAACAACCACCAGGATCATATTGGAGGGTGTATACCACTTGGTATAAAAGTCTTTGAGCATCTGGCCGGTCGTGGAGTCGAAGGAACTCTTGGTGCCCAATGGATCATGCGCGTAAGGAGTTCCAGCCAGCATATCTTCGTTGAGACGGCTGATGAACTTGTAGGTCGGGTTGGAGAGGTCGCGCGCTACTTCCTGTTCAATTGCACCTTTTTCCTGGGACCATTCCTGATCGGAGTCGTCGATGCCGCGAAGGCACGTGGCTTGCGCCTGCAACGCAATATCAAGGTCCGCTGCTGGGACGGTCGCATAGTACTGGGTGATGTTCTGCTCGGTGTCCGCATTGTTTTCGCCGCCGAGCTGCGCGTAGATGGCGGCCGTCTGATCGGCGCTCATCCCCGTGCATCCGCGAAAAGCCATGTGTTCCTGGGCGTGGGCCATGCCTGGAAAGCCGGCGGGGGTTTCATCTCCGCCAACGAGGAAATTGGCCTCAACGGTGACCACCGGTGCGAGGGAATTGCGGATAATGACCACATGCATTCCGTTAGCCAATGTAACCCGCGTAACTGGCGACTCGGCTGGCGGAGGAGAAGCGTGCAGAAACATCGCAGATCCGGACAATAAGAGAAGCAAAGACAGGAAAGATCGTAAATTCAATTCGTTAATCTCCAGGTGCAATCGCCGAAGTACAGAGGACGGTCGAAACAGCACGTATGCATACGTCCCACTCTTAAGTCTTGCACGTTACCGCAGGGATTGGCCATTTGCTCTGCCTGAAGTTGATGAAACAACTCGACTCTACGGCTGTGCGTATCGGAATGACGGCGTACCCCGGAGCGATTCCGGACGAGCAAAAATTTATGAAGTTAACTGGGCAGAGGCGCAGATGACAAGGAAATCCGCTGCAATGCAGCGAACTTCGGCGACTTCCCAATTACGGCGTTTTGCCCGACGAGGCTTGGAGATGGCGTTGGAAGAAATCAGCGCCCAGCGTGTAGGCCTCGATCCAGTTCTGTTGCAGTAGGAAGCCGTGAATTTCGTCAGGAAAGACATGTTCTTCGAAGGGAACTCCTTGAGCGCGTAGCGCCGCGGCCAAGCGCACCGTATTTGCGAACTGTACGTTACGATCATCATCGCCCTGGATGAGAAGCACAGGAGACTTCCACGTCTTGATCGAGGCCAGCGGCGAAGATTCCCAGGCTACGCGCGCCGCTGTTTGGTCTGACTCCGGGTTGTAGGTTGGCTGCCAGTTCGTCAGCTCAAGATTCCAGTCGTGAACACCGTGCAGGTCGACTCCAGCAGCAAACAGATCAGATGCTCGAGCGAGGGCCAGCGCCGTGAGGTAGCCGCCGTAGCTCCCTCCCCATGCGCCGATGCGTGCTCCATCCACATCCGCGCGGCTGCGTAGATATAGTCCGGCTCCCAGCACATCGTTGAACTCGCTGGCTCCGGCTGCTCCGTAGTTCAGCGCTTCGCGAAAGTTCAGCCCATAGCCGATGCCGCTGCGGTAGTTGACAGAGAGAACAATATACCCCAGGCTTGCCAGGTACTGGTTCATGGCATAAGCATTCGAGTAGTAGTCCATGTAGTGCCAGCCAAGCAGCATTTGTCGCCGCGACCCTCCGTGAAAGAAGACGATTGCTGGATGTCGCGCGGAGCCAGAACTGCTCGCGGGCAAAAAAAGCTGGCCGTGGATTGACATACCGTCAGCGGCGGAAAAGATGACTTGCTGCGGCGTTACCAGGCTGGCAGCGGGGAAGCCTGCGGGAATGAGCTGCGGAGCGACGTCGCGAACTTCTCCGTTGCTGGAGACGACCGCTGGACGCATGGGAAAGTGTGTGTCGGAACGCAAAACAGCCAATGTGCCATCCTGCGCAAGGACGGGAGAAACTTCAATGCCCTCGCCGCTGGTGAGTTGACGCGGCGATGCGGAGCCATCAGACGAAACCTGCCAGATGTGACGCCGGTCTGTATCTTCACGATTGGCGCTGTTCTGATTGGAGGAATAGATGACAGTGCGGTGGTCGGGACTGACCGTTACGTGTTCAACTTCAAAGTCACCTGGAGTCAGCAGCATGGCGGCGCCGCCCGTGACTGACACAGAGTAAAGATGCAGCCAGCCATCCGCTTCCCAGGGAAACAAGATGCGGTCGCCAGCGCACCAGGCAAGCTGATGGCTTGACACCACGCTGTGGAAGACGCTGCCCGATCCACGCTGTGCATGCCACACTTCATGGCCCTCGCCATTGGCAACATCTGCTACCCGGATGGACCACGGCTGTGCGGTTCGGCGCGGCTTGAAGTCGATCCCGGATGTATCGGGAGGTTGACGCAGAAATGCGATCCTGCGGCTATCTGGAGACCAGACAGGTGCGCTGTCAATCTCAGTCGATGGGTCGAGATAGCGAAGCGACTTCTGGGCAAAAGAGAACACGCCGATGAAGCCATGGTCGTCACGATCGCTCACGAAGGCGAGCGATTTGCCATCTGGCGACCAGAGCAGCGAGCCTAGGTCGCCCCGTTCATGCAAGAGCTGTACTGGCTTCGCCGCTGGGTCGCGGAGAGCGAGGGTGAAGATCTGATTCTTGCGCAGGTATGCGAGTGTGTTCCCGTCGGGCGATACAGTTGGCGCGTGGCCTTCGGCTAGTTTGCGTGGTCCGTTGCCTGCCGTGTCAACAATCCAGATCTCCTCCTCCACACCTTCAGGCAGCATCGCGGGATTTGCTGCGGGCTTAGCCGGAAATTCGGAATCTGCGCCTCGGACGTAGACAATCTTGTCGCCATCGGGTGTCCATGTAACGCCGCTGATCTCCAGGCCGTCATCGGCATCGTAATGGGTCACTTGCCGGGAAATGAACGCTCCATTATTTGCTTCGGCCAGCCAGATGTTTCGGCGACCCTGTTGATTCGCGATCCAGAGCAAGCGCGTGCCCTTGGACGAGGCCTGAAGATCCGAATTGAAAGGCGCGCTCATCACTTGCTGAATCGTGAAGCCTTGCACGGCCATCGCCATGGGAACAGAGGTGACCGCAAGGAAAGCGACAATAAGAGGCAGAACTTTTGTGAGTCGGTGAATCATCAAGGGCTCTCGTGTTGGGATTTGGCTGCGTTCATTATGGAGCAATGGGCATGCAATAGCGCAGAAAAAGTGAAAAGCACAAATTTTCATTATTCGAGAAGAAGAGCCTTGCGGACATTACCTTTGGCTTTGTGCAGCCGTCTCGAAGCTTCGGTGGCATTGACGCCGGCCTTCAGAATGACCAGCGCAAGTGGGACACGCATGTCAGCGGCCTTGAGGGTTTCGAGAGCAACGGCTCTGTCCACCTGCGCGAGCGTCTGCACAATCGAGATGCCGCGCTCTAGTAGCTTCTCATTTTTCAGATGCAGATTGACCATCAGGTTGCTGTAGACGTAGCCGAGTTGCGACATCGCTCCGGTAGTGAGCATGTTGCAGACGAGCTTCTGCGCGGTACCCGCCTTCAACCTGGTGGAACCGGTAAGAATCTCCGGACCAACATCGACTTCAATGCTGGTTTCAGCTGCTTTTGCAAGCGCAGAGCCGGTGTTGCAGGCAATTGCAATGGTTATGGCTCCCTGTTCGCGAGCATACTCAAGTGCGCCGATGGTATAAGGAGTGCGACCGCTTGCAGCGAGTCCGACAACTGCATCTTGATTACCGGGTTGCTTCATGGCCATATCGCTACGGCCCAATTCAGCTGAGTCTTCGCTGGCCTCTGCGGCGCGAGCCAGTGCAGTTTCTCCACCGGCGATAAGAAACTGCACCATGTTTGGATCGGTGCCGAAGGTGGGTGGGCACTCGGACGAATCAAGAGCGCCGATGCGCCCGCTGGTTCCAGTGCCCACGTAGATTAAACGGCCTCCTTCGGCGAAGCGGCGTGCGATCGCATCCACTGCCAATGCGATCTGCGGCAGCACCTGCTGGATTGCGCGCGGCACTTCAGCATCGGCTTGGTTCATGGCCGTTACCAACTCAAGCGAGGTCATGGTGTCGAGATGTTCGCTGGCCGGATTGCGCAGCTCAGTCTTTAGATCTTTCAATTGCAAGATATTTCTCCGCTCTTGATGCTCGGTTGCTTTGAAGGCATCGGCCAACTGGCGGCGTAGCCAATGAGATAGGTCGCAATACTGCCCAGTACGACGTACCAGGTGAACGATACGTTGGTGAATCGCCACAGATAGAGATTGAATACAAGACCACAGATCATACCGATGATCGCGCCGCGCTCAGAGGCACGTCGAGTGAGCACTCCGAGCAGGAAGACGCCTAGCAGCGATCCGTATGCAACGGATGCGATCGATAGTCCCATCTCCAGGACCTTGCCGCCGTGGCGCGCCAACAAGGCTAATCCAAAGAGCAGCACTCCCCAGCCGATAGTGGCAATACGCGAGAGTTTGACTCTACGCTCGTCGCTTGACCTGGGCGCAAAGTGCGCATAAAAGTCGACAATGGTGGTGGAAGAAAGCGAGTTTAGCGCTGCACTTAGATTGGACATGGCAGCTGCGAGTATCGCCGAGATGAGCAGTCCGCTTACCCCGTGTGGCATGAGAGTAACGACGAACGTAGGAAAGATAGTGTCGGTTCGCGCGAAGGCTACGCAGGGCGGGAAGAGCTTATAGAAGACAAACAGCATAGCTCCAATAAGCAGGAAGAGCGAGAACTGAAACAGGATCGCAACGCCGCTTGAGAGAAGCGCGAGCTTGGACTCGCCTTCGCTGCGCGCAGAAAGCAGCCGCTGCACGATCAACTGGTCGGTGCCGTGGCTGGCCGTAGTAAGGAATGCTCCCCCGATCACGCCCGACCACAGAGTGTAAGTTGTCGATAGATTCCAAGTGAGATCAATCATGTGAAACTTGCCCGCGTTACCGGCGATTGTATGGACTGTGTGCCATCCTCCCGGCACAAGATGCAGGATGGTAAAGAAGCCCACCAACGTGCCTGCGACATAGATGCCCAACTGGACTACATCGGTCCAGATCACCGCAGCCATGCCACCCTCAAATGTGTAAACGAGCGTGAGCAGCGTGACGATGGCGATCGCCGAGACATCGCGCCCGTAGTCGCTGAGGCCAGATAACAAGTTGGCTAGCGCGACTCGCACGACAATGGCCACGGCAAAGACTCGAACACCCTCAGCCGCTGCACGTGTCAGCAGGAACAGTCCGGCGGTAAGAGATCGCAGCTTTTGGCCAAAACGCCGCTCAATTAATTGGTACGCTGTGACCAGTTCGCCTCGAAAATATTGAGGGATGAAGAGGAAGCTGACGATTGCTCGTCCCACAAGATAGCCCACGACCAGTTGCAGAAAACGAAAGTCCTTTTCGTAGGCTAGTCCCGGGACGCTGATGATGGTAAGAGTGCTGGTTTCAGCCGCAACGATCGAGAGAGAGATGGCCCACCAGGGGATAGTGTTATCGGCGAGGAAGTAATCCTTCAGGGTTCGCTGCTTGCCGCGAAAGCGGAGACCGAAGAGCGTCACACCAGCCAGATAGAGAACGATCACCGTCAGGTCAAGCGTGTTCAAACCCATCCCGCATTCCTCTCTTCACTTGCGCAGAAGCGTTCTCTTCGTCCCTCTACTCTAATCGCATCAAAAGGGCTGGCACATTCCATCAATCAAGCTTGATAGGGGCCGGCGAGCAGATGAAAATACCGTATTATGATATGAGTACCAATATGCGAGTTGCCGAATCTGCCCTTGCTCATGCACATTGAAAGTGGGAGTTCTCGCGGAAATCTCCCTTTCGACATGGGCTCCGTGCAGCAACGCGAGGCGGCAAGAGCAAAGAACTTTGTCTTGTTGCGGACAGTGGGCAGGGCTACAGCGCTTCTACAATCAAATCAATCGAGGTCACGGGATTTATGGCTACCAAGGTGAAAGAACTGGTCGAAGCGCCTTCCGCATCAACCAACGGAGCGCCGAATGGCACTTCGCTCATCAGCAACGAGAAGCTGCGCCAGTTGTATGCAACGATGCTCAAGTGCCGCACCCTGGAAGAGCGGGCGCGTGTGCTCTTCAAACAGAGCAAGTTCACTGGTAACTACTATGCCGCGGTGGGCCAGGAAGCGGCGGCGGTTGGGACGGCGATTGATCTGCGGGTAGAAGATACCATCGGGCCTTCGCATCGCGACTTCATTACCGGCTTCATCAAGGGCGCGCCTCTGGACAAGATGCTTTGCCATCTGTACGCGCGCGGCAACAGCCCGGATAGGGGCCGCTCATCGCCAGCGCATTTCGGCTATGCGCCGCTGAACGTGATTACACCGGCTTCAACAATTGCCGCGCAATTGAATATCGCTACTGGCGTGGCGCTGGCCAACAAGATGAAGAAGAATGACAACATTGCCGTTGCATACTCCGGCGATGGCTCTACCTCGCTTGGATTTTGGCATGAGGCCCTGAACTTTGCCGGCGTACATGATCTGCCCATCGTTTTTGTCTGCCAGAACAATCTCTGGGCCGAATCGGTCAATTTGCAATTCCAGACCAAGGTGCCGGATATCAGCGTGAAGGCCCAGGCATACGGATTTCCTGGTATCACCGTCGATGGCAACGATGTGGTGGCTGTCTATCGCGTGGCGCAGGAGGCTATTGCGCGGGCTCGGCGCGGGCAGGGTCCGACGCTGATCGAGTGCAAGACCTATCGCTGGTATGGGCACTCTGAGATCGATCCGGCCAAATATCGCGATCCCGAAGAAGTGGAGCGGTGGAAGGCGAAGGATCCAATTGCCGGAATGGAGAAGTATCTGACGGCCAAGGGGCTGTTCACTGCTGAATGGAAACAGGAAATTGTGGACGGCTTCAACAAAGAACTCGATGCCGCAATTGAGATTGCTGACAAGTCAGCGCTTCCTGAAGGAATTGAGGCACTGGATCATGTCTATTCCTTTGATATTCGGGATCGCGCGCTGAATCCGAAGAGCTACTCGCCGAGCTACTAAGTCGCCACACAAAGTCGAGCTACGCACAAACATAAGATTGGATTTGAGAAAATGGCACTTGTAACGTACATCAGCGCAATCACTGAGGCGCTCCAGGAAGAAATGCGGCGCGATGAGCGCGTGTTCATTATCGGCGAGGACGTAGGCGTCGAAGGCGGCGTCTTCAAGGCAACCAAAGGCCTTTACGAAGAATTTGGAGCGGATCGGGTGATCGATTCGCCGCTGGCTGAGGGCGTCATTGTTTCGGCGTCGATTGGCGCGGCTTTGGCAGGGTTAAAGCCAGTGCCGGAAATTCAGTTTTCGGACTTCATTACTCCTGCAATGGACGCGCTGACGCAGCAGGCAGCCAAGCTGCGCTATCGCTCCGGTGGCACGCAGACCTGTCCTTTGACGCTGCGCGTCTGCTACGGCGGCGGCGTGGGAGGCGGTCTCTATCATTCGCAAACCAACACCACCTGGTTCGCGCATGAACCGGGACTGGTGGTTGTGGCCCCAGGCACTGTCGCGGATGCCAAAGGTATGCTGAAGGCCGCGATTCGCCAGGATGATCCAGTGATCTACTTCGAGCATAAGAAGCTGTATCGCTCGATCAAGGAAGATCTGCCTGACGGCGACGACTTCGTAACCGATCTCTTCAAGGCTGCCGTGCGTCGTCCTGGCACTGACCTGACGCTGGTGACTTATGGATGGACCTTGCAGCTCTCATTACAGGCTGCGGAGAAGATTCATGCCGAGACGGGCGCGGAGATCGAAGTCGTCGACTTGCGCGTGCTCAATCCGCTGGACAAGGATACTTTTCTCGAATCGCTGGCCAAGACTGGCCGTCTTCTGATCGTGCATGAAGATCATCGCACCTTGGGCATTGGCGCGGAGATTGCGGCGATTGCCGCCGAGCAGGCGTTCGATTGTCTGGATGCGCCGATCGTACGTCTGACTGCGCCAGATGTTCCGGCGATCCCGTTCTCGGCGCCGCTTGAGAAGTTTTACCTGCCGTCCGTCGACAAGATTGTGGATGCGGCGACCAAGTTATTGAATTATTGAGAGATTGTGCAATTCTAGACAATCTTCGAGTAATAGACGCCCTTCCTTCGAGAAGGGCGTTTGTCTTATTGA
>Ga0302325_10010340_pt1 | contig 20242 bp, 14 predicted proteins | sample Palsa_T0_2_FD_201948 | JGI IMG/M metagenome (GOLD analysis project Ga0302325, IMG submission 201948) | Peat permafrost microbial communities from Stordalen Mire near Abisko, Sweden - Palsa_T0_2 | ecosystem: Environmental > Terrestrial > Soil > Palsa > Peat permafrost | place: Sweden: Abisko...
ACATGCCTACCCACGATTGGGTGTGGGTGGAGATCGCAAAGGGTTTGTCCAGAACGAGCAGAGGCAAGCTGGTGTTTTTCGCGAGCAGCCGCGGCTCCATGCACATACTGCTGATCGCACGTCTGAGAAAATTTTTCGCAGCATCGGGGGTGGATTTCGATTCGCACGTATGCGTAATTCCAGTGCTCGACCGATCGCGATTCTACAGTCTCATGCAAAAGAGCACTCTACTGCTGGATACACTCGGCTTTTCGGGGTTCAATACGGCCCTCCAAGGTCTCGAGTGCGGCCTGCCGGTGCTCGCTTACGAGGGCAAGTTCATGCGTGGTCGATTGGCCAGCGGAATCATGCGAAACATGGGCATGCCGGAACTGGTCGCCACGTCGCATCACGAGTTCGTACAAAAGGCCGTCGACTTCGCTGCGGATGAGCGCAAACTGAAGAAATTGCGCTCCGAGATTCCCAAACGCCGCAAGGCGCTGTTCAGGGACGAAACGTCCGTTCGCGCCCTCGAGGATTTCCTCGAGACCGAGATTCGCAAGCAGCGTGCTGTATAGGCGCCGATCTACTCCTCAGCGCCGGCGCTTGGCCTTCGCGGCGGGTTTTCTCGCCGGCCGACTTGCGCGCTTGGGTGCCCGTTTAGCCGTTGGTTTTGTCGAGCGCGCCGGCGTCGTATCGGCCGACTTGTCGCCTGGCTTTTCTTTGGCCTTGGAACCTTCACCGGAACCGTTGTCTGATGCTTTGCCTTCGGCGGGCTTAGTCTCACCACCCTTCGTCTCACCACCTTTCGCTTCGCCGACCTTGGCATCGGTTTTCGCGTCCGTGGCTGCCGCGGCTTCCTTGGCGGATTCGGCGTCGGGGCGATCGGCCAGATTTCGCTTGTTGTCCTGATCGCCCTTGAAATCGGTCTCGTACCAGCCGCCGCCTTTCAGGCGAAACACCGGTGCGGACATGAGCCGCTGCAACTGCGACTTGCCGCAATGCGGACATTTCTTTATCGGCGGGTCGCTGACCTTCTGCATGGCCTCCAACTCGTGGCCACAACTCTTGCACTGATACTCGTAAAAAGGCATGTCATCCCTCTGAAAGCAATCGCGCTGTGGAGTATAGCGAACCAATCGCCAACCCCGCAGCGCCGCGGTTAATGCAGGCGTTCCTTTTCGAACACCAAGGCATCGCGCTTCAATTTGGCGATTACGCGGTCGCCGGCGGCGAAATCGCCGCGCAGTATCCGCTGCGCCAGCGGGTTCTCGATCTGCGATTGAATGGCGCGCTTCAACGGTCTCGCGCCATATACGGTATCGAACCCCGCCTCGCCGATCTTGTCGCGCGCATCGTCGTCCAACCGCAGCGTGATATCACGCTCGGCCAGCCGCTGCCGCAAGCGGCCCAACTGGATGTCGACGATGGAGCGAATCTGCTCGCGTCCCAGGGAATGAAACACGACGATATCATCGACGCGATTGATGAATTCCGGCCGAAAATGCTGCGTGACCACCTGCATGACCGCTTCTTTCATTTTCGCGTAATTGGCTTCGCCGCCCAGTTCCTGGATCACCTGCGACCCCAAGTTCGAGGTCATGATCACGACGCAATTGCGGAAATCCACGGTACGTCCCTGACCGTCGGTCAGCCGCCCATCGTCCAACACCTGCAGCAGCACGTTGAACACGTCCGGATGTGCCTTTTCGATTTCATCGAGCAAGATGACGCAATAAGGACGCCGGCGCACCGCCTCGGTCAAATATCCGCCTTCCTCGTAACCCACGTAGCCCGGAGGCGCGCCGATGAGGCGCGCCACGGAGTGCTTCTCCATGAATTCCGACATGTCGATGCGTACCAGGGCTTCCTCGGTGTCGAACATGAACTCGGCCAGGGCCTTGCAAAGCTCGGTCTTGCCGACGCCCGTGGGTCCCAAGAACATGAACGAACCGCTGGGGCGATTCGGATCGGAAAGTCCGGCGCGCGAGCGACGGATGGCATCGGCAACCGCCTTGACGGCTTCCTGCTGGCCCACCACTCGTTTACCTAAAACCTCTTCCATACGCAGCAGCTTCTCGCGCTCGCCCTCGAGCATGCGCGATACCGGGATCCCGGTCCATTTCGAGACGATTTCTGCAACTTCAGCCTCAGTGACCGAATTACGAACCAATTGGTTGGGCTTCTGTTCGACTTCCAACGCTTTGGCAAGGCGCGCCTCCAACGCTGGAATGCGCCCATACTGCAATTCCGACATACGCGCCAGATCCTGGGCGCGGCGCGCGGTGTCCACTTCCTGACGGGCCCGTTCCAGCTCCTCCTTGATGTGCGCGGCCCCCTGAACCGTGGCCTTCTCCGCCTTCCAGATCTCCTCGAGATCCGAGGACTCCTTTTCCAAGGTCTTGAGCGAGTCCTCCAGCGCTTGCAGGCGCTTGCGTGAAGCCTCGTCCGTCTCTTTCTTGAGCGCTTCGCGCTCAATTTTCAGCTGGATGACGCGCCGGTCGAGCTTGTCCAAAACCTCGGGCTTTGAATCGATTTCCATGCGAATCAAGGAGCCCGCCTCATCGATCAAGTCGATGGCTTTGTCGGGTAACTGACGATCCGCGATGTAGCGATGCGACAATGTGGCCGCCGCCACGATGGCCGGATCCGTGATCTCGACCCCGTGGTGCACCTCGTAGCGCTCTTTCAAACCCCGAAGGATCGCGATGGTGTCTTCCACCGAAGGCTCGTCCACCAAAACTTTCTGGAAGCGCCGTTCGAGCGCTGCATCCTTTTCGATGTACTTGCGATACTCATCGAGCGTCGTGGCGCCCACGCAATGCAATTCGCCGCGCGCCAGCGCAGGCTTCAACATGTTGCCCGCGTCCATGGCGCCTTCAGCCTTGCCGGCCCCTACCATCGTATGCAGCTCGTCGATGAACAGGATCACCTGTCCTTCCTGCTTGGCGAGATCGTTGAGCACCGCTTTGAGCCGCTCTTCGAATTCGCCGCGGAACTTGGCACCGGCGATCAACGCGCCCATATCCAAAGCCAGGATGCGCTTGTTGCGCAGGCCTTCCGGCACCTCTCCATTGACGATGCGCTGCGCCAGGCCTTCGACGATGGCCGTTTTACCCACGCCCGGCTCGCCGATCAGTACCGGATTGTTCTTGGTGCGGCGTTGCAAAACTTGAATGGTCCGGCGGATTTCATCGTCGCGGCCGATGACCGGGTCCAGCTTGCCCTGCGTGGCTCGCTCGGTGAGATCAATGCTGTATTTCTCCAGCGCCTGGCGATTCTCTTCGGCGCCCGCGTCGTCTACCTTGGCGCCGCCGCGCACTTCGTCGATCGCCTTCTCCAGTCCTGCCTTCGCGGCGCCATTCGCCTTGAGCATGCGCCCGAGTTCACCGCGGTCCTCGCAGGCAGCCAGCACGAAAAGCTCGCTCGATATGAATTGATCCTGTCGTTGCTGCGCCAGCTTGTCGGTGACGTTCAGCAGTTTGTTGAGATCGTTACCGAGCAGCACCTCGCCGCCCGACCCCTCCACCCGGGGCAGACGATCGAGCGCAGCCCCGAGATCCGAGCGCAGTTTGGCGACTTGCACGCCGGCCTTTTCCAATAAGGGCCGGGCGGTGCCGCCTTGCTGATCAAGCAGCGCCGCCATCAAATGCACGGGCTCGATGTATTGATTGTCGCGGCCAACGGCCAAGGACTGGGCCTCAGAGAGGGCCTGCTGAAACTTGGTCGTGAGCTTGTCCATTCGCATGAAAATACCCTTGAAAGTCGATTTCTAGTGCTCGAGAGATGGGGGTGAAGGAGATGCAATTCAACGCTGATTTCGCCAGATGAGGGTCGCCTGGCGCCCGGAATTGCCGTCGCGCCGATGCGAGAAGTACTTGTCAGTCGAGGAATAAGTGCACTCGCCTCCACCGTAGATGCGGCTGATCCCGAGGGCCTCAAGCCGGCGCCGCGCCAATAGCTCTAAGTTCGCCATGAAACGCCCGCGGGAATTCGCCCTGAAGGCCTCGTGCGCCCCCGCATCCTGCGCCAAAAGCGCCTCCCGAACCTCGCCGCCCACTTCAAAATGCTCAGGACCAATGGCCGGCCCAAGCCATGCCAGCATTCGCTCCGGGGCCACATGCATGGCACGCACCGTGGCCTCGAGGACCCCCGCAGCCAAGCCGCGCCAACCGGCGTGGGCCGCCCCCACGATCTCAGCCGATTCCGCGGCAAAAAGGACCGGCAGACAATCTGCCGTCAGGATGGCACAGACACGGCCCTGCTGGCGTGTAAAGGCGGCATCCGCAGGTTCGAGCGGGGGGCCGGCGTCAAGATCAGCCACCCTGACTCCATGCACCTGCGCCAGCCACTGCGGCTCGGAGGGCAGGGCCGCTTCACGCGCCAGCCGCGCTCTGTTTTCAGCCACTGCCTTAGGCTCATCGCCCACGTGATCACCCAGATTCAGCGAGGCAAATCGCCCGCTGCTGGCGCCGCCGCCGCGATATGTGGAGAGGGCCCTTATCCCTAAGGGCACTGGCCAGTCGGGATCCAGCCAGCCGAGACTCATGGGGCAGTGGCGAGATCGGACCGTAGAGCCCCCAACAGATGCTCCAGGTCCGCCGGCACCGGACTTTGCAGCGTCAGCCGCTTGCCGCTTCGCGGTTGGTCGAAAGACAGGGTCGCAGCATGCAATGCCTGCCGCCTGAAGGCGCCCAGCGCATCGATCAGTTCAGCGCTGGCGCCGCGCGGTCGGCCATATCGGCCCCCATACACCGGATCACCGACAATGGGGTACTTGAGGTGCGACAGGTGCAGTCGAATTTGATGCGTTCGCCCGGTCTCGAGCTTGACGGACAAGTACGTGTGGGCGCGAAAGCGCTCCAGCACGCGATAGTGCGTCACGGCAGGCCGGCCGCTCTCGCGCACGGCCATGCGCAGCCGGTCATTGCGATTTCGGCCGATGGGTGCATCGATGGTGCCGCCCCCGACCATGACCCCCACGCACACCGTCAAGTACTCCCGCGACATGGTGCGAGCCATCAACTGCCGCGACAACGAAGTCTGCGCCGTCTCATTGCGCGCGATGACGAGCAACCCGCTCGTGTCCTTGTCGAGCCGATGAATGAGCCCCGCGCGCGGCAGCCCCGCAAGTGCTGGATCCAGCGCCAACAGGCCGTTCTGCAGCGTATGGCGCGGGTTTCCGGCCCCCGGGTGGACGACCAATCCTGCCGGCTTGTCGACCACGAAGACGTCCCGGTCCTCATGCACCACATTCAGCGCAATCGCCTCCGGCTGGATCTGGGCTCGAGGCACTGGCGCGGTCATGCGCACCCGGACGTGCACGCCCGCTTCCACCGTGTCGCGCGGTTTGCACGGCCGGCGGCCGAGAAGAACGCCGCCTTCCTCGATCCATCCCTTGATACGGGTGCGGGAATGCTCGGGCATCAGGCGCGCCAGTGCGCTGTCCAAGCGTTGCCCAGCCAATTCCGCGGGGATTTCCAGATCAATGACTTGGAACTCTGGGTTCATTCCGGCACTCGAAGCTAGGCGTTGAGGGGACCCGAGGGCCATCGGGTATACTGCCGCGCTTTCGGGCTCGCCCTACCGGCCCATTGTAAGGAATCGCTTGTGAGACTGCGTGATCTTCTGTGTCCGAGCCGCGCGCTGCTCGTCGCTGCCGCCGCCGTGCTACTCGCCACGGGGTGCCGTAGTCATCGTGCGGATGAGGCCAGATCCGGCCCCGAGGTCATCTACGCCAAGGCGCAAAAAGCGATCCGCAATTCCAGCTACGCCGAGGCCGTCAAACAACTCGAGGCACTGCAGTCCCGTTTCCCCTTCAGCGAACCTGCGCGCCAAGCGCAACTCGATTTGATCTATGCCTACTACAAGAACCGTCAGGTCGATCCGGCCGTCGATGCCGCCGACACGTTCATCCGCGAGAACCCCACCAATCCACGGGTCGACTATGCCTATTACATGAAGGGTCTGGTCTATTTCGAGCGCCAATCGAATTGGCTGGAGCGACGCTTCAATGTCGACCTATCGCAGCGTCCGCCGGTCAACGCCAAGAAGTCCTTCGATGCTTTCCAACAGCTCATCCAGAAATATCCGCACAGCCAGTACTCCACCGACTCGCGGCAGCGCATGGTGTTTCTGCGCAATCGCCTGGCGGACTTTGAATTGCACGTCGCGCTTTACTACATGCGCCGCGGCGCCTATGTGGGCGCCCTGAATCGCGCGAAATTCTGCGTGGAGAACTACGACGGGTCGCCCGCCGTCAAAGGCTCCATGAAGGTGATCGTCGATGCCTATCGCGCTCTGAAGATGAGCGATCTGGAAGCGAATGCGGAGAAAGTGTACGCCGCCAACTATCCCGGCAGCGTTGGCGACGTCGTGCCGAAGAAGCATTGGTGGGCGATTTTCTGATCAACGCGCCTTATATCCACTGGTGATCGGATAGCGCCAATCGCGTCCAAACGCCCTGCCGCTGACCCGTACGCCTGGTGGCGCTTGACGCCGCTTGTATTCGTTGCGTTTCACGAGGTCCAAAATTCGGCCCACCGTAGCTCGGTCAAAGCCGCGCGCCGCGATCTGATCGACGGATAAATCCTCTTCGATGAAAGCCTCGAGAATGGGATCGAGCACTTCGTAAGCGGGCAGGCTATCCGTATCTTTTTGATCGAATCGCAATTCCGCCGAGGGCGGCCGATCGATGACCCGGTCTGGAATGACCTGTGACCGCGCGTTGCGCCAGCGGGCGAGCCGGTACACCAGCATCTTGCTGCAGTCCTTGATTGGCGCGAAACCACCGGCCATGTCGCCATACAAGGTGGCGTAGCCCACGGCCATTTCGCTTTTGTTGCCCGTGGTGAGCAGCATCTTGCCCGTTTTGTTCGATATGCCCATGAGCAACACGCCGCGGCAGCGCGATTGGATGTTCTCTTCGGCCGTGTCGGGCGGCCGACCGGCAAACTCGTCTTTCAGTGCGGCCAATGTCGCGTCGAACATGCCCTCGATGGAAATCTCGCTGTGCTTGACGTGCAGATTCCGTGCTTGCAGCGCCGCGTCATCCTTGCTCATTTGAGAGGTGTAGCGCGAGGGCATGGCCACCGAATGCACGCGGTGAGCCCCTAGAGCATCCACCGCAATGCACAGAACCAGCGCCGAATCGATCCCACCGGACAGGCCCATTACCACTCCGGGGAAACGATGCTTATCGACATAGTCGCGGGTGCCTTGCACCAGCGCGCCGTACACGCTTTCTTCCTGACTCTGCAGCGGCACGATGGCGGCCGGGACGGGGTGAACGATCCCTGCGGTATCCAGTTCGAGGTCGACGACGTACAGATCTTCCGTGAAGGCCGGTACCCGCTGCGTGACCTCACCGCTCGCGTCCATGACGAAGGAATTGCCATCGAACATCAGCTCATCCTGGCCGCCGATCAAGTTGAGAAAAACTGCCGGTAAACCGGTTTCCTTCACCCGTTGGCCGACGACCTGCTGCTCGCGCTGGCTTTGCTTTTCCACTTCGTAGGGCGAAGCATTGATGATGAGCAGGACTTGCGCGCCGGCAAGCTGCGCCTGCTTGGCAGGATCCGCTTCCCACACGTCCTCGCATACGAGAACCCCCGCCTTGACGCCCTTCACCTCGACGATGGTGGCTTCGGTGCCCGGCGTAAAATAGCGCTTCTCATCGAAAACCCGATAGTTCGGCAGACAGGCTTTGCGATGGTTGGCGAGCACCACCCCATCGCGAATGACGATGGCTGAGTTGAAGATGCGCGAGTCCACGTATTCCGGATATCCCGCGATGAGCACGATACCGCGCACTTCTTTCTTTAATCTCTCGAGGGAGCGCGCGACCTGGAGGCGCATGCCGGAGTGGAACAGCAGATCCTCGGGCGGATAACCCGACACCGCCAGTTCCGGCAGCATCACTAGGTCCGCGCGATAGCGATCTCGGGCTTCGTTGGCGGCCGCAACGATGCGCGAGGTGTTGCCGTCGACGTCGCCGACCACCAAATTGAGCTGCGCCATCACGCAACGCAATTGCCGCGGATCACTCACAGCCGCCTCCTACTTCGGACGCCGCACGGTGCGACCTTGGCTTTTCACTGTGGATTTCACCGTCTTTGACTTGACCACCTTTGATCTGACTGCCTTTGTCGGCGCCTTCGCGCCTCCCGACCCCAGTCTGCGGGACAAACGCTTGGCAATGGCGGAGCCTAAGTCGGCCGGGGAGCGCACGGTCGTGATCCCTGCCGCTTCCAGGGCCTCGAACTTGGCCGCGGCCGTACCCTTGCCGCCGGCCACGATAGCTCCGGCGTGACCCATGCGCTTCCCCGGCGGCGCTGCCATCCCCGCAATATAAGCCACCACCGGTTTGCTGACGTTCTTGCGAATGTAGGCGGCGGCGGCCTCTTCGTCGCTGCCGCCGATTTCGCCCACCATCACGATGCCTTCCGTCTGGGTATCGCCCTCGAACAGCTCCAACACATCGATGAAATTCATGCCGCGCACCGGATCGCCACCGATGCCGACGCACGTGCTCTGCCCCAGACCATTGTTGGTGGTCTGAAACACTGCTTCATAGGTAAGGGTGCCCGAGCGGGATACAATCCCCACGCGGCCCTTCTTGTGAATGAACCCCGGCATGATGCCGATCTTGCATTCGCCCGGCGTGATGATCCCGGGGCAATTGGGACCGATGAGCCGAGTCTTGTAGCTGGACAGTGTTGCCTTTACGGTCACCATATCGTTGACCGGGATGCCCTCGGTGATGCACACGATCAACTCGATTCCGGCGTCCGCCGCCTCGAGAATCGCGTCGGCCGCGAACGGCGCCGGCACATAGATCATGCTGACGGTCGCGCCTGTTTTCGCCACGGCTTGCTGGGCGGTATCGAACACGGGAAGTCCGAGATGCTTCTCGCCCCCACGGCCTGGCGTGACGCCGCCCACCAATTTGGTGCCGTACGCGAGGCACTGCTCCGAGTGGAAGCTGCCCTGTTTGCCGGTGAAACCCTGGCAGATGACCTTGGTGCCTTTGTTGACCAAAACGCTCATCGTTGCGCTCCAGCCAGGCTCACGGCTTTTACGGCCGCGTCGGTCAAATCAGTCGCCGCAGTGATGGCAAGACCACTGCTCGCCAAGAGCTCGCGCGCCAGCGGCGCGTTGGTGCCCTCCAGCCGCACGATTACCGGAATGCTCACACCGACTTCCTTGACCGCCGCGATGATGCCCTCGGCAATCATGTCGCAGCGGACGATACCGCCGAAAATATTGATCAGAATGGCGGTCACCTTGCTGTTCGATAGGATCAATTTGAAGGCCGCAGAAACGCGTTCCTTGGTAGCGCCGCCGCCGACATCCAGAAAATTCGCGGGCTTTCCGCCGTGCAGCTGAATCAAATCCATGGTCGCCATGGCAAGGCCGGCGCCATTGACCATGCAGGCAATATTACCGTCGAGCGACACGTAGTTGAGTTCGTGCTCGGCGGCTTCGCGCTCCATGGGATCCTCTTGCGAGGCATCGCGCCAGGCGGCCAGATCCTTGTGCCTAAATAGCGCATTGTCCTCGATGTTGATTTTGGCGTCCAAGGCGAGCAAGTTGCCGCCATCCGTGACGATCAGAGGATTGACCTCAATCAAGCTCGCGTCGCGGTCCAAGTACAGCTTGTAGATGGCATGCGCAATTTTGGCGAATTGCGCCACTTGCCCGCCGCTTAAACCTAAGCCGAATGCCAACTGGCGGCATTGAAAATCCTCGAGTCCGGCGGTGGGGTGCACGTTGACGCGAATGATCTTCTCGGGTGTGTGCTCGGCGACCTCTTCGATATCCATACCGCCCGCCGCTGATGCAACGAAGGCCAGGCGGCCCGCCTCCCTGTTGAGCACCAGACTTACATAGATTTCGCGGGCGATCTTGGAACCCACCTCCACGTACACCTGATGCACCGGCAAGCCCTCGGGTCCGGTCTGATGAGTGACCAGTGTCGTACCCAGCATGGCCTTGGTCGCATTTCTCACCGCATCGAGGTTCTTCACCACCTTGACACCGCCCGCCTTGCCGCGCCCGCCGGCATGCACCTGCGCCTTCACCACCCACAGCGACCCACCCAACTTTTCAGCCGCAGTCACGGCCTCCTCGGGAGAATTCGCCACCTCTCCCTTCGGTATTGGAATGGCGTATTGAGCAAAAAGCTCCTTCGACTGGTATTCGTGCAGATTCATGGATGGGGGTCCTTAAGTGTCGATCAGTTCGCGTAAGGCGCGCTATTCTGAATTAAGCTTAAGAACAGCGCAAAGCCGGCCACATTCGAGATCTCACGTTGAATCGGGAATCCGACCGCACTACCGACGCCAAGCCCGGCCTCAATTGGCGCGTGCTGGCGGTCCTGAACCTATACCGGGTGCTCGTACCGCTGATGCTGGGCGGGTTGTATTTGCTTGGGGGCGCCAAGGGCATCTACCTTGAATCTCAAGAACTGTTCTTCGGCTCGATTGCGTTCTACCTCTGTTTTGGCTTGCTCAATGTCATCTTAGTGCGGCGCCGCCTGGGCGGCGTCAACCTGCAATTGACGCTGCAGGCGTCGATCGACATGGTCATATTGACCCTGCTGTTGCACACCTTTGGCGGCGTGCCCAGCGGCTTAGGATTGCTTTTCCTGCTCCCCGTCGGCGGCCTAGCCTTTCTACTGGTGCCGCGGGCCGCAATCTTTCTGGCCGCGATGGCGGCGCTGGCCATACTTGGGGATACGATCTGGCAACAGATCGCCGGCCACCTCGACAGCACGTGGTACGCCACTGCGGGGCTCCTCGGGGTCGTGCTATTTGCACTTGCCGCCGCCTCGAGCTTTGCCGCATCCCGCTTGCGCGAAACCGATGCTTTGGTTCGCCAAAAGGATGTGGATCTGGCAAATCTTGCGGAACTGTCGCAGTACATTGTGCAGCACCTGCGCGAAAGCATACTGGTCGTCGATGCCGGTGATCGCATCAGGCTCATAAACGAGTCCGCCGCGGAGATTTTGGGAGATGATCATGCGGTTCCGGCCGCGTTGGTCGGGGAAGTCGCGCCGCGGCTGCTTTATTCGCTGACCACGTGGCGACGTAGCGAACGCGAAGACCATACGCCCCCGAGTTTCGTGGCGGCGGATGGCGCGCGCATGATCCAGCCTCACTTCGCTCCGCTCGGCAGCACCGTACCAGGCCCCACGCTAATTTTTCTGGAAGACACCAGCTTGCTGGCGGAACGCGTACAGCAAGGCAAGCTGGCCGCGCTCGGCAGGCTCTCCGCCAGCATTGCACACGAGATCCGCAACCCCGTAGGCGCCATGAGCCATGCCGGTCAATTGCTGGCCGAAAGTCCTAACATCGGCGCCGACGAACGCCGGCTCACCGACATCATTCGCAACAACTCCGAGCGCGTCAGCACCATCATCAATAACGTTCTGCAACTGTCGCGCCGCGAGGCCACAAAGCCATCGCGCCTGAATCTCGGCGATTGGATCGAGGATTTTCTCGCAGAATTCTGCGAGACCATGCAGATTCAAGAATCCCAGATCGGCATGCGCGAGGACTCGGCAGGCTTGGAAGTGCGATTCGACCCAAGTCATCTACACCAAGTCGTCTGGAATCTTTGCGAAAACGCGCTCAAATACGGCGAAAGCCGCGCGGGGATCAGTCTGGAAATCAGGGTCGGCCGCCTGAGCCCGAGTAATCGGCCTTTCTTGGAAGTCGCGGATCGCGGGCCAGGCATCGAAGCCTTGGCAGCCGACCGCATTTTTGAGCCATTCTTCACCGGACGCAAGGGCGGCACCGGTCTCGGGCTCTTCATAGCGCGGGAATTATGCCAGTTGAATCGCGCAATTTTGCTGTACGAGCCGCGCGGCGGCGATGGCAGCATCTTCAGAATCGTCTTCAGCGATCCGCTGCGGTGGGAGGAGTAAGCGCATGCACGATACAATTACGTCATGACCAAACCCTCTGTTCTTGTCGTGGATGATGAGCCCGATCTGTGCGAGCTGTTATCGATCACCTTGCAGCGCATGGATTTGAATCCCCGCACGGCCAAGAATGTTGCGGCCGCCCAGCGCATGCTCATGGCGGATCGCTTCGAACTATGCCTGACCGACATGCAGCTTCCCGATGGCGACGGCCTGGATCTCGTAAAGTGGATTCAGGAATATTCTCCCAGCGTCCCAGTCGCGGTCATAACCGCTCACGGTAGTATGGAAACTGCGGTACGCGCACTTAAACTCGGTGCGTTCGATTTCGTATCCAAGCCCTTGGACCTGGCTGGGCTTCGCAAACTCGTTGCGACTGCGATCAAGTTGTCCAGTCCGTTGGATAACGACACCAATATTTTCGGGCCGCGCTTACTGGGTGCTTCGCAGGCGATGCACGATCTTCGCGAAATGATTGCGAAGGTGGCTCGCAGCCAGGCACCGGTACATATCTCCGGCGAATCAGGAACGGGCAAGGAACTGGTCGCGAAGCTCATCCACGAGTCAGGGCCGCGCAGCGACGGACCGTTCGTACCCGTCAATTGCGGCGCCATTCCAACGGAACTCATGGAGAGCGAACTGTTCGGCCACAAGCGCGGCAGCTTTACCGGTGCCGTAAGCGATAAAAAGGGTCTGATTCAATCGGCCGAGGGCGGAACATTGTTCCTCGATGAAATCGCCGACTTGCCCCTGCACATGCAGGTGAAATTATTGCGGATCATTCAAGAAAAAGCGGTTCGCCCACTGGGCGAGCAGCTTGAGATAGGCGTCGACGTTCGGGTGCTCTCGGCGACCCACAAGAATCTTGCGCAGTTGGTTGCCGAAGGTAAGTTCCGCGAAGATTTGTTCTATCGTGTCAATGTGATCGAGTTGCGCGTACCGTCACTGCGCGAAAGACCAGAGGATGTAGTTGAATTGGCCGAATCGATTCTCAAACGTCTAGGGCGGAGAATGAAGATCGCGCCGCCGGTTCTCGGCGGAGATGCGGTCGCAGCACTGGAGTCGTATGCGTTTCCCGGAAACGTCAGGGAGTTGGAGAATATCCTCGAAAGGGCGATTACGCTGACCAGCAGCGGCGAGATCTGTGCAGGCGACATTCAACTTCGTACGTCCGCCGCTGGTCCCTTCCCTGTCGGTAATTCCTCGTCCGCTGCGCCGCTGGGCGATCATTTAGAGGAAATAGAGCGCGATGCAATCATCAAAGCATTGGAACAAACTCGCTACAACAAAACCGCGGCGGCCAAGGTCCTCGGGATGTCGTTTAGAGCACTTCGATATCGGATTAAGAAACTGGGCATCGAGTGATGGATTGATTGCGGATTCACGTCACACGAAATCCTACCCTTGAAGACAAATTCAATCCAGGCGGCCCTTTTGTGCCTGCTGCTCGCCATGACCTGGGCACTTACGCATCACTACGCAATCTCCGGCGACGGCGAGTTGTACGCATATCAAGCGATGGCGCGAATTATCCCCGCGTTGAGCACCGATGTTTACCTGGCTTCCACTTCGCAAGACCAATACTCGGTGTTTTCGCCTCTCTTCGCTTGGGCGATCCATTGGTTTGGATTATTGAATGCGGCTGCGGGCCTGTTCGCGCTGTGCACCGTTTCCTTTTTTGCCGCCGCGTGGGCGATGGCAAGAGAGCTATGGGACCCGAGGATCGCATGGCTATCCGCGGTTATGCTCGTCGTGACCGTTGCCGGGTACGGAGCATATGGCGTCTTTCATTGCGCGGAAAATTATCTGACCGCGCGGTTAATGGCTGAAGCGCTGGTCGTTACTTCCTTGGCGGTGCGTTACCGGGGGTATTTCGCGCTAAGTTGGGCGATCGCGGCACTGGCGGCGTTCATTCACCCGCTCATGGCGCTACCGGGCCTGTTGCTGCTGGCCTGTTTGTCCTTCTCGTGGCCGCTTTCTCTATTAGGGGCTGTCGCCGGCATTGTCCTGGCGCTGGCAATTGAAGGTGTGGCGTCGATGGGTACGCACTCTTGGCAGGCCTTCTCGATCATGGACAGCCGGTGGCTGGAAGTGGTACGAGAAAGGTCCCAGTTCTTGTTTTTGAAGTACTGGCGCTTGAGCGATTGGGAAATGCACGCAAGGATCTTGATATGTCTCGCCATCAGCGCATTGAGCTCGGATGATCCTCGCTTGCGGCGGCTCTGTGCCGCGGCCGCTCTGGTGGGCGTCACCGGTTTAATCATTGCGCTCATCGCCAGCAGCTTGGGCCCGGTGCCAATTCTTCTTCAGGGACAGGCCTGGAGATGGTTTTGGGTCACGGGATTTGTAAGCGTGCTCGTGATTCTTCCGACCGCCCTCCGATTATGGAAAGGCGGAGGCTGCGGCCCCATGTGCGCGACCTTGCTCGTCGCTGGCTGGACGTTTTCCCCTGTAAACGGGACCTTTCTCGTCGCTGCGGCATGGTGCCTGTGGAGTTTACGAGGCCATGTCCAGCCAGCGACGCAAAAGGTCCTTAAGGCGCTCTCGTTTTTGCTGATCGCGATTGTCCTCTCTTGGACCGCCGCGAATATCTGGTCAGCCTGCTCAACACCCATGGGCACCTCAAGCGATGAACCGGTCCTTATCGAACGCCTTCGCAGCATGTATGCTCTGCCAATCGCCGCGTTAGGTGTCTACGGCTTGTTGTGGAGCTGGACGCGTGCCGGCCATTCGGCATATGTGAATGCCATTATCGGCGTGTTGTTGCTCACGGTCTGTGCCTTTGCCATCAAAGGCTCGTTCTCGCATCCCACCGGTGTTGGCACGCGCACCGAATTCGAAGCGTTTTCGGATTGGCGCGACTCCATTCCGGCCACGAGTAATGTCCTCCTAGTGCCAACCAGAAATTCTGCTGGATTTATCTGGTTTTCACTGCAGCGGCCGAGCTACCTCAGTGTCAATCAAGCCGCAGGTGTGGTCTTTTCTCCGGTTACAGCGCAGGAGATTAGGCGTAGATCACAAGTGTTGTTGCCGATAATGGAACCCGATTGGAAGTTGCTTTCGCAGAATATTCTGGTGCACCAGGGCAAAAGGCTCGAGGGTAAAACACGCCCCCTGACGGCCGAGCGTCTGGCCGCAATCTGCGCCGACCCGCAACTTGGGTTCGTGATCGCGCAGGAATTCCTTGGCTTCGGCGCGCGAACCCATACGCAATCTGGCGAGTGGAAGGGCTGGAATTTGTACGATTGCCGCCGGGTTCGTCAATCGGACTCGATGACATGAAAGGCCTTGCCCTGGAGCTCGCGGGATATGGCGCCGCCTCAATCTGTGCGCTGGCAGTCGATATGACATTGCTGTGGATGCTTGTGCAATATCTTTCGGCGGGATACATCCTGGCAGCCACTTTGTCGTTTTTGGCAGGTGCCAGCGTTGCCTATGCGTTATCGGTACGCTTGGCATTCAAGGAACATCGCCTGACCGATCGGCGTGCTGAATTCCTGAGCTTCGTAGCGCTTGGCACCCTAGGATTGGCGATAAACGCCGCGATCATGGTGATCTCGGTCAACTATATGGGTCTAAATTATTTAATAGCCAAATGCGTCGCGGCTGGCTGTACGTTTATATGCAATTTTGCGGTCCGCCGGCAATTGTTATTTGTTCGACCCGCTTATGCGCCCGTGAGAGATTGAATATGACCCGAAGCAGCGGGAGTCCAAAAGTCGCGGTCATCGGCGGCGCAGGTCCCGCCGGCCTGACCTCTGCTTTGGAATTGCTGCGCCGCTCTGATATCCGGCCCGTTGTATTTGAATCCGACGTGCAGGTTGGCGGCATCTCTAAGACCATCAATTACCGTGGCAACCGAATGGATCTCGGCGGCCATCGATTCTTCTCGAAATCGGATTGGGTTATGCGCTGGTGGCAAGACATTTTGCCGGTAGCAGCCGACCAAATAGATGCAGACGGGGCGGTGCGGATTACCTATCAGCGGCAGTCGCGGGATTTGTTGCCGGAACGGCTGACCGCCTCGTCATCCGATGGGGTCATGTTGATTCGCGAACGCTTGTCGCGCATTTTCTACCGTCGGCGATTTTTTGATTACCCGTTGAAACTTAACGCCAGCACTCTTAGGAACATGGGGCTTCTGGAGAGTCTGCGCGTCGGATTGAGTTACGGCCAGGCGAGGGTTGTTCGGCGGACGCCAGAGAATTCGCTGGAGGATTTCTTCGTCAATCGATTCGGCGAGCGCCTGTATCGTACGTTCTTCAAAGACTACACTGAGAAGGTCTGGGGCGTCCCTTGCGCTGAGATATCGGCTGAATGGGGCGCGCAACGCATCAAGGGACTTTCGGTTACCAAGGCCATCGCGCACGCGGTAGCGACTCGCTTTCGCTTGCAGGGGGATACCGCGCAGAAGCAGACGGAAACGAGCCTCATAGAGCGCTTTCTCTACCCCAAGTTCGGGCCCGGACAGATGTGGGAGGAGGTGGCCCGCCAGATCAGCACAATGGGCGGTGAGATTCACCTACAACACCGGGTAGTTGCGATGGAGCGTAAGGGCGGTCAAATCACCGCCGCGGTTGTGAAAGATGAGATCCGCGGTTCCATCAGCACGATTCCTTGCGAATATTTCATTTCGACGATGCCGGTGCGGGATTTGACCGCGATGTTGCACCCCTCCGACGAGCAAGTCGCGCGCGTGGCGGACCGCCTGCCCTACCGAGACTTTATAACGGCTGGCTTGCTGCTGAATCGCATGAATCTCCGTGGTCCGGGTACACGTGCGAACGGCATGCCTCCGGACAATTGGATATACATTCAGGAGCCAGATGTGCGCATCGGCAGGCTTCAGGTGTTCAACAACTGGAGTCCCTCAATGGTTGCGAATCCCGACTGCATCTGGCTCGGCCTCGAGTACTTTTGCGGAGTTGGCGATGATCTTTGGTCCATGACGGACCCAGCTTTTATCGATTTTGCAGCTCTGGAACTCGAGAAGATTGGCATGATCGACCGCCGTCAGGTTATCGACGGCACGGTCGTCAGGGTTCCCAAAGCGTACCCGGCCTATTTCGGCGAGTATCGTCAATTCGGCAAGATTAGGTCTTATTTGGACTCGTTCTCGAATCTCTACCCGGTTGGCCGGAACGGGATGCACCGCTACAACAATCAAGATCACTCGATGCTTGCTGCTCGTGCGGCGGTGTCTTCCATCCTCAAAGCCGGCGAAGGCAAATCCGAGATCTGGGACATCAACACAGAAGGCGAGTATCACGAGATCATCGATGCGGTGGCGTGACAAAAATTGTCACTGACCGACGATTCGTGCTTATTTTGGCGCCTACTGAGCGCAGCATTAATTCAAAACTGTCTTCTAAAGGTATAAAACTATAGCTATATCATACAGTTACGTAACTATGCATCATTGGCACGATGCTTGCTTCGTTTAGCTCACCGGCTCGTGCCGTTGTTTCGAATCATGGATTCCGCTTTCGATATCAGGAGTTAATAAATGCTTAAGCAAGTTCAAAAGGGATTCACCCTCATCGAATTGATGATCGTGATCGCCATCATCGGTATTTTGGCCGCGATCGCCATTCCGGCGTACCAGAACTACACCATTCGTGCCCAGGTGACGGAAGGTTTGACGTTGGGTGACGGCTGGAAGACGGCGATTGCCGAGTACTACGCGAACACCGGCAACTGGCCCGTCCAAGGCAACCTCACCGGGACTTGCATATCGTCCGGTAAGTATGAAAGCGCCGTGACCGTAACAACCGGCGGCGTGATTGCAATCACCTACGGCGGCACTGCCGTCAATTCGAAGATCGTCGGCTGCACTCTGTCGATCGTGCCTTACACAAATGCCAACAACGACGTGTTGTGGGTGTGTGGTACGGCCACGCCTCCCCCGGCGGCCAGCGCGACGGTTGCCACGGGCGGTGCCGCTGCGACCACGGTCCTGCCGCAGTACTTGCCGACCTCCTGCCATTCATAAGGAACCAGAGGAACTTCTGGGCGGCCGTCCGCCCAGAATTCTTCGTGTCGGCATTAGGAAGCCTCTCATAAGAGAGGCTTCTTTTTAGCAAAACACTTAGGAATCCCCACATGATCAACAAACTCAGCCGCGGTTTCACCCTCATCGAATTGATGATCGTGATCGCCATCATCGGTATTTTGGCCGCGATCGCCATTCCTGCGTACCAGAACTACACCATTCGTGCCCAGGTGACGGAAGGTCTGACGTTGGGTGACGGTTGGAAGACGGCGATTGCCGAGTACTACGCGAACACCGGCAACTGGCCGGTCCAAGGCAACCTCACCGGGACTTGCGTATCGTCCGGTAAGTATGAGAGCGCCGTGACCGTAACAACCGGCGGCGTGATTGCAATCACCTACGGCGGCACTGCCGTCAATTCGAAGATCGTCGGCTGCACTCTGTCGATCGTGCCTTACACAAATGCCAACGGCGATATTCTCTGGCGTTGCGGCACGTCCGCCGCCCCCCCGGCGGCCAGCGCAACGATTGCCACGGGCGCTGCCGTTGCGACCACGGTGTTGCCGCAGTATTTGCCGACCTCCTGCCATTCGTAATAATTCAGAGGAACTTTTGGGTCGGCTTCCGCCCAGAATTTTCTTCCTCGGCACCAGGGAAGCCTCTCATTGGAGAGGCTTCCTTTTTAGAACGAGGCGCCTGCTGCGCTGCGGCAGACACTTCGAATCGCCTGTAGTTTGTCTCATAAGCGACGCTGATAGTGGGAAGAAAATCACGTCTAATCCGCTTACCAGTGTGCCACTATCGCCCACTAGCATTTGACAATTGATCGTCCGAACACACGCTGTACACTATCCCGTTTTCTAGAGCTGGAATACTCCTAAGTACATGAATGACAACGCAATAGCGACAGTTGGCGGCACCAGCCGAGCGGCACTGGGCGGCTTGGCGCAGCGGCTCGTCCAGGATGGTCTGGTGGAAGAAGCTTCCATGCAAGACGCCATCATCAAGTCGAAAGAAAAGCGGGTAAGTCTGGTCACGCAGTTGGTCGCCATGAACTTGGCGACCGCGCGAGATATTGCGATTTCGGCCTCGAACGAATTCGGGGTTCCCCTCCTGGATCTCGACGCCATCGCTCTCGATACGGAATCAATCCGGTCGGTCAGCGAAAAACTCATGCAGAAGCATCGCGTTTTGCCGCTGATGAAGCGCGGCAAGCGCTTATTTTTAGCGGTCGCGGATCCCACCAATCTGCACGCCCTCGATGAGATCCGCTTTCAAACGTCGATGAGCATCGAGTTTGTCGTCGTGGAGGACGACAAACTCCAAGCGGCTGTCACCAAGGCTATCGATCAAGCCGAAGCCGTGATGCCGAATCTCACCGACGATGACTTTGACCTCGAGAATCTTGAAGTCACCGGCGGCGATGATGAAGCCAATCCGGATGCGCTTGCCAGGGATGACGTTGAAGACGCCCCGATCGTGCGCTTCGTCAACAAGATATTGCTCGACGCGATCAAGAAGGGCGCGTCGGACGTTCATTTCGAGCCCTATGAGAAACTGTTTCGCATTCGCACCCGCCTGGATGGTGTGTTGAAGGAAGTGGCGCTCCCGCCCGTACAGCTCGCGGTTAAAATCGTGGCTCGGCTCAAGGTCATGGCCCGGTTGGATATTGCCGAGCGGCGTGTGCCGCAAGACGGCCGCATCAAAATGAGGCTGTCGAAGAACCGCGCCATCGATTTTCGAGTTAGCACCTGCCCGACCTTGTTCGGCGAGAAGGTAGTCACGCGTATTCTCGATCCTTCGAGCGCCATGCTCGGGATCGATGCGCTGGGCTACGAACCGGTACAGCGCGAGTTGTATCTCAAGTATTTGGCCAAACCTCAGGGTATGATCCTGGTAACGGGGCCCACCGGCAGCGGCAAGACCGTGTCGCTCTATACCGGGCTCAACATCCTCAATACCGAGGACTGCAACATCTCTACCGCGGAGGATCCGGCGGAAATAAATCTTCCCGGCATCAATCAGGTCAACGTCAACAACAAGGTCGGCCTGACGTTTGCATCCGCGCTTCGCGCGTTCCTGCGCCAGGATCCAGACGTAATCATGGTCGGCGAAATTCGCGACTTGGAAACTGCTGAGATAGCCATAAAAGCGGCTCAAACCGGCCACTTAGTATTGTCGACCTTGCACACCAATGACGCTCCACAGACGCTGACGCGTTTGGTCGATATGGGGGTAAAGCCATATGCAATCGCGACATCGGTGAGCCTCATCATCGCGCAGCGGCTCGCCCGCAAGCTCTGTAACAACTGCAAGCAGCCGATTGACCTGCCGGCGGAAGCAGC
>Ga0302325_10010342_pt1 | contig 20241 bp, 17 predicted proteins | sample Palsa_T0_2_FD_201948 | JGI IMG/M metagenome (GOLD analysis project Ga0302325, IMG submission 201948) | Peat permafrost microbial communities from Stordalen Mire near Abisko, Sweden - Palsa_T0_2 | ecosystem: Environmental > Terrestrial > Soil > Palsa > Peat permafrost | place: Sweden: Abisko...
ATCCATTCAGGAAAAGCTCACTCGCTGTCGCCGAACCCTGGAGCAGATCAAGCCCGGCTGCACCACCCCCAAATCTCGAACGCGGAAGAAATGACCTGTCTAGCTATTTCGAAGACACTACACTAGCCCATGGCGTCCTTCGGCCACCACCTCAACCTGTCCTTGTTTCGTTCCCTCCGCTATCTGCTCATAGATCCGGTACTTTTCTTTGTCGTAGTACACCCAGCGCGTTTGCTTCCACCATGCTGCATCTTCCAGCTTGTCCTTGCGCAAACTTTGCGTCCGCAGCACAACCCATTGATACTGCCCGTGATCGTCATAACTCCAATTGATCAATTCATCCGCTGCGTAACTGACTAAGTACGCCCGTGACGCCCCCCGCTCATCTTCCTCAGCCCGGTTGCCTACTGGTTCATTCAACCGGGGAAAATCGATCAGCACGTAGCTTTTCCCGCAAACCAGCGCCTCCACAAACTGCCGGCGGAAAAACTCCGCCAGATTTGTGCCCTTGAGGTCGCAATCCTCCGCAAACACGCCGAAAAACTTCTTGGATTGTTCGCTGTTCCCTTCGAAGTTCAAACCCGGCTCTCGGCGGAAAAGCGTCGCTGTGTACCAATCCACAATTGAGCCGACGTAGTTTTCGTAAAAGCTTCTGCTTAACCGCTCCAGATACACGTCTCCTGGCTCTTTCTGGCGCCGGACCAAATACTGATCGGCTCTGCCGATAAACTGCGCACCCCCTGCGTACAGATCGCGATACTGCCTCCACATTCCCCGTTTCGCGGCATACTCGGGATGTTCGTGAGTAATATCCGGACCAGCGTTGCCAATGTTCATCTAGGTACTTTCGTCATTAAATGAGCCTCCGGCTTTGCTCGCCGAATATCGCGCCCGGCCGGTACTCTTGCCAGATCAAGTAACCCAGCGCATCCGATAAATGCGTCCTTTTCGTATCCCTCTCTTTGTCAATTACGCTGCTGTCGGGCTTGAACGTTATTTCTTCGAAGTCCGCCACCAGGCCCGTGCATCGCGGGTGAACAAACAACCGCACCTCTTTGTCTGCCGAATACAATTTTGCGTTGACCAAAGCCACTCGCTCCCGAACACTTGGATTGCTCGGTGGCACGCGAAAGCTGACATTTCGGTAAGCCGTGTGTCGAAAAAACTCCTTGATGATTTGGTAATCCGTCGTTCCAGCCGTCTGCAGCCTCTGTCCGGATGCATCTCCGTAAATCACGATGCCCGCCTGATGATTTGCATATCGCGCATGAAACTCCTCGCAGGCCTGCACCGTGCTGGCTCTGCCAAGTACTACTTCATCCAACACCCGAATTTCGTCGCCGCTTTTCTGCGCCACGATCGAACTCATCGGGTCCACGTTGAAGTCCAGTGCCCAATACAAAGGCAACGCTCCATCAATCTCCACTTCCCGGAGATTCCGCTTACGTTGAAACCCCTGGTAAACCACGCCCGCCTGGACGTTCAGGTACTCGCCCATTGCCTCTTGCTCAAAAAATTTGTGATCGTAGCTCTTTCGCAGCCGGTCATAAAAGTCCGGGATCTTGTCCAGCACATATCTGTTCTCGAACGGCTCAGCCAGTACCACGTCGTATCCCGCTACTACGTTGCGAACGAACCGCCGGTATACCCAATCGAATCCCTTCGGCGTCCATACGGCGAATCCGCACAGTCGCGACGCCCGCGGATCGCGCAACCGGCCCTCTAACCGCAGCCATGCCTCCTCCCCGGTATAAGTCAGCTCGTCCAACCCGAACCATGCTAAGTTAGTCCCCCGCAATCGTTCGAAGTCGTCCACGGCGCGAAAGTAAATTCGCGAGCCCGTGTCCTTCATTAACAGCACCGATTCTGACTTATTCAGCTCGTGCCTTATTCCATTACTCGTTAGCACTTCTAGGAAACTGGTTAAAGTTGCGTCGCGCAACATTGGATAAGTCGGTGCTCCGACTAAGCCCTGCCGGCCTGGATTCAAGTAACTGAGCCGGATCGCCTCTTGACACAGCGCTTGACTCTTTCCCGAGCCGATCGGCCCGGAAAACCCCTTGAACCTTGCCGTCGAAGCATGAAACTTAGTCTGCGAAGGGAGCGGCGCATAGTCTTTCAATCCGCAGCGTTTTTCCGCTGGATCTTTCCACGTGACAATGATCTCCCTCGGCTGCTCCTCGTCCTCCAGCTCTCGTTCCAGCTGGGTCAGCCGGATGAAGTCCGCCACCGTCACCTTACTGTTCTTGAGATCCAGCCGCTCTTCAATGCCAATGAGCAGCTTGCTGATGCGTTGCCTGCGGCTTCTTCCTTTGAACCGTCCCCCTGACTCTTCTCGCAAAGTCTCCGTCGCTCTTGGTGCGCCTGCCGGCATCTGGATTCCCAAAAAAAGGGCGCTCCGTTTCCCGAAGCGCCCGCAAGCAACTCTCTCCTGCACCAACTCTATCAATCAGGTTTTTGTTCTGCGCCGGTCGCTCCCCTAAGCGCCTGAAAACGCACCGGAGATTATGGGATCTTTTCTGTCACCTGGCTTGAAACGCCAAACTTAGAGCGTTACTGACCACGTGTTTTCGATCCACCCAGTCCGCAACCACCCGCAGGCCGATGTTCGCCGCCAGCACGACAACTGCCGCCATCGCCGACGATGATAGGGCGCCCACGCCTGCCAGAGTCCCCACCGCCGCCGAGCACGACAGCGTTGCCGCCGTATTCAGCCCGCGCACGTGGATCCCGTCGCGCAGAATCATCCCCGCTCCTAGAAACCCAATCCCCGGCAATATCTGCGCCACAATCCGGTCGGGCTCGCCAAACGTTCTCGCCATCATCACGAACAGCGCCGAACCCGCCGCTACCAGTGCGTTCGTTTTCAGCCCCGCCTCATGGTTGCGCAGTTGCCGCTCCACGCCGATCACTGCCCCAAATCCCAGCGCCAAACAGCAGGTTCGTTAGAAACTCCCACCCGCCCACGGCCTCGTGCGGCGCTACCGCCATGTCATCGCCTACGCGCGCTCGAAATCATGGATCGTCTGCTCCATTCACGCTGTCCGAATTCGCGCCGCGTCTTCCAGTCCGCGGTCCTGAATTTCAATCTCGCGCATTCGAAACTTCTGAACCTTCCCCGTCACCGTCATCGGAAATGCATCGACGAACCGAATATATTGCGGCACTTTGAAGTGCGCGATCCTTCCACGGCAGAACTCCCGGATTTCCTCCTCAACTGCCGGTTCCTTCAGCCGAATCCACGCCGCGACCGTTTCGCCGAGCCGCGCATCCGGAAGCCCCACCACCTGGACTTCCGCCACTTTCGGATGCGTGTGCAGGAACTCTTCGATCTCTCGCGGATATATGTTTTCACCCGCCCGGATGATCATATCCCGGGCCCGGCCGGTAATTCGAAAGCACTCGTGGATGTCCATCGTCGCCAGGTCTCCAGTGTGCAGCCAGCCGTCTTCATCGATGGCGCGCCGGGTCGCTTCCAGCTCCTCATCGTAACCCTTCATCACCAGATATCCGCGCGTGCACAGCTCTCCCTGTTCGCCTATAGCCGCGGTTTCGCCGCTGGCGGTAACAATCTTGACCTCAGTGTTCGGACACGCCTGCCCTACCGTCGAAACGCGCCGCTCCACATCGTCGTGCACTGCCGACATCGTGATAATCGGCGAGCTTTCCGTCTGCCCGTACGCCACAATCATTCCTTCGCAGTGCATATCTTTCACCACGCGCTTCATGATCGCCACTGGACATGGCGCGCCGGCCATGATTCCCGTCCGCAGCGAGCTGAGGTCGAACGTGCTGAAAGCCGGATGCTCCAGCTCCGCGATGAACATCGTCGGCACTCCGTAGATCGCCGTCGCTCGCTCGTCGTGAATAGCCTCCAGCGTGCTGAGTGCGTCGAAGGTAGCTGCTGGCAAAATCATCGTGGCCCCGCTCACCACCGACACCAAAGTGCCCAGCACACATCCGAAACAGTGATACAGCGGCACCGGAACAGCCACCCGGTCTTTCTCGCTGATCCGCATCCCGCCAGCGGTAATGGATGCGTTGTTTACCAGGTTTCGATGAGTAAGTAGCACGCCTTTTGGCGATCCGGTTGTTCCGGAGGTGTACTGGATGTTGGTCACTTCATCAGGCGATATCCGGCCCGCCGCGATATCTCGCCCCTGCGCCAGCATCCTGATCCAATCTTCCGTGCCGAAATAAACGATATGCTCCAGAGCAAGCGCTTGCCCCGCTTTTGCTTCTTCCACAATCGCACGATAATCCGACCGCCTGTCGTTCTCCCAAAGAAACAGCGCCTTCATCCTCGACTTACGCAGTACAAAGGCCAGTTCGTACGCCCTGTACGCCGGATTCACATTCACCAGCACCGCCCCGATCCGCGCGCACGCCAGATGCAGTTCTACCCACTCGGCGCAATTCGTCGACCACACCCCCACCCGGTCCTCCGCCCTTAGCCCCAGTCCCGCCAGTCCCCGTGCCGTCCGCTCCACCGCCGCGGCCAGTTCCGAAAACGTCAGTCTCACGCCTTGATGCCGTACCACCAGGGCTTCTCGGTCTGGAAATTGGGAAGCTGTTTTCTCAAAAACTTCCCAGATGCTAGCGTCGATAAGCGGAGCATCGCGGCCCCGTGAGTAACTCAACATGGAAGAGATAGGCCTCCAAATCTGGGTCTCAGTGTATAACAATTAGCTATGCTCGTACGCAATTTGCCCGGTCTTCTTGTCGTGTGTTCCCTCGCATTCTCCGCCTCGCCCGCCCGCTTCTCCCTCGAACAAGTGATGAGCGCTCCGTTTCCCTCCGGCTTGACCGCTGCCCCCAAAGGCGGAGCAGTTGCCTGGGTGCTCAATGAGCATGGCGCACGCAACGTGTGGATAGCCGATGCCCCCACTTACTCCGGACGCCGGCTCACGAACTATCGCAACGACGATGGCCAGGAGATCGCCGAACTGACTTGGACCCCAGACGGCCGCTCCCTTCTATTCGTCCGTGGCGGCGACTTCGAGGAGCATCGCGACAATCCCAACCCCGCCAGTCTCCCGCAAGGCGTCGAGCAAGACATTTGGATCATTCCGGCCACCGGCGGCGCCCCGCGCGAAATCACCGAAGGCAGCGACCCCGCCATCTCACCCCTCGGCGATCGCCTCGTCTTCCTTCGCAAAGATGAAATCTGGTCGGTCTCGCTCGAAGACAACGCCAAGCCTGTGCAACTTATCCACCTCAAGGGTCAGGCGAGTCAACTACGCTGGTCCCCCGATGGCTCTAAGCTGGCCTTCGTCTCCGCGCGCTCGGATCATTCCTTCATCGCCGTCTACAACGTCGCCGCGCAATCGCTCATCTACCTCGATCCCAGTGTCGACCGCGATTCTGAGCCCGTCTGGTCTCCCGACAACAGCGGGCAGATCGCCTTCCTCCGCATCCCAGCGTCCCCACTGGCCTTCGGCGCCCACCGCAGCGCATCGCCTGCTTGGTCCATCCGCATTGCTGATTCCGAATCCGGGAACGGCCGCGAGGTCTGGCACGCTTCCGAAGGCCGCGGCAGCGTATTCCACCCCATGGTCGCCGACTCCCAATTGCTTTGGGGCGTGAATGATCGCATCGTTTTTCCCTGGGAGGCCACAGGCTGGCTCCATCTGTACTCCAGCTCCGCACACGGTGGCGATCTGAAGCCCTTCAACGCCGCCGGTGAATTTGAGATCGAGCACGCCTCACTCTCCGCTGACCGCCGCACCGTCCTTTTCTCCTCGAGCCAAGACGACACAGACCGGCGTCATCTCTGGCGCGTGTCCGTCTCTGGCTACGGCCTCGCGCAGATAACCACGGGCGACGGCATCGAATGGTCACCTATTGAAACTGGCGACGGCGCTGCCCTGGCCATGCTTCGTTCTGACGCCAAAAATCCGGCGCGTGCTTCCATCAAGATCGGCGCGTCTGATCCCCGCGACCTCGCTCCCGCGTCCATCCCCGCCGATTTCCCCGCCTCATCGCTGGTCGTTCCCCAGCCCGTAATCCTCTCCGCCGCCGACGGCCTGCCTGTCCACGGGCAGCTCTTCCTGCCCCCCAATGCCGCCCCCAGCCAGAAACGCCCCGCCCTCATCTTCTTCCACGGAGGCTCCCGCCGGCAAATGCTCCTGGGCTGGCATTACATGGACTACTACAACAACTCCTACGCGATGAACCAGTATCTCGCCAGCCTCGGTTACCTCGTCCTCTCGGTGAACTATCGCAGCGGCATCGGCTACGGCCTCGATTTCCGCGAAGCCCTTAACTACGGCGCCACTGGCGCGAGTGAATTCAACGACGTTCTCGGTGCCGGCCTCTATCTTCGCAGCCGCCCCGATGTCGATCCCAAGCGCATCGGCCTGTGGGGCGGCTCCTACGGCGGTTACCTCACCGCACTCGGCCTCGCTCGCGCGTCCAATCTATTCGCAGTCGGCGTCGATTTTCACGGCGTGCACGATTGGTCGGCCGAACTCAGCTCGGATGGCATTACCTTGGACGGCGCCACCGCCCGCCTGGCCTTCGAATCTTCGCCCCTCGCTTCCGTCAGCACCTGGCGATCTCCCGTTTTGCTCATTCACGGCGATGACGATCGCAATGTGCCGTTCCACCAGACTGTCGCGCTGGTCGAAGCTCTCCGCAAACAAGGCGTCGAATTTCAGGAACTCATCTTTCCCGATGAAATCCACGGATTCCTCACCGAGAAGCGTTGGCTTCAGGCCTATCGCGCCACTGCCGATTTCCTCGCCAAGCACTTACAAAACTGAAACCGAGCCGCATCTTACCGAGCCGCGCGCGTCGGCAAGCGGTCTTTCTCTGGCATTATAGTAGCTGCATGTTCTTCCGCCGCGTGAAACTTCACGAACCAACCTTTACTGAGCGCATCGATGGCTTGCGAAAACTCGGCTTCAGCACCAGTCCCGCCGGATCCGGCAAAGCGCAGATCATTCGCGACGGCATCGGCGCCATCATTGAAGACCGTCCTGGCCAGCACCCCCGCGTAAACAAAGCCGGCTTGGTGCTCGGTGACGAGATCGGCCTGTTGGTGAATCGCGGGTTTCAGATGTTCTGGAAAAGTCCCGGCGGCCGGACCGCGCCCGCGCTCGCTACGCAACTCAAAGCGCTGCATGCCTTCGAAGAAGATTTAAAGGAAGGGCTCGGCCTGCCCAGTCTCTATAACGAAAGTCTCGGCACTACGTCCGACCTTCATCTTTACGACCGCGTTGAGCACCGCGATCAGGGCGACGCCGCCAACCCCTGGGAACACAAGCCCGTCATTTCGTAGTTCCTGCGTACTTCGAATACAGCTCCTGGCTCTTCTTGGCCTCTTCAAGCTTGCCGGCTCGCTGCATGACGACGCCCCGCAGGTACAGGTACCGGGGGAAAACCATCGAATCGAATATGGCATCGCCCGACGACAGCGGAAGAAGGTAACTGTCCAGCAACTTGGCCGCCTCATCCATGGCGCCCATTTCCACATACGCCCACGCCAGCAGTGTTCGCACCTGCCCGTCTGCGGATGGATTCGTCTCCACATACGCGTCAGCCAGCAAAGGCAGCGCCTGTTGATATTTCTTTGCAAGCAGCAATGCATACGAGTCCACCAGCTTGGAACCCGAACTCGCAGCTCCGCCCGCGGCGATGTACCGGCAGGCCTCGCTCAATTTACGCATTTGCGCGCTTTGCGCCCTGGCCACCGCTTGATTTGCCAGATCCGCCGCGGTCTTGCTGTCACCGCTCTCCATCTTCCAGATCGCCAGTTGGCTCAACGCCAACGCTTGCAAATCCCCATTCAACTCCGCCGCCAGCTTTTCCATCCGAGCCGCGCCCGCCTCCCGGCGTGCTATCAGAAACTCCCATTGCGCCATCTGAATCTGCCCACTCGCCGCCGGCCCCCTGCGCTTCACAAACAGCGCGTCCGCTCCCCGCAAATCGCCCATCATCAGCCGCGCCTCAGCCGCCTTCAACCATTCCGCGGGATTCTTCGCCGCCGCCTTCTCAAAGTATTCGTCCGCCGCCTTGAAGTCACCCAGCATGTAACTTACTTCGCCTTCCGAATCGAGCACATTGGCATCCTCCGGCGCCAGCTTTTGATACTGAGCCAGCGCCTCCCGCGCCCCCCTCAAATCTTTGGCCCATGCCAGTGCATAGGCGGCTTCGTTCCAAATCTGCGGCTCGTCCGGATCCAGACGCGCGGCTGCTCGATATTCCACCGCCGCCTGCTGAAACTCGCGCCGTGCGAACCGCATCTCACCCAGTTCCTTGAAAACATCCGCATTGGCTGGAGTCGCCGCAGCCAGCGACTCTAACGCATTCAGCCGGGCGGTTGTCGTCCCAGGCGCACTCGCCCCCACGTATTCCAAAGTCGCCCGGTCTATCGGGTCCAGCCGCGCTCGCCTTCCAGACTGCACCACGTCCCGGGCCAGCCCCCACTGCCCCGTCTCCGCCAGCGTCCTGGCTTCGTCCACGTACCCGGCCGCAAAGCCAGGGTCGGCCTCCGTGGCTTCCTGGAGCGCCCGCTCCGCGGCTTGCGAATCCCTCGCCGCCAGCGCCTCACCGTAGAATCGAAAAGCATTCTCGTCGCTGGTGCCAAACACCCTGGCATCCCCACTCAGCCTTCGCGCCAGTTCATTCGCCAGCGGCAGGACGCCTGCCGAAGCAGCCCCATCCATCTCGAAGCTCTCCAGCGCCTTCGTCTTTCCCAGATCCTCCAGCGTGGCTCGAATGCCGATGCGGCCGTTTCGTTCGAAGAAGTATCCCCCCAACAGGCGCGTTGCTTGCATGGATTGCGCGGCTGAGATGGAATCCACCTGTCTCGCGAAAACATTCCTTGCGCCCGCCAGGTCGTACGCCACCACCGCCGCTGCGGCACGGCTACCCCAATCCAGCTGCGCATCGGAACTGAGGTTCTCCATTGGCATCAACCCCAGCCGTTCCACGCCGGCGGCTGGTGGCCGGGCGCACCCTTGGCAGATCAGGATCAGGAGAAAGAAAATTGCGGTCGTGTCCAGGGATTTCGTCGGCTTACAAAACACGCGGCTCGCTCGCCATCACTTCTTTGAACTCCGGCAGTTCCCTCATCGCACCGAACGCCGGATCTTCCTCAATCTTCTTGCGCTCTTTGAAGCCTTCTTCCAGCGCCTTCCGGATATACTGCAGCGCCAGATCGTTCCTCCCTGCTTTGGCGTAGGTTTGTGCCAGGTAATAGTGGAACTTGCCCCGTTCCTCCACGGTCTGGTCCTGCAGCAAAACGCCCTGCGTGCTGCGGTTCTCGAACACTTCCGGGTTCAGCTTCAGCGCCGTCTGCCAGGCTTCCGCCGCGTGTTGGTAGTCTTTGCGCGCAAAATATCCCGTGCCAAGATTGCTCCACACCGAGGCTGACTCCGCGTTCAGGCGCAGCGCCCTCTTGTATTGAGTGATCGCGCGCCGGTAGCTTTTCTTGGCGTAATAGACTGTCCCAAGATTGTTCACCGCTTCGGCGTAGTTTGGATCCGCGCGGACGGCCAGACGGTAATACCTTTCAGCCGCACCCAACTGGCGCATCTGATGATAAGCGATTCCAGCCTTGTTCAGCAGCACCGCGGAACCCTTGGAGTTATCCTTGTATATGTCGGCGGCTTGCTCGTACTTTTTCTCCGCCATGAAGATGTCGCCGCGCATTTCCGGCGTCAGCGCCGCGGCCGGCTTCTTCGCTGCCGGCGGCGTTAATCCGTTGTCCGGCGGATTGAGAAACCCGCTGGGCGGCGGCGCGGACTGTGCGGCTGCGGCCCCAAGAAACGTCTGCGCCGGTCCGAAGCTCATTGCAATGAGCGCAAAGGCTACGGCGCGCTCCACCAAGCTGGCAAGGAACTGCTTCGCGCCGTGCTCCCTTTTGCGCCAGTAACTGAGAAGCCAAAAACTGGAAACCATGGTCACCTCCCCGGATCATGCGTTTTCGGAAGGCTCTAACGATCCCGTTCAGGAATTGTAGCTCCTACATTATCACTTTCGGCAAAAACTAATTACTTGAATCTACCCGAAGCGCAAACCGTGTCCGGCCAGCCGCCGGCGAGCCACGCACTAACCAACCTAAGAGCGCATCGGCGCAGCCTGGTCTCAATACCGGACGATTACTTGAATATGCCCCGAAGGCGTTCCAGGAATCCCTTGTGTTTCGGCGGTTGAGGCGGCGAGTTGGTATCGGGCTGCGCCGGGGCGTTCAGCGCGGAGCGTTGTTGCGGCGGCGCTCCAGCCGGACTCGCCACTGCGTTCTGATCCCCTGCCCCGGCCGGCCGGCCCGTCTCCCAACTCGCCACCCGCGTTCCGCCGCCGCCGTGCAACTGGCACTGTTCCACCGGCTGCGTGCCTTCGATGAAATACTCCGTCCGCACCTTGGGACATGCCGCTGTCGCCAGTTGCCCCGACGCCGGATCGATTTGCACTCCCACCACTCCGGCCGGCGCTTCGAACTCGCTCACGTTGCGGTACTCCCGATGCTCGTGAGCCCGTTTCATAAACTCCGCCCACACCGGCAGCGCCGAATGCGCCCCTTCCAGGTTCAACTCGCGGTTATCGTCGAATCCCACCCAGACAATGCAAATCAGCTTCGACGAAAAGCCGGCGAACCAGCCGTCGTGCGACGTCCCCGTTTTTCCCGCAATCGGAAAATTGATGCCTCGCGCCCACACCCCCGCGCCCGTTCCACTGCGGACCACTTCCTCCAGCAGCTGGTCCATCAGGAACGCTACCCGCGGATCCAGCACGTCGCGATGCTCCGGCTTGTTGTCGAAGATGATAGCCCCATGGTCGTTCGCAATGTCGGAAACAAAGTAAGGCTTGGAGTAAACGCCCTGATTGGCGTATATCGTGTAAGCGCCCGCTATCTCCAGCGGCGTCACCTCATAGGCGCCCAGCGCCACCGCCGGGGTGGGATGGATCTCCACGTTCATTCCCGCGCGCCGCGCCAGATCCACAATGTTGTCGTAGCCGGTTTCCTCGGCCAGCTTCACGGTCGCCACGTTCAGAGAGTGCGCCAGCGCGTCCCGCAGCGATACGTTGCCGTAGAATTTGTGCTCGAAATTGCTCGGCTCATAAGGCTTCCCGTCGAAATAGAACGTAGTCGGCTCGTCCAGGAGCATGGTGGCCGGCGTGATCACCTGCCCGCTATTGGAAAGCGCCGTGTTCAGCGCCGCGGCGTAGACAAACGGTTTGAATGAAGAGCCCGGCTGCCGCTTGGCTAGGATGCGGTTCAGTTGGCTCATGCCGTAGTTCCTCCCGCCGATCAGAGCCAGCACCCGCGCCGTCTGCGGATCGATTGCGATCAAGGCGCACTGCGGATCCGGATAGTTGGGATCCCTCTTCTTCCGGCCCTTCATCCGTTGGTCCGCCTCTTCCATGCCGATCCGCACCGCTTCGGCGGCATCGTGCTGCAGGTTCGGATCGAGCGTGGTGTACACGCGATACGTATTGGTTTGGAAGTTGTAGTCCGGGAATTTTTCGAGCAGCGCGTCGTTCACCATGTCGACAAAATACGGCGCTTCGGTCGATTCCATCCCCTGCTTGCCCAACGCCATCGGCGATGCACTCGCGTTTTCATACTCTCCGTCGCTGATGTACTCGTTCTCATGCATCAGCTTCAATACCACGTTGCGGCGTTGGCGCGCCCGCTCCGGCCAGCGGAACGGATTCGTAAAACTCGGCTGCTGAATCAGCCCCGCCAATGTCGCCGCCTCCGGCAGCGTCAGCTTGCTCACGTCCTTGCCGAAATAGACCTGCGCCGCCTCGCCGAAACCCCGGATGCCGAAACTTCCGCGATGCCCCAGTGGCACCTGGTTCGCATAGTCTTCGAAAATCTGCTCTTTCTTGAGCTTTTGCTCCAGGTGCATCGTGATCAGCACCTCGGGAATCTTGCGCCGCCAGGTCTTGTCGTTGTCCAGCCAGAACATGCGCGCCAGTTGCTGGCTCAACGTCGAGGCGCCCTGCGCGTAGCGATGCTCGCTCACGTCAATGTACGCGGCTTTGATGATGCGGATCGGATCGAACCCCGAGTGCTGGAAAAACCGCTTGTCCTCGGCTGAAACCACCGCGTGTACCAGCACCGGCGGGATGTCTTCGTACTTCACCATCCGCCGCTTCTCGCGATTCTTATCGAACAGGTTCGAGATCAGCTCAGGCTCCAGCGTATACTCGGTCCGATCCGTGTTATCGGCCAGGGAAATGATTTGCGTCACCTTGTTCCCGCTGAACTTGATGACCCCCTCATCCCGCTTGAAGTACGAATCGGGCCCCGGATACACGTCAATCTCATTCGGCTTCAGCGTGAAGTAGCCCATCCGGTTGCCGGAGGATTCGGTATAGCCGCTGCGCCGTAAGTCCGTGGCGATCTCCTGCGGATCCGCGATATCTCCGACATCCACCGTGCGCGGCGCCGCGAACAGCATCGACGTGTTCGCAAACGGCCCGGCCGCCAGCTTCGCTTCAATCAGCCGTGAGTACTTCACGTAATAGAACGTGAATACGGCTAGACCGGTAGTGAAACCCAGCACCAGCAGTACGAGGAGGATCTTGCCAACCGGATTCAGTGCAAGTCGAACCGCGGAGGCCTTTTTGGGGACCTGGACTTTTACTGCCACGTCACTACCATCTTCGCACGGCTGGCTTACAATAAAAACAAGATATGAGCGCTACCGCAATAGTCTCCGTCGAAGACTACCTCCGCCGCACCGGGAAACCCTACTGTGAGTACATCGACGGCGTACTTTACCCCAAAGCAATGGCCACCACGCTTCACGGTCTGATTCAAAAAATCTTGATGGCGCTCCTCGACCGGCAGGGCGTCCAGTCTCTTCCCGAAGTGACCGTCCGGCTCACAGCGACCAAATACCTCGTCCCGGACGTGATTGCGGACCGAACCCTTCAAGCTCCGTACCCCACCCAGCCCGTGCTCCTGTGCGTAGAGATCCTTTCTCCAGAAGACCGTGTCGGCGCCATGCTCGCCAAATGCGAGGAGTATCACGCCTGGGGCGTCCCGTTCTGCTGGGTGATCGATCCTGAAAAACAGACCGCATGGCAGTATCATGCCGCAAGCGAACCTGAACGGGTGGATCGCGGCGGCATTCTCACTGCTGGCGACCTCCGCGTTCCCTTGGACGATTTGTTCGCCGAACTGTCGCACTAAGAACCTTGCAAATCAGCGGCAATGCGCCCAAGAAGACCGCCGCCATTTCCCCGCCACGAAGATTGCCCGGTCAGGACGAACACTCTGGCTTTGCTGGGGCGGAGAGCGGAAATCCAAAGAGGACGATATCTCAGTTTTTGATCCTTCGTGAGTACATTGCGACGGAATCGCCGGCCCTGTACCGCTCGTAGACGGATGAAACTGGTATGCCGGTGCCGGCGACTACCGGGCGGCCGAACGAAACAGCCGGGTTCATGACAATCACCCGAGGACTAGAAGCGGCGGAAGACTCCGCCTGGGTGTCCCGAGTGAAAGGAAACAGTCTTATCGGAGTTCCCTTAGTGTCCCGCTCAATTCGCTTGAGATACACGCCAATCATGTCCTTCATAGCGCGCTGGCCGTCACGTGACGCGTTTATCAGTTCACCATAGCGTTCAACGAACAGATCCAAACCATCCGTCTGGAAAATCTGATCGATGAAAGGACGCTCGATCCGAAATTGTCTCCGCAGATATTCGAGCGCATTGCGGACCTTTGGAAGCTTCACACCGTAATGGCGCCGTATGGCGGCAAGAACGTCAGCCTCTACAAGGTTGCCAACTGCGCAACGTCTCCTCAGGCATACGCAGGTAGTGCGCCGCTTCCGCCACCGAGTAGGTCGGTGACAGCCGAACATCGCCGCTTACATTCCGCGTTTGAGTCGCCATCTCTCTTCTATCAAGCATTATCCGTCCATTGTGTTGGTTGGTACAAGAGTCAGTTCCAGCGAGCCGCCGAGCAACTGGCAATAAACAGATGGGCTTCGCCCAGTCTGGTGCCGACCACGCTTCACTCACGCGCTCAGTTGAATCTGGTCATACTCCTCCGTCAGCAAGGTATCAAGCTCTACACGAGGTGAGAATCCGCCTCCGTGGCGGGAAATGCCTTATCCCAGATGTGGTCGCCGCGCTTGTGCCGTGGGGCGTCCCGTTCTGCTGGGTGATCGATCCTGAAAAACAGACCGGCTGGCAGTATCAGCCGCAAGCGAACCTGAACGGGTGGATCGCGGTGGCACCCTCACTGCCGGTGACCTCCCCGTTCCCTTCGACGATTTGTTCGATCCGCGTTCATCTGCGTTCATCAGTGGCCCATATAAACACCCCCTCGCCGCCCGGCCTTAGGGAATCACTAGAAACGCGTGAGATACATCCCCCGGGTCTGAGTAGGATCCTGTAATTATTCCCTCGGCATTGATCGCTACGGCCACAGTGCCGTAAAATCCCGCGCCCGGAACGCCGAACCTGACGAAGTCACCCTCGGGACGGCGCATGAAAGCAAAGGTGCCTGGCTCGCCGTTCGTTTGGTTGGCGATGTAGGACCCCACGATGAATCCCACCGCGTTAATGCCGTTGGCATTAGTAATAACGACGTTCGGCCCCGGGACATTGATCGCAGTGACGGCGCCGCTGGGAGCGCGCAAAAAGGACCCGCCCACCACCGCCCCCTCGCCCACCACCGCCCCCTCAACGTTGATGCCTATGGGTATCGTCGGCTCGTCGAACGATGTGAATTGGCCGCCGGGAGCAATTAGAAATCCGTGATTCACACCGCTCGAATCGGTGTAAACGCCGGCGATGATTCCCTCCGGGCTCATGCAGTTCGGAGACGTCCCTTGACCCGGCCGAGTGCCCGCGCCCGGAGCCTCAAACTTGTTGATGGTGCCGTCGGTCGCGCGCACGTAACCGACGAACGCATTGCGGGCATCCGTATAATACCCCGCCACCTCACCCTGGTCGTCGATCCCTACTGTGTAAGTGGCCGTCGAACCAGGAATCTCGAAAGTGGTGAAACTCCCGCCCGGAGCGCGGATAAAGCCGCCGGAATCCCCGGAGACCAGGCCGTAATATCCCACGATCGCCCCGTTCCCGTTGATGCCTGTCACCCACGTGCGTAGCGCTCCCGGGACGTCGATCGACGTAATTGTGCCGTCGGTCACGCGCAGGTATCCATGTACCAGGCCGCTGTCGTCCCAGTAATCGCCGGCGATCGCCCCCTCAGAGTTGATTTTTCCTCCGTACGTACCCTCGTAGGGGGACGCGTACTTGTTCGTGCCGGCCCCCGGAGCGTCGTAGATTATAAGCTTGGGCGTAGCGGCCGGTGTCTGGCCCCGGCTCATCGCGGCCAGGCACAATGCCAGAGTTGCTGTTGTGCCAACCCGCAAGCACACCTCGAAAACCGGCCTTAAACTTCCGATTTTTTCTCGAACCATTTCACCCTCCTCAAGCTCGAAAAGCAGACTTGTTCGATTCGCGTTCCTCTGCGTTCATCCTACCGGAACCTCACCGATCGCAGCACGTCTTCAAACACCGGCTGTGCCTTTTCAAACTCCGGTTTAGGCGCAATAAACACAATATAGAACAGCCCCTGCGGACGCTCCACCGTCACCAGCACATCCACTTCCCTGCCCCCATATGGCGACTTTGAGTCGAGCGTATTGAGCCATCCTGCCTGCCCCGCAACCTCAATACTCCGCGCCTCCCTCGCCGGCCGCATCTCGGCGTTCGCCTGCTCCAGACTTCGGATCAACGCCTCCCAGTCGCCCGAGAAATAATTCGCCTGCATTCCATAACCCACCGCATCTGGAAGCACGCCGCCGCGCGGGCCAATAGTCACCGCCTCCGCTTGCTCCCCTCGCCGCACTTGCCAATTGTCCGGATACCGCAGCGAAAATGACCGTCCCTTGAAAGTCGCAAATACCTTGCTGGGTAAATCGCTCGGCGCAGAACCAACATTGGCTTCTTCATGTGGCGTCGCATGGGACGGCGCAGGCAGCTTCCGAACCACTTCCCGGATGCGTGCCAGCTGGCCGGTCTCGTCATCCACATAATTCCGCCGCGGCATCACCCGCACCTCGTCGCTGATCGCGGCAATCCGATTCCCTGGATTCGGATGATCCGACAAAAACTCCTCGATCGCGCCCCCGCGCCCGGCCTTTTCTTCCAGCTTCTCAAAGAACCGTGCCATCTCGATCGGATTGTAGCCCGCGTCCGCCATCATCTCGGCGCCGTTATAATCGGCCTCCGCCTCGTCGGCTCTCGAAAATTTCAGCAGCGCCGAATTCGCGGTGAACACAATCCCCAGCTGCGCCAGTTGCCCCAGCAAGCTGTTACCCGCCACCGCGCCCGCCAGCACCGCTGGTAAAGCCACCAGCTCGCGCTTGGATGCCTGATTCGTCATGTGCCGCAGAACCACATGCGACATTTCATGTGCGATCACGCCCGCCAGCTGCGCCTCATTGTCCGCCGCCTGTATCGCGCCGGTATGGATAAACAGCGGACCGCCGGGCAGCGAGAACGCATTGATCTTCTTGTCGTAAACAACGTGGATGCTGAAAGGGAACAACTCGCCCCGCGTATCGTCTCGATTGAGAGTGCGCGCATACGGCGACTTTTCGAGTTTGCCCAGCAGCAGCGCAAGGTACCCGTCCACCTCCCGGTTGTGCATAACAATCGTTTGCTTCTGCACCTCCTGCGCCGCTTCTCGTCCCAGTTGGACATCCTGTTGCGCCGAGAACAGATTGAATCCGGGCCGCAGTTGCTTCAATTGCGCCGGCGCCGGCAGCGTCGCTCCCAACATCGCGCAAACTATCCCGAATCTTGGGAGCAATGCGAAACTCATTCCCCGTTTCCTACCGGGACGCGTGAAAGATGAATCACGTTTTGTGGTATTCTCTCACGTCGCGTCGCCGACAAAACCTAGCCGCCAATCCCCAACCCCTGTTCTCGCTTCCCCACAGGCCCATTCCGATCCCATGCGACACAACGGCGCCAATCGCTATAATTAGGCATGTTAAAGCCCACCGAGAAGATTTGGCATAACGGCCGCTTGATCGATTGGAACGATGCCAAAATCCACGTCCTTGCCCACGTCACCAGCTACGGCAGCTCCGTCTTTGAAGGCGTCCGTTGCTATGCCACGCCCTCTGGGCCGGCCATCTTCCGGGTGCGCGAACACATCCGCCGTTTGCTCGATTCCGCAAAAATCTATCGTATCGAAGTGCCGCACACCGTCGACCAGCTGGCCGACGCCATGGCTGAACTGGTGCGCGTCAACAAACTCGACTCCTGCTATTTCCGCCCCCTGGTGCTGCGTGGCTATGGCGATGTCGGGGTTCTGCCTTTCGCCAATCCCGTGGAAACCTACATCGCCTGCTGGGAATGGGGCAAATACCTGGGCGAAGAAGCGCTCTCAGAAGGCGTGGACGTCTGCGTCTCCAGTTGGACCCGCATTGCCCCCAATACGCTGCCCGCGCTTGCCAAAGCCGGCGCCAATTACATGAACTCCCAGCTTATCCGCATGGAGGCCCAGCTGAATGGTTACGCCGAAGGCATCGCCCTCGACACTTCCGGCTATGTGAGCGAGGGTTCCGGCGAAAACATCTTCGTGGTCCGCGATGGCAAGATCTTAACTCCGCCGCTCGGAGCCTCCGTTCTGCCCGGAATTACCCGGGACTCGGTAATCCAGCTTGCCGAATCGCTTGGCATTCCCCTGGCGGAGAGCCTGATCCCGCGTGAGATGCTCTACATTGCGGACGAGGTCTTTTTCTCCGGCACCGCCGCCGAGATCACTCCCATCCGGTCGGTGGATCGAATTACGGTCGGCAAAGGGTCGCGAGGTCCGGTGGCTGAAAAACTCCAAAAGGCCTTCTTCGACATCGTGCATGGCGACGCGCCCGACCGCTTCGGCTGGCTGACGCCTGTCGCAAAGCCCATCGCAAAAAACGAGCCCGTGACTGTTTGAGCCACGGGCTATTAAGCGCAAAGGGTGCGGCGCGCGCTCCCAACGGATCGGGATGCCCGCGCCGCATTCCGTTTTGCGCGGGTTAAGACAAGCTTCTCCGGAAAAACCTCGGACTTAGCGGAAGAACGATCCGCAAGTGCGACTCCGACGGCCACCTCCCCCGAGATTAACCGCCGGAACCGCACTCGCGAGGGATCATGCATTCTGTTTTAACAGGCGTTTCGGATTCGCGCCAGCTTTATTTCACTATATTTTGCGGTTTTCAACAGCTTTTTTTTCCTCGCCAGTCTTATACTTAGCGCGCTGCGCCCTGTGGGAAACTTGTGTATAAATCGGCAGGCTCGAAAAATGTCAAACATGCAACTGAACGGAGTGGAAGTTTCCAGCGGCGCCTCGGTCCAGGTGTCCTTCGATCGCGCCATCACCGGCGTCGATCACCTGATTCGGCCCCTGAACGACGGCGTGTTCATCGCGCCCGGCTGGATCGATCTGCAGGTGAATGGCTTCGCTGGCGTCGATTACAATTCCCCGGCCTCCAGCCACCAGCAGATCGCGCATTCCATCCGGGCCCTGTTTGCCTGCGGCGTCACTCGTTTTTTTCCCACCGTGATCACCGGATCGCCCGACAACATGGCTGCGGCCCTGCGCAATCTCGCCGGCGCGAAGGAATCCATCGCTGAAGGTTTTGCGATGGAGGCTTTCCATCTCGAGGGCCCTTATATCTCTCCCTATGACGGACCGCGCGGTGCCCATCCGGCCCGCTGGGTCAGGCCGCCCGATCTCACCGGGTTCCATCGTTTCCAGGACGCCGCCGGCGGCCACATTCGCCTGGTCACGCTTTCGCCGGAATGGCCGGAAGCCCCCCGCTTCATCGAGAATATTGTCGAGGCCGGCGTGGTCGCGAGCATTGGCCACACCCGGACTTCGGCCTCCCAAATCGCCGACGCGGTCAGCGCCGGTGCCACGCTATCCACCCATCTCGGCAACGCCACCGATGCCGTGCTGCCCAAGCATCCCAACTATCTATGGGACCAGCTTGCCGAGGATCGCCTGGCCGCTAGCTTTATCGTCGATGGATTTCATCTCCCGCCTTCATTCTTGAACGTCGCACTGCGCGCCAAGGGCCTGGAACGTTCTATTCTGATCACCGACGCCGTCATGCCCGCGGGTTGCGCTCCCGGCCGCTATCAACTGGGCGAAGTCGAGGTCGAGCTGCACCCTGACGGTAGCGTGCGCCTGGCCGGAGAAACACGTCTGGCCGGTTCCGCTCTCACCATGGATCAGGCCATCGCCAATGTCATGCGGACCGCCGGCCTCACTCTCGCTCAAGCCGTCACGCTCGCGACACGCAATCCAGCGCGGGTCGGCCGCATCGCCTCGCGCCAGCGCGGGCTCAATCCCGGCGATCGCGCCGATCTCGTCCGCTTCCGCTTCGACCAAGGCCAGCTGGAAATCCTAGAGACCTATCTTGCGGGCGTGCAAGTGTTCCGATCCCCAACCCCCAATCCTAGCCCCCAACCCTAGTCCCCCGGATTGAGTACCGCCACGTACTTCAAATTCCTATACAGCTGCCGGTAGTCCAGCCCGAAACCCACCACAAACCGGTCTGGAATCTCAAAACAGCGGTAGTCCAGCGGAATTTGCACGATCCTCCGCGGCTTCCGATCCAGCAGCGTACACACCGCCAGCGACTTCGGCGCGCGCCCGGACAAGTGCTGAAGAAGATAGCGCGTGGTGAATCCAGTGTCGATAATGTCTTCCACCAGCAGCACCTCCTCGCCTTCAATGCTCTCGTCCAGGTCCTTGGAGATGCGCACCATGCCCGGCGCCGCCTGCGCCCCCGGTTCCGTATGACGGAAGCTGGAGATCCCCAGAAAATCCACCGTCACCGGCACCGTCAACTCGCGCGCCAGTGCCGTCAGAAAGAATACCGATCCCTTGAGCACCCCCACCAGCTTCAGCTCGCGGCCCTTGTATTCGGCAGAAATCTCGGCAGCCACCTGTTCGATTCTGCGGTTTATCTCCTCCTCGGTGAAGAGAACGCGCTCAATCGCCGGCATACTCACCGGTCTCCTCTGGACGTGCCAGCCGCTCCGGCGCCCGGTACTTCATCACCAGATCTTGTACGTCCTTCTGATAGAAAACCTGGATGTTCACGTGCGGATAGATGGCGCGCAGCAGCCGGATTTTGCGGTTCTTCCTCGTCACGTTGGCCTGCTTCATGGTGGTCAGTTCCACGTACAGGTCGAATTCCGGCAGGTAGAAGTCGGGCGTGAAGGCTTCCGATACCTTGCCGTCCTTGTCCCACT
>Ga0302325_10010343_pt1 | contig 20240 bp, 21 predicted proteins | sample Palsa_T0_2_FD_201948 | JGI IMG/M metagenome (GOLD analysis project Ga0302325, IMG submission 201948) | Peat permafrost microbial communities from Stordalen Mire near Abisko, Sweden - Palsa_T0_2 | ecosystem: Environmental > Terrestrial > Soil > Palsa > Peat permafrost | place: Sweden: Abisko...
GCCGCCGAGTTGGGCCTGGGCGAGTTGTGGATCAAGAACGACACCGTCAACCCCACCGGCTCGTTCAAGGACCGGGTGGTGTCGGTGGCGTTGACCAAGGCCCGCGAGCTGGGCTTCAAGGTGGCCTCGTGCGCCTCCACCGGCAACCTGGCCAACTCGGTGGCGGCGCATGCGGCGCGGGCGGGGATGAGCTCGGTGGTGTTCATACCCTCGAACCTGGAGCCGGCCAAGGTGGTCATGACGTCGGTGTTCGGCGCGCAGGTGGTGGCCGTCGAGGGCAGCTACGACGACGTCAACCGGCTGTGCGCCGAACTGGCCAGCGACTACCAGGACTGGGCCTTCGTCAACATCAACATTCGGGCGTACTACGCCGAGGGCTCCAAGACCCTGGCATACGAGGTGGCGGAGCAACTGGGGTGGCGAGCGCCCGACCACGTAGTCGTTCCCGTGGGTTCGGGGAGCCAGCTGTGCAAGATCGCCAAAGGCTTTGAGGAGCTGGGGAAAGTGGGCCTGCTCCCGGTCGCCGGTGTCCCCGGGGGCCCGGCTCGGGTGCGGCTTTCGGGTGCCCAGGCCGACGGATGCTCACCCGTCGCAACCGCGTTCAGCGCCGGTGCCGACCACGTGCGGCCGGTCAAGCCCTCGACCATTGCCAAGTCCATTGCCATCGGCAACCCGGCCGACGGGATCTACGCGCTGGACGTGGTCCGGCAGTCGGGGGGCGCCGTGGCCTCGGCCAGCGACGCCGAGATCGTCGAGGCAATACGGCTCCTGGCCCGCACCGAGGGCATCTTCGCCGAGACGGCGGCCGGCGCCACCATCGCCGTGCTGGCCAAACTAGCGCGATCGGGCGTCATCCGCCCCGACGAGGTAGTGGTGGCCTACGTGACGGGTAACGGCCTGAAGACCCTCGATGCAGTCGCTCCCGGTTGCTCGCCCACCGTCACCATCCCCCCCACCCTGGACGCGTTTGTGGCGTCGGGCGTCGGGGACCTGGACGGGCTGGCCCGATGAGCCCGGCACCGCCCAATCCCCGTACCCGGTCCCCCCGGTCCTCCCGGTCGCATGCGAGCCTGGCGCAGGCGGAGGCCCGGTGAGCGTCAAGGTGCGCATCCCCACCCAGCTGCGGACCCTGTCCGGCGGTGACAGCGTGGTCGGCGTCGACGGCGGCACCGTGGCCGAGGTCCTGGCCGCGCTCGACTCGGCCCACCCCGGCTTCAAGGACCGGTTGTTCGACGACTCCGGCGCCCTGCGCCGGTTCGTCAACGTGTTCGTGGCCGACGAGGACGTCCGCTTCCTCCAGGGCCTGGCCACGCCGGTGGCCGACGGCATCACGGTCTCGATCGTCCCGGCGGTCGCCGGAGGCTAAGTGCGATACCTATTGGACGTTGGGACAGCCAATAGGTATCGCACTTGGGCCAACTCAAGCCGGGGCTGGTTGCGTTCGGCGGCCTGAGGCGGTTAACTGTTAGCACTCAGACATCGAGAGTGCTAATCGTTCGCTTACGGAGGGAACAAGACAGCATGGCCAAGCTGATTGCATATGACGAGACCGCACGCCGGGCGTTGGAGCGGGGGATGAACCAACTCGCCGACGCGGTGCGAGTAACCCTCGGCCCCAAGGGCCGCAACGTGGTCCTGGAGCGCAAGTGGGGTTCGCCCACGATCACCAACGACGGCGTTTCCATCGCCAAGGAGATCGACCTCGAGGATCCGTACGAGAAGATCGGCGCCGAGCTGGTCAAGGAAGTCGCCAAGAAGACCGACGACGTGGCCGGTGACGGCACCACCACCGCCACCGTGCTGGCCTGGGCCATGGTCCGTGAGGGCCTGCGCAACGTGGCCGCCGGGGCCAACCCGATGGGCCTCAAGCGGGGCATCGAGGAGGCCGTCGAGGCCGCCGTGGCCAGCTTGAAGGACATCTCCCGGGAGACCGAGACCAAGGAGCAGATCGCCCAGGTCGCCTCTATTTCCGCCGCCGACCCCGAGATCGGCGGGATGATCTCCGAGGCCATCGACAAGGTGGGCAAGGACGGCGTCATCACCGTCGAGGAGTCGCAGACCTTCGGCATGGAGATGGAACTGGTCGAGGGCATGCGCTTCGACAAGGGCTACATCTCCCCGTACTTCGTGACCGATGCCGACCGCATGGAAGCGGTCATGGAGGATCCCTACATCCTCTTCGCCTCGTCCAAGATCACCGCTGTGCGCGACCTGCTCCCGATCCTGGAGAAGGTCATGCAGGCGGGCCGGCCGTTGTTCATCATCTCCGAGGACATCGAGGGTGAGGCCCTGGCGACACTGGTTGTCAACAAGATCCGGGGCACGTTCAAGTCCGCCGCGGTTAAGGCGCCGGGTTTCGGTGAGCGCCGCAAGGCCATGCTCACCGACATGGCCATCCTGACCGGTGGCCAGGTCATCAGCGAAGAGGTCGGCCTCAAGCTGGAGAACGTGACGCTCGACCTGCTGGGCCGGGCCCGCAAGGTCGTGGTCACCAAGGACGAGACGACCATCGTCGAGGGCGGCGGCAACGAGGTGGACATCAAGGGCCGGATCAACCAGATCAAGGCCGAGATGGACCACACCGACTCCGACTACGACCTGGAGAAGCTGCAGGAGCGCCTGGCCAAGCTGTCCGGCGGTGTCGCCGTGATCAAGGTTGGGGCGGCCACCGAGGTGGAGCTGAAGGAAAAGAAGCACCGCATCGAGGACGCCGTTTCCACCACCAAGGCAGCGGTAGAAGAGGGCGTGGTTCCCGGCGGCGGGGTCGCCCTGCTCCGGGCCCAGGCTCGCATCCTGGACCGGGCCGAGAAGCTCGAGGGTGACGAGGCCACCGGTGCTCGCATCGTGGCCAAGGCGGTCGAGGAGCCGCTGAAGCAGATCGCGGTCAATGCCGGTCTCGAAGGCGGGGTCATCGTGGAGAAGGTGCGCAACCTGGAAGGCGCCTTCGGCCTCAATGCCGCTACAGGCGAGTACGAGGACCTCTTCAAGGCCGGTGTCATCGACGCGGCAAAGGTCACCCGCTCGGCGTTGCAGAACGCGGCGTCGATCGCCGCCCTGTTCCTCACCACCGAAGCCGTCATCGTGGACAAGCCGGAGGACAAGCCCAGCGGGATCAGCCCCGGGGGCATGGACGATTACTAAATCTCCAACGGAGATTCTTGGGGAAGGGACGCCCGTCGCGGGCGTCCCTTCTTCGCGTCCTTCTGGAGTTAAAAGTGGCCACCTAGAATCGGGCATTGTGAGTGAACCGTTGATACCGGGCGAGGGCTGGGGCGTCCTGCACCTGTTCTGCAAGGTGGGGCCGTCGGCCGATGCCGACGCCGTGATGGCCGCAGTGAAGGCGGCCCAGGCGGCCGATCACCAGGTGGTCTGCTTCTCCATTTTCGGGCACAAGGCCGACATGGGGGTGATGGCGCTGGGTCCGGACTGGGTCATCCTGCGCCTGCTGCAAACGGGAATCGAAGGGGCGGGGCTCCAGGTGGTCCACTCCTACGTGTCGCTCACCGAAGTGTCGGAGTACGCCAAGGGCATGCCGGAAGAGATGCGGCGAATGCGCCTGTACCCGGTGCTGCCGCCGGCGGGCAAGCGGGCGTTTTGCTTCTACCCCATGTCGAAGCGGCGGGGCGAGGAGCACAACTGGTATGCCATGGGATTCGACGACCGCAAGGAGCTCATGCTCGGCCATGGCAAGGTGGGCCGGACCTTCGCCGGCCGGGTGTTGCAACTGATCACCGGGTCCACCGGGCTGGACGACTACGAGTGGGGCGTGTCGCTGTTCGCCACCACGCCCGACGACCTGAAGGACGTCGTCTACACCATGCGCTTCGACGAGGCGTCGGCCCATTTCGCCGAGTTCGGCCCGTTCTTCACCGGCATCGTGGGCCAGATCGAGGAAGTCCTGGCCCAGGTCGGCCTGGCATCGGGCTGATGCCTGTTACTCACGCCAGGTGCGATACATCTTCGGTGTGTACACACCGAAGATGTATCGCACCTCAACCCTCGGTCGCCTGATGGGGGACCTGACGGCGTTGCGGCGCAGCTTGGCCGAGATGGATCGGGTGGTGGCGGGGTTCAGCGGCGGCGCCGACTCGGCCTTCCTGGCCTGGGTGGCATCGGACACGCTGGGGGCCGACCGGGTGGTGGCGGCCACCGCCGTGTCGCCCTCGCTGGCGCCCAGCGAGCTAGCCGACTGCGAGTTGCTGGCCCGGGAATGGGGCATGCAGTGGCTGCCGGTCGAGACCCAGGAGATGGACCGGCCCGAGTACGTGGCCAACGGAGGCGATCGCTGCTACCACTGCAAGGCGGAGTTGCTTGACACCTTGGCCCCCATCGCGGCCGATTTGGGCGCCACCGTGGTCCTGGGCGTCAACCTGGACGACCTGGGCGACCACCGGCCCGGGCAGACGGCGGCGGCGGAACGAGGCGCCCGCTTCCCCCTGGTCGAGAGCGGCTTCACCAAGAGCGACGTGCGCGACGCGTCGCGCCGCCTCGGCTTGCGCACCTGGGACAAGCCGGCCGGCGCCTGCTTGGCGTCGCGGCTGCCCTACGGCACACCGGTGACGCTGCAGCGGCTGTCATCGGTGGCGATGGCGGAAGAGGGGCTGCGGGCGCTGGGTTTCCGCCAGCTACGGGTTCGCCACTACGGCGACCTGGCGCGGATCGAGTTGGCAGAAGCCGACTTGGTGGCAGCCGTCGGCCGGCGCCACGAACTGGTGGCGGCGGTGCAGGCAGCCGGTTACCGCTACGTGACGCTGGACCTGCAGGGGTTCCGATCGGGCAATCTCAACCAAGCGTTGCAGTGAGCGAACTGGTGGCGGACTACGCCACAGCCCTGGCCGACGGCATCGAGGCGGCATTGCCCGGTTGGGTGGAGCGTTGTGTGGCCCAGATCATGATGGCGTGGGCCGGATCGGTGCCGCCCGAGGTGGCGTCGGCCGCGCAGTCGGCGGGGCGCGAGGCGGCCACCGCGGTTGCGCCCCGGGTGCGGGCGCTGCTGGCGGCTGACATCGATGAACAGCGCACCACGCCGCTGGCCATCCTGCGCGCCGCCGCAGTCCGCTATCCCACCGATGTCTTGGCCCAGGCCGGGGTCCCCGAGGTGGTGCGGGACCGGGCGGCCGAGGAACTGTTCCCCGACGACGTGTACGACCTGGTCCCCGCGTCGTTCACCGATCTCGATCCCGAGTTGGCCGACGTGGGGTTACGGTGGGGCGCGGCCAAGGCGTTCGAGCACAAGCGCCGGCACAAGCCGACGACGGCGGAAGGAAAACGATGAGCCGAACCGTGGCCTACGTGCCCGATCTGATGGACCGTTCCAAGGTCTCGGCCACCGGACCGGTCACCTTCGTCTCCCACCCCGCCGACCTCCCGGCGGCGGCGCAGGGCGCGACCCTGGTCGTGGTCGACCTCAGCCGGGCCGGGGTGCTCGATGTGCTCCCGGCCATTGCCGCGCCGACCATCGGTTTCGGCCGCCACGACGACCGGGAACGCCTGGCCGCCGCCTCGGCCGCCGGGTGCGACCGGGTTCTGGCCCGCAGCGCCTTTTTTGCCCAGGTTTCCGAGCTGTTGCGCGCCGCGCCGCCTGCCTGACGGTCGGGGCGACCTATTTCCCGCCGCGGGCCGCGACGGACCGGCGTTCCCCCGTCCCGGCTGAGTGGAGCGGTGGCGCCGGGTTGGCTACCGGTCCTTCCTTTTCCCCCGCTTACGCTTTGAAGGCGGGTCGGGGAGGGAGATGAGGCCCTGACCAGTGTTGCTCAGCGGTTCGGATGGCGGTTGCGTCCAACCGGCCGACGACACGTTGCGGGGCTCGAAGAACAGGCAACCCTCCGGGCAGGCAAAGGGGTTCTCCTGGTTGGCGTTGATCCGGCAGCGTTCCACCGCCTCGCCCGTCGGCGTACTGCGCTTCAGGTAGTGCCGACAGTCGTCCCGTACGGCCATGGCCCCATCATCGCATGCCCTGGCCGAGCGCTTCGGACACTGGGTCCCGGATTCTGCTCGCTGCCACACCTAGGCTGGGTTCATGTCGCATCGTCTGCTCGTGATAGGCGGCGACGCGGGCGGCATGGCGGCCGCGTCGGCGGCCCGGCGTCACGGTGCCGACTTCGAGATCGTGGCCTTGGAGCAAGGTCGTCACACCAGCTACTCGGCCTGCGGGATCCCCTACGTCATCAGCGGGGATGTGTGGGCGCTGGACGAGCTGGTGGTGCGCACACCCCAGCAGTTCCGGGACCAGCTTCGCATCGACGTTCGCACCGGGCATCGCGCCATGGCCATCGACCTTGACCGCCGTATGGTCGAAGTCCGCAACCTGGCCCAGGAGCGGACCTATACGCTGGGCTTCGACCTGTTGCACATCGCCACCGGGGCGCGGCCCCGACGGCCGCCGTTGCCCGGGATTGACGGGCCCAACGTGTTCGGGGTGCAGACGCTGGACGACGCGGCGCACTTGTTGGAGGCCATCAAGTCGGGCCAGTCCGACCAGGTGGTGGTCATCGGCGGGGGGTACATCGGCCTCGAGCTGGCCGAAGCGTTCCTCAAGCGCCAGGCGTCGGTCACCGTTGTCGAACAGGGTGACGAGGTCATGGGCACGCTCGACCCGGACATGGGCGCCCTGGTCGGGGCGGCCATGCGCCAGCACGGGATCACCCTGTACACGGGCGAGGCGGTGACCGCCATCGAAGCGGGCGCTGTGGTGACCACGCAACGGTCCATCCCCGCTGACCTGGTGGTGCTCGGACTGGGAGTGGAGCCCAACGCCGACATGGCGGCCGACGCGGGCATCGAGGTCGGGGTGCGGGGAGCCATCGCGGTCGACCGGCGTCAGCGCACCTCCGTCGAGGGGATCTGGGCGGCCGGTGACTGTTGCCAGAGCCGCTCCATCGTCACCGGCCAGCCCATCTACGTGGCGCTGGGCACCGTGGCCAACAAGCAGGCCCGGGTGGCCGGGATCAATATCGCGGGCGGCTATGCCACCTTCGCCGGGGTGGTGGGCACGGCTATCACCAAGCTGTGCGCACTGGAAGTGGGCCGCACCGGGGTCAACGAGCGCGAGGCCAAAGCGGCGGGCTTCGAGTACGTAGTGGCCAAGATCGAGAGCACGACCAGGGCTGGTTACTACCCGGGGGCGGGCTCGATCACGGTCAAGCTGCTGGCCGAGCGGGAAACGGGGCGGCTACTGGGGGGGCAGGTGGCGGGCAACGAAGGCACAGCCAAACGCATCGACGTGCTGGCCACCGCCATCACCGCGGGCATGACGGCCGAGGACCTGGTGTACCTCGATTTGTCGTACGCCCCGCCGTTCTCACCGTTGTGGGATCCGGTGCAGGTGGCGGCGCGTCGGGCCATCTCCCTGGCCGAAGGCCGCCGCTAGCCGCGCTTCGCCGGCTCGCCGAGCCGCCGCCGCCAGCTCGGACCGCGTGCCGTCTCTGTGGTGGCCTGCCGCCGACCCGCAAAGGGGCCATGAGGGATAGCCTCTCGCCATGGCCTCGGACGCAATGGCGAGCGGGCCGGCCAATGCCCAGGAGTTGGTGCGCTGGAGCGAGGCGCTGGCGGGAATCGCCCGAACCGGCCTCGGTTTCAGCGACAACCTGTACGAGCGGGAGCGCTTCGAGGAGGTGCTCAAGGTGGCGGCCGACATGCGAGTGGCGGCTGGCCTGGAGCAGGAGGCGCAGGTCCTGGTCGAGGAATGGCTGCGATCGGTGGGTAGCGGCGTCCCGGGCTATGTGACTCCGAAGGTGGCGGTGGGCGCCGTGGTGGGCAACGACCAGGGCCAGATCCTGCTCATCCAACGGGCCGACTCCGGGGTATGGCTGTATCCCACTGGGTGGGCCGACGTCGGGTACTCGGCATCGGAGGTGGCGGCCAAAGAGGTGTTCGAGGAGACAGGCATCGAGGTGGAACCGGTTCGCCTGCTGGCGGTGCTGGACGGGCTGCGCCTGGGGTTCACCAGCGTGCCGCTGTACTCGCTGGTCTTTCACTGCCGGGCGGTGGGTGGGGCGCTGGAACGCCATCCCTTGGAGACCCGCGACGTGGGTTGGTTCTCCGAGGACGAGTTGCCCAAACCCCTGGCTGGGGCGGACCGCTGGCGTCAGGCGGCGTTCGCCGCAATACGAGGTGAGCCGGTCGAGGTGATCTTTGATCGCCCCCGCAAGCCGCCGTGGCGGGAGGCCGGCGGACCCGACGGCGTCGAGCAGGGAGCGGCGCTGTGACGCCAAGCCGCGGCTAGTTCGCCGGGCGCCCAGCCAGGCAGGTGGCAGGCGCCTGGGGTGGTCTCAGGCGGTGGCGGGCGCCACCGACACCCTGCCGGCGAGGAAGATCAGCCAGCGCGTCTTGTAGGTCACCGTGAGGACCTGTCCCTCGTACACGCTGACGTCGATGCTGGCCTTGTTGGCCGGCCCCATGATCCAGGGGTAACTGAAGTTCAACGTGTGGGAGCCAGGTGCCAACGGAAAGAACTGCGAGCCCCACTTGCCCTTGATGACCTGACCATCGATCTCGATCTTGGGATGGAGAAGGTACAGGATGAATTGCAAGGGCTGCGGCTTCGCCCGCACCTCGATCCCGGTCGGTGCCTGACCCATGAGCCCCCCTCGTTGGTGCAGTCGTGTGTGGCGCTCGCAATGCATCGCTGCGCCAGAGTTCACGGTACAGGGCAAACCCGGATGGGGCACCCGATCGCATCGGGTGGCTCGCGGCGTCAGGGGTCAGGGCGTCAGGCCGTCAGCTGGCGGAGCACCTCGGCGATGATCGAGATGCCACCTTGGCTGTGCTCCCAGGCATCGCCGATCGGTTGGTGATCGACCAAGCCGGCGGCGTCGGGGGGCAGGCCCAAGGCGGCGGTGGCGGCGGCGACCAATGGGGCGGGCTCGATTTCATCGCCGTAGGCCGGGTAGGCCTCGAGGCCGTCCCACAGGCGGTCGAGCGGCGTGGCCAGTTCCTCGCCCGCGGCCAGGGCGTAGGCCACGGTCTCGAACACCTCGTTGGTGCCCACGCCGGGGGGGCGGCGGTAGCCGGCGACGGGATGCAGTCGCCACTCGATGGTGATCTCGTGCGGGCCGTCGGGTCGCAACCACACCTGCGAGCCGTTCACGTAGGTGTCCACCGGCTCGCCGAAGCGATGGTCCAGCGCGACGATCAGGGCCGGGGACGCCAGCCAAACGCAGGTCGGCGTCACCTCAGGCCGTTCTCACGGCCGGCGCCGCGGCTGGTCGCCGGGCCGGTCTCAGTCTCGACCGTGGTCGCGCAGGAATCGCTCGGCCTCGGCCGCCAGGCTCTCGGCGCTGGGCACGGCGAACCCCGAGGCGGGCGCCTCGGCCGCCATCCGATCGGACGCCTCCTCCAGCTGGGCCACATACGCCGTGGCCTCCTCGTCGTCCGCCACCCGCTCGTTCACCTGTCGGACGTATGCCTCGCCCGCCGCCCGCAACTCCACCGGGTCGAGCCGGGTCCCCACCATGGAGGCGGCGCGTTCCACCAGCGCCAGGGCCGCCTTGGGTGACGACACCTGGTGGACGTAGTGGGGGACCGATGCCCACAGCCCGACCGACGGAAGCCCGGCCCGGAAACAGGCGTCATGCACCACCCCGACGATGCCCGTCTCGCCCTCATAGCGTGAGATGGGCAGCCCGAAGCGGGCGGCCAGCGTCGGCTCGTAGGCCGAACCGGCCACGGGGACCGGCCGGGTGTGGGGCACGTCGGCCAACAAAGCCCCAAGCGTCATCACCATCTGGGCTCCGAGCGCGCTGGCCACGCCGAGCACGCTGCTGGAGAAGGCCCGCCAGCGCAGTTGCGGCTCCACGCCGCGCAGTATGACCACGTCGCGACCGGCGCCCGGGATGGGCCCGGCCAGGAGCAATGTCTCAGGCCACTCGATCCGGCGGGTGGCGCCTCCATCGGCCAGGCGCACCTGGGGCCGGGTGGCGGTGAAGTCGAAGAACTCCTCGGGGTCGATGGTGGCGAAGCGGCGCACGGGCCAACTCTCCGACAGGTAGCGCACCGCCAGCGAGGAGGCGTCGCCCGCGTCGCTCCACCCTTCGAAGGCGGCGATCATGATCGGTTGCCTCAGCTTTGGGCGGTGTTCCCAGCGCACGTAGGCGGCCTCAGAACCCATGCCACCTAACGCTATCGGGAGGAAGAAGGGGAGGGGGGCCGGTGGACAGGGGGGGAGTCAACCGGCCGCTTCCCTCCCACTGGAAAACTACCCTAGCGAGCGATCAATGGATTCGCACCCCATTTATTGTTAATCGACCGTGAATATCCACCACCCGAGTGGTCCCCTAGGCTCGGGTCGTGGTCAGCCTGGAGGAGCCGCAGGAGGTCACCGACGACCTGTTGGCGAGCATCGGCCGGCTGGTGGCGCAGCTCTCCTCATCGTCCGCCCCGCCCGTGTGGGCCGATCTGGAGACGATCGTGACGTCCCCCGCCACCACCCTCATCGTCGCTCGCAACGACGATCAGATGGTCGGGATGCTCACCCTGGCGCTGTTCCGCATCCCCACCGGGGTTCGGGCGTGGATCGAGGACGTGGTGGTGGACTCCTCGGCCCGAGGTCAGGGCGTGGGCGAGGCCTTGTCGCGTCGGGCACTGGAACTGGCGGCGCAGGCGGGGGCACGCACCGTCGAGCTCACCTCGCGCCCCTCGCGTCAGGCAGCCAACCGGCTGTACCGACGCATCGGCTTCCAGATTCGGGAGACCAACGTGTACCGCTACCAGCACGACCCGCCGGCCGAGGGCCGGTCGGGGCGGAGGTAGCATCCGAGTCGCCGAGCATCGGCGCGTCGGCATGCCTCGCTCCGACCCTTTGAGGGGGATTCATGCCCGAATCGATCACCATCACCGACAACCGGACGGGTTCGACGGTGGAGATCCCCATCGTCGACGGCGGCGTGTCGGCCGACCCGTGGCGCAAGCTTCTCCCGGGCATCTGGTTCTCTGACCCCGCGTTCACCACCACCGCCCTCGGCCCGAGCGCCATCACCTACCTGGACGGCGACAACGGGATCTTGCGCTACCGCGGCTACCCCATCGAACAGTTGGCCGCTCACTCCACCTACCTGGAGGTTTCCTACCTCCTGGTTCATGGTGAGCTGCCCAACGAGGCGGAGTACGCCCAGTGGCTGCACGACATCACGTACCACACGTTCATCCACGAGAACGTGCGCAAGCGCTTTCTGGAGGGCTTCCACTACGACGCCCACCCCATGGGCATGCTGGTCTCCGCGGTGGGCGCCCTTTCGACGTTCTACCTGGAGTCCAAGCAGGTGGACGACCCGGACATCCGCTACAAGCAGATCATCCGACTCATAGCCAAGATGCCCACCCTGGCCGCGGCGTGCCATCGCTTCAGCGTGGGCATGCCGTTCGTGTACCCCGACAACTCGCTTTCGTTCGCCGAGAATTTCCTGTCCATGATGTGGAAGGTGGCCGAGCCCCGCTATGTCGCCGACCCCGTCCTGGCCCATGCCCTCGACGTGTTGTTCATCCTCCACGCTGACCACGAGCAGAACTGCGGCACGCTGGCGCTGCGCACTGTCGCCTCGGCGCACGCCGACCCGTACGAAGCGTGCGCCGCGGCCGGCGCCGCCCTCTACGGCCCCCGCCATGGCGGCGCCAATGAGGCCGTCATCAAGATGCTGAACGAGATCAAGTCAATCGACAACGTGCCCGGCTTCATCAAGGCGGTGAAAGAAGGTCACGGCAAGTTGCAGGGCTTCGGTCACCGGGTTTACAAGAACTACGACCCCCGGGCCCGCATCATCAAGGAGATCGCGGACGACGTGTTCGAGGTGACGGGCAAGAACCCGCTGCTCGACATCGCGCTGAAGCTGGAAGAGGTGGCGCTGTCGGACGACTACTTCATCTCGCGCCGGCTGTACCCCAATGTCGACTTCTATTCCGGGCTGATCTATCAGGCGATGGGCTTCCCGATCGAGATGTTCACGGTGCTGTTTGCCATTCCTCGGACCACGGGCTGGCTGTCCCACTACGAGGAGCTGTTGACCCAGGACCAGAAGATCTACCGGCCTCGCCAGCTGTGGGCCGGGGCGGACGAGCGCTCGTACGTGCCCATGGACGCCCGTTCCTAACCACGACGGACTAGCGCGAGCCGGGCGGCCGGTGGCGGGGGTCGCCCGCTACCCTGGCTGGCGTGCCCATGACCCCGTCGGACCTGGTGGCGCTGGCCCGCACGCCGGGGGGCAAGAAGATGATCCGCTATGCCTCGACCTCGGTGATCTGTGCCGTCCTCAGTAGCGGCATCCTCACCATCCTGGTCGGCGTCCTGCGCTGGCAGGCCTTTGGGGCCGCTCTGACCGCCACCGCTATCACCACCGTGCCGTCGTATGTGCTGAATCGGCGCTGGGCCTGGGGTAAGTCGGGCAAGAGCCACCTGTGGAAGGAGATAGTCCCGTTCTGGGTCTTGGCGTTCATCGGGCTGGCCTTCTCCACCGGCACCTCGGTCGGGGCACAGACATACGCCAACCATGAGCACTTCGGGCACGTCCTGCACACCGCGGTCATTGTGGGGGCGTTCGTCGGCGGCTACGGCGTGCTGTGGCTGGGCAAGTTCCTCATCATCAACAAGTATCTGTTCCAGCACGAGGCACCAGACGAGCTGGTGCCCGCCCTGGACGGCGCAACAGGCACCTGACCATCGGGGTGCCGACGGCCGAGCCAGGATCCAGGACCGAGGAGCTGCTGGTCATGGCCCGGGCCATCCAGGGCTTCATGCCCGACGGCGAAGGCCGGGCCCTGTACCGCGCGGGCGCGCAAGCGGCCCGCGACGTCAACGGGCCGTTGCTGGAAATCGGCACGTACTGCGGAAAGTCGGCGGTCTACCTGGGCGCGGCGGCAGCCGAGCTGGCAACAGTCCTGTTCTCCGTCGACCACCACCGCGGCTCAGAGGAGAACCAGGCAGGGTGGGAACACCACGACCCCTCGCTGGTCGACCCGCTCAACGGGAGGATGGACACCCTGCCCCGGGCCCGCCGGGCCATCGAACAGGCGGGCCTGGAAGACTACGTCGTGCTGGTTGTGGGCCCGTCCCCGGTGGTGGCAACGAACTGGTCGACCCCGCTCGCGCTGCTGTTCATCGACGGCGGGCACGGTGCCGAGGTGGCCTGGGCCGACTACCGCGGCTGGGCCCCCAAGGTGGCGCCGGGCGGCCTGCTGGCCATCCACGACGTGTTTCCCGACCCCGCGGAGGGAGGCCGGCCGCCCTACGAGCTGTTCTGTGAGGCGCTGGCGTCGGGGCTGTTTGAGGACTGCCCCGCGCTGGCGTGCGGCAGCCTGCGCGTGCTCCGGCGCGGCTCCGACCCGAGGGAGGCGTAGAGGGCGGCCAGGCGCCGCCCCATCAGGTCGACGCCGAAATCACGGCCCAGCCGGGCCGAGGCGGTGGCAACAACCGCCGCCCGCACTAAGCGGTCGTCCAGCAACCGGACGATGGCAGTGGCCGCCCCGGCGGCGTCGCCAAAGGGGACCAGGAAACCCGTCACCCCCGACTCGACCGTGTCGCGGTTGCCCACCACGTCGGACAGCACGACGGGCACGCCGGCCCGCATGGCCTCCAGCGGCACGTACGGCCCACCTTCGTAGCGCGACAGCAGAACCAGGACGTCGAACTGAGGCATAACGGCGGCAGCGTTCCGAAAATGGGGGATCTGGTGGAAGCGGCCCGTCAGGCCCGCTTTTGCCACCTCGCGGTCGACCCGTCCCTGCAGTGGCCCCAGCCCCACCAACAAGAAGTGCACCGCGGGCCGACGCCGGGCCACGGCGGCGCACGCCCGAACGAACTGCTCCGGCGCCTTTTGTGCCGCCAGTCGGGCCACCGTGGCCACCAGCGGCGTGCCCGGGGGCAGCCCCAGCCGCGCCCGCACGTCCGGTACCGATTCGGCGGGAACGGTCAGGTCGATGCCGTTGGGAATGACGGTGATGCGCGAGCGGGGGACGAGCCGCAGCACCGCCACCTGTTCCCCCTCGGTGGCCGACACGGCCACGAAGCGCGTCGTCAGCCGGCCCAGGCTGCGTTCGAACGCCACCGCGGCGGCCGACGTCATCACCCCGTTGGGGGTGTAGGCGCACGGCACGCCGGCCGAACGTGCGGCCAGGCGAGCCACCGCCCCGCCCACCGAGCTGTGCCCGTGCGCCACATCGGGTGATGTATCGGCCATGACCCGGCGCACCGCCTTCACGGCGGCCAGGTTGACCGGATGCAGCGGGTTGCGCCGCATGTCGACCACGTGCAGCACGGCGCCCGCCGCCGCCATGCGGTCCTCGGCCGTGGTGTCAGCCAGTGCCCCCGAGCGGCCCGCAACCCCCTCGTGGCGGGGCAGGGCCACGTGATGCTCGATGTCGGGCGTGGCCGTGACGACGTCGAGCAGGTAGCGCACCGTGCCCCCCCGCACCGCCTCCAAGACGTGCAGGACTCGCGTTGGCCCGCGCTGCGGCGGGTGCTGGTTCAGGGACGCAAGGCCCGGCGGCCGGCGTAATCGGCCTCCGGGATCCCCGGCGCGGCCCGCCGAGACAGCATCCGGTCGGTGTTGGGCGGGGGCAGTCGCACGATGGCGGGCACGGTGGTGGCCAGGATGCGCACGTCCAGCCAGAAGCTCCAATGGTCGACGTAGTCGTTGTCGAAGGCGGTGCGCAGGGCCAGGGGTGTCTGCCCCCGCAGCCCGTTGATCTGCGCCCACCCGGTCATGCCCGGCCGCACCCGGTGCCGGTCGTCGTAGCCGTCGATGGCAGGGGCGAAGCGGGCGACGTAGCTGGCCCGTTCCGGCCGGGGCCCGACCAGCGACATGTCGCCCCGCAACACATTGAACAGCTGGGGCAACTCGTCGAGGTCCCATCGGCGCAGCCACCGCCCGAGCGACGTCTGCCGGTCGACCGCCGCCACCGCCTGCTCGCCCAAGCTGGCGGTGGCCCAGTGGGCGTCCGCCTCGCCGTACTCGTCGGGCGTGCCGAACATGGTGCGGAACTTCAGCAGGGAAAAAACTTCGCCGTGCTTGCCCACCCGATCCTGGCGGAAGAAGACCGGGTTGTGGTCCTGGAAACGGATGGCGGCTGCGATCACCAACATCAGCGGCGCACTGAGTACGAGCACGACCAAGGCCACGAACAGGTCGATGGCCCGCTTGGCGATGAGGCCATTGCGGCTGAGCCCGATGGGGAGGGGAACGACGGGGAAGCGTCCGACGTGGTACTTGCTCCCATGGCGCACGATGTCGGCCAGGGGGAGCACCAGGGTGTAGCCGCGGCGGTCGTCGGCCCAGGTGACGAACTCCCGGAACACCGACTCGTCGATGCCGTCATTGACCAATAGGACGTGGTCGATCTCGTTGCGGTCGAGCAAGCTGAACGCCTGGTCGTGGCCATCGGCCACCGCGCTGGTGTCGGCCAGGGTGGGCGTGTACCCGGCAGCGAAGCGCAGCCCCACCTGGCGCACCATGGCCAGCTCCTCCGCCAGTTCGTTGACCCGGGCGTTGGTCCCGATGATCAGCGTCGGGCGCAGGCCGAGGCCCCGGCGCCGCCCCGCCTTGATGACGTACCACGCCACCAGGCGCATGAAGATGAGAATGGTCGCCGCCCGGATGAGGGCGGCCGCGGTCAGTGGCCCGCTGAGCCCGTGCGGTTGGAACACCGACACCAGGGCCACCATCAGCGCGCACACCACCAACAGGGGCTTCAGGTACCAGCGGATGCCTTGGGCCTGCACGCTGGTGCGGTGGGCGGCCAATCCGACCAGCGGGCTCATGAGGGCGAAGGCGGCACCGGCGCCCAGCGCAACCGTTCGTCCGACACCGAGGTGACGGAAGGACCCGGCCACAATCATGCCGTCGATGAACAGCACGGCGGGGTGGGCGGCCGCGCTATGCCACAGCTCCACGCCCCGAAACCACGCCGGAGCCGATCGGCTGACGACCGGGGGTAGTGCGTCGACCGCCTCGGGTGTCTCGGCAGTCGTGTGGGCGCTGATGTCAGCCTTTACTGACTTCACGCGTTCACCGGCACGACATCAGCCATGGTCCCCAGTCGTTCTCGCATCATTTGGCACGTTTGTCGAAGCAGAAGTGAACAGTTTGCCCAGCGTTTGTTGACCGGTCAAGTGTCGGTCTTTAATCCCGCCAGGGCTGGCGTCGGGGTGCTGGCTTTTGCGGCGCTATGTTCCCGCCCGCGGCGGGCACGGCCCGGCCCAGCGCGGGTGGTGTCGACGCCGCTCCGATCGACGGAGGCGTAGACCCGGCACCGCCCAGCCGCGCCACCACGGCGTCGGCAATGGCGCCGATGGTCTCCTCGTCCAGGGCTTGCCCCGTGGCCCGGGCCCGCAAGGCGATGCGCCGGCGCAACGCCTCCAATTGCTCGCCCAACTGCTGGCCCAGTTGGTCGAATCGTTCCACCAACTCGGCGTCCCCTGACCCGGCGCTGGATCCCCGGGGGCCACCGGCGGTGCCCGCCCGCATACTTTCCAGCGAGGGGAGCAGCCGTTCCAGCCGTTCGATGGCCGCGGCCCAGGTCGGGTCGGGCGTGATTTCGAGGTGCGCCGCCACGTCCGCCGCCATGTCTCGCACGTTGGGCGTGCTCCGCTGGGCCACCGCTTCGGCCAGGTCGTCGAGCCGGGCGTACACCTCGGCCAGGTCGATCTGGGCCTGTGGCGCGCTGCGCGCCATGCGGTTGAGCCGGGCCTCGATGGGGGACAGGTCGGTACGGCCCTCGGCCACCAGTCCCGCGATCTCGTCCACCTGGGCCGACAGCTGGGCCAGCGCCCGCGACGTCTCGCGGTCCCGCCCCACGACCAACTCGGTCGACATCTCCTTCAAGCGGGTGTCGAGGCGGCTGAGCGTTGCCGCCAGGTCGTCGCCCGAGAGACCCGTCATGGCGGTGGCCACCTCGTCGATGCGGGCTTCCAGCCGCGACAACGCCTTGGTCAGACCCCGTTCCCGGCCCACGGTCATCTCGGTGACGGCCCGCTCCAACCGAGCCAGCATGTCGGCGCCACGTTCGCGATCGTCGGCCAGCGCCACGACGGCCTGTTCCAACTCGGTCCACACCGCGCTCTGGCGGTCCCGCTCGCCCGCCAGGGTGCCGATCATGTCGCCCAACCGGGCAAAGCTGGCCGCGCTCTTGCCCTCGGTCAACTCGGTCAGGGCGTCCTCGACCCGCTCCAGGCTGCGCACCAAGCTGTCGGAGACGGTGTCGCGATCGCTGGTGATCTGGTCGACTGCGTCGCCGCTCTCCCGCACCGCCGCAATCAGGGCACCGACCTTGGCATCGAGGTCGCCCACCGACCGGCCCACGCGGCGGAGGTTGTCCTCGGCATCGCCCACCGACCGACGGATCTGCTCTATGGCCCGTTCGTGGATGTGTCGGTAGTCATCCAGGTCACCCGAGGCGCTGGCGGCCAGCCGGCCCACCTGCTCGGCGTAGTCGGTGATGCGGTCGCTGACCAGGTTGCGGAATGTCGAGGTGGTGCTGGTGAGGGCGTCGATGCGCAACGCGATCGAAGCCAGCGCCGCCTGCAGCGAGTCGGTCCGCCCGGCCAGGATCAACTCCTGGGTCGTCACGGTCGGTCGTGATCCGCCGTCGCGCTGGTCGAGGTCGTCGTCGTCCTCGTCGTCCTCGGCTTCGACGGTGAGCAATGGCTTCTCCCGGCTGTGGGTGTCTGCTTCAGCCACAGCCCGCTCGGTGGCGGCCCGCTCGGCTGCGGCGTGGGCTTGTGCTTGCTTGGTCGCTCGTTCCGCTACCGCCCGTTCGGCCGCCGCCTCGGCTGCCGCTCGCTGGGCTTCCACCTGCAATGCCTGCGCTCGTTCTGCCGCTGCTCGTTCTGCCGCCGCCTCGGCCTGCGCTTGGAGGGCGGCTCGTTCGGCCGCAATGCGTTCCGTGGCGGCGCGTTCTGCTGCCGCCCGCTCCGACTCGGCCCGCTGCGTTTCCGCTCGTTCTGCGGCCGCGGCGCGCCGGGCCTCCTCGCGCTGCGCCTCCGCCGCGGCGCGTTCTGCCGCCGCCCGTTCTGCCGCCGCCCGTTCTGCTGCCGCTTGGGCGGCGCGCTGGGCTTCGGCTCGTTCCGCCGCCCCTCGTTCCGCGGCCGCTTGGGCCGCCCGTTGGGCTTCGGCTCGTTCGGCCGCCGCGCGTTCGGCCTCGGCCCGCTGCGCCTGTTGTTCTGCCGCCCGCCGTTCCGCTTCCCGTGACGAGTCCACTCGGCTCACCGTGGCGTCTTGGGTCCGGCCTTGCGGTCCCCCGGTGCGCTGCGTCGGAGGCTGGGCCCCTCGTTGCCCCGCCGCCCGCTGGGCTGCCACCCGCTCGGCCGTGGCTCGCTGCGCCGCCGCCCGTTCGGCTGCTGCCCGTTCTGCTGCCGCACGCGCCGCTTGTTCGCGGGCATCGGCGGCGCGCTGGGCCGCTGCCCGCCTGCCCGCGGCCCATCGGCTGATCGGCTTGCGCCCCCCGCCGTCATCGTCGCCCTCAACGGGAGCGACGGGTGGGGTCCGGCCGACCGGCGAACGTTGAGCCGCCGCCGGCGCCGGTCTCGAGACGGGTGCAACAAACTCGCCCGTCGGTTCGTCGTTGCCCCGCTGGTCGAAGGGGCTCCCGGCGGACGGCTGCGGCCAGGTGAGCCGTACTCGGAGGTCGTCGGGGGGTTCGTCGTCGCTGTCCATCTGACGCGAAGGGTATCGAAGTTTGAACCGTCCGGACGCCCATCCCATGCTCGCCGCGGATCGCCCAGGATGATGTCATGAATGCCGACGCAAGCCCCCCACCCGGGCCGGAGCCGCCAACGCTGGCCCCCATGCTCGCCGGTGCCACGGGCATCCCGACCAATCCGGACGGCTGGTCCTTTGAACCCAAATGGGATGGCGTGCGGGGGATTGCCCGCGTCTGGTCGGGCCGGGTCACCCTGGCCAGCCGCCTGGGCAACGACATCACCGACGCCTACCCCGAACTAGCCCAGCTGGGGCCCGCTCTGGCGAGCCACGCCGCGGTCCTGGATGGCGAGATCGTCGCCTTTGACGACGCCGGGCGGCCCAGCTTCGAGCGGTTGCAACGTCGGATGCACGTGCGCCACCCCACTACCGCCCTGATGGCCGAAGTGCCCGTCCTGTACGCCCTGTTCGACCTGTTGTGGCTGGACGGCGTGGCGCTGACGGGCCTTGCGCTCAAGGAGCGTCGCCGCCACCTCGATCAGCTGGGCCTGGTCGGCCCCAACTGGCGGACGTCGCCCGTCTTGGGCGGCGTGCCCGATGACGACCTGCTGGCTGCCTGCCGCACCGTTGGCCTGGAAGGCTATGTGGGCAAGCTCGAGTCGTCCGCCTACTACCCGGGCCTTCGGTCCAAGGCGTGGACCAAGGTGAAGTGCGCGCGGCAACGAGAGTTCGTCGTGGGCGGGTGGAGCGAGGGAAGCGGCGGTCGGGCCGGGCAGATCGGATCGCTGGCCGTGGGCTACGTGAGCGCCGACGGGGCGCCCCTTTTGCAGTACTGCGGGCAGGTTGGGTCGGGCCTGGACGAGGCCCTGATGCGCCGCCTGCGCGCCGCCTTCATCGACCTGGCGGCCGAGGCGAGCCCCTTTGCCGACACACCCCGCCAGCTTCGGCTGCATTTCGTGCGCCCCACGTTGGTGGTCGAGGTCAAGTACAGCGAGGTCACGACCGCCGGCGTGCTGCGCCAACCGTCTATCAAGGGCCTGCGCAACGACATCGACCCCGCCACCGTCGGTTGGACCGAGGAAATGGCCTAAATCCGCCCAAAGTTCGAGCGAAATCGCGACCCGGACCAGCAAGAAGCAGTTAGCGCCCCAGGCGCTCGCGCCAGAGGACCAAGCGCAGCTTGGCCAGGCCCGCCAGTGAGCGGGGTATGCGCTTGGTGATGGGCGTGCGGGGGGGACGGGTGTCACGCACGGTCACCCCGAGTTCGGCCACCCGCAGCCCGGCGCGCTCGGTCCGCAGGATCAGCTCAGTGTCGAACAGGTCGCCGCCGAAACGGCACTGGGTCACGATGGGCGCGAGCACGGCACGGCGAAGCACCTTCATCCCATGGGTGTCGCTCACCTGCAGGCCGAAGCCCCGGCGCAACACCAGCGAGAACGCCGCGGTGACCACTCGGCGACCAATGGCCCGGGTGTCATCGGCATCGGCGCTGCGCTTGCTGGCGACCACGGCAGCCGGCCCGCCCTCGGCGGTCACCAGGTCCCAGGCGGCGTCAAGGAACGCCAGGTCGATGTAGTCGACGTCGAAGTTTGCCACCATTTCACCGGTGGCGGCCAG
>Ga0302325_10010345_pt1 | contig 20238 bp, 19 predicted proteins | sample Palsa_T0_2_FD_201948 | JGI IMG/M metagenome (GOLD analysis project Ga0302325, IMG submission 201948) | Peat permafrost microbial communities from Stordalen Mire near Abisko, Sweden - Palsa_T0_2 | ecosystem: Environmental > Terrestrial > Soil > Palsa > Peat permafrost | place: Sweden: Abisko...
TTCGGTTCGACGAGCGGGGAGTGGAAACGGGGCGATGGAGCGGCTACTTGGGCACCGGCGACCGAAAGGGCCGGCAACAGATAAGCCTACCTCCTGGTTGCTACCGCGCCACTTCTCGACTCTACCGCGTCGCCGTCCGAAGAAATCCTCTACCTTTCTACCCTTCTTTCTACGCGTCAATTGGTCGTAGGGCCGTTTCGCGAAAGTGCGCAAATGGCTTGAATTCCAGGTCGAAACGTTCAGCGTGGCTTTGCGAAGTGTCTTCCGGTCCACCGGGGTGGGTCTGACAACTGGCCTTAGATTTCAATCCAGCTTCTGGTACTTGGAGCTGATCTCGCCTTGCCTCCGAGGCAACTGAAGAGAAGTCTGCGTTTCATTAGCGCCTCGGTGAAGATTTGGCGTGAGTTTCGGCTGCGAATCTTCCCAACTTCAGGACAATTCGCGTTTCGCGTGGAGGAACCTCGACCCGAGTGACGCGGGCGCGAGCGAGAGGCCCAATGCTGTCACCAGAAATGCGCCTGCGACGATCTCACCGACAGTTAGATGCTCGCCGAGAAGGAGTGTCGATGCGGCAGGACCCGCTGCGATCGAGCCGTAAGAGGTCAGCGCGACAACCAGTGCGACGTTGAGACTGCGGAGCGCGAGGCCTTGCAGAAGCTGGCCACCGAGTGATAGCAGCAATACAAGTTCTACATCAAAACAGAGGATGGTTATTTGGTTAAAATGCTTCAACGGGATCAGGACGGCGTCGATGCGCCCGACGAGCAGGCCCATTCCGGTGAGAAGAAGACTGCCGATTGTTCCGAACACCCCGACGACGAACAACGCGGGATAGTATCGAGCTTTCGAATGCCGACGGTCAAGAATGCCCATGTCAGGATGAATGCACCTATCAGCGCGTCACCGGCTACGGTTGATCCGCGGCCGGATTTCGAGAACGTCAATGTCAGTGCGCCGAGCACGCCGATCACGATCGCTATAATCCACAGAAGCGCCAGGCGCTCCCGCAAGAACAGGCTGGCAAGAATAGCAGCCAGCGGCGGAAACAGGCTGAGGAGGAGAACCGCGTGTCCGGCACTGGTCTCACTCGCTCCCAATGAGGACAAAGCGTTCGTTCCGGGCCCGTAGGCTACGCCGCACATCACGAAGATGGCTGCGTTCTTCCAGGTTGGGGCGGGAAGCGGCCGCGGCATTGTGGCAAACGCCAAAATCACGAACAGCGGCAGCGACCAGAAGCCACGCGCGACGAACAGCGAAACTGCATCGAAGTGTGCGAGTGCGCCCGGCAAAAAGAGGAGTTTGGATGCAACCGCATTCAGTCCGAAGAACACAGCGGAAACGAGCGCGGCGAGTACGGCCGTCAACCAATCGTGCCCAGACCCGCGTTTCGGGAGACCCGGCGTGGGCACCTGCGATGGTGCATCTACTCGCATGTCGTCTCCAGGCGCATCGAAAGATTCTTTGCGGTGAGCGCGAAGACTCGCCGACCGTTCAAATCCGAACCCATGGTCATTGCTCCTTTTCGCTCGGATCTATTCGGCGCAAAGTCAGGTTGATCCTACCGTCAGGCAGGCCAATTCGGTCCAGCAACGTGGATGTGCCCGATCGAATTCCCTCGACACCATGAAAAATCAGGCGCGATGCTCCTCCGAACCAGACGACGTCGCCGCTATGAACTGCAAGTCGGCGCGTGCGCTCCTTCCGCGATAATCCGCCCAGCAGGAAGGTCGCCTCGTCTCCGAGAGAGATGGACACGACGGGCGCGTCCAGGCTGGAGTCGCCACGTTCTTGATGAAGTCCCAATTTTGCGTCACGATCATAGAATTTGATCAGACATAGATTGGGTATTTGTTTTTCATCGGTAAGGTCAGCCCACAGAGCGAGCAATCGATCGGGAATTGCCGGCCTCGCATTCCCCGTCACAGGGTGCGTGTCTTGGTATCGGTAGCCGCCTTCGCGGTCCGTCACCCATCCGTACTCGCCGGCGTTCGACATCCGCACGCTCAGCGGTGCGCCGGTGCGGGGCATTCGCTGCTGGAAGAGGTGCCTGCTCAAGGAGGTATCCGACTTCGATGGTGAGGGAGACTTGTGCGAACTCGTCGAGATAGCCGGGCATAAAATGGAATCCGACTGGGAGTGATTGCTCAGCCTGCGCAGGAGGCCGAGTATCCGGAACGTCGGTGAAGGAACGCGACATAGGTCAAGCCCATTCAGTCACGCGAGCACGTAGACGTCGCATTGGTTTGAAAGTCTAGCCCTTTGCAGAGACGCCTTCCAGACCGTGAATCTGGGTGGGTGACGGTCCAGGCTGGATCAGGGGCGCGGTTCAGAAAAAGGTAGATGAGCGTTACTCCACTTCCGAGGCAAGTTTGCCTCCGTTTGGTAATTACCTATAGCGCCCTTGGGACCGTGTTCTCGACGCCCGAGCTTACACCGCTGGGGAGAACGAATCCGGGTGAACATACCCGGTCCACGTGTCCGCGGCCGCGTTGGACGGAGTTGACGGCTGCATGAAGAACCTCAGTTTGAGCGGTGGCTCATGAAGTCCGATTGCGATTTGGCTCTTCACACCCTCATCGAGGTCCGTATGGAGCGGCCGCCGCCATCGGCGCACGCTGCCGTGGTCAATGCGCATGTCTCGCGTAAGCTCAAGGAGGGCGTCGGTATCGAATGGTGCGAGTCTGCGCCGAAAATCGTCAAAGGCGTGCTGCGATCTCCGTCGGTTCGGTTCCCTCCTTGACGCGTTGTGCGCACGCCCGGGTCCATGGACGGCGCTTCACGCAGACTCCTTAATACAGATTGTATTGACACTTTGCGATTTTCTTAGGCACCTTACCGTACCCGCACGTTGGCAGGGTAAGTGCGAAAGCCACATCAGTCCCGATCGCCTGAGTTTGCCGTCAGGTGCACCTTCTCCAAGTCCAAGCGCTTACGGAGATCATAAACGTCGGACACTGAGATCGCCGATGCCTGGTTACCCCAGCTGTTGCGAAGATAGGTGGCGACGTCGGCGATTTCGTTATCGGAGAGCTTCCACGCAAAGCTCGGCATGGTCAAAGGCGAAGGGCGCGACGGGCTCGTTCCGATACGGCCGCCGGCGAGGACTAAGTGCAGAAGCCCGACCGGGTCCGCCTGCTGCAACATGGCGCTGTGGCCGAGTGGCGGAAAGAACCTCGGCTGCCCGACGCCGTCTTCCAGGTGACAAGAGGCGCACGCGTCGGAGTAGATTGCAGCGCCGCGGCGCATCGCCCCTGAATCCGGCGGGGCATGGGCGACTTTCGGGCTCGGTTCTTGACTCTTCAGATAGACGGCCATCGCGTGGCGATCCGCATCGCTCATTAGCGAAGTGGAGTAGGTGATCACGTCGGCCATGGCGCCGCCCGCGCCTGCGTGGGCGTTGCGGCCGTTCCGCAAGTATTCGGCGACATCATCGATGCTCCAGCCGTTGAGGCCCGTGCGATCGTTGCTCGTCAGATCCGGCGCCACCCAGTTGTCGAGTTTGGCGCCGTAGAATTCGTGGCGGGATTTGTCGGCGCCGAGAAAGTTCTTGGGCGTATGGCAGCCGCCGCAGTGACCGAGTCCGTTGACCAGATACGCGCCCCGGTTCCAGTCGTTCGATTGGCCGGGGTCCGTATGGAAATCATGGGTGTTAAGAAAGAAAAGATTCCAACCCTTCACCATGAATCGAAAGTTGAGCGGAAAGGGCAGATCGTTCTGAGGCGGCGTGTAATTGACCGCCGGCGTGGTTTTCAAATAAGCGAAGATCGCGTCGTCGTCATTGCGGCTGGCGCGCCTGAACCAGGGATAGGGGAAAGCCGGATAAAGATTCTTCCCATGCGTGCCAATCCCGTCATGCATGGCCTGGTAGAACTGATCGCTCGTCCAGGCGCCGATCCCGGTCTGTTGGTCGGAAGTAATGTTGGCTGAATAGATCACGCCGAACGGTGTCTTCAGGCCAAGACCCCCGGCAAGGGGTTCGCCTCCGTTACGTAGATGGCAGGACATGCAATCGCCCGCCGCCACGAGATATTGGCCGCGCCGTAACTGCGCGGCGTTGGGTGCGGAGTCGGCGATCGGCTGAGAGAGGAGCGCCGTGGGGGTGAGCGCCGAAGTGGTGTGTGCGGGCAGAGCCGTCGGGATTTGGCTCGTCGTGATCCGGGCAAGAACTAGGATCGCGAGGGTGGTGCCGACAACCGCTACCGATTTGCGTAGGTGGGAGAAGCGCCTCATTGCTTACGACTGCACCAGGGGAGCCGGGTTCTTCAGATAGCGCGTCGTAATCTCGTGAGCAGCGTGATAGGTAAGCGCCGCTACGGTGCCGGTCGGGTTGTAGCCGGCATTCTGCGGGAACGCACCTGAGCCCAACGAGAATACGTTCGATACGTCCCATGACTGCAGATACTGGTTGACGACACTGTCCTTGGGGCTCTCTCCCATGATAGCGCCGCCGGTGTTGTGCGTCGTCTGGTAGGGTACGATGCTGAACGAGCCCTTGCGCCGATTCAGCTTGATCTCACGTGGGTTCATGGCCCGAGCTACCTCGGCCGCACGGTCGGTCAGGTAGTCCGACATTTTGTGTTCATTTTCGGTGAAATCGAACGTCATGCGCAGCATCGGGCGGCCGTAAATATCCCGATAGGTGGGGTCCAAATCGAGATAGTTGCCGCGATGGCTCATGCAGGAGCCGTGCACGCTGATAGAAAATGACCGCAGGTAGTTCTTGGCGGCCGCGTGCTTCCATTCGAGGCCCCAATCCGGCGTGCCCTCAGGCGTGTAAATCATTTCGATCGGACGTCCGCCCGTGACCATTCCCGCGATGTACGCACCGCCGATGAAACCAAGTCCTGAATGGTCGAAATTATCGCCGTTGAAGTCGTCGATCACGGTGGCTAGGGCGCCGGCGCCGATGAACGGGTTCAGTATCTTGTCGTCGAAGAAGACATTCACCGACGACATGGTCTGGTAGGCGTAGTTCTTGCCGACGACGCCTTCTCCGGTCTTCGGATCGTACGGTTTGCCGATTCCAGACAGGAGCATCAGACGGACGTTTTGCAGCACGTAGGCAGACAGGATCACCATTTCAGCCGGCTGGAAGAATTCTTCGCCCGCGCTGTTTACATAGGTAACGCCGGTTGCGCGCTTGCGGTCAGCTGTCAGCTTCACCCGCAAGACCTCGCACTCAGTCTTCAGGGTGAAGTTCGGCTTCGCCATCAGATAGGGTAGTAGTGTCGTCTGCGGGCTTGCCTTGGAGTAGTTGCCGCACCCAAATTTCTCGCAGAACCCACAGTAGGTGCAGGCGCCCAACTGCGCGCCGAGCGGGTTGATATATGGTTCGGAAAGATTGCCTGTCGGGTGCGGGAACGGATGGCGCCCAAGTTCCGCCGCCGCCTTGCCGAACAGGGTCGGCGCATAGGTTTGAATCATCGGCGGCGTCGGATATTCGTTTGAGCGCGGGCCTTCGAAGGGATTACCGCCAGGCTGTATCTTGCCGTTCAGATTGCCCGCTTTGCCGCTCGTACCACAAAGCTTATCGAACTGATCGTAGTAGGGTTCGAGCTGCTCGTACGTGACGCCCCAGTCCTGGACGGTCAGATCGTAGTCCGATACTGCCTTCTTGCCGTAGCGCTGCTGGTTGTGGCTCTTAGTCATGAAGTCGGACGGTAAGAACCGCCAGATCTGACCGTTCCAGTGAACGCCCCCGCTGCCGACACCAGTGCCGAGCAGGAATGCGCCGAGGTGACGCATCGGTAAGGCTTCTTGATTGGTATTGTTGCGGATCGTCAGTGTATCGTACGTGACGTTTTGAAACAGGTGGTGGCGCCACATGTAGCGCAGCTCATCCTGGGCGAATCCTGTGGCGAAATCCGTCGGGGTGTCGCGCCAGGGACCCCGCTCCAGCGCCACCACGTTCATGCCGGCGTCGCAAAGTTGCTGACCCATGATGGCACCGGTCCACCCGAAGCCCACCAGCACCGCATCCACCGGTTTCAGGGTTGTAGTCACGATGAGGTTTCCGTCCAACCGGGCCGGCCTTTGAGTCCGACAGGTGGGTAGGGCACGCGCTCGCCGTGTCGGGACACCCATTCCTTGTAGTCGTAGTGCGCGCCGGGGAAGCCGATCATCTTCCAGGCCCCCATATCCTTGTTGCCACCGTAGATCGGGTCCGAGAAGTAGCCCTCTTTGGTGTTCTGCAGCAGCATAGCGAAGAAGGACTTACTGTCGACTCCGCCGTCGAGTTTGATCTCGCCGCTCTCGAGCCCCTTTAGTACCTTGTCTTGATCATCCGCCGCAAGTTTGCCGAACGCGATGCCGTTGAAGTTTGCGCCGACGTATTTGTCGATCGCCGCGATCGCGGCGCGATAGAGTTCTGCGGGGTTGAAGCGGCTTTGATAGCCCTGCTCCGGGGTTCCCTTAGGCCACGGGCCTCCGAGATAAAAGTGATCGCCCCGCCCGAATCGCCCGGCAAGCTGCCGATCCAGAAAAAAGGGCACCCGCGCTTCGACGCCCCCAGGTCCAACTGAATCGTTCGGGATCAGCCTCCCAACCGCTGATTCAATAAAGATCACTTCCGCCGGTGCGAAGAAGACATATCCAGAGCCCGACGCGCCGGGCGGCACGTCCGCCGTTCCTTCTCGCCAAGGAACCGAGCCTCGAAAGGTCTGTGGGGGGCCACCGAGTTCGCCGTCGTGGATGGCTGCCGCAGTCACGCCGCCGAGTCCTGCCATCGCACTCCCGACAAGGAAGCGGCGGCGGTCTAAGTTTACCTTGACCGGAGTGGCTGCAGCAGCAATCCGCAGAAGCGGATCGCGTTGAGTCGGGTGCTTTTCATGGTCAGCCAGGTCTTCGGGTTGGGTCTTGGATTCGGGATCCGTTCGTGAGACGTCGAACTTATCCTGGGATGACATGAACATCTCCTTGCGCGATATTTCCGACGCGTGGGTTACTCATACGGTCCCCCACGCCGCGGATACGCTCCCATCATTGCACAACTACTCAACATTGCCCATTCACCAGAGCCAGGTTACTTGACGTGGATGTCTGGCACGTAGTAATTCGTGCGAGTCAACGGGTCCGCGCTTCCCAAGGCCAGCAGAACGAACAACCAGAACATGGCGGCCACCGCGAAGGCGCGGACGATGACGGGTCCTTTCTTGACCTCCATGAAGCCGATCGATACCACCAGGACCATCAACACGCCGGGGATCATGACGAGCGGGCGCCAACAGCGCGCGAGGGGCAAGTAGCTCGCGGCCAATTCGGTGCCGCCCAACAGGATCAGTAGCCCCCACGTGACCAGCAGGCGCATCATGCCGGGCTTCATCGACCTCTCCCGATCAAATAGATCAGCGGATACAACGTGAGCCAGACGATGTCGACGAAGCTCCAGTAAAGTCCGACGACAGTGACCGGCGTATGATAGCTCGGTGAAAACTCACCGCGCCGGGCGCGCCGAATGACCCAGAGCAACAGTCCTATGCCCACTACCATATGCACGCCGTGCAGGGCCGTGCCAATGAAGTAAAAAATAAAGAACAAACGCGCACCGCCCTCCGAAGGTCCGCTGATCTTGAAGTTCGGTGCGCTGGGAAAGAGATGGTGTGCGAAATCCTCGGGCCATTCGACACCGAATTTCAGCGCAAGGAAGATCAAGCCGAGTACGAGAGTGACCACGCAGCATCGAATCAACTGGCGAATGTTGCCTTCGCGAATGAATAGCAGGCCCAACGCGTATACGAAGCTGCTGGTGACGAGAACGAATGTGTTGAGCGTACCGATCGAAAGATCGGTTTGACGGACGCCCGCATCGAAACCGAGCTGGTTCCAGTGACGCGAGTAGATCCACGTCAAGATCATCCCGCCAAAAAACAATACTTCGGTCGCGAGGAACAGCCACATCCCGGCAACCGCCGTCTGCGCTTGGTAGGATGCGCTTTCGTACTGAAAATCGTGCGCGACGGTGCTAGACATTCTGCTGGTGCACCGTTTCAGGCGGCGGATAGGCGTACGGCCCTTCGGTGACCACGGGGATCTCGACAAAATTCACCGTCGGCGGCGGCGAGGTCGTCTGCCATTCGAGCCCCGTAGCTCCCCAGGGATTCGCCGGCGCCCGTTCGCCATGGAACAGCGACCAGGTAAGGTAGGCGAGCGGCAGCAGATAAGCGCTGGCGAGCACCGATGCGCCCGCCGATGAGAGTACGTTCAGTACCTGAAAATCCGGCGAATACGAGAAATAGCGGCGCGGCATCCCCAGAAGTCCCAAGATAAACTGCGGAAAGAAGGTGATATTAAAGCCGATGAACATGATGAGAGCTGCCACCCGTGCCCACATTTCCGGATACATGCGTCCCGTGATTTTGGGCCACCAAAAATGCAATCCCCCGAAAAATGCTGAGACCATGCCGCCCACCATGATGTAGTGAAAGTGCGCCACGACGAAATACGTCTGCGTCAGATGCACGTCTGCGGCGAGAGCCGCGACCCATAGGCCTGTCAGACCCCCGATCGTGAACAACCCGATAAATCCCAAGGCATACAGCATCGGTGCATCAAAGCGCACGAATCCTTTATGCATCGTGCCCAGCCAGTTAAACACTTTGATCGCCGAGGGGACGGCGACTAAATAGCTTAGGATCGAGAACAGTACCGCCGAATACACCGAGGTGCCCGCCACGAACATGTGATGGCCCCAGACGAAAAAGCTGATGACCGCGATCGATACGCTCGCCCACACCACGAATTTGTAGCCGAAGATGCTCTTGCGCGAAAACGTCGGAATGATCTCGCTGACGACGCCAAAGCCCGGGAGGATCATGATGTAGACCGCGGGATGCGAGTAGAACCAAAATAAATGCTGGAACAGCAACGGGTCGCCGCCGATCGCAGGGTCGAATACGCCGATATGAAACAGGCGTTCCAAGGCGAGCAACAGCAAGGTGATCGCGAGTACGGGAGTCGCGAGGACCAACAAGACACTCAAGGAATATATCGACCACAGGAACACGGGCATGCGATACCACGTTAAACCGGGGGCGCGCAGCCGGTGAATGCTGACGATAAAATTGAGGCCCGTGGCAATGGAGGCGAATCCCGAGATGAAGATGCCGACCGCCGCCAGCACCACATGGCCTTGGGAGTACGTCGTTGAGAGCGGCGTATAAAACGTCCAACCGGTGTCCACGCCGCCGACGAATAGCGCCCAGAGCGTGATCGCGCCGCCGGTGATGAATAGGTACCAGGTGAATAGATTGAGGCGCGGAAACGCCAGATCGCGCGCTCCCAGCATCAACGGGATGAGAAAATTGCCCAGCGTCACCGGTACGGCAGGCACCAGAAAGAACCACACCATGATCACGCCGTGCATGGTGAACAAGCGGTTGTATGCTTCGGCCGAACCGAGCAATCCTTCCGGAACGATGAGATTGAGTCGCACCAGCGCGGCAGCGGCGCCGCCGATGAAGAAGAAAAACGTGATGCTGCCAAGATAGAGCAGAGCGATGCGTTTGTGATCGGTGCTCAGCAACCAACTGCGCAGAGTCCATCCGTCCGTGAGATACGATCCTTCGGCCGCGCCGTCCGAGATCTTCACCATATCCGTCATCCCCATGCTCATTGCGGTCTCTCCGACGCCAGCGATTTGATGTAGGCGACCAATTGCAGAAGATCTTCCTCACCGAGCTGCCCGGCGAATGACGGCATGATGGGTGCATAGCCGGCAACGATTTGCTGCTCCGGCGCCACGATGGAGTCGTGCAGATATCGCTCATCGGCGATCGTCACCGTGCCATTGGACAGCGGGACGGGACTGCCATAAAGGCCGGCGAGCGAGGGGGCCCGCACGGTGCTCTCTATCTCGCTGCCCGTGGCGTTGCTCCCATGGCAACCCCCGCAGCCGAAACGCGTGAACAAAATCCTTCCGGCCGCCGCCAAAGTATCTCCGGTGCCATTCTGTTCCAGCCACGCTTGGAACTGCGGCTGCGGCAAGACCACGACCTCTCCGACCATTTTAGAATGATCGAGGCCGCAGAATTGCGTGCAGTACAGCTCATACGTACCCGGACGATTCGCCGTGAACGATAAAGTTTCGTAACGATCGGGCAGGACGTCGTGTTTGATGCGAAAGGCCGGTACGGAGAAATCGTGGATCACGTCCTCGGACGTCATCACGAGCTCAATGGGTATGCCCACGGGAACATGCAGCGCATTGATTTCCCGCTGGCCGCCGACGTGTTCGGTCTTCCACATCCATTGTTTGGCGATGACATAAATCTTGAGCGCATTTTTTGGCGTCTCGAACAGACGTACGTAAAGATCCGCACCCCAGACGAAAAGTCCGAAAAATATCAGCAGCGTCGCGGCCGTCCAAGTGATTTCGAAGATCCAGGATTTCTTGGCCACCGCGCCGCGATCGAGACCGCTGCCGGCTCGATACTTCACGATATAGCGGAACATCAGGCCGAATACGAGCGCGAGCACCGCGAATGACAGCAGCACCAGCCCCCATAGCAGATGGTCCGTCTCCGCCGCGCTATTCGATGCTTGGGGCAGCCACCATTTCACGAGCGGAGCCGCTCCCGGCGCAAGAGTAGGAACACGACTCCCGCGATGGTGAGGACGGTCAGGACGCCAGCGAGGCGCAGCACTTTCAATATCTCCAGCGAATAGCGCCCGGTGGTCGGATCGAAATGGAAGCAGATGAGCAAGAGAGGCGCTGCGGCGGCGGCGATGCGCCCGACGCCCGCACTGTGCAACGCGGAGCGCACCTCGAGCGGCGTGTAGCCGACGCCGAGCAGATAATTCGAGACGACGCCCTGCGCGCTCACGAAGACAATGCCCGCGGGGTGGATGAATTGCTGACTCTGCGGATCGAAACGATTGCGGAACCCGACGGCCTCAGTGGCCGCCATAGTGTTGGCCGCCGTGCCCGTCAGATAATGCCAATACGATTGCGTACGGCCGCCGCCGAATGCGGACAGATCGCTCGCTTTGGCGGCGCTCGCCTCGGCGCTCGTCTCCGAGGGATCGATGCTGAGCACGGCCAGTACATAGTCGCGCCCGGCATGGAGGTCGGCGTGTTGCAGAGCGCCCAACAGGCTCGCCCGTACGACGCCACAGAGATTCGGGCATCGAAGATAGGCGGGCACGAGTATCAGCGGCACGCCCTGCGCAAGATCCCCCAGTCGCACAGTCCGACCATCAGAGTCGCGAAATAGGAGCTCGCCGGGCAATCGTGCGCCCGGCCGCTCCTGATAGGAAAAGCGTGCCGGATCGATGTCTGAAGGATAGGGGCCCGTCGCCAAGGCAGCCCCGCCCGCCGCCAGAAAGACGACCGCCATCCACCGGATCATGGCCCTGCCCCCGGCGCCGGCCATCCGGGGATGCCCTCCTGTCCAACGATACGCATCGCGTCCGCGATCCGGATGTGAACCACCCCATGCGCCTCATCGACCCAACCCGTGCTATCAAGCTGCCGCATCTCAAGCGCATGGAACGCTCGCATGTCGGCCGGCGGGTCGGATTGAAGGCGCGGCGTGGGATACAGCGGAAGCGGCGGGGTCAGCGTAGCGTCCGAGAGTGACTGTGGGTACAGCCACCAGGTCAGCAATGCGCAACCGGCGAGCAGACCGAGCATCAAGGCTGCGGCTACCCAAATGGATCTCTCACCGATATCGCTGTGCTCGTGGCGCGCGGTCGGGATGAGTTTGTCTGTGTCAGCCATGAGCGGCTACTGCGGGCATGAGCCAGGCACTGCGGATCGCGCGCAGCGCCATTGCGGTCGCGAGTCCGAGGATTGCTACCATCGGAACCGCATCCAACGCAGATAGTGGCCGCCCCGCGGCCGGGATCACGAGCCACCAGGCGCGCGGCACTTCTGTCACCACGAGCAGCGTGGCCAGCGCTCTTAATGCCCTCCGCGACCGCTGCACCTGAGGCCAAATCAAGGCGAAAAACGGCAGCAGAAAGTGGACTGCCGCAATGAAGATGGCCACGCCCGCCCAGCCGCCGATGAGGCGCGGAAGATACCAGTTGGCTTCATTGGGTAAGTCCGAATTCCACACGATCAGTAGCTGCATGAAGTCGAGATACGCCCACAGCACCAACAGCGCAAACAGCAGCCTGCCCAAGTCGTGTGTGCTTTCACGCTCGCCGCGCTGGCGCGCGAAGGTCAGCCCCAGCACCGCGACCGAGAGGGCGAGCAAGACAGCTTCACTGGCGACGAGCAGGCCGTAGATGCTCGACGCGAAATGCGGGTCCAGAGACAGTGTGAAGTCGATCGCCGCGAACGTCACCGTGAGGGCCAGCAGGATGAGCCCGGGAGGTGCCACGCGATACAGCAGCGGCTGCGGATTCTCCTGACGGAGTGCATGCAGCACGATGGCGGCCAGGCCAAGCCAGACGATCAAATAGACCACGCACCGCGCGTAAAAGAACGGTGCATTCAAGTAGAACCGATTGTCGAGGTGAGCGGCCACATCGGCATGCATCCAGGGATACAGCGTGTGCAGGACGAACAGAATCGGAAGCAGCGCCGGCAGCAACAACGGCAGGGTCGCGACGCCCGCGACCAACTGTGGCCGGATGGCGCTGCCCCAGCGGCCGCCGGTCAACGCATGTATAAGGATCAGCGCCATGCTTCCCAGCGGCCACCCCAACCAAAAGGTCAGCGCAGCGAGCCAGGCATGGGGATAAAGTCCGGGCGACGTCCACCAGACGATGGCGGAGCCGAGCAACCCCACGCCGCCCACCACCCACGCGCTGTGCTCCGCACGCCCTGCCGTCACGGCAGCTTACCGCGCTGATCGGCCGGCACATCGGCGAGTGACGCATGTTGGCTACGCTCGAGTGCATAAACGTAAGCCGCAATCGCCCAGCGATCGGCCGTCTGCACGCGGTCGGAGAACGAATACATGACCCCGTATCCCCGGGTGATGACATCGTAAATATGCTGCGGCGGTGCCGATCGCAGTGGCTCGCTCTGAAAGGACGGCGGCGGCGGAAAACCGCGCTGCACGATCATGCCGTGACCGTCGCCCAACTCTGAGTGGCACGGCGTGCAATAAATGCGATAGCGCTCCTGGCCACGCTCGAGCAGTACCAGCGTGACCGCGGGAGCTGTGGCAGGCTGGTTTTGAAATTCCACGGTATCGTTTGGTACCCCGGCGGGACCGACTAGCGGCGAATACGCCTTTTGCTTCGGCTGATTGTCCATGTTGTCGCAGCCGGCCAAGAACGCCAGGCACAGAGCTAGAACCGCTATGGCGTTGCCGATCACGCGGCGAACTCCTCGACACTGGCCGGATGCAATGTATCGACCAAGGCTCGCGCCTGTGCCGCGCGTTCAGGGTCGGTGGTGCGAATGGCCACGAACCAGCCATCTCGGGATGCGCGCCTGAAACTGTCGCATTCGTCGACGGGATCATAGAGCTGCGGCATGCGGCAAACCATGAAGTAGCCGAAAAATCCGACCACCATCGCACACAGAACACCGATCTCGAAGGCGATCGGCACGAAGGCCGGCCACGCAAATGTCGGCCGGCCGCCAATGTCGAGCGGATAGGCATACACGTCCGCATACGTCATGAGCAAAACGAAGCCCACGAAGCCGGCGATGCCCGCCGCGAACATGGCCAGAGGCAACGGCGAGCCAAAAGCACCTTCCTCGAGCGGTACCGGCGTGTAAGTTTCGAGTGCTTCGATCCGTGCCTCCCTCAAACACGCGAGCGCGCGCTGCAGGTCTTGGGGCGTGTCGAAGCCGGCGAGGATGCCATTCATGGCGCGTGCGCCGCGGCGGCACGCGCCTGGGTGGTCGCAATCAGGGTGCGCATTTCGTGCATCGAGACGATCGGTATATAACGCACCGACAGCAAAATGCCGCTCAAGAACATACCCACCGTGCCCACGAGCGTCGACCAGTCCCAAAAGGTCGGGTGATAAACTCCCCACGCCGACGGCAGATTGGGGCGGTGCAGACTGGTCACGACGATATCATATCGCTCGAGCCACATGCCGATGACCACACTCAGACAAATCGCGACGATGACCGGCTGATTCAGACGCAAGCGGCGGGACCAAAAGACTTGAGGCAGCAGGCAGTTGAGCAGCACCGTGCCCCAGTAGACGTATTTGTAGTAGCCGAGTGCCCGTGCGATGAACATGACGCGTTCCGCGCGGTCGCCGCCATAGAAGGTGGTGAACGCATCCATGAGATAGGCGTAGGAGACACATAGGCTACTGGTGAGCAACAGCTTGCACAGCACATCGAGGTGTCGGCCGGTGATCATGTCCTCGAGCCCGAGCAGCCGGCGCAAGGGAATGATCAGCAGCAACACGATCGAAAAACCGGACAGCAATGCGCCGAAGACGAAGAAGGGTGGAAACTCGGTGGAGTGCCAGCCCGGGGTTGCGGCGCCGGCGAAGTCGAGCCCGACGATGCTGTGAATCGAAACCACCACGGGCGCCATGATCGCTGCCATGACGCCATAGGCGGCGCGCATATGCCGCCACTGCCGGGTCGAGCCGCGAAATCCGCAGGCAAGGATGCCGTAGATGCGCTGCTTGGCAGGCGTGGTGGCTCGATCACGCACGCTGGCGAAATCCGGCATCAGCCCGAAGTACCAAAATAAAATCGAGGCGAAAACATAGGTCACCAGCGCCCAAAAATCCCACAGCAGGGGACTGCGAAACTGTGCCCAAAGGCCCATCGTATTGGGATAAAAGAACAGCCAATAAAAAAACCATGGCCGCCCGAGGTGCAGGATGGGATAGATACCCGCCGCCGCCGCACCGAACAGCATCATCGACTCGGCGATGCGGTTGATCGAGGTACGCCACTCCGCGCCCATGAGAAAGAACAGGGCGGAAATGATCGTGCCGCCGGAGGCGATGGCAATCCACCACACGTAGCTCAAGATCGCGAACCCCCACATTACCGGCCAATTGATCCCCCATATGCCGATGCCCGCGTAGAACAAGTACGCGATGGATGCCACCAGAAGCAAGGTCAAGGCTATGCACGGCACGAAAGCAATCCACCACCACAGATACGCTCGTTCGCGCAGCGCGATGGCGCAGATCCGATCGGTCATCGACGCGATGCTCAACGCCGGATCCACCACCGGATCATCGAACCGAGGCGGACGGCCCTTCGGGGACGGCAGGGCATCTGGCGCCGCCACGCTCATGTCGGCTGTCCTTTGATTGCGGGGTTAGGGTTTCGCACCAGCGCCTCGTAAGTAGTTCGAGGTTTGGTGTTCTGCTTCTCCAACATGGCAAAATCGAGCGGGCTGTTCTTGCGCTGCGCCACCTCGCTTTGCGGGTCCGCAAGATTGCCGAAGGTAAATGCCTGCGTCGGACACGCATTCTGACAGGCGGTTCTGACCTCACCCACCGGACGACTCTCGCGATCCGCAACAATGCGCGCCTCGGCAACCCGCTGAATGCAGTACGAGCACTTTTCCATCACCCCACGCGCGCGCACCGTCACGTCGGGATTCCATGACTGTGCGGGGCGGTGCTGCTCCTTGGCATAGCCATAGAAATTAAAGCGCCGCACCTTGTAAGGGCAGTTATTGGAGCAGAAGCGCGTCCCGACGCAGCGGTTGTACACCATCACGTTGAGTCCTTCAGAATCGTGCACCGTGGCGCCGACGGGACAGACGTTCTCGCAGGGTGCCTCCTCGCAGTGCATGCACAGCACGGGCTGGAAGAAGCTTTCCGGCGCGTCCGGCTCGCCCTCGAAATAGCGGTCGATCCGCAGCCAGTGCATCTCCCGCTCGCGCAGCACTTGGGCCTTACCCACCACGGAAATATTGTTCTCGGCCTGGCAGGCGACGATGCAGGCATTGCAGCCTATGCAGGCGTTCAGATCGATGCTCATCGCCCAAGCAGCCGGGCCGGGCGGTACCGTGCCATAGAGGTGCGGCTCGCTATGCTCGTTGGCGGCAAAGTGAGGATCGGCGAGGAACTGCGCCAGGGTGCCATGACGGAGAATTTCCGGCGGTGTCTCCATCAGCAAGTTGTGATGAACCGTGCTCGCGAGTTCCACCCGGCCCTTCTCTTTATGCAGCACCACCGGGCCCGTCATCCCCGCGAAAGGATAGAAATCGATACCCACGCCGTCCCCGACGCTTCCGGCAGCGCGACGGCCGGATCCGAGCAAGGCAGTGATGCAGTCGGGTGCCTGGCCCGGCATGATCCACACGGGCGCTACGACACTCACCGGGTCGATCGCCAGGCGTACGCAATCGCCATTGGTCAACTGCATCCGCGTAGCCAATGCGGGCGCGATCAACAGTGGGTTGTCCCAAACCACCTTGGTGAGGGGCCGCGGCAATTCCTGCAGCCAGGGATTGTTGGCAAAACGCCCGTCCCACAAATTCGAATCTACGCGCAACAGTAACGTGAGCCCGTCGCCGGGAGCGGCGGTCGATGTTGTACTACTTGCCGTAACCTCGGTGCGCAGGCGCGCATCGCTCGGCGCAGTCGCCGTGCCGGGCACGAAGCCATGGGCTAACGCATCGGACCAGCCGTTTGCGGGATCGCCCCCTAAGTGAGCAGCCCAAATCTTGCGCACGCTCTCTTCCGTCGACAAGGGCGGCGCGGTGAGATAGAGCCCGAGCATGGCATGCGCGCTTAAGCCCCCATAGAGCGGCAACGCCTGAGGCTGCAGGATAGTGACGGTGCCATCGTAGGCACGCGCATCACTCCAGGTCTCCCACTCATGGGTCTGCGGCACGAACCATGTGCTCGAGCGAGCGGTTTCATCGGCATGACGGGCAAGAGCCACGCTGAACGGTACCCGTTTGAGCGCTTCGGCAAACCCCCAGGATGAGGGCGAGGTGTACAGAGGATTGCTGTCGAGGATGAGCAGGTGGCTGACTTGGCCTGCGTGCATGTCGGCGATCAGCGCCTTCATCGCGTCCGCCTGCAGAGCGGCTTGCGGGGACCCCGGCTCGATAAGATCGTAGGTAGCGCCGCGCGCGCCCAACGCCTCGTTCATCGCGTGTCCCAGAGCATGCAGCTCGGCGGGCTGCGCCGCGCCGACATGCACCAACACCCGACCGCGAGCCGCTTTCAGATCGGACAGGAGCGGGCCGACCCATGTCGGGCCCGAGTCCGGCGGCGTATTGTGTAGAACGCCGGCAGCAAGCGCCATGACAATGCGGCGCAGTTCCGCCGGACCGGCGATGAAGCGATGATCGGCCACGGAGCCGATCAAGGTCGGAGTCGGCTCGATCGCGTATACACGGCTCATCGAGGCAGTGCGCGATGGATTGCGCCGGCTGGCAAAATCGCGTGCGTAACGCAGCCGGCCAGGCGCCGAACTGAGAAGGTCGCCGTCGATCGCCAGCAGAACAACGGCTTTATCGAGGTGAGCTAACACCTCGAGGGGTCGTCCGTAAGCGATCTGCGAGGCTTGTCGCGCGGCATCGCGCGAAATGGGCTCCCACTGGATCCACTGCGCCTCGGGATATTGCCGCCGTACCGCCTCGATTTGCGCAATGAGTGTCGGCGAGGTGACGCTGCCGGTGAGAATCCGTAAGGTCGCACCTTGCCGCAGCGCCAAACCGGCGCGCTGCTCGGATAGCGCCGCATCGAGGTTCGCACGATCGGCGGGATTGCCCCGTCGGCTGATCTCGGCCGCGCGGTCGGGGTCGTAGAAATCGAGTAGCTGCGCCTGCGCATAGACGTCGATCGCACCGAGACTGGCCGGATGCTCGGGATTGCCGTCGACTTTGACCGGCCTCCCCATGATGTGTTTGACGACCACGCCGCTGGCGTAACCATCGAGAACGTGCGCGGTGGCGTAGTAGTTCGGCAGCCCCGGGATGATGTTCGGTGGAATGCTCACGGCGGGAATGAGGTTTCCCCCATACTTGGAATCGCACCCCGCGAGCCCGCTCAAGACAATCGATGCGGCCATCAGCCTGAGAACTTGCCGCCGACCCAGAGGCTCCGCCAATGCCGCGGCCAATCCGGGGAACTCCTGCATCGCGTGCTCGAGGAAGGCGGGATTGTCCGCCGCCTGTTCCAGACTGCGCCATAACTTGTCGCTTCGATTCATCGGTGACACAACGAGCAATCGGTGAGCGTGCGATCGGGAACGTGATATAGCGTCATGAGCGCCGCCGCTGAGGGAGTGTCCGGGCCGCGCTGCCATGCAGTGTCATAGAGGGCGGGTCGAGGCCGCAAATTTGGTCCCGGGTCGCGATGACAGTCGAGGCAGAAACCCATGGTCAGTGTCCTTGCTTTGTAGGTGAGCGGCATCGTTTCGATCTCGCCATGGCAGCTCCCGCAACCGACACCCTTCGCGATGTGGATACTGTGATTGAAGTAGACGTAGTCAGGTAGATCAGTAATTCGTTGCCAAGTGATGGGCGTTTGGTTGGCGAAGCTGTGGCGCACCGGTGCGAGGAGGGCGGCGTTGGTCCAGATTTGCGAATGGCAGGTCATGCAGGTATGGGTTGGTGGAAGCCCGGCGTTGGAAGACACTTCGACCGCGGAGTGGCAAAAGCGGCAATCGATGCCCAGTCCAGCGACATGGTGTTGATGGCTGAACGGCACCGGCTGCTCGATCATCGAACGTAGGTGACGCGCATAGTCCGTGCGAGGCCACAACCACCAAAAAGCCGCTGCGATCAGCACCCCCGCGGCGACAACCAGCAACGCGACTTTCGATGCAAGGTTAGCGGCAGGACGAAAGATCGCCGCCATTGGCTTGACCTCTGTCTGCAACCGCGAGAATGGACAGTGCGGGTGAACGCGCGCCGGAGCTTTTCACGAGACGGTATCTCCGGAGCCCTATACTTTCGCGTTGCATGTGTGAGACGCCGCCTCTTGCTGCGGATTCTTTCGGACGCTGTCGGTACAGTAAACGTACGCTCGGCACGTGTCGAATTTTTCCGGCCGCGCCCTGATGGACAACCGTCATGGTTCGCCTAGGTGGCCGATCCGGATCGAAAAACTGCTTGCATGATTTCTTGGAACTGTCGCGTCAGCTTGGCGCCGTCAGCAATTTCTGGGCGGGGGAGGGCGTCGGCCTTCAATGGAGCAGAATGTGCCGTTTCCAAATCCGATCATTGTGTCTATGCTCTTCTGTGCGTAGATAGACCTCATTTCAAGTCCGGAGTCAAAGGGGCTGGTTTGAGATAACGCATTGGGCCGATAACCCGCCAGCGCACACAAGGAGCAACGCATGACTGAATCGAGAAAACCTACCACGACCGACGCGGGCGCCCCGGTCGCGAGCGACGAGCATTCACTCACCATCGGTGCGGACGGTCCAATCGTTTTGAACGATCATTACCTGATTGAGCAGATGGCGAACTTCAATCGCGAGCGCATTCCGGAGCGCCAGCCGCACGCCAAGGGAGGGGGCGCCTTCGGTTACTTCGATGTCACCCACGACGTCAGCGCATACACCCGGGCCGCGGTTTTCCAGCCGGGCACCAAAACCGAGACTCTGATACGCTTCTCGACGGTCGCCGGTGAGCGCGGTAGTCCGGATACCTAGCGCGATCCGCGCGGCTTCTCGCTAAAGTTCTATACGAGCGAGGGCATCTATGACATGGTGGGAAACAACACTCCCGTCTTTTTCGTTCGCGATCCCTTGAAGTTCCAGCACTTCATCCGCTCGCAGAAGCGCCGCGCGGACAACGGCCTGCGCGACCACGACATGCAATGGGACTTCTGGACGTTATCGCCCGAGTCCGCGCACCAGGTGACGTACCTCATGGGCGATCGCGGCATCCCCAAAACCTGGCGTCATATGAACGGCTATTCCAGCCACACGTATATGTGGGTCAACGCCCAGGGTACGAAGTTCTGGGTGAAGTATCACTTCAAGACCGACCAAGGCGTCGAGTTCTTGACGCAAGCCGAAGCGGACCGTCTGGCTGGGGTGGATGGCGATTTCCATCGGCGCGATCTGTTCAACTCGATCAAGAAGGGTGATTTCCCGCACTGGACGCTGAAGATGCAGATCATGCCGTTCGCGGACGCCAAAACCTATCGCTTCAACCCGTTCGACCTCACCAAGGTCTGGCCGCACGAAGACTATCCGCTGATCGAAGTGGGGAAGCTGATGCTCGATCGCAATGTCAGCGATTTCCACAGCGAGATCGAGCAGGCCGCCTTCGAGCCGAACAACCTGGTGCCTGGTATTGGACTGAGTCCGGACAAGATGCTGCTAGCGCGCGGCTTCTCCTATTCCGATGCGCACCGCGCGCGCCTCGGCGTCCG
>Ga0302325_10010346_pt1 | contig 20238 bp, 30 predicted proteins | sample Palsa_T0_2_FD_201948 | JGI IMG/M metagenome (GOLD analysis project Ga0302325, IMG submission 201948) | Peat permafrost microbial communities from Stordalen Mire near Abisko, Sweden - Palsa_T0_2 | ecosystem: Environmental > Terrestrial > Soil > Palsa > Peat permafrost | place: Sweden: Abisko...
CGATACCTGATACTCCAAGTTCTTAGTCAAGACAGTGCGTACTATTCCTAATGCAAGGATAGACGCACTTGCTCGTATGGCAGTGTAAATCTGCTTGAACACGGAAGTCTGGGGTTTCCGTGATGAAACAAGGCCACTTGAAAACACAAATGAACCAACGCCTATGTCCATCTATCATTAGTAACTGCATAGCACATCCAAACCTTACCAATGACGTTCCGAAGAGTTCGGCCTTTGCAAATCGATGGGGGAAGACTTTGAAGTCTATTGCCAGAATAGCAAGACATGTAATGACCATCATTCCACCTCGATATACAGTCACGAATGCCTTATGATTTGATTGAGGGGCCGATTTAGACGCCGAGGTAGTAGGTTTCTCTTGTTTACGCTGAGACTCGACGAATTTGTCTTTTGCAGCCGCAGTGAAGGGAGGTTGTAAGTATAATACAAACGCCGGCGTCAACTTGTAACTGATTTAGGCGGCCAGGGTTACTTGATGCGGCGGTGTTTGCGTATACGTAGACGGTGTTGATTCAGATTCGGGAGGGCAAACTTGCAGGGATTGTCAAGAGGTTTGATAATTTGGTGCGGCATGCCAATCGGCTTAAACAGGCTATTTATCCTTCGGTGGATATTAAATGAAAGATTATATCTCAGTAGATACCGGGAGTGTAAATGAGAAATGTAATAATCAGATCTTACTCTACAGATACAGGATTGATCTAATGACTGAGTCTTTTTCTTGCAATCACTGTGCTAAGAACATTTCAAAAGCTCTCATTTTCAGACAAGATGGAATCTCCTCATAAAAAAAGCATGGCAATTGGATCAAGTCTCGGTGAACTGATTACAATCTTCACTCACAACTTCTCGAGCACTTTCAGCTGAAGCCTTAGAAATCGCAACATCACTTTCATCACTTTCATCGTCTTCAAAGGGACACTGTCCTTGCTTTCTGTGAATCCCAAAGAATATTTACGTGAAACCTATATGCTTAACCCCCCCAGTCATTGTTACAATATGAGGTCCAGGGCGGAACCGCATGGTACTTTATCCTTTTGTCCTTCGTAAGGAAATTTAAGCCTTAACATATCGCGAAACTTTTCCCATAGCCCTTATGTCCTCTAGAGGTATTTAGCTTTAGAGGGAAGTGCTTGTCTGTGGTTGTATCTCCCTTTGATAGAGGGAATGAAATAATAACTAAATCAAGAAAAGAGTCACTTAAGCTTTAATGAGGAGGAGTTGCAAGTATTTGGTCAGAACTTCGGAATGCTTGAGATATTATTCTTGAGTAAGCACATCCATTCCAAAGGCATCTGACTCTTGATTGAGAACACATAATAGCCAGAATAGGAAAAGCTACCTTTTTTAAGAAAGATAAAGCTGCGGTAGTAATGAGATTGCCGAAAGTACGACTAAGCTTAACGAGGCCTAGGGTATAAGCGAGAGAGTTTAGATCAAGGGCGCAGAGACTTGTGAATACCAAGTCTTCGAAAAGCTGAGCCAGATTGTTATACATTATTTCTTTAAAAACTAGTGACTCAAAACGTCTAGCCAGAGCCATCTTTTGGGATCAATGATTCTCTATCTTTTGTCAGGTATCTGACGGTCCTTACATGTATGAGATTAATTTATACCTTCGAAAGGTATAAACCTTAGCAAACAGTCTATACCGGAAGGCGAACCTGCTCAAAGTGGCAAATATCCAAAGGACTGCCGTAAAAACAGATTTTAAATAGCAGTTTTCCCTACGATCGCAGGTATAGAGCACTTGAAGTAGGCAACCACGATTGGCGGCAGTATCCGGCGTCGACGGTCGAATTACCCCACACCAACCAATCAGCATCTTTCACACCAAAGTTCAGGTCCAGACTGGCCGTATACAGTTTACAGAATTTATCATTTTCCCTTTTCCACTTCGCCCTCTGCGACCCTCTCGTCCATGCTGCAAAATGGTTTCCCTCAACCAGCAACATCTTCGAGCGGGAATGGCTCGGTCGCATTCATCTGCGACTATTACGCTGTCAAAGAAGTTGGCTGCGAACGCTATGACTGCAAGTGACCCGGACTTGGCTAAGCAGTTGTATAAGGCGAATGTCAAGGTTGCTATCGATAATTGAATATCGGGGAGTTCGTCGAAATATGATGAGTTGTGTGCCAAATTCACTTCTCCGGACTCGTCTGCTATTGAGTTGAGTTCATATCCTACTGCGCTGACACACTTTGTAACGTATCTACCACTCATGAAGTTGAGTCTGATTTGTAGTCGACTGGAGGCGCCACAGTTCACGTCCCTTGTGAGGGCAATAGTATCGCTAAACTGGCTTTCGTATGCACATACACTATTACAGGTGTATGTCCAGTTCCTAGGCTCATTGGCCACGGCAGAGACAACTTACCTCCCGATGATGCTCAAAAAGCTCCTTGCCGAACTCGCAGAGACAGCCCCCTCGCCAAATGCAATGCGTACGGACCTGCAATTAAATGCACATTGGGCTATCCAACATTTACTTGACGTTGTGCCAAGTGGAAGTAGTATTCTCCATCGACTAATCTGAGAATTGTTTCCTCATCCAACTGCCGACCGTAGAGAACAAATCTCATATGTCTTCAATCTCATCCGCATGGGTCACTATGCCGAGAATCTCAAGGGAGAGATTTTGTCTCTCCGTGTGCAAAGAGCTGTGCAGATTGATGTATGTTCGTAATCTAATTTTTCTGATAATAGGTTCAAATTCAGTTTGAGTTGGATAGATTGGACGATGATCTTGAAGAGGAGCTCCTTTGAAGTCAATTTGAGGGCATGGAGTATTCCTCCGAAAATGATATCAACACGGAACCCGTAAATATCGACGACGCAACAGAAACATCTTCCGGTATCTTGGACACTAATACCTCTCTAACAACCCTTCGCGACACTATAACCACCCTCGATGCATTAATGACCACTCTGTTCAAGTACCTTGAACCACTATTCCCAATCGACTCGGATCCCTCACTCGAAGCAGAACAACTCTTCGATTCTTTACTAAGTACCTTTCTCCTCCATATCCTTCCGACATACCACTCGTGCCATACCCAATTCCTCGTCTTCAAAACCTCTCAATCCCACCCTCTCTTTCTCGATAAATTCATCAGCCTCTTAATCGAGCGGTCTTTAAACCCCACAATCTCAAACATCAGCTGAAGAGCTTCTTCAGCATATTTAGCAAGTTACGTCGCGCGAGCTAAATCTCTCACCTCCTATACCATCAAAACGGTCGTCGAAATGTTATGTGTGTATCTGTCGCGAGTGCTCGAGGATATGCCCATTACTGTACAGAGCAAGTTTCTACCCAGTGGTGTGGCGAGGAATAAAGGATTAGATAGTGTATATGCAGTATTTCAGGCGGTCATTTATATATATTCTTTCCGCTGGAGAGAGTTATAGACTATTGATGAGGAGAGCAGAGAACATATATGGTTGCCTTAGTTGAATGTCATTCAAAGGATGGCCTGGTCGCCATTAAATCCCTTAGCTGTAATTCGCTTTTATCTTCGGAAAGGCTAATAAGTAGTATATTTCACTTGACATTGCACAAGAGTTTGCTCAGAGATCCTATGATTTGCAGCATATTTTCGTCCATTCGATACTAAAAGAGACCACGCGCAAGGGCATGGTAGCAGGATTTCTCGCCCACGAACATGGTCCCAAGACACGTCTTATTGAATTAGACGCAAACGGTGAAATGGTCACCATACACTCCGTGAATGCAATTCCCAACGACGACAATCCAGATGATGAGGCACAGGCTCCGAAGGACTAGTATCCTTTTGATCCTTATGCGTTGCCTCGATCGAAGGATTTCGTAGCGAGGTGTTTCATGGAATATGTTCCTGCTGGGGAGGAGGAGGAAGATGAGGAGGAGATAGATACTAAGGATGAGGGCACAGAGGATGATGATTATTATATGGTTGACTAGGGAGATGTGTAATATGGGAATGCCGGCGTTTTAAAGTTTTGATTCAGCGAGTCATTGTTTGTTAGTATACGTACTTGATACCTTTTGGTATGGTCATTTCAGCCGGCGTTTCGGCTGTTAATAGATGGGATTCGGAAGACTATTCGATTCCATACTTTTGTTCTTTGATTGTCTATGCTTTTCTGCGAAAGAAATTGCATACTCCATAGTCGCAAATATTGATGCTCTAAAATGTTATTCTAGATGTTTTGTCCTTGTGTGTTACCATTATTGTGAGATGAAGGTGCGTTCTGGAAATTGGTATTGATTATATTGCTGTGATTAGATGTACGAAGGCCATATCACAACGCGAAATATATCTCACACGACAGCGCCATCTAATCACACCGCTTGTAACTACCTAATACCAAAATTGCTTCACTGTGAGATACAAAGATGTGATACCAAATCAGTATATAAACCCCTCTCCATCCTCTTTGCAAACACACTCATTCCATCGTTTCAGTCCATCTTCTTTCGTCCTCGTTCCATCCGATCTTTTTCCAAAATGCACCGATCTGTCTTGTTAAATTCGCTCCTTCTCGCCTTAGCATTCCTCCCTTTGGTAACAGCCCACATGCGCATGTCAAATCCCCCTCCCATTCGCTCTCCCGAAGAAGGCGTCGACGTCGACTACGATCAAACATCCCCGCTCGGAATTTACCCTTGCAAAGGCTACCAGACTCTTCCGGGCCACAAGTCCGTTCTGAACATCGCGGCAGGATCTAACGTTCCCGTTAAGTATGCTTCCACTTCCCCGTTGTGTGTTAATCATAGTATCACGGGAGGCGCCAATCACGATGGGGGATCCTGTCAATTCTCGCTTTCGTACGATCAGGGCAAGTCTTTTAAAGTTGTCCATTCAGTTATCGGGGGATGTCCCTTGAAACTCAGTTACGATGTTCCTATTCCCTCGGGAGCGCCATCAGGAGAAGCGCTCTTTGCATGGAGTTGGAATAATCGACTTGCGGGACAACCGTATTCTCCCGAACACAAATCGAGCTAACGAAAAGGGAATACTACATGAATTGTGCAAAGGTTACGATCACGAATGGCGGATCCGGGTTTACTGGGCCGGATATCTTTGTTGCAAATCTGCCTGCGGTCAATAGCGTCAAAACTGTCTTGGGGTCCGATGTTATTTATCCTGATCCCGGAAGTAGTGTTGAGTATGGAGGGGATGGGAAAAGGGCTGCGCCGATTGGTGTTGAGGCTGTAGCTGCTTCGGGGTCTGGATCTGGATCTGGTTCCGGGGCAGGGGAGAGTGGTGCGTCGGTCGCGCCCACTGTCGGCGGGCCTGGTACTATGAAGACAGTTGCGGTTGCTGGGACGGCTGCTTCTCCAACTGTGCAGCCCAAGAATAGTTGTAAAAGGAAGCGAAGGGTTTGATATTCTTTGCCGTTCCTGGATTTTCGAGGGTTTTTCATTCCGTAGTTTTAAGATTTAAATGAATTGACATTGAGCTTTCCATACAAATTCCTCAAATAATTCAAGACGGTTAAAGTTTGAGCAGTCATAATCTCTGTGAATTGAATAGAGATGATTCCTTTCTCACCACGTCGCGTTGGCGATTGTTGACCGATATTGGTTATGCGGGAAGATCTGATGTGATGAACCAATCTGACGCCGATCGGCAAACCCTATATGCACTCCAACTTTTGTAGGGCAATCTACACCCAATTCGGATCCGCGCAGTCACAAAGTGCAGCACCACAAGAAATCACGGCGTTCACCAAGCAGCAAGTCACCCTCCACGACCTCCACCGACAATGGCTGAAGCAGTGCAAACCTTTGGCAAGAAGAAAGTACGCTCCCACACAACAATCCCGTTACTGACACGCAGACTGCCACCGCAGTAGCCTACTGCAAGACCGGCAAGGGCCTCATCAAAGTCAATGGCTCGCCCATCAACCTCGTCCAACCAGAAATCCTGCGATTCAAGGTATGCCCACGCTGCCCACGCTACACTCCGTGTCCTACTTCCGTGTTCTACTCCGTGTCCTGCATTGGGCACACAGCATGGTACTGGGACAGCGCTGACGATAGGTCTACGAGCCACTATTGATCATCGGCCTAGACAAATTTGCCAACGTCGACATCCGCGTACGAGTCACCGGCGGCGGGCACACCTCGCAAGTCTACGCCATCCGCCAGGCAATTGCCAAGGCAATCGTCGCATACTACCAGAAATACGTGGACGAGCAGAGCAAGAACGAGCTGAAGAAGGCCTTGATCGCCTATGATAGGACATTACTTGTTGCCGATCCAAGACGTTCTGAACCAAAGAAGTTTGGCGGTCCAGGAGCGAGAGCGAGATACCAGAAGTCTTATCGTTAGATGCTCTGTTCGGGTGTGTCGCTGTGGTGGTGGATGGCATGTATGTGTGCTTGCGGGATGGATTGGTATGTCTGTCTTGGAGTAGCATAGTTGGAATAAAACGTCATTCAAAATTGTCGATTTTGTGTTTTGTTTGAAGGGATTGCTGAATATTCTGTTGTTTTGGAGAACTTCGGATCTGGAGAGATGGTCTGCTCCACGAGGCCTAGCTGCGTGTCTTCCGTCCCCCAGAACAAATTGTGGCTCACAGTCCTCGACCTGTTCAGTCACAACCCGGCGACACAAAATTGGAACATATTTAATGATTCACTATGCTAAAAAATACCTGTGATTGTGTTTTGAGTACGCTGCGGACCAACATCCCGCATGCGTAGTATAATCTGTAAAAGGCTCTAGAGTTAGTCGACTTGCTTAAGTTCCTTCAGGCGTGGTATGAGCCAGAGAATTCTCGACGCAAGTAATTCCAAATCAATAATACAGTTCAAATCACACTATCAGCTTGGTAAACGGCACTGTGAAGCGCTGGTATTGAAAGACGAGCGGGAAACGGGAGCTAGGACTGGTTGACTGTGCTCTCCGAGGAGGAAAGGATCACATACTGGACACTTTCTTTCAAGTACTTCACGAATAAATGCACGTATCCCAGAACTCAGAAGAAGGGCGAGGAGTGGAGCTGGGATCGGAATACCATACTTCGAAGGCAATGAAAATGGAATTCCAAGGAAGACAATCCCGCTTCAGGAAATCGAAAGGGAATGTAGGTAAAGACGAATGATATGCTCCATTGCATTTAATGCTCTATTCTCACAACAGCACCGACCACCGCTTACTGTTGAGCAGGAATAATATCAGAATCTCCACCATCCTGAATCGACAAAACTCCAACCCTGAATAACTTTCCGCAAGCCGTTCCAAGCTCGGTGTTGTTGCCGGTGTAGTGGTGTACATTTGTCTACTGTCAACGTCCGTAGGTAATGGAATATACCTTTGCGAGCATGGCGTAGTATTCAAGTTCGGACTTCCTCAAGGGTGGACAATTGCCAGAGATGATGACAAGTTTTGCTATTCATCAGCACGATGGACATTGTTAGAGGAAGGAGGGCGAGCGTACATTTTCCACCTCGGAGTTGTTTGAGACAGGACTTGTATCCGAGAGTGTATTTGCCGGACTTCATGACGAGGGCGAGGCGCGAGTTTATTGACTCGGCCGTCTTCTTTGACTTCTTTGGAGGCATGGCGGTGGATGAGTGTGTTGATGGAGCGAGATTTCGTCTGTGTGGATGCGGTGCGGCTGTCGCTGGGAGTTGTGACTGCTGAAATTCACTTGCCCTACGCACATTTCATTCATGACGGGTCGCAGTCCCTCGCGTGGGAGCAAGGGTTGGTGAGGGTTAATTTCTGGGAGCAGTCACACAGATCCAAGTGCGTGTGCCGATTTCAACCACACTCTTCGCACGACCAATTCCACCGCCGTCTCCAACAACACTCGATCGTTGTCTTCGATACCTCGATCGTCATCATGGTATGTCCTCATTCATACGCTCAATCTGACGCTGTGTAGGCTGTTGGTAAGAACAAGCGTCTCTCAAAGGGCAAGAAGGGGACCAAGAAAAAGGCCGTCGACCCATACTCACGAAAAGACTGGTATGTCAATTTCACCGCTGCACGCTGACTCCTTCCTAGGTATGATGTCAAGGCACCAGGAATCTTCGATGTCAAGCACGTAGGAAAGACTCTTGTCAACCGATCCACTGGGTTGAGTATGGTCCCTGAGCCGCATTCGTCTAATTTCCAGAATCCGCCAACGACGCCCTCAAAGGCCGCGTCTTCGAAGTCTCCCTCGCCGACCTCCAGAACGACGAGGAACACGCCTTCCGCAAGATCAAGCTCCGTGTCGACGAAGTACAGGGAAAGAACTGTCTGACCAACTTCTCCGGAATGTCCTTCACCAGCGACAAACTCAAGTCCCTTGTCCGCAAGTGGCAAACTCTCATCGAAGCACACGCCGACGTCAAGACCACCGACGGATACCTCTTGCGTATCTTTGTCATTGCATTCACCAAACGCCGACCAAACCAGGTCAAGAAGACGACCTATGCTCAGACCGCCCAGATCCGTCAAATCCGCAAGCGAATGATGGACATCATGAGCAAGGAGGCCACAAGTGGAACATTGAAGGACTTTGTTCAGAAATTGATTCCTGAGGTCATCGGACGAGAGATTGAGAAGAGCTGCCACTCCATCTATCCTCTTCAAAATGTATGCTTCCTTAGCTTGACTGTGCTGATCATAGGTGTATGTCCGCAAGGTCAAGATCCTCAAGTCGCCCAAGCTTGATATTCAAAAATTGTTGGAGTTGCACGGTGAGGATGCAAAGGAGACGGGTGCCTCTGTTCCAAGAGGTGATTTCAAGGAACCGGAAGTTCAAGAGAGTGTGTAGAGTCTGCATTGATTAGTGCACGAGTATCTTGTGTTCCAATACAACGTTAAAACGATATTTACTTCATCCCCTTGACTGAAATTCCTCTACGCTTGCCGCCGTGTGAAATATACCTCCATGTTTCATTAATATCTGACTTTCAGTTGTATGGCAACCTGGCCTCAAAGCAGCACAATTGATTGATAAGTCTTGACATTCGTCGTTAAATTAGGTCTCATGTTAGGAAGCTTCTTCCCATCTTCTACAAACATGCTACGGGAAGGTCTCCGCCTTCAAAGCAGACTACGCTGTCACCAACTTGCTATGAACTAATAATGCTCCAAGCTGAAGACGAGCCACAATTGTCCAAGTGTATTATACAAGTAACCGCCCCGCCCATCGTATCAACCCTTCCATGCTCCATAAAGCCAAAAGCAAAGGTCTACCTACGACCCGTTCTGAATATCCATTGCCTCGGCTTTTGGTTTATCATTGCTCTGAGGCTTAACCGTCGCCTCCGTCTTTTGAACATCCACCATCTTCTCATCCTTCTCCTTTCCCTCTTTCACCCCCCTCTTCATTTCGACATATTTACTTAACAACCCCTTCGCTTCAAGAACAGTATCCATATCATATCTCATCGCAAGTCTCAAACCCCTCCACTCGCTACTAGCCTTCTCATCAATCTTCTCCACCTGTTCAGCAGGCGTCAACTCCTCCAACGCCACCCGATCCAATCCCTCCGTGAGAAAGTCCTCGGGAGCCGGCAACTTGACTCGTCCCTGTAAACTCTCGATGGTCAACTCCCCCGCCTCTCTCCAAAGATCCGACAACGGCTGATTCCCCATCGGATACTTGAACGGGGCAAGAGGCGCAACAATCTGCCGTAACCGTTTCTCCATCGCATCGAATTGTTCTTCCGTCCACGAGGGTTCTTCGAATGGTGGACAGCCGTTTTCTTTCCATCGCACCCAGGCTTCGTCTCGGTCCAGGACGGCACGGACAGCTTTACTGAAGGTGCGGTGCTGGGGATGGGGTTGGAAGGCTAGGTCGGTGAGATTGTAGGCTTCTTTGTCTTTTTGGAGGGCCCATTTCGCGTCTTCGGGGGAGACTGTGAAGGAATATAGAACCACTTTGTTGGGGGTTGTTATTTGAGCGTCTCGTTTTTCTTTTTCTTCTGCCGTGAGAGAGAGAAGATGTCTCATCACAACCATGATTTGAAACAACACCGTCCGCCGGAACTTTGAATCTGCCATCTACCATAAATCGAGGAAGCTGGATTGAGGAAATACCTGGAGATCGAATAGTTGGCGACTTTTGAGAAAGCCAGGATAGTATTCTGACTTCTCCTCGCTTCCAATCACGATATCCATCTTCTGCTCCGTTGGGGTCTTATTGTTGTTAACAGCTTGTCCGCGTAACTTTAATCGTTCCTGCTCAATGCCAAAGAATTTATTAATCACAAAATCCAATTTCGGTTTAAACTCCTCCAAAACATCCTGCGAATGCAATATAGTCGGATTCTTAAGGTACTTCTGCAACGACCAAAACTTGACATAAAACGCATCTACCATTAACCTCGCTCGCAGAGTTGAGAACGATACCCGTACTATTATCATCATCAACGTCCATTTGATCTTCGTTCTTTTCAGGCTCTTCGTACTTGGTGATACTCTCGACGTTGTAATTTCCTCGCAGATTCACGCCGCTGCGTTCCCAGGGCGGTAATAACAGAGAGATGAATATCATGATTCGGCCTATGAAGGCGGCGTCGGTTTCGCGACTTAGACGGCGTTTGAGTTCGTTGGTGGTACGGAGCAGGATAGGACCTTTCCCTCTTGTGGGGTGGAAGCCCTCGACTATCCGTGCGGATCGGGATTGCATGTACTCGAATATTAGTTTGCTGATTTCGATGACTGTGCAGTCGATGAATTCCTCAATCATGTTGGGGACAAGTAAGTCGGATGTCACATCTAAGTTAGTTAAGCTCATATAGAGAGCGTACTCGTTTCAGAGAGCAGCAGTAGGATATCCAGAAAGTCGTACGCATAAGCCATCGTGAACTCTGCTGATCCGCCCGTTTTCCCATTGTAATAACCAGGAACCATCTTCGCACCAATATTATTCTACCGTCAGTTCCTTCCAAGGTTATTGCATACGGATATCCGATAAACACAGCTCCGCGCAGCCTGTTCGATATGCAGTGCTGAATGCGTCCGAAATGTCTCCAGATCATGTTTAACCAGCTCCAACGGCACAGGAGGCTCCAAAAGGGATTCTCGAGGTCGTGAAACCACTCGTGCAAGGAGATCCAGCATCAAGCCTTCTAGCAGGACATGATATTCTGGAGTGTTCTCCATGGCGCAATAAGCTGTTTGAAGAGGTCAACAACGACTGTCGCTGAAGTCCTCGAAATTTAGCGCGAAGTTTCAAATGTGAGCGGGGTTAGGGTTCGTTTTGGAGATTTTGCAGATCGTTTTGGTTTGACTCGAGTCTCGCTGGTTCGGACGCTGTTGCGACATGAGCCAGGATTGAACAGCTGCAGGAAGAGTTGCCGGGACAGACACACTGCATCGGGACACGGGTGTTATTATTAGACTCTTGTGTCTCGACGGACAGCCTGCAGAATGTCGAAACTGCAAGCTTCGTTCCGAAACAGCATCGTAATCCTTTCGCCTTATGTTGCGCTGACTTTGATAGAAGGAGCATCTCGAGACACAGTCAAGGAATGTTCTGTCGAGGCTTTACCAGAAGCCTGCTTCATGTCTAGCTATATTTCGGTATTGTTATTCAACTATAACGCTGACTTTAGGCTCCTTCCGCCGCTGGCGAAACATGTAGTCCTGACGATGCTCTACAATCCTGATCCCGTGTCCATTGTCGATTTCAATGCATGGTTCGGAACTGACTCTGCTTCTAAATCGTAATATTTCTCTATGTTTTGTGTTGATTGTAGGAAGCAAGCGGAGGCTTTTGATCGCTTAACGAAGATGTACATCGTCCGTGAGCATAAAGGGTCTCTTGTACTAAATGAGACGTTTCGCGAGCAATACAGATCAGCTCTTACCGGCGGGTATCCCGTCTTCGTATCTGTTGCTTAAATTGTAGTGGAGATACAAGCTCCTTTGGCGTCCCATGCGAAACAAGAGATAAAAACCACGTGGACGTGAAATTTCTGGACGCCTACGCCACTAAACAATGGGAAACAATCCTCCACTTCCTAGTCGGCACAGAAATGCCCGAAGAACCAGGCAGCGGCGTTCTCCAACTCCTCCGACAAAGCAACCTTATGGAAGGCGATCCCCTACAACCTCGAAGCATGCGAATCACGCATTCTGGGTTTGCATTCTTGTTACAAGACATCAATGCCCAAATATGGACTTTGCTATTGCAGTATTTGGAGCATTCAACGGCGCTGGAAATGGATCCGGTGGACGTGTTGCATTTCTTGTTTATGTTGGGAAGTCTTGAGTTGGGACAGGATTATTCGACTTCAATGTTGACGGATACGCAACATATTATGCTTGAGGATTTGAGGGACTATGGCATTGTATTTCAAAGGAAGGCGAAGTCGAGACGATTTTATCCCACGAGGTTGGCTACTTCGCTTACTTCGGGGACGACGGCCTTGCTGTCTAATCTTAACTCTTCGGCTTCGATGAATCCTGGGGATCAATCGTCTCAGGGATATATCATTCTTGAAACGAATTATCGATTGTATGCTTATACCAATTCACCATTACAGATCGCCATTCTCAACCTCTTTGTCTCTTTGAAGTCTCGTTTCGAGAACCTCGTTCAAGGGATTATTACTAGAGACTCTGTGCGTAATGCACTAAGCAATGGTATCACAGCAGAACAAATAATCTACTACATCTCCTCCAACGCCCATGCCCAAATGCGCACCAACGTATCATCCTTCAAGGGAACCTTCTCACTCTAGATCCCTTTACTCCCGCCAACGGTGACTGACCAAATCCGTTTATGGGAGATGGAGAAGAACCGTCTTGAAGCAACTGCAGGATACCTATTCCGCGACTTCAATACCTTCCAAGATTACAAGATGGTGATGGATTATGCAAATGAACTGGGTTGGGTGATGTGGTATAAAGATGACAGAAGAATGTTTTTCTGTCGGGACGAGGGCAAAGGGACTGTGATTGAATTTATAAAACGCAAGATTGTGAGGAGTACTTAGAAGAGGTGTGGTCATGAAGTACATAGCATTGGCATATGATACCTAGGCAGCAATTAAGGCAGATATGAAATAAGAGCGTGAGTTGTTGCTCAGCTTGATATGATTTTGATGACTGTGATATTTTTACATGTTACCTACTAGATGTTTCGTTAAGATGGCTTGATGCCACGATCTGTTAATGCTCGCTCGATCATGGCGAAGACATGCTGACCCATGTGCTCTATGCCTTCAATCACGCTCGTCTGTCCAGCTTCGTCAACCTATTATGAGCATTCACCTTTGGAGGAATATACCTTGCGCGTAGTAGGCCACATTTCTCCAGAGACTAACTCTAGCTTATCTCCGTTCGCAATCAACTTTGTCCAACTTTGTCCAACCTCTGCACATGACTCAAACAAGTTTCTCCGTCCAACAACGTATAATCCCAATCTCGCTCTAGATAACGCAACAACCCAACGTCTAATATCCCTTAAATACCCGATGTTCCTCGACCGCACAAGTGACAATATAACATCTAAAATCAGCGAATCCCATAGACAGAATATACAGTCATTTTGATCTCCTTGGTACTTGTCCACAGTCGTTACAATAGCCGGTAATCCAAATAAAGGATGATTTGTACACCTCTCATCCAGAACATCATTAATCAGAGCCCGTTGTCCGGCATATGTCGTCAATATAGAGATTTTCTCCGCTGGATAGCCCAAGAGACGCATATATTGGTAAATCGCGACTGCATATTCCGCCTCTCCTAAATTCTGGAAGAAATGCGGGCTAGGTTGAGACTCCCCAACTCCTCCAAAATCATCCACATTGATGAATTGGTAAGGATATCGGAATCCAGCATTAGCCAGTTGATATGCCTCAATCTCTTTAACGACAGGGAGATCAGAGAGAGTTTTATATCGCCAGCGATATAGATCTGCAATCGAGGGGCGAGCACGTCCTTGAGCATCCAATTGCACAGCAGGAACACCAAGTCTAACCAGTCTCGTAAACAAAGACTGTTCCATCTGTTTCAACGCAGCGTTCCGAATGACTGGCGGATTCTGATGGTGATCACCAATCAATACAATCCGCTGCAGAGGATTATCATCATCCTTAGGATGTTGTAATGTCAACGGAATGAAACTTTCGATCTCCGTGATCTGAGCGGCTTCTTCCATGATGATATTGTCATATTTAAATCCCATATCAAGGATCTCGCGGTGTTTGATTGCGGCAAAGGTTGATGTCAACGCAATGATGCGGGCTTCTTTGGTGAGGAGATAGTTTGACCTGTCGCGACTGGTGCGGAGGAGTTCGAAGGGTCGGATATCTTCTAGTTCTTTGAACATTTTCTGGATGTGGCGATAACAGCCTTCGGCGATTTCTTTTGCGCCGGCAACGTCGAGATCAGGTTTGAATACTGGTTGAGGAGCATTAGAGAAGAATGTGTCTACAGTTACATCTTCCTTTGACAGGAGAGTACGGAAAGGGAATACTTTGACAACTTCTTGCGCGTCAGTCGCATTTGCCACAGTGTCCTGGAAGGCCTTCCATATTGGTCGCACATAAACACTATTAAAGTACCCGGCGGTTTCGCACGAATTGCCGTGAGCACCGGGAACTCCCATCGATCCTGACAACCGCTCCACTTCCGCAAGCAGCATCGTCCGTCTGTCCAAGAAATACTCCACCCGTCCAGACTTCCCAAACGAAGCCTCCGTATTCAAACTCTCCTCTCCGTGCCCCAGACGCAATAAATGCCGATCATCAATATCCAGAGCAACGATTTTCTCAAACAGTTGATTCAACGCTTGATTACTCCGAGCAACTAAGAGTGTCCTCTGATTCGGGAAGTTGTGGTATATATTGCTGATGATCTGCGTTGCTACGTCTGTTTTCCCTGTTCCGGGAGGACCGATTATGACGGTCAGACCGGGTCGACTGCCGGCGTTGATGGCTTCGACTTGAGTGGGAGTGTAGCGCACGGAATTGACTCGTACTGCATCGGACGGGTATGGACCCATGTAAGGAAGGGTATAAGTGTCGACTTCGAAAACTTGTTCTTGGTCCTCATCGGCATCTGTCTTTACTCGTTTTCGAGGTTTTCGTTTAGCGAGAGATTTTGATGTGAGGACATATGGTGGCGGACATCCTTGGACGGCTTTTCTTGCTGGAACGATCTTTTGATTGGGGAAACTTTCTTTTAAATGCTGCCAGTCCAGGAAAGTATCTCTGAAATCGAGAGAGGACAGTTGGATCGGCATATTGCTGTAATGACTTGAAGTCATATCGTTATCGTATCCAAGGAAGACACTCTCGAACCAAGATGGTACCACGACATTTAACTGCGTCAGATCCTGAATTGACTCAAGAACGCTCTTGAAATTATTTTCCTGCTGGTCAGCACACTTGTCCCATGCAAATCGAATACCTCTGAACGTCGACGGACAACAACATTAATCGAGTCATACACATCCTCGATTTTCCCAGCGACAGCCAGCGCATTATCTTCGTTCCACTGTTTAGCATCCAATCGTAACTTCAAAGTCCTCTTCCTAGGAACCAGAAACCTCCCATCATCATCTAATCGATCGCCCTTCAAAGGCCGTTGATTCTCATCCAGGACCTGAGCCACCTCCGCAGATCTAACATGCTGTATCCCCAACTGCTTCGCATAACTCGTCTCCGTTGCCCCATTCGTTGTTTTATCACTCAGTTTCACCGAGAGAAGGAACAGAACATCGTCTTGTCGTACTTGAGCCCATTCCTTTCTTGCGTGCTTCGGCAACGTTTCCAAGTCAAGGTAGACTTCACCGCGGACTTGCGAAGGCCATTCTTCTCCTACTTTCGGTGGCAAGACCTCCATTATAAGGACCTTGGGAACCGCGATGGCCATTTTCGAGTAACCTTTGAAGACGGTGTTTCCCTCTGGGTATTGGATTTCAGGTCTCATGCGCCGGAGGACGTCTTCGATGTCAACTCGGACTTGGTACAATGATTCGTAGCGCGACAGGAGGAAGGAGCGATAGAGGAAATCTGGGATGGTGAGGTATTGGAGGTTTAGTTTTGGGAGGGGAAGAGGTCGGGAGCCAATGTTTGTGAGGTCTTCGTATTCCAGGATTCGGGGATCGAACAGTGATTTCTGGGAGTCAACAATGTGGTTATTGGGGGAGATACGTCATTTGGATAGATGTTGAGTTTTCTTGCTTGTTCTACGAAGCTTTCACGTTTCTGGTATGTTTCCACGAGGACTTCGAGAAGGAAGTTTCGGTCTACTGTTGCTTTAGTGCCCTGTGGATATGACGTCCGGAGATGCAGATAATTGCAAAGCTGAACCATTTCGTCCTCTGTCAACTCACTTAGCAATTCAATCAGCTCAGCCCGTTTATCAATCGAAGCGAAATTTGATAATGCCAGGACCGTCAATTTTTCCTTGAAATGTTGCATTGCTACCCGTTGCAGAGTCGACAACTCTCGACAATGAATTTCGTGCATTTCGTTTTCGGAAAGAGGGGCAGAGGTATAACTGACAAGGTCCCGAAATAACTCATTCTTGGTGTTCATGTACATTGGCGAGAGATGAATTGCAACTAGGATGTGAAGATCGAGTAATAATGCGTTGGTATATTTTCGAGTCAGTAGTTGAGATTGAAGGTCAATAAGGAGCTCGACGAATCTTTCACAGTACGGCAACACAGCAGCTACAATTAGATTTCGCTTCCCCATGAGATCATACCATCTGACCGTGAAGCTGGAGTGTAGAGTATTGAGATAAAGTCAACGACTAAACTGTAAAGCCAGGATTGTTCGAATCGTAGCTTTGCCTTTGTCGCATCGTCAGCTGAATCGAACCTTTTCGTGCTTCCCCTCCAGATCTTCCGTAAAGGAGGATGTTTGTCGAGTTCTGCAATCCGTCTTTCCTCAGAAGATAGTCCCGCCCATATATGTATTTGTGCCAAAGTCGCTAATTCTTTCTTCACGAATGCCACGTCGAGAGATTGAAATGCTTGAATTACAAAGGCGAGTAGAAGGCGACGAGTTGTGAAAGACATTGAAGTAACAGAAGTCATGACTAGTACACGATGGAACAGTTCAGGAAAAGCCTCAACATTGGTTTGGAATGCATCTACTATAAGCAATCTCCTTTATGAAAGATACCCCAGATTGGAACACTCTCATGCGCCTTGACGGTCGTGAGCAACGCAATTGACAACACATGTTGATCAGAAGCCGTCTTCGAGAAGTTCGGCCACAAATAACTATCACACATTAACACTACTCCAAGCACACATGTCAAAACATACCTTTCGAGGTACTGCGACTGATCAAGGACCACAAGCTCTCTTAGTGGAAAACTCCGCTCACTGAGTCCCTGGAAAATTTGATCGACGACTTTTGGCTGGAACTTTGGTCGTTTCTTCTTTCCTTCGACAAGCCAATGTTTTCTGGAAAGCGACAGTAATTCATCCACGAATTCCTCTCCGTTTGTTTCGGCGTGGGAGCCGTCCATGTGCATTGTTGTCGTTGATCCTCTGCGAACTTTTGTCCGGCCAAGTTGCGAAGCAATTCCCATTCGTGATTTCGATCGCGACCGTCTCCGTAGCAACAGCTGCAAATCATCTCGGCTGCCAGCGTTGTCCCCTGAATTCGACATCGAACGACCTTATGATGAGGGTGATTTCGGTTGAAGAGACGTGAACTCGGTGCAAATGGGTCGGAGAGATCATTTACTTCGCATCGCTTTATCGGCGAGTCAGTCACAAATCCAGGAGCCCGTTACGCCCTCAAGCTCGGATGATGGTTTCGATGAGGAGGCGGAGGCTGTCGCATTAAAGAATGAGAAGATACAGAGATTCGAGGCTGCTCAGGGGGCTGTTCTCAGTGCTATTGGACTCTTAAGCGAAGAAAGGAAGAAGGAAGCAGAAACTGGGTTCCAGGACTTACCCCTGGTTGCTGCAGCATGTCAGTTTGTGAACTACGCGCTCCCGCTGCCGCTATCATGTCAACGAAATCAAATACTGGTAATCAAGCTTCCGTGACTTGGCTGATCTTTAGACATTACGGACGCACAGTCAGTCGTATCTATCTCTCCTTCGAGGCAGTTGGCGAACTGCTGGTTGGTCGTTGTTATGGGTTGGTCATCCTTCTATTCTGGTGTATCAGTTCGGTTACTCGGTCAGCATGCATTATCTACAGCCTCGAATCGTGCATAAATACCGTAAAATGTATCCACCTGCCTCGGGTAAGACGATCAGCGCAATATGTCTGCGACTCGGAGCATCAATGACGTACGTCACCCCATACTCCCCGCTAATCTCAGTGTTAACCTTGCAACATGGTTCATTTTGTATCCGTTCTGGCGCCATGCTATCCTCCAGTCTCTTCTCTGGATTCCATCCGGGGAATTGTTTCCACCGCGAACAGCATTCTACCCCCGACATAACTGGAACACGTTCCTTCTGTCCTACTTTTACCACTTCGGAATCTGGCTGTTGCAGATCAACGTGTACCGAAACTTTAAACATGAAGTCTATCCTTCGCCGAACAAAGGACATATAGACCGCGAAGGGACATATCCGGATGCCTTGAGCGCCGCAGTCAGCGATTCGCTGCCCACGCTCCTGGGTCTCGGCGTAGAGACGATCCTTCTCCGAAGCCTGGCGCGGGACTTCGGAGCATCGGGCTTAGTATTGAATACTCTGGAGGTGGGGAATATGGGATTAATGGTGAAAGCATTAGCTGCGGAATGGGCGGTCGAATGGGCTTGGCTTGAGATACAATATTGGGCGAATGAGACATGGTATTGGTACAAGGGATATCGGGAATAGCGTGAATTTGATAACCGCAGTCTTACTGAATCGAGGTATTTCAGCTGGGCATCACTACATCATTCTATTGATCGCTATCAGTTCATCTCGTCCTGTCTATTAATTGGCTGATGTCTGTCGGCACGGCCGGCCTTTGCTGCAGTTATGAGAAACTTTGCCCATTTTCAGGGGGTGGCAAGCGATGATTGAATCTCAGCCAATGGATTCTGTAATGGTTTCCATAGCCGACAACGGAGAGTCACATACCGGCGGGATTTGTGTGGGAGACGGGATCCCTGCAGCAAACTCAAAAAGGCAGCGCTGTGCCCCTTCGTGTGTGTGCGTGTTTTGTCTCCGTCATGGCCCGCGCTCGGCGATTCGTTCTTGCGAACGTTTTCGTCTGCCTGGTTTCGTTAGTATCGGCTGCTGCTCTCTCTTACGCGCCTAAAAATACCACTTGTCCGGCGAGTTTAATTCGGTACGGCGACAACGGACTTTCTCCTCTGGAGTCGCAGTATATTTCGCAAAGACGGACAAAGGCAGCGCAGAATCTGCAATCATGGCTCGAACACGTCAATCTGGAAAACTTCAATGTCTCTGCCTTCTTCGCGAACCAGAGCAACGTGCCGACTCTTGCAATTGCATTTTCAGGCGGCGGGTATCGAGCAATGCTGAATGGCGCCGGTGTGTTTCAAGGTATTTCCTGGTCCTTCCTGGTGCTTCAGTTTTGTTGACGGCAGGCCTGGATGGACGAATATCGAATGGAAATATATCGGGGTTTCTACAGGCGAATACTTACATCTCTGGATTGTCAGGCGGGTCTTGGCTCATTGGAGCAATTGCAGTGCATGATTTCGCGACAATCGATACGATGCGGAATGATTACTGGCATTTGTTGGATAATCTTGTCGCCCCCTCAGGGTTCATCAGTCTAGTCACTTTCTATGACGATATATACGACCAAGTCCAACAAAAAGCTGACGCTGGTTTCGAGACGTAAAATGTCGTTAGAAACGAATCTGATATTAGAACGATTACCGATTATTGGGCGGCAGCTCTGGGACGTCAACTGATCAATCGAACAGATGGAGGACCAGAAGTTACATTCTCGTCAATTGTGAATACCTCGTCCTTCCTAACTTATGATCAACCTTTCCCAGTCGTCGTCATGGATAGTCGTCGACCTGGAGAATATATAATCAACATCAACTCAACCCTCTACGAAATAACCCCCTATGAATACGGGACATGGGATTCACGAGTCAATCTCTTTACTCCGACAGAATACCTCGGATCAAATCTAAATGATGGAAAACCCGTTACTAACAACACCTGTGTCACGGATTTCGACAATGCTGCGTACATCCGCACTTAGGCCCTCTATTAATAGTAGATACGTTCTCGGATCAAGCTCCACCTTGTTCAATGCGATTCTCCTCAATTTACCCTCTGGAAATGCTTCTGCCGCTCAAACCCTCGTTGAGGACG
>Ga0302325_10010350_pt1 | contig 20235 bp, 23 predicted proteins | sample Palsa_T0_2_FD_201948 | JGI IMG/M metagenome (GOLD analysis project Ga0302325, IMG submission 201948) | Peat permafrost microbial communities from Stordalen Mire near Abisko, Sweden - Palsa_T0_2 | ecosystem: Environmental > Terrestrial > Soil > Palsa > Peat permafrost | place: Sweden: Abisko...
AGCCGCCGTGCCCGACGCGATCACCAGGCTGGCGGCGGCCGCCGGCCCGGTCCTGCCGCCAGTGGCCGTGAGGTCGCTGACTGGGCCGGGCACCGGCAGCCAGGTCCGGCTGCCCGCGAGCGAGCTGAACAGCGAGAAGCTCGTGCAGTCTGCCGCGTAGTCGCTGCCGGTGCCAGTGCAGCTGGCCAGCACCGCGAAGGCCCGGGTGCCGGCCGTTTCCAGATCGGTGACCCGCAGCCCGTAGGTCTGCTCGTTGTGCCAGCTGGCCCCGCCGTTGCTGGTCACCCACAGCTGCGGGCCGAACGCCCAGCCGTCGGAGAGGTTCAGGAACCGCAGCTGGCTCACCCCGGTGTCGCCGCGCGGAGCTCCGGTGAGCGGAGCGCTGACGCCGTACCAGCTGCTGCCGTAGTCCGAGGTGCCCGCGAGCGAGGTGCAGTACTGCGTCGCGCAGTGACCCGGGGTGCCCGCCTGGCCGATCACTGCCCCGATGTCGCCAATCATCGTGATGGAGGTGGGCAGGAAGCCGCTCGGCACGGGCTCGCCGGACGTGGTTGCCGACAGCGACGAGCCCGGGAGGATCTCGGTCGCCGAGTGCGAGGCTGTCCCGCCTGGCCCGCGCGTCGCGCCGCGCGTCGGCCGCGGCGCGAGCGTCCCGGATGCGGCCGGATGCCCCCCGCCCGGCCCGCCGCCTGGTCGCAGCGCGGACGCGATCTGCGGGGCGACCGCGACACCTGCGATCACGGCCAGCACCCCGGCTGCGCCCATGATCGCCCGGCCTCTTTTGCGCCGGCGTGCCCGGGTGCTGATCCGCTCGAAGGCGCCAGGGGGCGGCTGCAGTGGCTGGACGTCGTGGTCCAGCCAGGCGTCGATCTCGTCGCGCGGGTCACTCACTGCCGTCTCCCAGCGCGGCCTTCAGCTTGGCCCGCGCGTGATGCAGGTCCGCCTTGATCGTCCCCTCGGGGCTGCCGAGCATCGCCGCGACCTCGCGCACCGGGAAGCCGCCGTAGTAGTGCAGCAGGAACGCGCTGCGCAGCCGCGGCGGCAGCGCCGCGATCAGCGCGCGCACGTCCACATCCTGCGCCGGGTGGCAGGCCGGGTCCGCCGGCATGGCCGCCGTCAGCGTCCTGATGGCCCGCCGCTCCCGGCCCGACTTGCGCCAGTGGTCCCGGACCAGGTTCGTCGCGATCATGTAAAGGTAGCTCTGCGGGTTGTCCAGTGCCGACCAGCGGGCAAGCAGGCGGGTAAAGGCCTCGGACGCGATCTCGTGCGCGGTCTCGTCGTCGTCCACCAGCCGGCGGACCCAGCCGGCAAGCCTGGGATAGCAGGCGTTGAAGAGTTCCTCAGCCGCCTCGCGGTCGCTCACGCGCAGCCTGGCCACTGAGCTCCCTTGCCGGGCCGCCCGTACCGATGGGGCAGTCCACGCTGCCGGCACGGTCACCACGTCGCCCAACAGTGCCGTCGACAGTGCCGTGCAGCCCACATCGCTTGCGCTGTATCGCATTCGTTGTACCACACATTCGGCGTATCTGAGCGGCGGTGGCTCCGGAGCCACCTGCGGGCCCTGGCACCTACCCAAGACGACGCTGGCCCGCAGATGGTTGGGCTCGGGTCCTTTCTTTTCGCCGCCCGCCGCGTACACTCGGGGAAAGTAGTAGGACGTCCTACTATTCTGATAGTAGGACGTCCTACTATCAGGCTCGTGCTCGTGCTCGTGCTCGTGCTCGTGCTCGGTTCGGAGGAACGCTATGGACAGCATCTCGGCATCGACCAGCCCCGTTCCGGACCGCGCAGACCGGCCAGACTCAGGCGACCACGGAAGACAGCGCTGGCAGCGCCGGTACGACAGCTCACGGATCCGGGAAGGGGACTTCACCACCCTGTCCGGGCTGGAGGTCGACCCCGTCTACGGGCCGCCGGAGGGCGCGATGGTGCCGGGCTTCGAGCGGATCGGCTGGCCGGGCGAGTTCCCGTTCACCCGCGGTCTGTACCCGGCGGGCTACCGGGGCAGGACCTGGACCATCCGGCAGTTCTCCGGCTTCGGGAACGCCCTTGCTACCAACCAGCGCTACAAGATGCTGCTGGCGGCCGGCGGCGGCGGCCTGTCGGTGGCCTTCGACATGCCCACGCTGATGGGCCGCGACTCCGACGATCCGCGCGCGCTCGGCGAGGTCGGGCACTGCGGCGTGGCCATCGACTCGGCCGCCGATATGGACGTCCTGTTCGGCGGCATCCCGCTGGCCGACACCACGACCTCCATGACGATCAGCGGGCCGGCGGTCCCGGTGTTCTGCATGTACCTGGCGGCCGCTCAGCGGCAGGGCGCGGACATCGGCAAGCTGAACGGCACCCTGCAGACCGACATCTTCAAGGAGTACATCGCGCAGAAGGAATGGCTCTTCCCGCCGCAGCCGCACCTGCGCCTGATCGGCGACCTGATGGAGTACTGCGCGCGCAGCATCCCCGACTACAAGCCGCTGTCGGTCTCCGGCTACCACATCCGGGAGGCCGGATCCACCGCCGCGCAGGAGCTCGCGTTCACCTTGGCTGACGGGTTCGGCTACGTCGAGCTCGGCCTGTCCCGCGGCATGGACATCGAGATGTTCGCCCCTGGCCTGTCGTTCTTCTTCGACTCGCACGTCGATTTTTTCGAGGAGATCGCGAAATTCCGGGCGGCTCGCCGGATCTGGGCCCGCTGGCTGCGCGATGTCTACGGGGCCAGGACCGAGCGGGCGCAGTGGCTGCGCTTCCACACCCAGACGGCCGGGGTCTCGCTGACCGCGCAGCAGCCCGACAACAATGTCGTGCGGACGGCGATCGAGGCGCTCGCCGCGGTGCTGGGCGGTACCAACTCGCTGCACACCAACGCGCTGGACGAGGTCCTCGCACTGCCGAGCGCCAAGGCGGCCGAGATCGCGCTGCGCACCCAGCAGGTGATCATGGAGGAGACCGGCGTGGCCAATGTCGCCGACCCGCTGGGCGGATCGTGGTACGTGGAAGCGCTGACCGACCGGCTGGAAGCCGAGGCCGAGGATGTCTTCGCGAAGATCCGCGCGATGAGCCCGGACGGCACGATGACCGGCGGGATCCTGCGCGGGATCGAGGACGGCTGGTTCATGGCCGAGATTGCCGATGCATCCTTCGCCTACCAGCAGCAGCTGGAGAAGGGCGACAAGAGAGTCGTCGGGGTGAACTGCTATACCGACACCGTCGAGAAGCCAGTGGAGATCCTGCGGGTCAGCCACGAGGTCGAGATCGACCAGGTGCGCGAGCTGGCGCAGCGGCGCGCGGCCCGCGACCAGGCCGCCGTCGACGCCGCCCTGGCCGCGATGCTGGCGGCGGCGCGCTCGGGCCAGAACATGATCCCGCCGATGATCGCCGCGGCAGCGGCCGAGGCCACGCTCGGGGAGATCTGCGGCACGCTGCGCGAGGAGTGGGGCGGCTATTTCGAGACCCCGGCATTCTGACCAGCTCGCCGGAGGCTGGCCGTCAGGCCGGGCTTGCGACCGGCAGTCCGGCGTCCTGGGCGGCTGTGAGCAGCCGCAGATCATAGGCCACGAATGCGGTGAGGTCCCGGCGGATGGCGAGGGCTGAGGCCAGGTGAATCGAATCGAGCGATTTCAGGGTCGTCGGCGGGAGCGTCGCGGCGATGTCGAGGATCTTGGTGCTGAGCGCAACCATCTGCACGCCCCTCATCTGCCGGTAGCTGCGCGGCAGCGCGCTCGGGTCGGCCCGCCAGACTGCTCGCGGCACCTCGGTTCGATGGACGACGCTCGACACCAGCGGGACGTCCGCGCGCTCGGCCAGCCAGCCGGCCAGGGTAGCCGTCTGCGCTTCAGTCAGCACCAGCTTCACCAGGGCGGAGGAATCCAGGTAGATCAATAGCGCTCTTCCTCGCGCATCTGCAGCAGAATCTCGCTGCCAGTCCGCTGCCCCGCCGGTACCGGCGGGGCCGGCTCGATGTCGAGCAGATTGCCGGGCTCCTCGGCGGGCAGGATGATGCCGGCGGCAACCAGCCTTTCCAGCGGGCTGCCGGTGTCCCCGGCGGGTACCAGCCGGGCAACCAGGCGGCCGCGGTTGGTGATGTCCACGGTGTGTCCCTTCTCCGCGAGGTCAACGTAGACGCTCGCATGCTGGCGCAGCTCCCGGATGCCGATCCCGATCGGCACGCGGTCGCCCGGTGCGGGCAGCCGGTCGGCGGGTGGCGTGGCCGGTGTGCTACTCATGTAGTCATGGTAGCACCAACATGCTACATAGCCGCCGGCGCGCGGCCGGCTCGCGGTGCCCAGCGCTTCGCGGATGCGGCAGGATGGAAGCATGCAGCAGCAGCCGCCGAATTTCTCGCTCCACGGTGCCGTCGACCTCGGCGCCCGGCAGGCCGTCGTTCAGCGCCGACAGCAGGCGTCCGAAGGCCAGCCGGCCGACGGGCCAGACGGCGCGCTGACGGGAAACGTCATCGAGGTTACCGACGAGACCTTCAGTACTGAGGTCCTGGCCCGCTCCCGCACCGTCCCGGTAGTTCTCGACCTGTGGGCCGAGTGGTGCGGGCCGTGCAAGCAACTCGGGCCGGTGCTGGAGAAGCTCGCCGCGGAGGCCGACGGCGCCTGGGTGCTCGCCAAGGTGGACGTCGACGCCAACCCCCAGCTGAGCGCGGCGCTTCAGGTGCAGAGCATCCCGATGGTCGTGGCAGTGATCGCCGGCCAGGTGGCGGATGGCTTCCTCGGCGCGATGCCCGAGTCGCACGTCCGGGACTGGCTCGGCCAGATCATGCAGGTCGCCAGCCGGCTCGGCCTGCCGGCCGGTTCAGTCCCGGCGGGCTCAGCCGGGGCAGTCGCGGAAGGTGCGGCCGACGGGCAGCCCGGCGCGGGAGGTCAGCTGCCGGGCCAGCCCGGGCCAGGACCGCGGCCAGGTGACCCTCGCGGTGAAGCCACGCTGCGCGAGGCGCAGGATGCGATCGAGCGAGGCGACCTCGATGCTGCCGCAGGCGCGTTCGGGACGCTGCTCGCCGCGGCGCCGGGCCATCCGGTCGCCACGATGGGCATCGCGCAGGTCGAGCTGCTCCGCCGGGTCAACTCCTACGACCGGGCCAAGGCGGTGCGGGCGGCTCAGGAGAATCCCGGCGACGCGGAGGCCCAGGCCAGAATGGCCGACATCGACCTGGTATCGGGCAAGATCGATGCCGCCTTCAGTCGGCTGCTGGAAACGGTGCGCCGTACCTCCGGCGAGGAGCGGAGCAAGGCCCGGGTCCACCTGGTGGGCCTGTTCGAGATCTTCCCGCCCAGGGATCCGCGGGTCGCCAAGGCGCGCGCCACGCTGTCCGGCTTGCTGTTCTAGTCCCTCCGGTCTAGTCGGGGAGCGGGGACTGTCTAGTCGGCGGGCGGGGACTGCCGGGCCTGCTTGCGCTGGAGGCCTGCGGCTGAGGTATCGGTATCAGCCAGTTGCTCCAGGGCGGGCAGGGCCGCCGCGAGCGCGGCAAGCTGATCGGGCGCAAGCAGGAGCAGGCCGTCAGCGAGCAGGCTCGTAGTCTCCTGCCGGATCCGCTCCAGCGCGGACTGGCCTCGCTCGGTAATGGAAACCGTGCTGGCTCGCGCGTCGCCAGGGACGGCACAGCGCTGCACGTACCCGTGCTCCTCCAGCACGCTGACCAGCCGGGTGAGCGTGGACGGCGCGATGCGCTCGGCGGCCGCCAGATCGCCCAGCCGGACCGGTCCGGCCGCTCCCACGGTGGAGAGGGCGGACAGCTGGGTGGGCGTGAGCCCGGCCAGCTCGTGCTTGCGCAGCCGCCGGGACATCCGCAGGATCGCGACCCGCAGCCGGGCCGCGTCGACCTCAGGAGCACCCGGAGCGCCGGGAGTACCCGGAGCGCCGGGAGTACCCGGAGCGCCGGGAGTACCCGGAGCGCCGGGAGTACCCGGTGCACCGGGAGTGCCGGCCTCGGGCGCCTGGGCCGCTGCCTGAGGCGCTGCCTGGGCCACCCCCGGGAGCGCCGTTACCATTCCCTTACCACCCTTGCAGGGTACGTGCCGCGGGCTGGATCGGCTGACCTGTCGGCGTTCTGGCCGGCCACGTTCTGCGGCCCACGTTCTGCGGCCACTGCGCTGCGTGCCGCATGATGGTGTGATGCAGGACCTACCTCTCACCGGGAAGCTGCTCGCGGCCACGCCGATGCTGGGTGACTCTAACTTCCGGCGGACCGTCGTCCTGATCGTCGAGGACGAGCCGGACGAGGGAACCCTCGGCGTCGTACTGAACCGGCCGACGCAGGTCCCGGTCGGCCAGGTGCTCGAACCATGGCAGGAACTGGTCACCGGGCCGTCGGTGGTGTTCAAGGGCGGCCCGGTTTCGCCCGACAGCGCGCTGGCGCTTGGCCTGGTGCGCGGCGAGGAGCAGCCGCTTGGCTGGCGCTCGCTGGCCGGGTCTCCGGTCATGTCCAGGATCGGGCTGGTCGATCTGGATGCGTCGCCCGGGCTGCTGGCAGCCGAGGTCACCTCGCTGCGGGTCTTTGCTGGTTATGCGGGCTGGGGCGCCGGCCAGCTACGCGCCGAGATCGACGCGGGCGCCTGGTACGTGCTGGGCGGCGAGCCTGCGGACGCGTTCTTCGCCGAGCCCGAGCGGCTGTGGTCGGCGGTGCTGCGCAGGCAGGGCGGCGAACTGGCTCTGGTCGCCACCTATCCCGATGATCCCGTTCTGAACTAGGTCCTGGCCGGCCAGCGTAAACTCAGCCACTGTGAGCACAGAAGTCATTCCCGGCGGCGATACCCGCCTGGACACCGACGTACGGCCGGACCTCTCGACCGGCGATGGCGACCATGAGCGGTTTGCCCACTATGTCCAGAAGGACAAGATTGTCGACAGCGCGGTATCCGGCACCCCGGTAGTGGCGCTCTGCGGCAAGGTCTGGGTGCCGACCAGGGATCCCAAGCGGTTCCCGGTGTGCCCGGAGTGCAAGGAGATCTACGAGTCGCTGCCAGAGGGCGCCGACTAGCTCACCGGGCGCCCACTAGCTCACGCCGCGGGCAGGACCAGGCCGCCCAGGCGGCTGCGCACCGGTCCGGACGCGCCGGCGTCCGGACCGGAACTGCGCGGCACCGGGCGCGCCAGCGGCTTGCAGGTCTTGTCCCACCGGGCGTGGTTGTCGCGCTTGGGCAGCGTCCCGCTCTCCAGGTAACGGGCGATGGTGCGGTCGACGCACAGGTCGCCGTCCAGCGAGTCCGCGTGCGTCGTGCCGCCAGGCTCGGCCAGCAGCACCGAGTGCGGGAACAGCTTGCGGACCTCCAGGCTGCCCTCGAACGGCGTGGCCGCGTCCAGGGTCTCGTCGATCAGCAGGGCGCTGGATATCTCGCCGCCGCTGCCGTGGGAGCCCACCTTGACCGGGGTGGACGCCTTGGCCGGCCAGTACAGGCACGGGGCATTGAACCAGGCGTTGGCCCAGGTCTCGAAGGGCGCGATGCGGTTGATCCGGCGGTTGTCCCGGCTCCATCGCGCCCAGCTCGTCGGCCACTGCACGTCGGTGCACTGGACGGCGAGGTAGACGGCGAATTCGTTGTCGTTTCCGGGGGTGTCGGTCTCCTGGTACAGCGCGATGAGGGCCCTGCCCGCCTTCGCGCCGTGCCCGTTCGCCCAGTCGGAGAAGGCCTGGCCGAGCTGCAGCCAGGTCTCCTGGTAGTAGCCGGCCTCCAGGAAGATGTCGATCCACTCGTCCGGGCCGATCTCGGCCGTGCCGCGGGCTGTCCTGATGGGGTGCCGGGCGAGCCTGGCCTGCTCGGCGTAGAACCGGCGCTGCACCTGCTTCTCGGTCGTGCCCAGGCGGTAGACCTTGTGGTACTTGGCCAGCCAGCCGAACCAGATTTCGATGTTCCGGTTGAACGCGATGTCCTGGTTCAGGTTGGCCTGATACCAGACGTTGCGCGGGTCGACGTTGCTGTCCAGGATCAGGCGCCGCACCCGGTGCGGGAACAGCGTCGCGTAGACCTGGCCTAGATAGGTGCCGTAGGAAAAGCCGTAATAGGTGATCTGCGACTGGCCCAGCGCCTTGCGGATGGAGTTCATGTCCATGGCCGAGTCGACCGTCGTCATGTTCTGCAGCAGGGCTTTCTGGGCGGGGGTACCGCAAGCTTTGGCATAGCCCGCCGAGCGCGTCTTCCAGTAGCGCAGGATGGCGCTGGTGGTCGGCTGGTAGCGCTCGCGGTCACCGCTGAAGTAGTCCGGTTCGCAGCTCAGCGCCGGGAGGCTGGAGCCGACGCCGCGCGGGTCGAAGCCGATCCAGTCGTAGTCCGCCGCAGCCGCGCCGAGGTGCTCGGCCTTAAGCGCGTCGATCAGGAAAACGTTGAGGTCCAGGCCGGAGCCGCCGGGCCCGCCCGGGTTGGTCAGGATGACGCCCTGGTAGTGGCTGGCGGGCGCGGTGTGCCGGATCCGGGAAACCGCGATCTTGATATGCGGGCCTGCCGGGTGGCGGTAGCTGAGCGGGACCGAGAGGAAGCCGCACTGCGCCTTCGCTTCGCTCAGGTACGGGTCAGAACACTTCCCCCAGTGAATGCTCGCGGTCCCCGTCGGCCTGGTGGCCTGGCCTGCGGCCGGGCGGGCGGCGGCCGGCCCGGCTGACGACGCTGCCGCCGGGGCGGCGGTCCCCAGCCCGGCGGCGCCCAGTCCTGCGGTCAGCATGCTGGCCGCGGCAGCGATGGCTGCGAGCTTTCTCATCAGAGGTGTCCCCTTCGGCCTGCTTGCGCCCGCCTGTCGGCTGTGTTCGCCAGGACTCGGCTGTGTTCGCCAGGACATTGTCCACGCGACTAATTGTTCACGCGACTATAGGCTCTGTTCCAGCCCTACGCCTAGATCGCGCAGCTCGTCCAGCGCGGCGCGGGTGGTGTCCGCGGCCACGCCCGCCGTGAGCGGCAGCAGGACCCGGGTCGCGAACCCGGCGCGGACGGCGTCGGCCGCCGTCGCGCGCACGCAGTAGTCGGTGGCGATGCCCGTCACGTCCACCTCGGTGACCGCCCGCGCGCGCAGCCAGTTCTCCAGCGATTCCCCGCCCGCGGCCTGGCCCTCGAAGCCGCTATAGGCAGCCGCATGTGCGCCTTTGCGAAACACCTCGTCGATCAGGCCGGTGTCCAGGCCGGGGTGGAACTGCTCGCCCGGCGTCCCGGCGATGCAGTGCGGCGGCCAGCTGGTGGCGTAATCAGGCTCGGCCGAGAAGTGCGCGCCGGGGTCGATGTGGTGATCCTGGGTCGCCACCACGTGCGCATAGCCGCTCGCGGCCGGGCCGGTCAGGTAGGCGCTGATCGCCCTGGCCACCCCGGCACCGCCGGCGACAGCGAGCGAGCCGCCCTCGCAAAAGTCGTTCTGCACGTCCACGATCACCAAAGCGCGCATGTTGGAACTCCTGTCGGGGCCGCTGTCATCGGCGGCCGTTCTCGTCCGGGTCCGGCGTGAGCACGGTCGGGATCGCCGGATAACCGCGGGAAAGCTGCCGGGCGTAGGCAGGCAGCTCGGCTACCGCTTCGCGGTGCCGGGCCCGCGCGGCATCGATCGGCTCGCCGCCCACGATCTCGCCGTCGCGCACGAGCTGGCGCAGCAGCACCCGGCCGGCTGTTCCCGGCTCGGGCGGAACCGTGCTGACAAGCTCGGCGACCGCCGTGCCGTCGGCATCCAGCTGACGTACCGCCCACTTGCGCCCGCCGTGGCCTGGCTTGCCGACCGAGCGCTTGGCGACCGGCAGCAGCCGCCCGGTCCCTGCGTCGTCGGTGCGCGCTACCAGCTTGTAGACCAGGGCGGCCGTCGGCGCCCCCGATCCGGTGACCAGCGACGTGCCGACCCCGTAGCCGTCGACGGGCGTCGCGGCCAGCGCCGCGATCGAGTACTCGTCCAGGTCACCGGTGAGCACGATCCTGGTCTGCGTCGCGCCGAGCGAGTTCAGCAGCGCCCGGACCTCGCGCGCGATCACCGGCAGGTCCCCGCTGTCGATCCGGACCGCGCCCAGCCCTGGCCCGGCCAGCTCCAGCGCCGTCCGGACGGCGCTGTCGATGTCGTAGGTGTCGACCAGCAGCGTGGTGCCCGTCCCCAGCGCCGCCAGCTGGGCGGCGAACGCGTGCCGCTCGTCGTCGTGCAGCAGCGTGAACGAGTGCGCGCTGGTGCCGCTGGTCGGCACGCCGTAGTCCCGTCCGGCCCGCAGATTGGACGTGGCGGCGAACCCGGCGATGTAGGCCGCCCGCGCGCTGGCCACCGCGGCGAGCTCGTGCGTGCGGCGCGAGCCCATCTCGATCATCGGCCTGCCGTCGGCGGCCGTCACCATCCGGGACGCGGCGGAGGCGATCGCGCAGTCGTGGTTCAGGATCGACAGTGCCAGCGTCTCCAGCAGCCCGGCCTGCGCGAAGGTGCTCTCGACCACCAGGATCGGCGAGCCGGGGAAGTAGCAGTCGCCCTCCGCGTACGCCCAGATGTTGCCGGTGAACGAGTACGACTCCAGGTAACGCAGCGTCACCTCGTCCGCCACGCCGGTGTCGCTCAGGAAGCTCAGGTCGCCGTCGCTGAAGCGGAAACCGGCGAGCGCTTCGAGCAGCCGGCCCGTCCCGGCCACGACTCCGTAGCGCCGGCCGCTGGGCAGGTAGCGCGCGAACACCTCGAAGACCGCGCGGCGGTGCGCCGCCCCGCTGTGCAGGGCAGCGCGCAGCATGGTCAGCTCGTAATGATCGGTCAGCAGCCCGGTTTCGGCCTCAGAAAATCCAGCTTCAAAACGGCTGGCCGCCGGCAGACTCACCCCGCCCAGGTCACTGCTCATGGGGGGAAGCCTACGGACCCGTCATGGGAGGAGGCCTACGGACCCGCCGCCGGTCGGCGGCTGCCAGGCGGCCCGACCGGCGCGCTCGCTGTCGATCCGCCCGGACGCAGTGGAACACTAGGAACAGACCCAAAGAGGGCGGGACGTAAGAGAGCGGGCCGGGAAGAGGGCGGTGACATCTGGTGAGCATTGCGCCTGCTGAAGTAGAGCGGCCGGAGACGGGGCAGGAAGCGGTCGCTGACACGCCCTGGGTGACCATCGTGTGGAACGACCCGGTCAACCTGATGTCGTATGTGACCTACGTGTTCCAGACGGTCTTCGCTTACCCCAAGCCGAAGGCGGAGAAGCTCATGCTCGACGTGCATCACAAGGGCCGGGCCGTGGTTTCCTCCGGCGCCCGGGAGGAGATGGAGCGCAACGCCGAGATCCTGCACGGCTACGGCCTGTGGGCCACGGTGAGCCACGACCGATGAGCCACGACACCTGAGCCACGACCGATGAGCTACGACCCGATGAGCCACGACCGAATAAGCCCGACCGAGTAAGTATTAAGGAGGCGGAGGATTCTGGTGGCCGGTTTCAAGGCCGCGGGCGGCGGGGCGACCGCTCGCTTCGCCGCCGCCCAGGCCAGCATCATCCGCAATCTGGTGACCCAGGTCGCCGAGCTGCTCGGCGCCGATCCGCTGGCCGATGGCGATCCGCTGGCGGATCCGGCGCAGCAGCCGCCGGACGGGAGCGCCGCTGCCCTGGACGCCCAGCTGCGGCTGAGCGACAGCACCGAGGCACCGCAGGATCCGGCGCTGGCCAGGCTGCTGCCCGACGCGTACCGGGATGATCCTGAGGCGGCCGCTGAGTTCCGCCGGTACACCGAGGAGAGCCTGCGCTCGGGCAAGGTGGCGGCTGCCCGGACTGTCCTGGACACGCTCCCCGCTAAGGGCGGCAGGATCCGGCTGTCGGTGGCCGACAGCCAGGCCTGGCTGCGCGCGCTCAACGACGTGCGGCTGGCCCTGTCGGTACGCCTTGGAGTTACCGAGGGATTCGACGAGGAAGCGGCCCGGCTGGGCCCGGGCGATCCTCGTTATGCGTATGTATGGGTTTACCAGTGGCTGGCCTACCTGCAGGAGAGCCTGGTGGAGGCGCTGGAGTGACGGCCCGCGTTACGCTCGCATGCATGCTGACCATCTCGGCCCACCTGCAGGCGCAGATCGTGGCTCATGCGCGGGCCGACCACCCAGACGAGGCCTGCGGGATCATCGCGGGGCCGGCCGGCAGCGACCGCCCCGAGCGATTCATTCCCATGCTGAACGCCGAGCGGTCGCCGACCTTTTACCGCTTCGACTCGATGGAGCAGCTGCGGGTCTGGCGGGAGATGGACGACCGGGACGAGGAGCCGGTAGTGATCTATCACTCGCATACGGCCACCGAGGCGTACCCTTCCCGCACCGACATCTCTTATGCCAGCGAGCCGGGCGCGCACTACGTGCTGGTGTCCACCCGTGACCCGGACTCCGCGCCGCTGCGCTCGTTCCGCATCGTCGGTGGCGTGGTCACCGAGGAGGAGATCGTCAGCACCGGCGACGCTGGCCGGGGCGCGGCAGACCAGGCGCCGCGCACCGCCGCGGCGGAATGATCCGGCCAGCCGGCCGGTTGGACCAAGCAGGCAGCCCGCAGGAAACCCGCATCATTGGAGTGTTACCGATGGCCATCGAGGTCCGTATCCCGACGATCTTGCGCAGCTACACCGGCGGTGCCAAGTCAGTTGAGGCCAAAGGCGACACGCTCGCCGATGTGTTCGACGATCTGGACGCCCGGCACAGCGGGCTGCGCGACCGGCTGGTGGACAGCGCAGGTCTGCGCAGGTTCGTCAACGTCTACCTGAACGACGAGGACGTGCGCTTCCTGGGCGGGCTCAGCGCCAGCGTCAAGGACGGCGACACTGTCACCGTGCTGCCGGCGGTGGCCGGCGGGCGGTACTGAACGCCGCCGGGATCGGCTGACCGGCAGGTAAGCAGGAGCTAGATGCGCTACGACTCGCTGCTCGACGCCGTCGGCGGCACCCCGCTGGTGGGCCTGCCGCGGCTGTCGCCCAGTCCTGAGGTCCGGCTGTGGGCCAAGCTGGAGGACCGGAACCCCACCGGGTCGGTCAAGGACCGGGCGGCGTTCTTCATGGTCGCCAGCGCGGAGCGGTCCGGCCAGCTCGTTCCCGGCGCGACGATCCTCGAGCCGACCTCGGGCAACACCGGCATCTCGCTGGCGATGGTGGCGCGGCTGCGCGGGTACCGGCTGATCTGCGTCATGCCGGAGAACACCTCGGCCGAGCGCCGGCAGCTACTGGAGCTCTACGGTGCCTCGGTGATCTCCTCGCCGGCGGCAGGCGGGTCCAACGAGGCCGTGCGGGTGGCCAAGGAGCTCGCCGCCGAGAACCCGGACTGGGTGATGCTCTACCAGTACGGCAACGAGGCGAATGCGCGGGCGCACTACGAGACGACCGGCCCGGAGCTGCTGGCCGACCTGCCGGAGATCACCCACTTCGTCGCGGGGCTCGGTACCACCGGGACGCTGATGGGAACCGGCCGGTACCTGCGCGAGAAGGTGCCGGGCGTCCAGGTGATAGCGGCCGAGCCGCGGTACGGCGAGCTGGTGTACGGGCTGCGCAACATCGACGAGGGGTTCGTTCCCGAGCTGTACGACGAGTCCGTGCTGACCGGGCGGTTCTCGGTCCCCGGCGCGGATGCGCTGCGCAGGACCAGGGAGCTGCTGGAGGTGGAGGGCCTGTTCGCCGGCATCTCCTCGGGCGCGGTTCTGCACGCGGCACTCGGGGTGGGGGCCAAGGCACTGGCGGCCGGGCAGCGCGCCGACATTGCCCTGCTGATCGCTGACGGCGGCTGGAAGTACTTGTCGACCGGCGCCTACGGCGGCACGCTCGCGGAGGCCGAGAGGCGGCTGGAGGGCCAGCTATGGGCGTAGCGCCCCCGTGCGCCGCCCGGTCCTCCCAGCGGAGAGGCGCGGATGACGGTCTTTGACCAGGCGACGGCGGTGCGCCGGCGTGATCTGGGGCGGTATGACGCGATATGCGATCAGCGGTTCGCGCTCACCGCACCTGGTGGCAGCACGCGGCCGGCGGTGAACGGGGGCGTGCTCATCGCGACCGTGCTGCGCGCGGTGCTGGACTCCTCGCCGCATCCGCATCCAGTCGCCACCAGCGCGCATTTCCTGCGCGTCGCGGCCCTGGCTCCGGCGCAGGTGCAGGTGAGCTGGCTCAAGCAGGGCAGGACCGCGGCGACCGCGCGGGCCGTGCTGATCCAGGACTCGCTGCCGGTGGTCGATGTCACGGTCACCACCGGCCGGGTGCCGGACGGGTCGGCCGGGCTGGCCGGTGACGACGGGCTGAGCTGGACCGGTGCGCCGCCGGTGCTGCCGCCGATCGAGGACTGCGTCGATCTGGGGCCATGGCCGGGGACGGTGGCGGCCGACGGCACGGCAGGCTACGCCGGCCAGATCCGGCTGCTGATGGACCCGGCCGCGACCGGATGGCACCAGGGCGAGCCGGCCGGCGTGCCCGAGATGCGGGGCTACTTCCGGCTGCGCGAGGACCGGGCGCCTGACGCCTACCTGCTGGCCCTGGCGGTGGACGCGCTGCCGCCGGTCGTGTTCGGCCTGGGAGCGACTGGCTGGGCGCCCACTGTGGAGCTGACCTGGTACATGCGCGCAGTACCCAGCGCCGGTCCGCTGCGGGTCGCCACCCGGTCGCGGCACGTCAGCGGCGGCTGGTTCGACGAGGAGGCCGAGGTGTGGGACGCGGCGGGGCGGCTCGTCGCGCAGAGCCACCAGATCGCGCGGGTCGGCCGCGGGCCGGTCCGGGGCCGGGCCAACGGCAGCCAGCCAGGCGGGCCCGGAACCTGAGCCCCGCGCGGGCCACGGAACCTGAGCCCCGGCGAGGTCAGGGGACGCTCTTGATCCGCCAGACCAGGGCCGACCCGGCGAGCGCCACTGCCGCGGTGGCGGCGAAAAGCGTCGGGTACCGGCCCAGCGAGACCAGCACAGCCGCGATCGCACCGCCGAGCGCCGCCGGCCCGACGATCGCGATGTTGATGATCCCCAGGTCCTTGGCGCGGTCGGCGGCCGCGGGCAGTACCTGCGTGATCAGCGCCTGGTCGACGGCAAGATAGGCGCCGAAACCAGTCCCGTACAGCACCGCGGCGACGATCGCCGCGTCCCAGGTCTCCACGAAGGTCAGCAGCAGCGCGGCGGCACCGATCAGCGCACCGGAAATCGTGACGATCATCTTGCGCCGGCCCAGCCGGTCGGAGATCATCCCGCCGACGATCGCCGTCAGCACCACGCCCGCGGTGTAGATGATGATCAGGATCAGCAGTCCCTGCGCCGGGTGGGCGTAGTGCACCCCGTCGCGCAGGAAATACAGCAGGTACAGCGTGCCCATCGAGATGGCCAGCGAGACCAGGAACCGGGTGAGCCAGGCCCAGCCGAAGTCGGGGTACTGGCGCGGGCTCAGCCAGTAGGACGCCAGCAGCTTGCGCACCGAGATGCGCTCGGCGTGCTCTGGCTCCAGCGGGTGGTCCGGGGTGAGCAGCACGAACGGCAGCGCCAGCGCGAACATGGCGATGGCCAGCACGAGGTACCCGCCGGTCAGGCTCTTGAAGACGTCCACGACCAGCAGGGTGCCGACGACCAGCCCGAGCGCCTGCGGCATGCCGACCCAGCCGGCCACCGTGGCCCGCTGGCTGACCGGGACATGATCAGGGATCGCGGCGCTCAGGGTCGCGTACTCCCCGTTCTGGAACGCGCAGAAAACCATGTAGAGGATCGCCACGCCGACCACCGTGCCCTGCGGCGCGATCAGCGCGAGGCTGGCGGCGCCGAGCAGCGACATGGCCAGCGTCCAGCGGTGCCTTCGGCCGCACAGCCTGCCGAGACCTAGGGCCCGGGTGGTCCGGTCCGACAGCGCGCCGGCCACCGGCGTGGCCAGCAGCGACGCGAGGCCGCCGAGCGCCGACACCACGCCCAGGGCGACGATCTTGTGATGCGGGGTGATCCGCTGCAGCTGCTCGGGCAGCAGGACCTGCAGCGGCGTGTAGGCCGCCATCCACATGGCGAGGCTGGCCAGGCCGAGACCGGAAATCCAGCCCGCCCGCACCCGCTCCACGGGCTCGGCCAGAGCAGGCGGCAGCAATTTATGCTCACTGGTTTTCTGTTCAGTCACGACGCCTCCGCGAGGTCTACGGCGGTGCGCTACGTCGGCGCCGCGGTGCTTTTGCCTTGCTTTTGCCTTGGACGGATCATGCCGCTTTTCCCCTTGTATTGGTAGCTGCCGTCCGCGGCGGCAGCCGGGCGTCGGCGGCGGCAGCCGGGCGAGTAGCGTGGCCGCTCGTGCGGCTGACGATTGTCGGATGCGCGGGCAGCTTCCCCGGCCCGGACAGCCCGGCCTCCTGCTACCTGGTCGAGGCCGAGGGGTTCCGGCTGGTACTTGACCTCGGCAGCGGGGCGCTCGGCACGCTGCAGCGCTTTGCCGGGCTCGACGACATCGACGCGATCTGCCTGAGCCACCAGCACGCCGATCACTGCCTCGACATGTGCGGGTACTCGGTCGCCAGGACGCATCACCCGCAGGGCCCAAGGCCGCGGATCCCGGTGTACGGCCCGGCCCGCACCGCCGAGCGGCTGGCCCGCGGGCTCGGCCTGGATCCGGGCACGAGCATGACCGACGCCTTCGATTTCGTCACCCTGACGCCGGGAACAATCGAGATCGGCCCGCTGCGGGTCACGGTGGAGCACGTGAATCACCCGGTCGAGACGTTCGGCTTCCGGCTGGAGCACGGTGGCGGTGCCATTTGCTACTCGGCCGACACCGGGCCCTCCGAGGCGCTGGTCGCCCTGGCCCGCGGCGCTGACGCGCTGCTGTGCGAGGCCTCTTTCGTCGATGGTCCCGGCCTGCCGGGCAACCTGCATCTCACCGCCCGCCCGGCGGCGGAGCACGCCGCCGCGGCCGGCGCCGGGCAGCTCGTGCTCACCCACCTGGTGGCCTGGAACGACCGGGAGCGGACTGCGCAGGAGGCGGCGCCGGCGTTCGGCGGGCAGATCACGCTGGCCACCGTCGGTCAGCGAATCGCCGTCGGCGGCTCGCCGCCGGCATAAACTCCACTGTCATGCACGTACTCGTCACCGGCGGCGCCGGCTTCATTGGCTCACATCTGACCGACGCGTTCCTGGCGCGCGACGACGAAGTGACGGTGATCGACGACCTGTCGACGGGCCGGGCGGCCCGGCTGGACGAGCGCGCCGTGCTGCACAAGGTCAGCGTCACCGACGCCGAGCCGCTGGCCGAGATCATCGGCCGCGAGCGGCCGGAGCTGATCTGCCACCTGGCCGCGCAGATCGATGTCCGGGCCTCGGTTGCCTGGCCGGCGGGCGACGCGCAGACCAACATCGTCGGCACGGTCAACGTCCTGGAGGCGGCGCGGGAGGCCGATGTCCGGGTGCTGCTGTGCTCGACCGGCGGCGCCCTGTACGGCAGGGATGCGCCGATCCCGGCCCTGGAGGACGTGCTGCCGCTGCCGGAGTCGCCCTACGGCATTGCCAAGTACTGCGCCGAGCAGTACGTCGGCCTCTACAACAGGCTGCACGGCACCCGGCACTCGGTGCTGCGGCTGGCGAACGTGTACGGCCCGCGGCAGGACCCGGACGGGGAGTCGGGCGTGGTCCCGATCTTCTGCTCCCGCCTGCTCGCGGGGGAGCAGCCGACGATCTACGGTGACGGCTCGCAGACCCGCGACTACGTCTACGTCGGCGATGCGGTGGCCGCGTTCCTCGCCAGCGCCGATCGCGGCCGCCCCGGCACCTGGAACATCGGCACCGGGCGCGAGGTGAGCGTGCTGGAGCTCGCCACCATCATCGGGGCGGCGGCCGGCCGCCCGGTCGAGCCGCAGTACGCGCCCTCGCGCCCCGGCGAGCTGCAGCGCAGCGCCCTGGCGGTGGAGCGGGCCGAGCGGGACCTTGGCTGGCGGGCGGGGACCGAGCTGGCTGACGGGGTGCGCGCGGTGTACCGGTGGATCGAGAGCGGCGCGCCGGACCGGGCCGGCCACTGACCAGTGCGGGCCGGCCACTGAACGGAGCGGGCCGGCCACTGACCGGACCGGGCCGGCCATTGAGCTGTGAGCCGCAGCCCGCTCCCCGCTAGGCTGACGGGCATGTCCCGACCGCAGGGCCGACGCCCCGATCAGCTGCGCGATGTGAAGATCACCCGAGGCTGGCTCGACCACGCGGAGGGATCGGTGCTTGTCGAGTTCGGCGCTACCCGCGTGCTGTGCGCGGCCAGCGTCGCCGAGGAACTGCCGCGCTGGCGGCGGGGGAGCGGCCTGGGCTGGGTGACCGCCGAGTACGCGATGCTGCCGCGCGCCACCAACACCCGCACCGACCGCGAGTCGGTCAAGGGCAGGCTGGGCGGGCGCACTCAGGAGATATCCCGGCTGGTCGGCAGGTCGCTGCGGGCCGCGATCGACCCTAAGGCACTGGGCGAGAACACCATCACCATCGACTGTGACGTGCTGCAGGCCGACGGCGGTACCCGCACCGCGGCGGTCACCGGCGGATACGTGGCGCTCGCCGACGCGGTCGCCTGGCTGCAGGGCAGGAAGCGGTGCAAAGGCAACCCGCTGGCCGCCTCGGTGGCCGCGGTCAGCGTCGGGATCATCGACGGCCAGCCCCGGCTCGACCTGTGCTACGAGGAGGACGTGATCGCCGAGACCGACATGAACGTGGTCTGCACCGGCGACGGCCGTTTCGTGGAGATCCAGGGCACGGCGGAGCGCGAGCCGTTCGGCCGCGACCTGCTCGATGAGCTGCTGGGCCTGGCGGTCGCGGGTTGCGGTGAGCTGACAGCAATCCAGCAGGACGCCCTTTCCAGATGACGAAACGGGATTCCGCGCCAACCCAGGCCGCCCTCCTGGTCCTCGCCACGGCCAATCCAGGCAAGCTCGCCGAGCTGACCAGAATTCTGGCGGCCGGTCAGGTTCCGGTGCGGCTGGCCGGTCTCGGCGATTTTCCCGGCGCCCCCGAGGTCCGCGAGACCGGCGCCACCTTCGCGGAGAACGCGCTGCTCAAGGCGCACGCAATCGCTGAGTTCACGCACCTGCCGTCGGTCGCTGACGATTCCGGCATCTGCGTCGACGCGCTGAACGGGATGCCCGGCGTCCTGTCAGCGCGCTGGTCCGGCAAGCACGGGGACGACGAAGGCAATCTGCGGCTGCTGCTGGCCCAGATGGCGGATGTGCCGCAGGACAGGCGCGGGGCCTATTTCGCCTGTGCCGCGGCCCTGGTCGTGCCGTCGGGCGTATCGGCGCCGGGGGTATCGGCACCGGGCCGGTCGGCGGCGGGCCGGTCGGCGGCGGGCCAGTCGGCGGCGGGCCGGGAGCATGTCAGCGAGGGCACCGTGCACGGCCGGCTGACCTGTGAGCCCAGGGGGGAGAACGGGTTCGGCTACGACCCGATCTTCGTGCCGGACGTCGCCGAGCTGACCAGGGCGCAGCTGAACACGGCGGATCTGACTACGGCGCAGCTCAGCCCGGAGGCGAAGGACGCGATCAGCCACCGGGGCAAGGCGCTGCGCGCGCTCGCCCCGGTAATCGCCGCCCTGCTGGGCTAGTGCCACCCTGGTGGGCCATCGCCGCCCCGCCCGCCTGGGCCAGTGCCGCCCCGCCTGCCTGGGCCAGTGCCGCCCCGCCTGCCTGGGCCAGTGCCGCCCCGCCTGCCTGGGCCAGTGCCGCCCTGCTGGGCCAGTGCCGCCTCGCCCGCCTGGGCCAGTGCCGCCCGCCCGGCTGGGCCAGTGCCGCCCGCCCGGCTGGGCCAGCGCCCCCCGCCCGGCTGCTCCAGTACGGTAGGACGCGAGGTTAGCGAAGGGAGCGCGCGTGGCTGACGATCGGCTGGCGCCGGGTGATCCGGCCCCTGATTTCACCCTGTCCGACGCCGATGGCAGCCAGGTGAGCCTGTCTGCCCTGGCGGGCCAGCGGGTGATCATTTACTTCTACCCGGCGGCGATGACGCCCGGCTGCACCAAGCAGGCCTGCGATTTCCGGGACAGCAGGAACGACTTGTCCGACGCTGGGTTCGCCGTGCTCGGGATCTCCCCGGACAGCCCGGCCAAGCTGGCAAAATTCCGCGAGAAGGAAGGTCTCACCTTCCCGCTGCTGTCTGACCCCGACCGGCAGGTGCTCACGGCGTACGGGGCCTACGGCGAGAAGATGATGTACGGCAAGAAGTCAGTCGGCGTGATCAGGTCGACCTTCGTGATCGGCGCGGATGGGAAGATCGAGCACGCTTACTACGGAGTCAAGGCCACTGGCCATGTCGCCCGGCTGCGCAAGGACCTGGGCGTCTGACCGGGTCCTTGACCTGGGCGTCTGACCGGGTCCGCGGTCGGCGCCGTCCGGTGGCCGGCGGGTCCGGTAAAG
>Ga0302325_10010351_pt1 | contig 20233 bp, 20 predicted proteins | sample Palsa_T0_2_FD_201948 | JGI IMG/M metagenome (GOLD analysis project Ga0302325, IMG submission 201948) | Peat permafrost microbial communities from Stordalen Mire near Abisko, Sweden - Palsa_T0_2 | ecosystem: Environmental > Terrestrial > Soil > Palsa > Peat permafrost | place: Sweden: Abisko...
GAAATCGTCCCAGCCGTCGGGACTGATGTGCCGACAGGAATCTCAGATTCTTTGGCACAATCCGCAGAACTCCTGGCGTGAGCGAAGACAATACCAACCGCAAAACACGATCACGGGGACAGAATCCGCTTTGGCACTTTGCGCAATGATAGTAGTCCCGCTCCAGATGCAGAGGGCCCAAGACGCTTTCAAATGTCTTCAGGTGGCGGCCGTGATACAGGGCCAGCTGCCGCAGGAGCAGGGTAGTTCCGGGATCGCATGATCGCTGGTATCGGCATTCAGCCGTTGTTCCCAGAGCCGCGCGGCCAGCGGCAAAGCCTGCCACCGCGCGGTTGTCTCCAACGCGCTTCGAAATCCAAATCTTGGATGGATTGACGGCCTAAGAGCACGTCGATTTCCTGGACGATTTCGCCTCGAAGGCTCGTTTGGAGTCCCCTTTTTTAGTCTCCCAATAGGCTCCCACATTGGCGCGAAACTTACGGCCGGCATCGACCTGCCGCTCGACAATGCCAGCCTGTTCGGCAGTGAGGAAGTGCGAGCGTGTCGTCCCATCTACGGCAATGCATGAGGCTATGGTAAGGGCGGTGACGCGCTTTGGGATCCTGTGCGCAAGCACAACCGGGTGCTGCACTTGATGATGCGCTCGGACCGGGAGCCGGGCCGCTTAGTTTGGCATCGGCTAAGTTTGTGGCGAGTGGCGGACGTGAGGTGGAACGGCCGAGGAGCAGAAGTGGCCATCGTTCATCTTTGCGGCAATAATAGCCGTACCAGGTCACTTACCGGCTCCGCAGCGGGGATGGCACATATCGCTGGTTCGACGCGCGCGGGGAGCCGTTGCGCGACAGCGAGGGGCGCGTGGTCCAATGGTACGGAATTTGTATCGACATAGAGGATAGGAAACGGGTTGAAGAAGCGCTGCGAAATACCCAGGAGCGCCTTTCCATCGCGTCGCAAGTTGCGACGGTGGGCGAATTGGCGGCTTCCATCGCGCACGAAGTGAACCAGCCGCTCACCGCCGTAGTCTCGAACGGCAATGCGTGCCTGCGCTGGCTTTCCGCCCAGCCGCCAAACCTCGCCAAGGCCGTGGAAGCCGCCGAACGGATTGTCCGCGATGGGAAAGATGCGGGAGAAGTGGTCCGCCGCATCCGCGCGCTTTTCAAGAGGGCAGCCCATGAGGAAGTTCCGCTGGACCTGAACGGGGTGATTGGCGAAGTGCTGAGCCTCCTGCGGAGTGAGACCGCGAAGCGGCGCGTCGTCGTAGAGACAAACCTGGGAGAAGACCTGCCGCCGGTAACCGGCGATCGCGTCCAACTGCAGCAATTGATACTAAACCTGCTGCTGAATGGGATCGAGGCGATGGATCCGGTGATCCATCATCCCAAGAGACTGTTCATTCGCTCCAAGCGGGAGAGTGACGATAACGTCCTGGTGGAGATACAGGATTCCGGAGTAGGATTGAAAGATCCGGCTACAGTCTTCGATGCTTTCTTCACCACCAAGGAGAACGGCATGGGCATGGGGCTGGCAATTTGCCGCTCTATTGTCCAAGCGCACAACGGGCGCCTCTGGGCGGCGTCCGGAGAAGGTCCCGGCGCAACGTTCTGTTTCACTCTTCCTCTTCGGCTGAGTTCGGTGTCATGACCTCCGACAATCCCATTGTATTCGTTGTGGATGACGACTATCGCGTGCGCGAAGCATTGTCCAGTCTGATCGAATCGGCCGGGATGCGCGCCACCGCGTACGGTTCAGCGGCGGAGTTCCTGGAGGCAGAAAAGCCCGACGCGCCCGCCTGCCTGGTGCTGGATCTGCAACTTCCGGGATCGAGCGGCCTGGAATTGCAACGCGAACTGGCCGACGGCAGCGGGCCGCCGATCATCTTCATTACGGGTCACGGAGACATTGCGTCCTCAGTTCGCGCCATGAAAGCGGGGGCCATCGAGTTCCTTCCCAAACCCTTCGGCGATCAGGAACTGCTGGCGGCGATCGACGCGGCGCTTGCGCTTGATCGCAAAGGACGGCGGGAGCGGGCGGAACTGGCGGAGCTACAGAAGCACTACGCGCTGCTCACTCCCCGCGAAAGGGAGGTCCTGCCCTTCGTGGTGGCCGGGCTGGCGAATAAGCAGACCGCCGCGGAGCTGGGCACCAGCGAGATCACCATCGGCGTTCATCGCGGCCAGATCATGCGCAAAATGGGCGCGCGATCGCTGGCCGAACTGGTTCGCATGGCCGACAGACTCACGCTTACGCACCGGGCGGGACAGGCCTAAATAAACATATAATGGCGTCCCTTTATCGATCGCGGTTATGATCGAGTCGTGGTTGAAGATTCCAGTTTGAATGCAGGTTCTGCAAGACACATCGTCGCGGCGGTCGACGATGACTTTAGAGTTCGAGAGTCGATAGAGAGCCTGGTGGCTTCGGCCGGGCACACTCCTTTGGTCTTCGCTTCCGCGGAAGAGTTTCTGCAGTCGGATGCGCCCGCGTCGGCGATCTGCCTGATCACGGATGTCAGGATGCCGGGAATCGACGGACTCGAGTTGCAGCGCCGCGTCGGGATCAAATATCCAAGGTTACCGGTGATCCTGATTACCGCCCATTATGACGACGAGATTCGGCAACGAGCCCTCAGTCAAGGCGCCGTCGGCTTCTTGCACAAGCCGTTCGACGCCGCCGATTTGTTGGGCGCAATCGAACTCGCCGTGAGTACTCGACCAGGGGATTGATTTGGAGTTCCGAGCTGTTCAGCAAGGAGAAAACGATGGCTATATCGGATTTGATTGGCTCCAGCCCTAAATTTAGGGCTCTACTTGAAGAAATCAACATGGTGGCGCCGGTAGACAGCGCCGTCCTTCTTCGCGGGGAGACAGGCACCGGCAAGGAAGTGGTGGCACAGGCAATTCACGCGGCCAGTTCGCGCCGGCAGCAGAAGTTCGTGGCTATCAACTGTGCCGCGATTCCCGCGGCGCTGATGGAGAGTGAACTCTTCGGATACGAGCGAGGCGCCTTCACGGGCGCCCTTACCCAGCGCGAGGGACGCTTTCAGGCAGCGGATCGCGGCACGCTGTTTCTCGATGAAATCGGCGACCTTCCCCTCGAACTCCAGCCGAAACTCTTGCGCGTTCTCCAGGAACAGCAAGTCGAGCGTCTCGGTGGCAGCCGCACGATCCCAGTTAACGTGCGCGTGATCGCCGCGACCAATCAGGACCTCTGGGCTATGGTTCAGGAGAAGAAGTTTCGCGCCGATCTCTATTACCGGCTGAATGTCTTTCCCATCAACTTGCCTCCCTTGCGGGAAAGGGAGGGCGATATTCCCCTTCTAGTAAGCCTCTTCGTTCGAAAGTTCGCCGAGCGACTGGGCAGGACGATCGACTGCATCCCCGGCGATGTCATGGAAGCGCTCGAAAACCACGATTGGCCGGGCAACATTCGCGAATTGCAAAATTTCATTGAGCGCGCGGTGATCATGACAACCGGCGCCGTACTGCGGCCGCGTCTGGCGGAACTGCAGATGCAGACCGTCCCCACCGAGGTCCGCACTTTGGCCGATGCGGAACGCGCTCACATTGCAGCAACGCTCCGGGAAACCAAGTGGGTTATCGGTGGGCGGAGTGGCGCGGCCGCCAGGCTCGGTTTGCCCCGAACTACCCTGATCGCCAGGATGCAAAGACTCGGTCTTGCGAAGTTCCCCTCCGCGCAGAACGGAAGGTCGCCAGCTCCGCACGCTGAGGAACGTTGGACGCCTGCTGGTGCAGAAAGTCATCTAGCCAACGCCGCAGGTGCTGGTTATGGCGGTTCCCAAAGAGGGTACGCTTACGCTCGCTAGCGTTCGATCGATCCCGCGTCGCGGACTCTGAACACCGAAGTCGACGTGGATAATCCCACCAGGCGTCTGCTGCCGGGTGCTATCCCGCTGCCGATCTCCATCGGCCGCGATTTTGGCAGCACTGTGGAGGTGGGTTCAGGGCTGAATCGTTCCGAGTCGGTGACTCTGAATCCTAGCGTGGCTGCCAATCGTGGCTTCCAGCCTTCAACAGGCGCTGCAACTCTTCACTAACCGTTACACCGGCGGCGTCGATACCTTCCCGCAGGTGATCACGGCGCAGACCACCGCGCTGAGCAACGGGCGGAACGGCGTCGACATCTTTCGACGCAGGGTGGATGCGAGCGTATTGCTCGTCAAAGCGATGGGCGGCGGCTGGAACGTGGCGAATCTGCCGAAGCTGTGACGGCAATCCGGCTCCACTGCTCATCACGCGTCCACATTAACTACAACGACCGTCGTGTCGTCGAACTGCTCGGTCCCGGTTGACCATTCCGCGACTGCCTGCATCAGTCTTTCGGCCACGCCTTCCGCATCAATCGCGGGCGAAATGGTTCTGCAACAGTCAATCAAACGTTCGTCCCCGAAGTCTTCCCCGACAGCGTTTTGGGCGTCGGTAAGACCGTCGCTGAAGATAATTAATCGGCTTCCCGGCCCTATCCGGACATCTTTCGCCGTGTATCGCGCATTTGCGAACATTCCGATCGGAAAACTATCCGAATTGAGCCTTTCCATCTCGCCGTCCGCGCCGATCAAAATCGGCGACGGGTTGCCCGCGTTGACATAGGTCAGGACGGCTGTATCGGCGTCGTACGCAGCCCAGAACAGAGTCGCATAGCGATTGTCTCCGAAACGTCCGGCGATCTCTTGATTGAGTTTTTCAACGAAACGGCCGCCCGGCGCCACCGCACTGTCGCCCCATTCGTGGAGGTACGCTCGCGCGACAGCCTGAAGGTTGGCCATCATTAGGGCGGCCGGGATTCCTTTTCCGCTCACATCCGCACAGAGGATCCCAATCCGTTCCCGGCCGAGATCGAGAAAGTCGAAGAGATCGCCCCCGACCGTTCGCGCCGCCAGCGTTTGCCCGGCCACGGTGGCGCCATGCAGCACGGGGGCCACGCGCGGGTACAGATATTCCTGAACGCTCCGCGCAACCCGAAGTTCACTCGCGGTCCGCAGTGCCGCAGCTTCCTCCTTCTTCAGCCGCTCCAGAGCAACGGCCATCTCGTTGAAGTTACAGCTCAGATCCCCCAGTTGGTCCTTGCCGCGCACTGGTAACCGCCATGCGAAGTTGCCGCCTGCGATCTGGCGGGCGGCGCCACTCAGGTCATCGATGGTTGTAGCGATACTACTGCCGAGACGGACGCCCATCGCCACTCCCGCGGCATTTACGAGTACGACCAGAAAGAAAAGCGCGGCTAAGAGCCACACCCAATTCGCCAGTTGGCTGCCTAGTCGCGCCAAATCTTCAAAGGTGCTTGAGTAACTGGGTCGAGCGCTGTATGCAATCCAATCTTCCAGCGCGCCGGTTTCCCAATTGCGCACAGTCAACACAACACCAGCCGGACGGAACATGCCGGGCAGGAAATTGTCTCCTATGGTTTGGAGTACGCGCCCGGCCGGGTGGACACGAAACAGCCTGGGGGAGACGGGCGTCACTGCTACATCGGCTGCCAAAGAAAGCCGCTTCGCTAATTCGGGCCCCACCGGCATGTTGAAGACCGCTGTTAATTTGCACGCGTCCTTCTGCCGCGTCACAATGTTGCGGATTCCGAGTTGTCCACGATCGACCACCAGTCCCGAGAAGTCGGCGTCCGGCAACCAATTCGGACGTTTGACGGGAACGCGGTCTGACCCCGGCAGCAGTGACTGCTCGCCGCCGGCGCCTTGTACGATAAGGGAAGCCTCAGCTTGCGGAAACGCCTCGTCCGTATATGCGAACAGGGGCTTGAGCCCGCCGGAATCCGCCGGTGACGCCGTGCAGGCGCCGGCATGGTCCAGAATCGCCGGCGCAACGGACCTGCTCGCCTGAACCAGCATCTGAATCTGCTTCTCCACCACGTTGGCGCTTTCCCGCCGCACCATGACATTCAGAGCTGCGATTGTCAGGCAGAGAATCAGAATTGAGGAGGTCCCAGTGAAAACGACGATTGCCGCGATCCTCCATCGAACTCGCCCCCATGCGCGGCGGAGACTGTCGCGCATGGGAGTGGGATTAAAACCCTTGGTCAGTGCCCTTCTATTCACTGGCAGCGCGCCACGTAGCGTCTTTGTGAAACGATGCCATTGCGCCTGCGAGCGCCGAAGTATTGGCGCCCAGGTCCTTTTGATACACCTCGCCCTTCTCGGTGACGACAAATGTCATCACGCCAGACGACCGATATTCCGCCGGGTAAGCGACCAGGACAAATCCGCCCGCAGCTTTGTTCTGGTGAGGCGCCAGCACGCGGAAGTAGTAACCAGGCAAAGCTACGGAATTCGCGGCGTCCACGCGATCGCGCTTTCCGGAGGCAACCTCGCGGCAAACCGAGATTGCCGTGAGTTCGTTCTCGCCGATTCGCCGGAACCGGACTTCCTGCTGGCCCGCGTCCGCGTCGAAGCGCCATGCCCCGTTCTTCTCAACGATCGGAATAGGGAAGGGCCAGTTCTCGGCGCCAATGTAGAGGGTCACCGATCCATCACGCTCACGGTGCAGGCGGTGCATCTCCTGGTATTTTTGGACGAAGACTTCGCGGTCGGCCTTATCCTGGCCGCCGTCATGCGAAGAGGTGAGATCCGTCGATCCACCGAGGATTTGGTTGACGGCGGCCTCGTTGTTGTACCGTACGGCTTCGAAGAGACTCCGGCCGGCATCGGCGGCCGACGGAAACACCGGTTGCTCGGATTGTTGGGCCAGGCCGGCGTCAGTCCCTATAGCTATCGTTAGTATCGCGAATGGTAGGATCATTTGTCGTTTCATCGTTTTATCGCCTCCTGAGATCTATCGCCGGCCTCCGCCGCCGCGAAAGCCGCCACCGAAACCGCCTCCGTGGAAACCGCCAAAGCTGGATTGCCCACGGAAGGAATTGCTTAACGCAGCACCGCCATGACTGAATCCGCTGAACGCGCTGGACCGTGCGCCAGACATTGCGCGCGAGTCGTTCGAATCGGCCAAGCCCGGCGAACGATCAAAGTTGGCGCGAGTCGAGTTAAAGCTGTTGCGATCGGCGATCGTCCGGCTGTGGGAGATGTACGTATTGTGGTTGTAGACCGCTCTGCCGCCGCCGTGCCAATCGAAGCCCCAATGGCCCCAGCCCCAACCGAAGCCGCCAAAGAAGCCTACTCCGAAACCAAGCCCAAAGGCGATTCCCGGACCTTCCAGGAAGAGCCCGGGGTACGGATACCAGCCTGGGAAGATGGCCAGTGGGTCTCCGTAGACGAGCCACGGATTGTATTCAGGTACGTACACCACCTCGGTCGACGCGGGTTGAATGACAATGTCTTGTCCGTGAGTGCTCACCTTCTCCTGGTCCGTCGTTTGCAAATTCCCGGCCCGCTTAGCGCGCTGCCGCATGGTTTGAATCGCCTGCGTCAGTTCCGGCCGCTGATTGATGTAAGCGTCGCCGAGTTCCGAGGTCCAGGCGAGATTCTGATTCATGTTGGCGAGCACCGCTGGGAACTGCGTCAGAGCTTTCACGCCGGGATCCCATGCTTGCTGGTCTACTTCTTTCGCCAGACTGTCACCCGTGAGGTCTTTATGCTGTTGCAACCACCTCTGGGCATCCACGATCTGCTCCGGGTATGTGGCGGCCGGCAGGATCTGCGCAATCAACGTGTCGGGGTATAGCGCGATGGGCGCTACGATTTGCTGCAATTGGTCCGGACTCTGTTGTGCAGCCTGCGGTGGATTGTTCTGATAGGCGAATCCATCTCGTGCACCCACACCCACCAGGCACCAGGATAGGCATAGCGCCATGCCTTGTTGAAACTTCTTCATAATGACTCTCCTTTCAAATGGAAACCCGCTTCTATCACGCTATTTCTTCGGGCTGGGCGGAAAGTGATCGAACATCTTCTCAACCCCTTTGTCAAGAGTCTTGATGTTCTTATCGGACTTATCCGAAAGCGTGTCACTGGCGGACCCTCGCCAAATCAGCTTCTTCGTGCCGGCATTGAACAGATCGACAACCAGAGTGCCGACTCTATAAATGTCGACGGTAGTAGTTGAGTCTCCGAATCCACCGAACCCACGCCACCGCCAACCGCCGCCAAAGCCGTCGTAGAAGGTGTTGAGCGTTTGTTCCTTCTGAGTGGTCTCGATCGCGACGACCGCCACATCGCCGCCCGATTCCACCTGCGTCCATCCTTTCGCGGCGAGGGCTGAGTTAACAGCTTCTTTGATCCGGTCGACCCATAGCTGGCCCTGTGTCTGGACCTTCTCCCAGGAGAACGTTTTATAGTGCCCGAAGTCTGTCTCTCGGTCATAGTCGGTCTTCACCTGCTGCGCGAAGGATGCCATCGCAGTAAGCAGCATGACTCCGACGACATTGATACTCTTACGATTTGTATTCATCTGTATCTCCTGTTTTGGTCTTGTGCAATCTGGTAGCCACACGTGAACGTCTTGTTCTTACCGCCATATTCAGTACTCTGCCTTCTCCCCCTTGGCAGGGATCGAGGTCGGAACGCCTGGCGTGCCCGCATAGGTGATTAGCAGGACAGTGGGCTCGTCGCCAGACTCACCCCGATGGGTGTCGTCAACCGACTCTCCGACGGCCTGCCCCTGATGAACCACCTGAGTCTTGCCGCTGGCTTGGTCCCGCAACGTAAGAGTGCCTGAAAGGACATAGACAACATTTGGGAAGGGATGCGTGTGCCAAGGCAAAGTGGTGTGCGGCGCAATCGTCAGCTTGATCGTAGTCAGCTGCGGCTCGCCCGTTGGATAGTGCGTGTACGGCTTGCCGTTCCACGATTGGGTGGTTTCCAGCAGGATATCTCGGTGGCCGCTCGCAACGGTCTTAGCGTCATTTGCAGCAATAGCGGCCGTCAGGCTGGCCCCGGCGAGAATGGTAGCTACTCCGACGGTACGTTGTTTGGAAGTCATCTGGAGTTTTTCCTTGTTGATTTTTGGCCAACAGCTCTGTGTTTCGGCCCTCCTGAATGCCGGCATTCAGGAGGGCGCCGGCGCGTTTTGCTCAATCAGGTTTTGGGCTTTGATCTCTGCCCAGAATTCCGCAGGTATCTTGGTTTGCATGGAGGTGTAATCCTCGATGACTTGCTGCTCACTCCTGCAACCCACTACGAGCGCTGCGACGACATCTGGGGCCGCGGAAAACTGCAGAGCGGCAGTCCGGAGATCCACTCCGTGGTTATCCGCGACCTCGCGCAGCCTTTTGCGCTTTTCGATGAACGCTGGAGGAATTTGATACGAGTCGCTTCCGTAGTTGTACCGTGGGCTGCCCGAGATGAAGCCGGCGTTGAGCGCCGAACCGACCACAAAGGACACTTTCCCGGCTCTAGCCGCAGGAAAGACATGGTCCAGCGCGTTCTTGTGGTCGATCAGGGAATACTGCGAAGCTAGAAGACACACATCAGGATCCGCAATTGCGAGGAGCCGCAGGATGGGTTCCGGCGTGTTGACGCCAATACCCCATCCTTTGATCAGACCCTCTTCGCGCATGCGAGTCAGTTCCGGAAAAACGCCCTTCTGCGCAATCGCGAACTGTTCCAGCCATGGCGTCGGAAGATGCTTGTTGTCTGCCGAGATGTCGTGAACGAATGCAATATCAATGCTATCGATGCCGAGCCTTTGCAGGCTATCCTCGATAGACCTCCGCGCGCCGGATGCCGTATAGTCGTAGACCACATCGTTGGGCGAAGGCGAAAAAGGGAAATACTCCTTGTTGTTCGCGGTTTTCGAAGCTTTGAGCAGCTTGCCGACCTTGGTGGAAAGCACGTATTCGCCGCGGTTCTTGTTGTGAAGGAAACTCCCAAAGCGCCGCTCTGCCAGGCCTAGCCCGTACCACGGAGCCACGTCGTAATAGCGAACGCCGGCATCCCACGCCGCCTCAATAGTGGCGTATGCCTGCTTATCCGTCACAAACTCGAATTCATTTCCGAGCGGAACGCCACCCATGGCGAATCTGAAAGGCGGTTTGTAGTGGCCGTTGCCTGTGCTGCCTGCCATCTGTTCCACGCTGTCACTCTCCACGGGGCTGACATGCAAGAACCGGTCCAAATGCGTTCCACCGAGAAGTCTTCATGTTTGTGCGCTGAATGCGCACCGATTCGGCCAATTGGGTCGCCGGAACGCCAGAGAGAGTCCGTATTGCGACATCGCTCGCGACTCCTCATCCAACTCGATTTTCTCCAACTCATTCATTCTGCCTAGCGAGGGGCGCCGCACGCTCCGCCAGCCATGGAAACTCCCCAACGGCACGACGCATGCAGTTCCTCAAGGCGACTGAGAATTGAGGCGCATGAGTAATAGCGTTATGAAATCGTTGCGATTTGCCGAGTTTGGACCGCCGTCGGTGTTGCGAATCGAAGAAGTCCCGATTCCGGAGCCCGGCGAAGGCGAAGCGCTCGTTCAAGTGAAGGCTGCAGCCATCAATCCAAGCGACATCGGGAACGTCGCGGGACACTTCAAGAAGACGACTCTGCCGCGAACCCCGGGCCGGGATTTTGCGGGCGTTGCTGTGAGAGGCATGCACGAAGGCGTCGAAGTCTGGGGCAGCTCGCCGAAGCTCGGTATCCTCCATGATGGATCTCACGCCGAATATGTCGTTGTCCCGGTGGAAACGCTATCGCTCAAATCGAATCCGCTGAATATGGCGCAAGCGGCGGCGATCGGGGTTCCGTATATCACAGCCTGGGCATCCTTAGTGAATGCAGCTCAAATCCAGCCGGGCGAAACCGTTCTGGTGGTTGGCGCGGCGGGTGCGGTGGGACAGGCAGCTATTCAAATCGCGAATTGGAAACAGGCGCGCGTGATTGGCGCGGATATAATACCCGACCCGATTCCCGGCGTCGAGGCGGTGATCAATACAAAGACCGAAGATCTTGAAAAATGGGTCCTGGAACTGACGGCGGGAAAAGGCGCCGATGCTGTCTTTGACGCCGTAGGCGGCCCCATGTTCGAGTCTGCGCTACGGTCGCTCAGGTTCGGGGGCAGGCTGGTGGCCACCGCCAGCCCGGGACATCCGCGAGTCAGCTTCAACCTCATCGACTTCTATCACAATTTCTCCCGGCTGCTTGGAGTGGACAGTTTTGGACTGACGTCTCGGCAGATCGCGGAAATCGAAGCCGAGCTTCGGCTGGGTTTTGAAACGGGGGCGCTAAAGCCGCCGCTGATCGAGATAGAACGCCGTGGACGCGTATAGCCGGGTTGCCGGCCGGCAGGCAAAAGCGAAGCAGGTGCTTAGCTTCGACGGCGAGAGTGCCTGAAGGGAATTTGGAAATGAAAACGCTGCTTGTCTCATTCGTAGTAGGACTGCTGGTGGGTCTTGTATATGGAGTCATTCGAGTAAAGAGTCCGGCGCCGCCTATCATTGCTCTACTCGGACTATTGGGGATGGTGTTAGGCGAGCAAGCTGGAGGCAGGCTGCATACAAAGAAAGTCCAATCGGGAAACGTGTCTTCGGCTCACATCGTGGCTGAATGCAGAGTCCAGCAGCCTTGAAGGAGGATTGCAATGAAGAATGTCATCGGCGTCTATAGCACTCCCCAGCCGCACTGGGTCGGGGACGGCTTTCCAGTCCGCTCCCTTTTCAGCTATAACAGCCACGGCAAGGCACTGAGCCCGTTCCTGCTGCTGGATTATGCAGGCCCGGTCGAGTTCCCTCCCGGCAATGGCCACCACAGAGGGGTCGAAGAACATCCGCACCGCGGATTCGAAACCGTCACCATCGTCTACAAGGGCGAGGTCGCCCATCGCGATTCCACCGGCAAGGGCGGTGTGATTGGTCCGGGCGACGTTCAATGGATGACGGCTGCCGCGGGCATCCTTCACGAGGAGTTCCACTCCGAAGCATTCTCGCGGTCGGGCGGCGTGCTGGAGATGGTGCAGCTGTGGGTCAACCTGCCCGCCAAGGACAAAATGACCCGGCCAAAATATCAGGCGATCTTCAACAGAGACATCCCGGCTATAGCCCTTCCAAACGAAGCGGGAATCGTGCGCGCCATCGCCGGGAACTATTCGGGACATGCCGGACCGGCGACCACCTACTCCCCCCTGCTGATCTGGGATGTCCGGCTCCACGCTGGAGCCAGCGCCGAACTGCCTGCGCCCGATGGCTGGAACACCGCGCTCGTCGTCCTGCATGGAACCGTGCAGGTCAATGGCGGCGCCCCCGCGCGGGACGGCCAGCTCGTCGTGCTGAATTCAAGGGGCAGTGGCCTTTCCATCGAAGCCACCGATGACGCCGTCATGCTGCTACTCAGCGGACAGCCCATCCATGAACCCATCGTTGGCCGTGGGCCGTTCGTGATGAACACGCAGGAAGAGATCGCCAGAGCCATCAAGGATTTCAACAGCGGCCAGTTCGAGCGCGTCTCCCATTAGAAAAGGAGTCTTACTCATGAACGTGATCAGTATTCGCGCCTCGGGCGCTCGATTGTGGATTATCGCTTGTCCGCTTACCTTAGCGATGGTGTCGCTTGCCGGCGGCCCGATCGATTGGCAAATGAGCGGCAATGATCTGACCAACGATCGCAATCAGTCCCACGAGACTCTGATCGGCGTAGGCAATGTGGCTACCCTCAAACCCGCCTGGACCTTCCAGACGCTGGGCAGCGTCTCGGCGACCCCGCTGGTCACCGGCGGATATGTCTATTTTCCCGACTGGGGCGGCGGTTTACACAAGCTCAATGCGCGTACCGGCCAGGTCGCCTGGTCGCGTAAAGTGTCGGGATACACTGGCTGGACCGACTCCGTATCGCGGACCACGCCGGTGCTCGCTGATGGCGTCCTGGTGGTTGCGCAGCAGCCGCAAAGCTTCGGCGCCAGGCACGACAGCTCCTATCTGCTGGGCTTGAATCCCGAAACGGGCGATTTGCTTTGGAAGGTGATGCTGGACAAGCATCCGGCGACGATACTGACGCAGTCGCCGGCCGTTTACAACGGCGTTATCTATATCGGTACGTCGTCGAATGAAGAGCATTGGGCGACCGACACGAAGTACGAATGCTGCTCGTTCGTCGCGAGCACGGCTGCAGTCGACGTGAAGACCGGCAGGGTGATCTGGCAGACGCCGATGGCGCCGAAAGGATACACGGGCGCCGCCATCTGGAGCAGCACGCCGGCCATAGATCTTAAACGCGGGATGGTCTATATCACCACCGGCAACAACTACACCACGCCCAAGGACGTCGCTGCCTGCCAGCAGAGCGGTAAGCGCGACTGCCTGTCTGTCGATGACCACATGGATTCATTTGTGGCGCTCGATCTTAAGACGGGCGCCATCAAGTGGGCGACTCGCGTCACGCCCTTCGACACCTGGAACGGTAACTGCTTCGTCAACGAGCCGGGCCTTGGCGCGTGCCCGGAACCGCGCGGCGGCGATCTCGACTTTGGCCAAGGCGCCATGCTGTATACCGCAATGGTGAATGGCGAAACCCGCGACATGCTTGCGGCAGGACAGAAAAGCGGCATGTTTTGGGGAATCGATCGCGACTCCGGCAGAGTGGTATGGGGCACGCAGGTGGGTCCCGGCGGTCAGTCGGGCGGAACGGAATGGGGCTCGGCTACGGACGGGAAGCATCTCTATATCGCCATTACCAACAGCGCCTTTCAGGATTGGCCAATGCAGCCTTCGGGAATTATCGCCACCGGCGGAATGTGGAGTGCGCTCGATCCGGCGACGGGCAAGATCCTCTGGCAGACTGCGGAGCCGACGGGAAGCTGGGCGTTCGGTCCGGTCTCGGTCGCGAATGGGGTGGTCTATGCCGGCGCGATGGATCCGAAGGGCCACATGCGCGCGCTCGACGCCGGCACGGGCAGGATTCTCTGGTCCTTCGCCTCGGGCGGTTCGGTGGCTAGCGGTCCGGCGATTGCCGATGGCATGGTCTATTGGGGATCGGGTTACGAACATTTGAACTCCCCGACAGTGCGCCAGTCTGTCAGCAACAATATGTTCTATGCGTTTGAACCTGCAATGCTTCCCCGTACTAAGCAGGCAAACGGCCGGAAATGAGAGAGGCAAGGGGGCCGCTCGCACTGGAGGTGGATGCGGTGTGCGGCGCCCGATCGTCTCCTGATAGAATCTGAATCGTCGCTTTTGGAAAACCATGGACCGCAGAAACTTTCTCTCAACTTCTCTCACAGCGTCGGCTCTGTCAGTGGCCGGCGCAGCTACCGCACGTGGCCAATCGCCCGCCAGCAGTCCAACCGCCGCGGCCGAATACTATGATTTCCGGCGCTATCAGCTGGTAAGTGGGCCGGGTACGAGGTTAACTGACAGCTACTTCGCCGGCGCGCTAATCCCCGCTCTGAACCGGCTCGGGATCGGGCCTATCGGGGCCTTCTCCATCTATTTCGGTCCGGATACGCCTGCTTATTACCTTCTGCTGCCATCCACCAAACTCGAAACCCTGGTGACGGCCGATCTGGAACTGGCGAAGGACCCCGCCTTCATGAAGGCCGCAGCGCCCTTCTGGGACGCTCCCGGGGGCGCGCCGCCATTCAGTAGGATCGAGAGCACCTTGCTGCGCGCCTTCGAGGGTTATCCAAGGCTCGTCGTTCCGGCCGCTGCCGCAAAGAAGGAAAAGCGCGTCTACCATCTGCGCCAGTACGTGTCGCCGACGAACATGGACCACATACGAAAGGTGGAAATGTTCCATCACGGCGAGTTCGGCATCTTCGCGAAAGCCGGCGCCGCCGGCGTTTTTTATGCCGATGCGCTGATCGGGCCCAGATTGCCGAGCCTGACATATATGCTCAGCTTCCCGGATGTCGCGGCCCTCGAAGCAGGCTGGGAAAAGTTCTCGGCCGACCCCGACTGGAGGAAACTAGCCGCCGATCCACAGTTCAAGCTGGACCCGCCGACCGTTTCGAGCGTAACCAGTATCGTCCTGCGCCCGCTCGCATATTCGCAGGTATAATTCGGTGGCCGGTGCGGCGTTTCCGATCGCCGCCTCGGAATATCCCTGGGCGACCCTGCGCTCACTGGACTATGAGGGCCCCCACTCTCCGCGGGACGCGCAAAAGGCGGGCCGGCGCGAGCAGCACCTTCGGTGGCAAGAGTTAGCGCGTCACCCTCGCATAGTGCGGAACGAGTCGCCTCCCGGACAGCCATTGTCGCAGAGCCGACGTCTCCTGAAGTCATGGGCCCGGAAATACAGGCCTACAGATGACTTAAGGAGCCTAACTCCGAGGCACGAGACGTGCAATAAAAGCAAACGATGGGGCGCTTGCAAGGCGCGTGACCCTGCCCCAAGATCTTCGCGATCACGCAAGCCCAACATGCGCTAAAGGAGAGATGCGATGCCTGCCAATCCAGCCCAAACGCTGCTCAGCCCGGATAATCATTCGCTGCTGATGATCGACCACCAATATTTACAGACGCTTACCATTCGCTCGCACGACGCGAGCGAGCTCATCAACAATGCCGTCGCCCTAGTCGAGGCGGCTGCGATCTTCAAAGTGCCAATCCAGACTACGACTGCCTTCAAGGAGCGCCAGGGTTTGGTCGCGCCTCTGGCGGAGGCGACTAAGGGAATCAAGCCGATTGATCGGACGACTCTCAATTCATGGGAAGACCCGCGTATCGTCGACTGGGTGGAGAAGACTGGACGGAAAAAGGTCGTGATCGCCGGGCAGTGGACCAAGGTGTGCGTCGCCATGCCTGTCCTCTCCGCGCTCGACGCGGGTTATGAAGTCTACATCGTTACGGACGCCTGCGGCGGTGCGTCGCGTGAAGCGCACGACATGGCGGTAGAGCGCATGGTGCAGGCGGGCGCACGCCCGATCACGACCTGGGCCTATGTGTCCGAACTGCAGCGCGACTGAGCGCGTGCGGAAACCGCCGAGCAAGTCACCAAATTGTTCGCGCGGCGGGGCGGCGCCTTTGGCCAGGGCCTGCTGTGGGAGTGGGACCTGCTGAACCTCAAGGAAGGCACGCGCTGATGCCGGCGAAGCATTGCGATATCTGGGTTGAACCTTCCATACGGCCGCGCCTCTTTTTGTTCCGAGCGGCGACGGCCGGAAAGACTGTCCGTGCTAAAACCTCCGTGGGACTTCAGACGGGACTTACAAGCGACAGCATTGTCGACATAGGGACGCGGCGAGGTCTACCTTTCGGGCCATTTGCCTGATAACTAAGGGATGACTGATGGCATCCATCTTGCCTTGTTTAGTTTCGTGAAGAGGACACGGCGGCGATTGAACACAAGGCGCACGAAGACTCTCGCGGTCCATTGTTTCGCAACGGCAGCCGCCTTGGCTGACCCCGCGCATGGACCTTCGAGCCCAACGAGCATATTCAATCCGGTCTCAACTCCGGCGCAATCGGTTTATGGGCTGTCTCTTTTCGTGCTTGCAATTACGGCGGGGGTGTTTGTCCTCGTATTCGGCTTGCTCGCTTATGCAGTAATCAAATTCAGAGAGAGGGTTCGCGACGATAAGAGCGAACCTCCGCAGGTTTACGGCAGCACCCAAGTAGAAACAGCCTGGACGGTAATCCCGGTTCTGATTGTTTTAGTCTTGCTCCTGGCGACCGTCCGGGTAATTGCGAACGTTCAGGAAGCCGCGAAACCTTCCGATGCCATAGAAGTCACTGTTATCGGTCATCAGTTTTGGTGGGAGTATCGCTACCCCGGCTTCGATGTCGTGACTGCGAATGAACTGCACGTACCGGTAAGCGACCCGGCTCACCCAACTCCGACTTTCCTCACGCTGCTTTCCGCGGATACGGATCACAGCTTTTGGGTACCGCGTCTTGCAGGGAAGACGGACCTTATTCCGAATCATCCGAATAGCATGTGGATCGATCCGCACGAAACCGGCGTTTACCTCGGCCAATGCGCACAATACTGCGGAGTGCAGCATGCCATGATGCTCCTCCGTGTTTATGTCCAAACGCGTGCCGACTTCGATCGCTGGATGGAACAACAACGTAGGTTCGCGGTCGACTCTGAGGCTGTGTCTCAAGGAAAGGTCGTCTTCGAGACCAGCCCGTGCCTCGTCTGCCACCGAGTGTCAGGCATAGCCGGCGACGGACAGTTCGGACCCGACCTAACGCACCTGATGAGCAGGGATACGATCGCTTCCGGGGCAGCGCTCAACACACCTGAAAACCTCCGCAAGTGGATTCAAGATCCGAGTTCCATCAAACGTGGAGCGCTGATGCCGGCATTTCAGCTAAGTGACCCGCAGATAGACGAACTCACAGCGTACTTGGAGACCTTCCGTTAGGCAGGGAGAAGGAGAACGATCGATGTCGATCGAATCAATTTCACCATTCTTCATAAGGGCTCACGTGACCAAACTCTTGTGCGTAGTTATGCTGATCGGCGTCCGGTCCGTTTCCCTGCCGGGCCAGAGCCGCCACATTTCGGAGCCGGCCGTCAACCTCGGCGACACCAGCTTCCTCGACGGATTAGCCGGACCGGGATTCGTCGTCGAGCAGATTGGGGATGCGGCACATGACGGAAGAATCACGGATTCAGCCGGTGACGCCGTGCCGGGCGCGGGCGCGGTGAACAGCGTCAGCGGCTTGACGCACATTGCATGGCTTAGCCCTAAGCAATTTCTCGGAGCCTGGTACGGGGTGGAAGTTGTCCTCTCGGCAGCGCATGTGAATGCCGGAAGCCAGGGAGAGGCGGGAGGTCTGGGCGCCACGACGGTAGGGCCGCTCATTCTGCAATGGCCCGAACATCGATTCTTAGGCATGGCAATCGACCAGCGCGTAGTGGCGGATTTCGACCTGCCTACGGGGCGGTATTCACGCACGTCTAACGTTAGTATCGGAGCGAACGCCTTCACCGTTCATCCCTATTACGCGATCACCGTATTTCCGGCAAAACGGCTCGAAACAAGCTGGCGGGTTCACTATCTCTGGAACCCGACGAACAATAATCCTCCCGTGGACTCAGGCGCGGAATCCACCCAGGCCGGCCAAGCGATCCATTTCAACGCAACCCTTGCCTACAATCTTTGGAAAGGTCTATGGATCGGTTCTAACGGCTACTACCTCAAGCAGATTACCGACGGAAAGATTGACGCTGCGGCGCTTCACAACTCGCCTGAACAGGTGGGCGCCTTAGGGCCCGGAATGGTTTGGAACACCGGCAGTTGGTTCTTCTATGCCAACGGGTATCAGGAGTTTGCGGCGCAAAATCGCGCAACGGGTCACAAGCTGGTGCTGCGGATCGAAAAGACGTTTAAGTCGCCGAGATAGACCCCTGCATTAGATGGGGAGAAAGGAGAACCACCGATGTCGAGCGAAGCAATAGCATTATCCGCGGCGGCGCCCGCACGCCGCCCGCTACTGAAGAGAGTTTACGGATGGTTGGCCACCGTCGATCATAAACGGCTCGGCATCCTGTACATCCTGCTTGCGCTGGCTTTCCTGGTCATCGGAGGCATGGAGGCGGCCGTCATGCGCCTCCAGCTTATCCGGCCGCTTAACGATTTGGTCTCGCCGCAACTCTTCAACAGGATGTTCACGATGCATGGCACCACGATGATTTTCTTCGTGGCTATGCCGCTTGTCTTCGGATTCGCAAATTACATAGTTCCCCTAACGATCGGCGCGAGAGACATGGCGTTTCCTCGTCTGAACGCATTTAGCTTTTGGATGACGGCCTTTGGCGCCTTGATCCTCTACTCCAGTTTTTGGGGCGGATCCGGATTCCTCGACGGCGGAAGTGCTCCCGATGCAGGATGGTTCGCGTACGCGCCCTTGACTTCACTGATGTTCTCGCCAGGCCACAGCTCGGATTTCTGGACGCTGGGACTGTTGCTTTCCGGGGTTGGCAGCGTCGGGACAGCCATTAATATCGTAACCACCATTCTGACTATGCGGTGTACGGGAATGACGCTCGGGAGAATGCCGCTCTTCGTCTGGCTCAACCTGATCATGGGGTCCCTGGTGGTTATGGCCATCAGCCCGTTGACGGCAGCGCAGTTGATGCTGCTGATCGACCGCTATTTAGGGGGGCACTTCTTTGACACCGCGGCTGGTGGCTCAGCAGTTCTCTGGATGCATTTCTTCTGGGTCTTCGGCCACCCGGAAGTCTATGTACTGGTCCTTCCTGCCTTTGCGATCGCTTCCGAAATCATACCAGTCTTCTCCCGCAGAGTGATCTTCGGTTATCCGGTAATGGTTGGGGCTACCATCGCCATCGGATTCGTAAGCATGAGCGTGTGGGCCCACCACATGTTTGCGGTCGGGATGACTTCAATGGCGAGTACCTTTTTTGTATTTACGACGATGGCGATCGCAGTGCCGACGGGAATTAAGATTTTCAACTGGCTCGCGACCATGTGGGGCGGGAGAATCCAGTTCAAAACGCCGATGCTCTTCTGCATCGCATTTCTGTTCCAGTTTCTAGTCGCAGGCTTAACCGGCGTCATGTTGGGCTCTGCGCCGTTCGATTGGCAGCTTACCGGTTCGTACTTTGTCGTCGCGCACTTCCACTATGTAATCGTCGGCGGAATTCTCTTTTGCATTTTTGGCGCTTTCTATTACTGGTTCCCCAAAATGTCAGGAAGGATGTTGAACGAGAAGCTCGGGAAATGGCATTTTTGGCTCCTCGTGGTCGGATTTCATCTCACTTTCGATTTCATGCACGTACCAGGCATTCTTGGAATGCCTCGGCGAATCTACACCTATGAGCCAGGCCGGGGTTGGGAGATATGGAATCTCGTCGTCACGATTGGCGTATTTCTTCAGGCCGCGGCGATGTTGGTCTTCGTCGTGAACCTGCTGTGGTCCTACTCCAGAGGAGAAAAGGCCGGGACCGATCCATGGGATGCGTGGACGCTGGAGTGGTCCACCGACTCGCCGCCGGCGGTGTACAATTTTGCAGCGATACCTCTCGTCAATAGCCGCCGTCCGCTTTGGGACCTCAAGCACCCGGAGGATCCCGACTGGAAGTATGAACCCGTTGGACCAATCGGGAATATACAACCCGAGCCCGATGCAATCGTATCGTTACCCGCAAACACTATCTGGCCGATTGTCTTCGCGTTCGGCCTCGCATTGGCTTTCGAGGGTTTGGTCACCACAGCATACGTCAGCATCCTCGGCGCAATACTGGCCTTATGCGGTTGTGTCGGATGGGTCCGAGACGTCTTCCCGCACGATAAGCGGGAATATGTCCCGACGCTAACAACCGCTCCGGCCACCACGAAACGCCTGGCAATAACTGAAACCGATCAGATGACCGGCCAACAGCATCGGTCGCGGTTGCCGCTTGAGATCCACCCGCTTT